>Ga0153972_1000035_pt1 | contig 38176 bp, 20 predicted proteins | sample TSGA056MetaG_FD_104732 | JGI IMG/M metagenome (GOLD analysis project Ga0153972, IMG submission 104732) | Attine ant fungus gardens microbial communities from Georgia, USA - TSGA056 MetaG | ecosystem: Host-associated > Fungi > Mycelium > Unclassified | place: USA: Georgia, George L Smith State...
TATTCTGATATTGGCTTGCGACACCTTTATCAGTATATCATAGGAGGCTTTTTTATGCCCTACGTAACACTACTGTTTACTCTATTCGCCCCAGCATAGCTGGGGGATTAATCTGTTCATTTATGAATAAATTCAAAATGTAATTAATGGCATTTCAGAATCAGTAAAAAACAATATAAAGGAGAAAAATTTTATGTTTGAGAAAATAAGAAAAATATTAGCCAATGAGACCAGTATTGATGAGGAAGAGATTACTATGACAAGTAGCATTCATGAAGATTTAGGAGTAGATTCTATGGACATGTATAACTTAATGGACGTTTTAGAGGATAGTTTCCAACTAAAAATACCTGAGGATTCAAAACTTGTTACAGTAGGAGATATAGTGAAATTAATTGAAGAGCTACAAAAATAAATCTTTCAGGAGGTCATTGTGCGAAAAGTAGTTATTACAGGAATGGGTTCTGTTACACCAATAGGAAATACGGTAGATGCAATGTGGACATCGATTTTAGAAGCAAAATGTGGCATTGGAAAATTGACACAGTTTGATACAGAAAATTGTGACATAAAAATTGCAGCAGAGGTAAAGGAGTTTGATTTAAAGAATTACGTTAAGCCTTTGGAGATGAAGAAGATAGATCGTTTTTCACAATTTGCAATAGCATCAAGTTATGAGGCTTACATAGATTCAGGTCTTCAAAGTAGAGAATTTAATCGAGATATGTTTTCTGTGATTTTTGGTTCGGCAGCAGGTGGGAGCACAATAGGACCTGAATATCATAAAATAATGGAGCAAGGGTGCAATGCAGTGTCAAAGATGACGATACCTATTAATCTTGTAAATATGGCTGCGTCAAATATAGCTATAAAATTGAAGGCTTTTGGAACTTGTACACCGGTTGTTACTGCTTGTGCATCTGGAACAGATTGTATTGGCAAAGCATATAGAGATATAAAAAATGGCTATAGTAATGTTACTTTGGCGGGAGCTTCAGATGCCTGTATCCAACCCGTATTTATTGCAGGGTTTAACTCTATAGGTGCACTTACCAAGAGCACTGACCCTTTACGTGCTTCAATTCCATTTGACAAAGACCGCAATGGGTTTGTTATGGGAGAAGGTTCGGGAAGTCTCATTCTAGAAGAATATGAGCATGCCAAGAATCGAAAGGCAAAAATCTATGCGGAAATTGTAGGATACGGCTCAACATGTGATGCTTACAGCTTAACGTCACCTGATTTCGGGCTTAAACAAGGAATAAGAGCAATAGGAGAGGCGATAAAAGAAGCGGAGATTAGTCCAGGAGAAATATCATATATAAATGCACATGGTACTAGCACGAAGTATAACGATAAATATGAATCAATGCTGATTAAAAGTGTTTTTTGTAATGAGAATCCCAAGATTGCCGTAAGTTCTACTAAGTCCATGATGGGACATTTATTAGGAGCAGCTGGAGCGGTAGAAGCAATTATTACAACAAAGGCAATTAACGAAAATTATTTACCGCCTACAATTGGTTATCAACAAGTAGACGAGGAGTGCAATTTGGACTATATACCCAATATTGGGAGAAAAAAGAAAATCAGGTATGCAATGTCTAATTCTTTAGGTTTCGGAGGACATAATTCTGTACTTATCTTAAAGTCAAAGGGAGATTAATTATAAAATGGACATTAGAGAAATACAAAAAATTATACCACACCGTCATCCATTCTTGCTTTTAGATGCTATTGATGAGCTCGTAAAAGGTAAAAGTATAACTGCCAGAAAAAACGTATCGTACAACGAGTCATTTTTTGAGGGCCATTTCCCATCCGATCCGGTGATGCCAGGATTTCTTATCATAGAATCACTTGCTCAAGCAGGAGCAGTTCTTATTCTGTCAATGGAAGAATTTAAAAATAAAAAAGTATATCTTGCTAGTATTGAAAAGACAAGGTTTTATAAAAAAGTGATTCCAGGTGATGTATTGGTTTTAAATGTAAAAGTGATTAGCTCAAGAGGCAAAATTGTGAAATGTTTTGGAGATGCTCATATAGCAGGAGATAAGTGTGCCAAGGTTGAATTTGCATGTGCAATAGAATAACAAATAGATAGCAGTGTGAAAGGTGTGTTAGGATGATAGAAAACTATAATACTAGAGTTACTGAATTATTAGGTATTAAATATCCAATAATCCAAGGCGGAATGGCCTGGGTGGCTGAGCATAACTTAGCCTCTGCTGTTTCAAATGCCGGAGGATTAGGAATTATTGCTGCTGCAAATGCTCCTTCAGAAAATGTTAAAGAAGAAATTAGAAAAGCAAAGGCAAAAACTAATAAAAAAATTGGTGTGAATTTAATGTTAATGAGCCCCTATGCTGATGAAATTTCTCAGATGGTAGTTGAAGAAGGTATAACAGTAGTAACTACGGGAGCAGGAAATCCGCAAAAATATATAGATATGTGGAAGGAGGCGGGAATAAAAATAATCCCTGTTATTTCATCTGTTTCTCTCGCAAAGCGTCTTGAGACAAAAGGGGTAGATGCAATCATTGTAGAAGGTATGGAGGCTGGAGGGCATATAGGACAGCAAACAACCATGACATTGGTTCCACAGGTAGTAGATGAGATTAGTATTCCAGTAATAGCAGCCGGTGGGATTGGTGATGGAAGAGGATATGCAGCGGCAATGATGCTTGGTGCGGAAGGTGTTCAAATAGGTACGCGATTCATTGTGGCACATGAATCAATTGTGCATGATAATTATAAGAAAAAGATAGTGGATGCAAGAGATAATGCAACCATAGTTACTGGCAGTAATACTGGTCATCCAGTGCGTGTATTAAAAAATAGAATGTCAAAAGAATATCTAAAAATGGAAAGTAACAGTTCATCTTTTGAGGCTCTTGAAACTTTAACTTCAGGGGCGTTAAGAAAGGCTGTACAAGAGGGAGAGGTTATCAATGGAAGTCTCATGGCGGGGCAAATAGCAGGTTTGATAAGCAAAAGATTAAGCTGTAAGGAAATCATTGATGAGATAATTATGGAAGCAGTAATGCTACTATAATTTAGCAGTACAGATTAATAGAGGGTTTGATGAGCTCAAAAGAATTAAATTTAATGGTTAATGAAAGTTAAAAAATATTTATTATATATAAAGAAATCAGAGTGGTGATATATTATGCTGAAGAGGAAAGTAGCATTAGTTACAGGTGCAAGTTAAGGAATCGGAAAAAAATAGCTATAACTCTGGTAGGAAATTGCGAAACGATTTTCAACTAAACTGTGGATAACTTTTATTTTTTCAAAGGAAAAGCGGTGGAATTTGTTGATAACTCAAGCAATAAACTGACAAGTTGTGAATAAATCCTAATTTTAATAGCCTGGTGTAGTTGTCAGACAATCAGATGAGTGGTAGGCAATAAGCGGCTTTAAACTTCTGATATATTGATGCTTGTGTATTTTATCTGCAACCATGACGGTTATTAACTGAGTGATACCTGCAAGCAGCAGGTCGGCATGAAGCATTTTTGCATTCCGCGTCTTACGTTTCGCGATGCCAAAGCTGTCCTTCATTTGATGAATTGACTTTTCAACCGTAACCCGGATTTTGTAGGTGGTCACCCCTTCCTTTGTGCCACGGGCGGTTCTGGGATATGCACACAGATCCTTTTCGGGATAGATATAAAAAAACATGCGCTCACAGGATGAATTGGCGCATGGATTATCACAAAAAGAGGTTCTCTTACTTTTTTTGGTTTCGTTATTCCACACCCATTTCATTTTGGGGCAGACAAATTTCATCGTTTCAAAACCACAGTGCAAATGCGTTTTACTACCTTCTTTTTTCATTGGAAGTGTGGAATGTACGCGGTTTGGAATTTAAGGTCATGAAACAAGTCGTGATAAATCTGTTGGCAGATTGGTTCGATTAAATCAACAAGGTGGTTGAACATAGATTGTAAGTCTAGAATGAGCAAAAAACACTCTTAGAAAATCCTGCTTGAAGTGTGTGAACTTAGAGGCATCTGGAACCTTACTAAAGCCGCAGAAGTCTCTTGACTTCTGGGAATATTTCAGGAAAATGCTATTAAAAAATGCAGATTTGCTTAGAAGAATCATACATTGAGGGTATTCATACTAATATAGATTTCCTTAAATTTATCATTAGTAATCCCAGGGTTCTTGATGGAATTTATAATGAAAAATATGTAAGTGAAAAAATCATTGAATACCAACTATTAAAAAATGGACATTAAATAGAATGGTAAGTATATATATGTCAAAAATAAATTTAAATATTGAACAAAATACTATTGAGAAAATGCTTCAGATTATTACTGATGAAAATAGAGAACGCTTTTATAAGTTCCGTTTTAAAGAAGACTCTTTGCGTACTCTGTATGGGGAAATCATAGTTCGCTATGTTCTAACTACTCAATTTGCAATTAAAAATGAAGAGATTAAAATATTGAGAACCTCTTATGGGAAACCATTTATTGAAAATGTCCCCTTGCATTATAATATATCCCATTCTGGTGAATGGGTCGCATGTGCATTTGCTTCAAGAGAAGTTGGTATTGATATAGAAATGATAAAAGATGTTGACATGAAAATTGCGGAGAGATATTTCTGTGAATATGAGTATGATTCTTTGTTATCTATAAGTGACAAAGACAGAATTAATTACTTTTACAAATTATGGACTCTTAAAGAAAGCTATCTTAAGTGGCTAGGGACAGGCATATCAACATCATTAAATTCATTTGGTTTTATGATTTGTGACTCCCAGATTTTATTTTCTGATAAAGAGCGGAATATAGTGCCATATTTTAAACAGTATCCTATCAATAATTACAAACTGTCAGTCTGTTCTGGTACAAATAACTTTGCGGATAAAGTTAATATCGTTGATATAGAAAAGTTGTTTTGATCAGCTAAATTATAAGTTTTGATCGAAGACTTAATCAAATTCTTTCTCCCGGTTTGTACCTGAGCTACACGAAAGGAATATAAGTTTTTATGAAGGAAAAAAATACAAAAAAACAGATTGAAAAATTAATACTACAGAATAACAAAAAGAATTTCATTTTATCAATTGTTTTCTCAATAGTGACGGCAATTTTTGAAATTGCCGTGGCTTTTGTTTTAATGGCCTTAATTGACAAAAGTAAAGATGGTATTGAGCCTATTATGAAGATACTTAAATATACGCTTATTGGTGCCGCTGTATACGTAGTTGTTGGAATTTTAAATACAAAAGTCAATGCTCTTTACACAAAAACTGCAGTCTACAACATCAGAAGAGCCCTTATGCATTCCATAATTCATAAACCGATTAATGACATTTCTAAAAGACCTGTCGGTTCTTATATCGCAATTCTTAATACCGATTTGCTCAGCGTTGAAACAAACTATATTTCTTCCGCAGTTCCTATTATTAAAAATGCGCTAATGGCAACGATTGCAGTCATAGCAATGTTCTCTATTGAATGGAGACTTACAATTGCAGTTCTTGTAATGCTTGGTTTACCTCTTGTAGTTTCATGGGCATTTGGTAATAAGCTAGAAAACAGTCAAAATAAGATTACTAAATCTACTCATAATCTTAATGCACTCATAAAAGATATTTTTTCAGGAATATCTGTAGTAAAAAGTTTTAACATTGAAGATGAAGTAAATAAAATTTTAAACAAAAAATCTAATCAAAATGAGGATAACAAGCGATCCTATGCTAATACGACTGGATTACAGAGCCTTATGTTAGTGATATGTGGTTTGTTATTAGTTGTAATAATATTTGCATTTGGAACTTATCTTACGATTAATAATTATACAACATTAGGTGGGGTAATCGCATTTGTTCAACTATTAAATAATCTTACAGAGCCAGTTACTAATCTATTTACATCAACTTCAAAGAGGAAATCCTGTTCAAGCATTTTTAAGATATTTAACGATGTCCTGACTCCATCTACTAAAACAGATAAAAATATTTTTATATCTGAACTCAATAGTGGAATAAAACTTAAAGACGTTTCTTTTGCCATAGATGAAACTTCAGAACTTCTCCATAATATTAATTACAATTTCGAGAGAGGGAAAAGCTATGCTATCGTAGGACTCAGTGGGAGTGGTAAATCAACTTTAATTAATTTGCTAGCTGGCTACTATACAAACTATACAGGTAGCATTAAATACGACGAATCTGAAGTTTGCAAAATTGAAGAAAAATCTCTTTATCAATTAATCAGCCTAGTTCAGCAAGAAAACTTTATTTTTGATGATACTCTAGAGAATAATATTAAGCTCTTTAAGGATTGGTCTGATACGGAAATAAAATCTGCTATTGAAGGGGCTTGTCTAGAAGTACTAGTTGATGCACGTGGATATAAACTTAAGTGCGGAGAGAATGGTTCTCAGCTTTCTGGCGGTGAAAAACAACGTATTTCAATTGCAAGAGCATTGCTTAAAAAGCCTAAAGTATTATTACTTGATGAAGCAACATCTGCACTTGATGTGAGTACAACAGCTTCAATTGAAGACAACCTCTCCTTGCTGGACGATACTATTAGAATTGTTGTATCCCATAAACTTGATGAAACTTTACTCAGAAAATATGATGCAGTTATTATGATGCAGGATGGTAGAATTATGGAAAGCGGTAAATACGATGAACTTGTTGATAGACAGGGATATTTGTATGCCCTTAAACAGGTCGGTATCAAATTTTAACAGAGGTGAGAAATGAAAAAGAGGACAATGTTTTGCCTTCCATTTGCGGGAGGTACTAAAACTGATTTTAATGAATTTAGAGAAAGATTTGGAGAAGTTGTAGAAGTTGTACCACTTGAATATAGCGGTCATGGCACACGCTTCTCAAGCCCTTTGATAACTTCATTTACCCAAATAGTTAATGATATTTGTAGGCAAATAAGATCTACCTGTTGTTGTGATTACATAATTGTTGGACATAGCCTGGGTACAGCAGTTGCATATGAAGTTGCATATAAGATGACGAAGAACTATATGAATCCACCGCATAAATTAATATTAATGGCTCAGAAACCTCCACACTTACAGAAAGAGAGTACAGTATTCATTGGAAAATCAAAAGAAGAGGTCATGAAAACCATCTATGATTATGGACATATGCCGAAGGAAATTATTACCCAGAAAGATCTCTATAATATTTATTCAGAAATAATATATGCCGATATTTGTGCTTTGAATAGTTATTCTCCTGAAGTACCCAGGGAAAAAATAGATGTGCCGTTTAAAATATTTTCGGGAGAAAGTGATGATGGTGCAAATATAAAACATATGAGTCAATGGAGTAATTATACTTCCCAAGCAATGGAGCTTTTTGAAATTAAAGGGGGGCATTTTTTCCCATTTGAGCAGAACAAAGAGTTTTTTAGTATTATGCAGAGTATTTTATAAATGCTAACGTATACCGGTAATTATAAGCGTCCGTTGGATGAACTGTTAAAATATCACTATCAAGAGAAAGGAATGGAAATAATTATGAAAACATATAAGTTAACCCTGCCACAGAAGTCTGTATACGACCTTGAATCCTACGGCGGAGAGGCACTCGCGACTATCGGGGGAGCATTCTTTTGTGATGGAAGATTAAACCAGCAACTGATGACCAAAGCTATCAATTTGGTGATTAAAAGTAATGAAGCGTATAGGCTAAAATTTTTAAATACAGATGATGGTATTGTTCAATATATCGACGACTACTCTCCGGAAGAATTCAAAACTAAACATTTTGTAACTGAAGAGGAGTATAAAGCATGGATTGAGGGTTATGCCAGATGTCCCATAAAAGAAAATAATGGCTTGCATGAATTTATAATGATAATACTAGATAACAGATTTGGAGTAGTAATTAGGACAAATCATAAGATTAGTGATGATTGGGGAATGTTCCTTTGTAAGAAATTAATTATGAAGAATTATACGGATCTGCTAAATAACAGATCCGTAGACTTGTCAAACCAATATTCTTATAAGAGCTTTATAGAAAGCGAAGATGAGTATTATCAAAGTAACAAATTCTTAAATGATAGAGAGTACTGGAATAATGTTCTTCAGGGAGACATTATTCCTACAAATATTGCACAAAAAGCTTCTAAAGAATTAACTACTGCTAGAAAGATAATTGTAGTAGATGAAGAAACTCAAGATATGGTTAGAGATTACTGTTCAGAAAAAAACGTAACAGAATTTACTTTACTCTTTGCAGCATTCAGTATACTCACTTACAGCAGAACTAGAGAAAAGGATATCTTTATAATAACGACACTTGCCAATAGGACATCAAAAGCAGATAAAAATTCTTTAGGAATGTATGTGAACACTATTCCGGTTCATTTTAATTTAGATGAGACAATTTGTTCTAGAGATTATGTGAAATCAGTAACTGCTTCAATTAGAGATACCTTCAGACATAGAAAGTATAATTATAATTTGATACTGGAAGATGCCTATAATAACAACAGTGTATCAGATAAAATATCTGATGTTTATTTCTCCTTTTTAAATACAGAAAATAATAAGGAAGATACGGAACTGTTTTTTGAAACCTTTCACTCAGGTGTTCAAGTTGAAAATCTTAATTTTATAGCTAGAATAAATACAACACAAAAGCTAGAATTTAATTATTACTACCACACAGATACCTTTCAGGAATGGGAAATAGAGATTCTTAATGAAAGCTACACGAATATATTAAGAAACATTATCTCAAATGATTTATCACCAATTTCAGAAATATTAGTCTTAGATGAAGGCAAACATGATATGGTTATAAATACATCTAATGCAACAGATTATGAATATCCCTCACACAAAAATTTTATTGACCTTTTTGAGGAACAGGTCAATAAAAATCCTGATAATATCGCAGTAGTTTTTGAGAATGATAGGTTAACTTACCAAGAGTTAAATGAAAAATCTAATGCACTTGCCCACATACTAAGGGATTTAGATGTAAATCCAGATGACTTTGTGGCAATTTTGGCTCAAAGAAGTTCTGAGATTATAATTGGAATCATAGGCACGCTCAAGTCAGGAGCCGCCTATGTGCCAGTAGATCCAACTTATCCACAAGAGAGAATTGATTATATTCTAGAAGACTGTAAACCAAAAGTTGTCATGACTTATAATGTAGATAATATAAATATTTCAGGATATGAAGTTATTGATCTTAGCAATAATTCGGTCTTTGAAGGAAACACGGATAATCCATTACATATTAACAAACCTAACGATTTGGCTTATGTCATTTACACATCTGGTACGACTGGAAAGCCAAAAGGTGTAATGGTCCAGCATTCATCGGTTGTTAATTTCTGTTCAGATAGTGATAAAAATGTAATGCATTATGCTCTTAAAAACGATTACAAGCGAATTGCCTGTGTTACAAATATATCATTTGATATTTTTGTGACCGAAACTTTACTTGTTTTTTTAAACGGAATGACAACGTTTATTGCAAATCGTTATGAGCAAGATGATGCAAAAAGCTTTTCCAATTATGTAATTAGAAATGATATTCAGATATTACAAACAACACCAAGTAGAATAAGAATATTAATGTCTGATGAAAATAAATCCGAGGGTCTTAAAAAATTGAAATTTATTTTAATTGGCGGTGAAAAAGTCGAGGAGAACCTTATTTATTCGCTTATGGAGTATACAGACGCTACCATTGCTAATGTTTATGGACCGTCCGAGACTACAGTCTGGTCAACTATAGGTATTATTGAAAGTGATAAAATCTCTGATGGTATTACAATTGGAAAGCCGATCAGCAACACGAAGATATATATTGTTTCCGCAAATGGTCTTTGTGGAGTCGGTTATACTGGTGAAATCTGTATCGCTGGAAATGGATTGGCAAGAGGATATCTAAACAAACCAGACCTTACAGATAGTAAATTTGTGGTTAATCCTTATGGTGAGGGGAAGTTGTATAAAACCGGTGATCTTGCAAGATGGCTGCCTGATGGTAATATCGAGTTTCTAGGTCGAGCAGATACTCAAGTGAAAATAAGGGGTTTTAGAATTGAGCTAGGTGAAATAGAAAGTATTCTTAGGGAAGTTGATTATGTTAAAGATGCTGTTGTAATAGCTAGGGAAAACAGTGCCGGGGATAAAGAACTTAATGGATACATTGTATCAGAAGATAAGATTGACATTATGCAAATACAAAATGAAATACGTAAGAAACTTCCCGAATATATGGTGCCTGGATATATGATGCAAATAAATAAAATTCCTGTAAATAGAAACGGAAAGCTAGACCAGAAAATGCTCCCGAAAATCATAATGAACAGCACAAATGAATATATTTCACCAAGAAATAATATAGAATCAGATATTGCACTTATCTTTGAAGAAGTTTTATCAATAAATAAAGTTGGGGTTACTGATAGCTTTTTTGAGTTGGGCGGAGATTCAATAAAAGCTACTTTAGTGGTATCAAAAGCGGATAAAAAAGGCTATACACTCAGTGTAATTAACATATTAGCTTTGAAAACTGTAGAAAATATTTCCTGTTTCATTCAAACTAATGAATTACTAAAAGCAGAAGAAATGGAACCCATTGACACAGAAAACATTCAGTTAAATGAAAATTATGAAAAAATGTATTCTCTCACGCCCGTCCAACAAGGGATACTTTATCATTATAATAATGAGACATCTGTTGGTGAATATTTTATGCAGAGTGTCATTAGGTCAAATACTACGCTGAATCCGTTTTATATTATTAAAGCGTTGCAATTACTTGCCATAAAACATGAAGTTTTGCGGACTAAGATTATTTATAATGAAACAAAGGAAGCACTTCAGGCAATTTCAAGAGATATCGAGATAGAATGCGATTTGAAGAGTATAAATTCTGAAACTGATATTGAGGAACTATGTAAAAAAGATATTGACAGAGGTTTTGACTTTAGCACTGACTCTCTAATGAGAGTTACAGTGGTAGCTATAAATAATGAAAACAGATTTTTAATCTGGAGTATTCACCACATTATTAGTGATGGGTGGAGCAACTCGATTTATTTTAAGGATTTCAACGCAATTTACAATAAACTTGTTGAAGGAGAAAAATATTCAGTATTAAGATCACTTATCCAGTCTGAAGAACAGTACTCATCACATTTTTGTGATTATGTGGATTTCTTAGAAACTGTTGATAATAAAAAATCCCAGGAATATTGGTGCGATCTTTTAGCTGATTATGAAGGTAATTGCGAAATAGTATCGGTGGATGATGTGAACTCCGATGAAGAAATTTTTGGGATTGCATATAAAGCCATTGACAGCGATTTGAGCAATAAATTGGTAGAAGCTTCAAAGATGCTCGGTGTAACACTAAATACAATTTATGAAGCTGCCTTTGGGGTGCTGTTACAAAAATATACTGGAAATTCGGATGTGGTTTTTGGTAAGGTTGTCTCTGGAAGAAATGGTGAGATAGCAAATATCGAAAATATCGCTGGTATATTCATAAATATAATCCCTATCAGAATCTCACTGAATAATGAAGAGACTCTAAGGCAATTGGTAGCAAATGTTTCAGAACAATTTTACACTAGCCTTCAGTACAGCTATTGTTCAATTGCAGATATTCAGAGTGCCACGAAACAGAACGGTAATTTAATAAAGATACTGTTTGCATTTGAAAATTACTATGGCAATGAGGAATTTTCACAAAGAGAAGATTATGAGTTTATTAAAAATCGTGAACAGACTAACTATGATCTTACAGCTACAGTAAAAATATCCAATATTATTACTCTTGAAGTAATATATAATCGTAAAAAATACTCCGCTTTAGATGGGGAGCTTTTAGTAGAGCGGTTTTATAACATACTAAGATCTTTCGCAAAAGATATAAACATAAAAAGCAAAGACGTAACACTTGGAATTACTAAAAAGGAACTAAATGAGGTTATAATCCCATACAATGAAACTGCAGAATATTTGCCAGACACAACACTACATGGTCTTTTCACTCAGCAGGTGCAGAAAACCCCTAATAATATCGCAATTATATGCTATGATCAAGAAATTACATATAAACAGTTGTTTTGCAAATCTTGTCAAGTTGCAAACTATATCCTATCAACCGGCATAGAGCAAAAATCAAACATTGCCGTTTTAGGAGAGAAAACCATTGAGACCGTAATTAACATTCTTGGAGTACTTATGGCAGGCTGCAGCTATGTTCCCCTTAATCCGGAGTATCCAGAGGAGAGAAATAATTATGTTGTTTCTAATAGCAATTCAAAACTATGTCTTTCTTCAGAGATATTTACTGATGTCAATATAGATAGCTTCAGTGCCATACTGAACGGTTCATATAGTAGTTATTGTGATTGTGCCTATACAATTTACACATCAGGCAGCACGGGTGTTCCTAAAGGCGTAGTTATTGAACATGGAGCAGCTGTAAATACTATTCTTGACATAAATAATAAGTTTAAAATAACATCTCGGGATAGAATAATTGGATTATCATCGTTTTCTTTTGATTTGTCCGTTTACGATATTTTTGGTTCTTTAAGCACTGGCGCAACACTTGTAATGGTAAAAGACCAAAGAAATGTTACAGATATTAAAAAAATAGTAATCGAGCATGAAGTAACTTTTTGGAACTCGGTACCAGCGATAATGAGCATGTTTATTGATGATATTGATAAAATGTTTGTTAATACTAGTGTTAGAAATGTATTATTCAGTGGTGATTTGATTCCTTTAAATTTGCCTGAGGCAGTATTAGATTTGTTCCCACGTGCCAAGGTAACAAGTCTTGGTGGGGCAACAGAAGCATCAATATGGTCAATATATTATCCTATTGGGAAGGTGAACAAACGTTGGAGAAGCATTCCATACGGTAAACCACTTGCCAATCAGAATATGTTTATTCTCGACAGCAATCTTAATATGTGTCCCCTTGGTATAAGCGGACAGATTTGCATAGGTGGAAAAGGAGTAGCACTGGGATATGCAAATGATAGTCAGAAAACAAATAAGTCTTTTATCAATCATAAAGATTTTGGGAGAATTTATCTGACGGGTGATTTAGGTAGAATGAGAAATGACAGCAATATAGAATTTCTTGGAAGAATGGATGATCAGGTGAAAATCAGAGGTTTTAGAATTGAACTTGGAGAAATTGAAAATATTATTAGGGATATTGACTACATAAGAGATGCTGTTGTGGTAGCAAGGAATATGGATGATGGGAATAAGGAGCTTAATGCATATCTTGTATCAGATAAGGAAATTGATACAAGACAAATTCAGCAGGAAATTCGTAAAAAACTTCCTGAGTATATGGTTCCAGGTTACATAATGCAGATTAAAGAGATTCCTGTAACGGGGAATGGAAAAGTAGATAAAAATACTCTGCCCGAACCTGAGTATACCAGTGCAAACGATTATGTAGCGCCAAGAAATAGTACCGAAGCAGCAGTTGTAAAAGCTTTCGAAGAGATACTAGGTGTAGAAACTGTAAGCGTAGCGGATAGCTTTTTCGACTTAGGTGGACATTCCTTAAAGGCAACAAAATTAAGGAATGTTATAGAGAAAGCAACCGGTGTCAATATACAATTAAAGGACATATTTGCATCATCCACTCCTGAGTTACTGGCTGAAAAGATAAAATTCGCAGGTGAAGATGAGTATAAAGAGATAACAAAAATCGAGCAAGCTCCAAAATATAAAATGAGTTCAGCACAAAAGAGGTTATTTCTACTTGACGAGATGATGGGTTCAAATATAAGTTACAACATATCAAGTGTGCTAAAAATAAAGGGAGAGCTTGACTTGGAAAGATTACAGGAGGCTCTCAACAAGCTAGTCAAAAGGGAGGAAATATTTAGAACGAGCTTTCATATGGAGGAAGGAGAGCCGGTTCAGAAAATGGCAGAAAATGCAGAGATAAAAATTGATTATAGTGAAGAAGAAAAAGTAAATATTCAAGAAACATTTAATAAATTTGTTAGCCCCTTTGATTTAAGTAAGGCACCGCTGATGCGAGTGAAAATTATTAAGACAGAAGAGGAATATATATTCTTCTGCGATATACATCACATAATTAGTGATGGCGAGAGCATGCTAGTAATGCTTGGGATACTATCGAAACTATATATAGAAAAAGAATTAGTTAATCCAAAAGTGCAATATAAGGATTTTACTGCATGGCAGAATAAAAAGGATATTAAAAAGCAGGCCGAATACTGGAAAAATGAGTTTTCAGAAGAAATATCAATACTTGACCTTAAGACTGATTTTGTGCGGCCTCAGGAACAAAGCTATAGAGGAGCTGTTTTAAGGCAGCAGATAAATAAAGAGACAAAAGAAAAAATAAATAAGCTGGCAAAAAAACATAAATCCACTGAATTTATGGTAATGCTTTCAGCGTTTATGTTGATGCTTAGTAAATATAGTAGGCAGGAAGACATTATTGTGGGGATTCCAATATCCGGACGAACCCACGCTGATACACATGACATGTTAGGGATGTTCGTAAACACATTGGCTCTTAGGGGAGAAGTGCGCCCAGATCAGAGATTTGATGAATTTTTAGAGGCTGTAAAAGAGAAGTGTCTTAAAGCATATGATAATCAGGAATATCAATTTGAAGACCTGGTTGAGGCAGTAGAGGTACAACGGGAGGTGTCAAGAAACCCTATATTTGATATTATGTTTGAAATGCAAAATAGAAGTGAATCAGAGATTAAATTGGGTAATTCAAAAGCTGAATATATAGAATGTGAAAGCAATATCTCAAAATTTGATATTACTTTATCGATTGCAGACATGGAGTCGGGATATACAACTTATTTTGAATACTGCACAGATTTATTCAAAAGTGAAACAATAGAGCTTATGGCAAAGCACTATGTAAATCTTATTGAAAATATATTAAAGAATCCTCAGAATAAATTAGATGAATTAAGCATGCTTGACAAAGCAGAAGAAGAACAGATATTAAGAGAGTTTAATGATACATATGTGGAATACTCGAAAGATAGAACCGTATCTCAATTATTTGAAGAGCAGGTTGAGAAGACCCCGGACAATATAGCGGTTGTGTTTGAGAATAACCAGCTTACATATGCAGAGCTCAATTCAAAGGCAAATAGCCTAGCTGTAAAACTAAGAGCTGTGTACGGAGTTGGTCCTGATAACTTCGTAGCCATGGTAACGGAACGCAGCCTCGAGATGATAATAGGAATATTTGCGATAATCAAGGCAGGCGGAGCATATGTGCCCATTGATCCTACCTATCCTGAAGAGAGAATACAGTATATGTTAAAGGATAGTGCACCTAAGGCATTGTTAACTTACAAAGCAGAAGTGAACACAAGTATACCGGTAATAGATCTTGCAGATGGAGAATTATGGAAAGGTTTTTTGGAAAATCCGAAACATATAAATAAAGCAACGGATCTATTATATATGATATATACATCAGGTACTACTGGCCAGCCCAAAGGTGTTATGATTGAGCACAAAGGGATAAATAACTTGAAAAATCATTATAAAAATGGTTTAGGTATTTGTAGTTCAATGACTGTTGGGATGTTTCATAACTATGTTTTTGACGGTTCAGTTTGTGATATAATGATGGGTCTATTAACAGGATCCCGGCTTATTGTATTAAATGAGAACCAGATATTTGATATAGGTGAACTAAAAGAAATAATTAAAAAAGAAAAAATAGATATAATTACTCTACCCCCTCAATATGCGCTTCAGACAAATTTTAAAGGTGTAAAGTTATTAATGACAGGAGGATCAGAAGCTGTAGGTGAACTTCTGAAAAATGTCGAGGACATATATGTTAACGCATATGGTCCTACTGAAAACACAATAGATGCAGTGTTTTGGAAATATCAGAAAGGAGAACCATATCCAGTAAAAATTCCTATAGGAAAACCATTGTCAAATGTAAATATATATATACTAAATGGCAATAAGCTATGTGGAATAGGTGTCCCAGGAGAGCTATACATCGCTGGAGATGGATTGGCAAGAGGATATTTTAACCGGGCTGAGTTAACTGAGGAAAAGTTCATAAAGAATATTTACGGCGAAGGGAAAATGTATCGTTCGGGAGATTTGGCCAGGTGGCTTCCTGATGGCAATATTGAATATTTAGGAAGGATTGATGAACAAGTCAAGGTCAGGGGATTCAGGATAGAACTAGGAGAGGTTGAAAACAAAATCCTTGCGATTGAAGGAATAAACGAGGTTACTGTAATCGCACGAGAGGATAACTCTAAGGATAATTATCTATGCGCATATATTACTTCAAATGAGGAAATCGATTCAAATACTGTCAAGGAAGAACTACGCAAAAGCTTACCTGATTACATGGTACCAGCTTATATAAAACAGATAATAACTATTCCTGTGAGGAGTAATGGAAAGCTAGATAAAAAGGCATTGCCTGAACCAGAGTATATTAATATTAATGAATATGTACCCCCTAGAAACAATATAGAGAAAGTTTTAGTAAAATCTTTTCAGGATGTTTTGGGTGTGGAAAGAGTCAGTGTTACGGACAACTTCTTTGACTTTGGAGGGGATTCCATAAAGGCAATCAGAGTTGTAAGTAAAGTCAGAGAGGCGGGATACAGCACAAATGTAAAGGTCATTATGAGCGCAAAGACTCCTGAAAATATAGCTAGAGAGACTAAGGAGCAATTAACAGTACTAAAAGATGAGCAGGATGAGATCAGCGGAGAGGTACATTTGACAGCAATCCAAAAGGATTTTTTTGGAGAAAATCTTAGTAATCCCAATTATTACAATCAGAGTGCTATATTTGAGTGCAAGGTGAGAATAGATATGTCGGCGCTTAATAGTGTATTATCAAAACTCTGTGAGCACCATGATATTCTGAGGGCAACATACAAAGATGGTATACAGACCATAGGGCGAATATCAGATAGTCAATGGTACAGTCTGAGTAAATATGAATGCAGAACTGACGAAATAGATGAATTGGCAAAGAAGCTTCAAGGCAGTATAGATATAGAAAAAGGTCCTTTGATGAAAGTAGGGGTATTTCGAACACCAGAAATGAATTATATACTGCTTATAATTCATCACCTGGTTGTGGATGGAGTTTCCTGGAGGATTATAAGTGAAGATTTAGAAAGTGGTTATAAACAAGCAAAACAAAACAAAATCATAGTTCTTCCAGAAAAGACAACTTCTTTTAAAAAATGGAGTAGCGTTATTGCCGAGTACAGAAATAGCTACAAGCTGAAAAGAGAGATTGATTATTGGAATAAAATAAACATGGAGATAGAAAAAGGAAAAGTAATAAATGACGGTAACAAACAAAGGAGCCAGCTTAATGTAGCAGGATTATTTTTGGGAAATAATCATACTGAAATTCTATTGAAAAATAGTAACAAAGCATACAATACTGAAATAAACGACTTGCTACTAACAGCTCTGGCCCGTGCCGTTTACAAAGTGACAGGACAACGCATACTGGCTGTAGAAATGGAGGGTCACGGAAGAGAAGAAATCAGTGAGAAGTTGAATGTTGATAGAACGGTTGGTTGGTTTACAAGTTTGTATCCTGTAGTATTAAAGGATGTAGGAAAAGATATAGCGCAAGACATAAGGAATACAAAGGAGACTCTTCGCAAAATTCCCAATAAGGGAATTGGGTATGCAATTCTTAAGGACATTGGGGAATGCGGTCTTGAGCAAATTAGCAAACCAGATATTACATTTAATTATCTTGGAGAATTTGGTTCAGAGCAGACTCCTGTAGATGCTATCTTTGCAATGTCAAATGTTGCCCATGGCCAAGATATTGACAAATTCAACATGCAGGGTACATCTATAAGTATCAACGGTGGAGTGAAAAGTGGGGAACTATCTTTTGAAATAAGCTATGATGAGGGTCAATATACACCTAAAACTGTAGACAAATTATGTGACGAGTTTAAACAAGAACTTATATCAGTAGCGGAACACTGCAATAATTCGGAATTTACGGAATATACTGCTAGTGATTATGGTGAAAGTGAATGGACAGATGAGGAGTTCAAAGCCGCCAAAGATAAGATAGAGTCCAAAGGTGGAGAGATTAAGAGAATTTACCCACTTACAGCAATGCAAGAAGGGATGCTATTTGAAAAACGTGCCAATGAGTATGGTACCCAGTACGTGGTTCAACAAACAATAAGGTTTAATAATCTTAATTCTGAGAACATGTTCAGTGCCTTTGAGGCACTCGTGGCCAAACACGACATATTACATACTGTAATCAAATATAAAGGTGTAACAGTTCCTAGGCAGGTGCTGCTAAATGAAAGAAAACCTGAATTCACATACATAGAAGTAGCAAATGAAGATGAGTATGAAAAGATCAAAGCTAGGGATATTAGGAGAGGATTTGATCTGGAAGATGATACATTAATTCGGATGATTATTGTAAATCTATCTGATAATGATTATCGTATGATACAGACAAGCCATCATATTATATCAGATGGTTGGTGCGTATCGATTATGTATGGTGAGCTGTTTAGGTACTATAAATTGCTGGAAGCGGGTAGCGGCATTCCAAAAGAAGACGGTGGAGATTTTGAGAAATTCGTAAGATATATAGAGATGAAAAACAAAGAAGAAAGCCTCTGCTATTGGAAAAAGATACTTGAGGATTATGAAGAGCGTGCAGATATATTACCCATGGGGACAACGTCTGTCATAGCAGAGGAGAGCCAAAAAAGAGAGTTATTTATTTCAAAAGAAATCACTCAGAAGGCAGAAAGATTAAGCTCAGAGTATGGGGTTACAATGAACACACTTGTTGAAGCAGTGTGGGGAATACTATTACAAAAATATAATAGAACAAATGATGTAGTATTCGGGAAAGTAGTATCGGGCAGAAATGCTGAAGTTGAGAATATTGAGCAAATGGTAGGTTTATTTATCAATACGATACCTGTGCGTATTAAAACAGAGCAAAATGAAACATTAAAAATACTGGTTGGTAAACTTCAACAACAGGCTTTCGCAAGTGATGACCATGACTATTGTTCTTTAGCAGAGATTCAGAGTAATAGTTTACTGGGCAACAGTCTTATTGGGACAATAATGGCATTTGAGAACTACTATATACAGGATGAAGAAATTGTTGGAGAGGATAGTCTTGGCGTTACTGAATTTGAAAGCTCTAGAGAACAGACTAACTATGGAATAAGCTTATCTGCCTATATGTCTGAAACATTAAATATTGGAATAGAATATGATACGAGCAAATACAGAGAAGAAGAGATAGAGCTATTGCTTAATCATATGAAAGTATTAATGGAAAATGCAATAAATAACCCTGAAACGGAAATTGAAAACCTAGATATGTCAGGCAACAAGGAAGAAGATAAGATCTTATGGGAATTTAACGATACAAGTGCTTCTTATCCAAAAGAAAAGACTGTAGTGGAATTATTTGAAGATCAGGTAGAAAAGACACCTAACAAGGTGGCAGTGGCCTATGGGGAGGAATGTCTGACATATGACCAGCTAAACTCAAGGGCAAATAGTGTTGCTGCAATATTAAGAAATGATTATAGTGTTGGACCGGATGATTTTGTAGCTATTATAACAGAACGAAGTATTGAAATGATAGTCGGAATCTTCGCAGTTTTAAAGGCCGGCGGAGCATATGTACCTATTGATCCAATATATCCTGAAGAAAGAATCCAGTATATTTTGGGAGATAGCTCCCCTAAAGCAGTACTTACTTATCATGCAAAAGTAAAAACAAATATACCTATGATAGATCTTGCGGATAGAGACGTACTGGAAGATAAATCTAGAAATCCAGAACGTATTAATAAACCGATGGACCCCATCTATGTTATATATACATCCGGAACAACAGGAAAACCAAAAGGAGTGGTGGTGGAAAACACCAATCTTGTAAGTCTGGTAAAAAATGATAAGTTTCAGTTTGACTTTAATGGAAACGATGTATGGACTCTGTTCCACTCTCACTGTTTTGATTTTTCAGTTTGGGAAATTTTCTGCAGTCTACTATATGGGGTAAACTTATAGTAGTGCCGAAGGCAACAGCGGAGGACACATTTGCTTTTGTTAAGCTGATTGAGAAGGAAAAGGTAACCGTCCTCAATCAGGTACCGTCATCATTCTATAATTTAATGACTTTAACAGAAAACAAAACAATCAAAAGTATAAGATACGTTATATTCGGTGGCGAGGCATTAAACCCGGGGAAACTCAAGCTGTGGCATGAAAATAATAAGCAGAGTAGATTAATTAACATGTATGGAATAACGGAAACAACAGTACATGTTACATACAGTGAAATAGATGAAGAAGCCATATTAAAGGGAATCAGCATCATAGGGTCAGCAATTCCTACACTGTCGGTTTATATATTAAATAGGGACGACCTATGCCCGATAGGAGTTCCTGGGGAGTTATGCGTAACCGGAAACGGAGTTACTAGAGGATATCTAAACAGACCAGAGTTGACAGCAGAGAAATTCGTGAAAAATCCCTATGGAGAAGGGCGGATGTATCGCTCTGGAGATTTGGCACGGTGGCTACCTGACGGAAATATAGAATACTTAGGGCGAATAGATGAGCAGGTTAAGATCAGAGGATTTAGGATAGAGTTAGGGGAAATCGAAAGTGCTATTCTTGCAATCAATTATATAAAAGATGCTGTTGTGATTACAAAAAAATCGGATGGCGGTGACAGGGAACTCAATGCATACATCGTGTCGGATGAAAAGATTGATACAAGTAAAATTCAGAAAGAAATTCGTAAAAATCTTCCTGAATATATGATTCCAGGATATATGATGCAAATTGATACTATTCCAGTTACACAAAACGGAAAGCTAAATAGAAAGGAACTTCCCGAAATTACCAAAGTCAATACAAATGAATATATTGCTCCAAGAACTGAGATGGAAAAAATAATTGTAGAAATCTTTGAGGATGTTCTCGGTATCAACAATGTAGGAGTAAATAATAATTTTTTTGAGATTGGTGGTCACTCACTGAAGGTAGCATATATTATAAACAAAATTGAGCGTGTAATGGGTGTACGTTTAACCCTACGGTCATTCTTTGAAAATCCAACAGTAGAAGGCATATGTGAAATAATTGGTAAACAAAGTAATAAAAACTATACTCCAATTAAGAAAGCTGAAATTAGAGAGTATTACCCTATGTCTTCTGCACAGGAAAGAATTTTCGTCATCAATGATATGGACGCTAATGGAATAACTTATAATCTGCAAGCGGAGATTATATTCGATAATTGTATTGATATAGAAAAGTTACGCAAAGCCTTTAGTGAGTTAGCTTCAAGACACGAAGCTATTAGAACTAGTTTTCATCTAATAGCTGGACAGCCTGTACAAAAGATTGAAAATGAGGTGATAACAGATATTGAGTATCATTGCAGTAATAGCATTGCAGATGATATTAAGAACAACGTCTTAATCGGATTTGTAAAACCATTTGATTTGTCAAAAGCACCTTTAATGAGGTTGAAGCTCATTGACACTACAGATAATCGTAGTATTTTATTATTTGATGTGCACCATATAATCACTGATGGAATATCCCAGAACATACTAATAAGAGAATTATCAGCACTTTATAATGATGAATGCCTACCTGCGAATAGAGTTCACTATAAAGATTATAGCGAATGGATGAGAGCCAGGGATCTAAGTAAGCAAAGACAGTATTGGATAGATCAGTTTTCAGGTGAGCCCAATACAATGGACATACCGCTTGATTATACAAGACCTAAAATACAGAGTTTCAAAGGCAAAACCATAACTCGCCAGATTGAGGCTGAAGTAGTAGGAAAAGTTAAGGCACTATCCCAAAAAACAAATATGACTGAATATATGATATTACTATCAATTTCTTTGCTATTATTGAATAAATACAGTGGTCAAAATGAAATTGTTATAGGTACTCCAATATCCGGAAGAACCCATCGAGATACTGAAAATATAATTGGTATGTTCGTAAATACTTTGGCCCTTAGATGCCATATAACATCAGATGAGTTATTTATCGAATTTCTAGAGGATATAAAACAGATATGCTTGGAGGCTTACGATAATCAAGAGTATCCATTTGAAAAGTTAGTTGAGGATATTGATGTAGCGAGAGATGCAGCGAGAAATCCGTTATTTGATGTCATGTTCGCTATGCGAAAAAAGGAGCAGGAAAATTCATATCTTGGGAATCATGATTATCAACTAATTGAACCAGAAAGTGATATAGCCAAATTTGATATTACGATAGAAGTGATTGAAAATGAAAAAGGTTATGAATTGCAATTTGAATATAGCACTGATATTTTTAAAGAAGAGACTATTTGTTCAATGATGAATAACTTTGATCTTATATTAAAACAGGCTTTAAATGCTGAATATACCAAAATATCACAGCTCACTGGGCTTATTACAGATAATGATAAACAGCAAATTATGCATACGTTTAATTGTACAAAGACTAAATACCCGTCAGATAAAACAGTTGTGGAGCTATTTGAAGAGCAGGTTGAAAAAAATCCTAATAATACCGCAGTAGTTTATGGAAACGAAAAACTTTCTTACAAAGAGTTAAATGCAAAGGCAAATGCACTTGCTTGCAAACTTAAGGATTTGGATATTAATCATGGAGATTTTGTGGCAATTATTGCAGAAAGAAGCATTCAGGTGATTATTGGTATTATAGGCACCATCAAGGCAGGGGCTGCTTATGTCCCGATAGATCCTCAGTATCCGCAGGAGAGGATAGATTACATACTAAAGGATTGTAATCCAAAGGCAACTTTGATTTATGATGTAGACGTAAATGCGGAGAATACAGTCATTGATCTTTCGGATTATACTGTTTTTGAAGGTGAGATTAGTACTCATTTAAGAGTTAGTACTCCTCGTGATCTAGCATATGTTATTTATACTTCAGGAACAACAGGAAAACCAAAAGGTGTAATGATTGAAAATAAAAATATATTACGGCTTATTAAAAATACGAATTATGTAAAACTCGATGAAGAAACCATTATTTTGCAGACTGGTGCAATTTCTTTTGACGCTTCAACTTTTGAAATATGGGGTGCGCTGTTAAATGGAGGAATGCTGTTTTTAGCGCATAAGTATACCCTCCAATCACCTGAAGAAATGAGGAATATAATTAGAGAAAATGGAGTTAATACCCTGTTTTTAACGACAGCACTTTTTAACCAAATGATAAGCTTTGACAGCGGATTTTTTAGTTCCGTCAATTATCTAATGTTTGGAGGAGAAAAGACATCTGAGCAATATGTAAGGGCATTTAGAAGCAATCCCGCCAACAAAAATGTTATTTGTTCAAATGTCTACGGCCCCACAGAAGCTACGACATTTAGTTTGTTCTTCCAAATACAGAGTAATCATTCAGGAAAAACACCAATTGGGAAGCCAATCAGCAACAGCGAAGCCTATATTATCAATAACAATGGACTTTGTTCTATTGGTCAGAAGGGTGAATTATGTTTGGCCGGAGACGGCATTGCACGCGGATATCTTAATAATGATGATTTAACGGCTCTAAAGTTTATAAACAATCCATTTGGAGCCGGTAAGCTTTACCGTTCAGGAGATATCGCAAGGTGGTTACCAGATGGCAATATAGAGTTTCTCGGAAGGAGGGATGACCAGGTCAAAGTCAGAGGCTTTAGAATAGAACTGGGAGAAATAGAAAGTGTCATCAGGGACATAAATTATATAAAAGATATAGTTGTAATTGTCTGTGAGGCCATAAATGGAGATAAGGAATTAAGTGCATACATCGTATCCGATGAAGAAGTTGATGCTAAGAGAATTCAAATAGAAATCCGTAAAAAGCTTCCAGAATATATGGTTCCTTCTCATATTATGCAAATTGAAAAGATACCTTTAAATAGGAATGGGAAACTAGATAGAAAAGCACTTCCAAAAATTGAAATTACAAGCTCTAATGAGTATATTGCACCCGTAACAGAAAAAGAAAAGATAGTATGTGAGATTTTTGCAGATATCTTAGGTGTCTCTAATGTGGGATTAGCAGATAACTTGTATGAACTTGGTGGTGATTCGATCAAAGCAATAAGGATTGTTTCAAAACTTAGAGAGAAGGGATTTGTAATAAGTATGAAAGACCTCCTTTGCCTTGATGACGTGGGAGCTTTATCATCCTATCTCTCACAAGATGATGTGAATCCGCCCTATGAACAAGAAGAAATTTACGGTAGGGTCAAAGATACACCAACAATATGTGAATTTAAAAGCTTTAATCTTAAGGAGCCGCAGCACTTTCATCAGTCTATAATGCTAGTATCAAGAGAAGTTATCGACAGATTGGCTCTGGAAAAGGCATTAACTGAAATCACAAATCATCATGATATTTTAAGAGCAGTATATAAAGAAAACACCATTATTATAAGATCCAATAATAATGGTAGAATGTTTGAATTGTATGAATCTGATTTAACAGGCAAGGATAAGATTTCAGATTTCTGTACGCAATTACAGGCAAGCTTCGACCTTAAATCGGGGCCTATGTTAAAAGCTTGCATTATAAGGGTTAATAGCGTGCAATATCTATTTATTTGCATACATCATTTAGTCGTTGATACAATGTCATGGAGAATTTTACTTGAAGATTTAATGAATGCATATATGTGTTACTTAAATAATCAGGTTGCTGTATTGCCACAAAAGACCATCTCATTCATTGAATGGTCAAAGTATCTAGAGGATTATGCGATGAGCGCAGATATAAATAGTGAAATAGACTACTGGATGAACATCGCTGACAATGCGCAATCTGCTCAATTAAACCTTGGCGAAGTCAAGAATAACCAAGGGGGAACTATATCCATGGTCTTGGATTCTAGACAGACTGAGGATTTACTCTACAATACAAGAAAAGCATTTAATACAGAAGTTAGGGATATTCTTATATCAGCACTTGCTATAGCTATAAAAAAATGGAAAGATGCTGACAAGGCTGTAGTAATGCTAGAAGGTCATGGAAGGCAGGAACTTCACAAACCTATTCGAAATGACAGAACAGTTGGCTGGTTTACCTCAATATATCCTATAATTATACAGGCTTGCAATAATACTCAGGACACAGTTGTGACAGCTAAAGAGATGTTGCGCAGTATCCCTAATGCTGGAATTGATTACGGTATAATAAAGTACCTTACTGATACTACTATGAAAGATGTAAATAGTGCCATCACTTGGAATTATCATGGCATAGTTGATGAAAACACAAATGAAAATAGTGTCATGTATCCGGTAACTGATATTGATACAGGTATTACTGTTGCCAAAAGCAACAAGTACCTAACACCAATAATTATTGAGCTCATGGTAAGCGGTGGAAAACTAAATATGGACTTTATATATCAGGAAATTATATCAGAAACAGAAGTTATCAATTTTGCAGAGTTGTATAAGCAAACCATTATAGAGCATACAAATTACTGCAAGACCAATGCAAACGGTCATAAAACATTGTCAGATTTTGAATTAAGTAACATAGAAATATCAGATGCTGATGAGATAAATAAATTGGCTGAAGGTTTCATTTAGATCACTGACAGAAAGAGGAGAAGATCATGGGAGTAACTCTAAGCGATAAAATCGAAAAAATATATCCTTTAGCACCACTTCAAGAAGGACTTTATTTCCTGAAGATGAAGGAAGATTCATCTTCAGAATATGTCATACAAAATGTAATAGAAATTGAGGGAAACGTTACATCAGAAATAATCAGAGATGCTTTTCGGTTGATATCGCTTAATTTCGATATTCTAAGGACAGTATTTTCCTCTGATTCTACAGGCAGGCCCATACAAATTGTTCTTAAGGACAGATATATTGAATGTAATTGTATAGATTTTTCTTCCTTCCAAGATGAGGAGCTAAGAAATAAAATTGATAGAGCATCTGAGGAGAATATAAAAAGAGGGTTCAACTTTAAAAGTGATTCTTTAATGAGAGTAACAATTATAAAAACCGCTGCAGATAAGTTTACGCTATTGTGGACCTTCCACCATATTATTTTAGATGGATGGAGCCTGGGTATCCTAAATAATTGCTTTAAAGAATATATTAATAAGCTTTTATGTGGTGAATCCTTTGAAATAATCAGAGGAAGGATTGAGAGTGAACGCAAATATCAACCTGAATACAGTAATTATATTAAGTGGCTGGAAAACAAGCCTTTTGCAATAGGAGAAGATTATTGGACAAGTTATTTAGAGGACTATAATGAGGTAGTTGATATAAAACCTTACGGAGGTTCTTCGAAAGATAATCCTGCACAGACGGAGTCAGAAATTAATTTATCAGCTGAACTTACAGCTGAAGTAATTAGAACTGCAGATTGCCATCACATAACACATAGTGAGATATTTGAGACATGTTGGGGAATCATTCTCCAGCAGTTCTCAAATACTCAGGATGCGGTTTTTGGAAAGGTCGTTTCAGGTAGGAATGCCAATGTATCCGGTGCTGAACAAATAGCAGGTCTATTTATAAATACGATTCCAACAAGGATAGACTGCAGAAATAATCCAACTATAAACAATTTACTCCAGAATGTTCACGAGAATTCTCTAAGAAGTTCAGATTATGATTATGTTCCATTATCCGAAATACAATCTTATTCTAAGCAGGGAAGCAATTTGATTAGAAGTATCTATACATATGAAAACTATTATTCTCACCCTGATGAATCAGTCAGTTGTATTAAATTAGTAGTTAAGGAGTCACGGGAGCAAACCAATTATGATATCTCACTATTAATATACAAAGATTCAACCTTTCATGTGAAATTGATGTATAACTCGCATATGTACTCACAATTAGTTGCCGAGAATATCTTGAATAAGTTTATCAATGTAGTCCAGTTTATAGTATCTAATACTGAAAAAAGAATTTGCGAAATTACGCTAACTGACGATGATGAAAAACAAAAATTATTACATGTTTTTAATGAACCTGCGTTAGGACAAGATTCAGATGATACTATCACAAAAATATTTAAAGAAGTCGTAAATACTTATGAAGATAAAGATGCAGTCATATTTAAGGACGAAAGAATTACATACAAAATACTTGATGAGAGTTCAAATAAAATTGCTAATTATCTTGTACACTGCGGAGTGCTAAATGATGATTATGTAGGACTAATATGCGATCGCGGAATACATATGATTATTTCAATGCTTGGAATAATTAAGGCAGGTGCGGCATACGTGCCTATTGACCCTACTTTTCCTCAAAAAAGAATTGATTACATCATTGAAGACTGTAAACCAAAAATGATTCTTACAACAATTAAAGAAGCTGCTTTATCAATAAACACGATAAATATAAAAGAAATACTATTGGGAGAAAAAGAGTCAAACTACTCAAATAAGATAAAGCTAAAAAACAATAATCTAGCATATCTTATTTATACTTCAGGCACAACAGGAAAGCCGAAGGGCGTAGCAGTTGAACACAAGGGAGTAGTGAATTTAAATAAATTTTTCAGGAATTCATTTAACGTAACAAGTAAAGATAATGTTCTACAATTTGCGAATTATGTTTTTGATGCATCCGTATGGGAAATAACAATGGCTCTACTGACTGGCGCTACTCTAGTAATCGCGCCAAATGAATATATAAATGACATAGAGAAATTAGAGATTTACTGTGAAGAGAATCGTGTAACGGTTGCTACGCTCCCTCCTCAATTCTACATTCAAATATCCAAATTAAATACAAGACTTCTAATTACCGCTGGCTCAGAGTCAAATGAAGAAATTATTCATAAAGCGTTGGAGTCCGGTAGGTATGTGAATGCCTATGGTCCGACGGAAACTACGGTGTGTGCAACTTACTATGAGCAACAAAATGATCTTGATACTATTATCCCTATTGGAAAACCAATTGATAATACTCAAGCATATATTCTCATAGACAAAACATTATGTGGAATCGGAATTCCAGGGGAATTGTGTATTGCTGGAATAGGGCTTGCGAGAGAATATTTGAACAGTGATCAATTGACGCAAGAAAAGTTTATTAATAATCCATTCGGTGCAGGAAAACTGTATAGGACAGGTGATCTTGCAAGATGGCTACTGGATGGCAATATCGAATATTTAGGGCGAATAGACGATCAAATTAAAATAAGAGGATTTAGAATAGAACCAGGGGAAATTGAAAATGCAATAAGGAAAATTAATGGTATTATTGATGTGGCTGTAACAACTCAGACAGTCGGAAATGGCGAAGATACGCTTGCGGCATTTGTTGTATCTGAAATTGAAATTGATGTCGATAAAATTAAAAGTGAATTAAGGACGAATCTTCCTAATTATATGCTACCTGATTTTATATTAAGTATTGATAAAATTCCTGTAACAAGAAGTGGTAAACTTGATAAATTGTTGTTACCACAGATCGAAACAATTTGTAGCGCTGAATATGTCGCACCTTCTGATGAAAGAGAGGAAAATTTATGTAAATGTTTTGAGGCCGCACTTAAAGTCAATCAAATTGGAATTTGTGATAATATCTTTGATTTTGGAGCAACCAGTTTAACAATTATTAAAGTCGTTTTAAAAGCTGCTAAAATAGGAATAAATTTGACTATACAAAATATCTATGATAATCCAACAGTAAAGTTACTCGGTGATTTTTTAAAAAATGATGAACATAAAAATTATTTTGTCGACAATCCGGATGAATATGCAAAACTAAATTATCTGCTTAAAAATAACGTAGTCAAGAATACTTATATAAAACCTGAAAATAGATTGAAAGATGTTCTTATTACCGGTGGTACCGGATTTTTAGGTGCTCATATTGTTGCAGAGCTTTTATTACAAATAGACTGCAATATCTATTGTATTGTAAGAGGGAAAACATTAACAGAAAGTGTTTCAAAATTTAATCACTCAATAAACTATTATTTTGAGAATAGATTAAATGATTATATTAAGGATAGAGTAACTATATTGTGTGCAGATATCACAGATGATGATATTGCGAAAAAGCTTCCAAGTTATATGGATTGTGTTATTCATGTTGCCGCAGATATAAAGCACTTTGGTAAAAAGGAAGATTTTTATAATACAAATGTGCTTGGCACCAAGAATATGCTAGAATATGCAAGTTTAGTTAATTCACAGTTTGCATACATCTCGACATCAAGTGTTAGTGGAAATGTTTTTGAGGATAATGATGCTTGGGAGTTTTCAGAAAGGGATTTTTTCTTAAACCAATTTTTCATTTCACCTTATATGCAAACTAAGTTTGATGCGGAGAGATTGGTCCTTGAAGCCAATCAAGCCGGTCTTGACAGTTATATAATAAGAGTTGGCAATCTTACAAATAGATTTACCGATGGAATGACAATGAGAGATCTAGATACAAATCGTTTTTATTCATTGGTCAATGCATATATTGAACTGGGGTATATTTCGGATAGTATATTAGAGAATGGACTTGAATTTTCCCCTGTTGATATCACAGCAAAAGGAGTTTTAGTCCTTTTAAAGGCGCATGAAAGAAAAAATACTGTCTACCATCTTTTCAATAGTAAAAAAGTTGCTACGCGAGAATTAATTAATGTACTTAACAAATATGGATATAAATTTGAAGAAGTGGCAGAGGATGTTCTCATGGAAAAGCTACACAATACTCTTGGAGAAAAGGATAGAAATAGAATCTACGAAGCAATAACACGAACCGATGTTTATGATTTAGAAAAGCCTGTTAAGTTATTTGATTTAAAAACTGATTTTACGGACTGGGTACTCGCTCACAATGGATTTATATGGAATGAAATTAGCGATGATTATCTCGAAAAGGTTATTAATTATTGGGCAGTTAGAAAATTGGAACCTAAAAAATCCTTAATATAAGGAGAAATATGGTATTACAAATTGTTTTTCCCGGACTGGGTTTTCAGAAGCAAGGAATGGGAAAGGAGTTATTTGATGAATTTGAAGATTTAGTAAAGTTATATTATTTGCATAATCAAAAACAAAACGGTGGGAGGATGGACTATTTTGCCGGACACAGTCTCGGTGAATATAATGCCCTATTTGCGGCAGGTGCATTTGATTTTGAAACCAGTGTGAAATTGGTTACTAAGAAGAGTGAATTAATGTCCCCTGCAACAAATCAACTAGTTATTATTACTATTTTTAAAATACTTATTGACAAACAGAATTACTAATGGTAAAATTGGTTAATGGCTTAAATCATTAACCCATTATCATTGTTATACTGAGGTTTAGGAGGTTTAGGAATTTTGAACAGTGAAAAGCCTATATTTATACAAATTATGGAGATGCTTGAAGATGATATTCTTTCAGGAGCCTATACTACAGATGAGATTATAATCTCGACAAACCAAATTTCTAAGCTTCTTTCTGTTAATCCGACAACTTCAGTAAAGGCTGTCAGTATTCTGGCAGATAAAGGAATACTGTACAAAAAGAGAGGCATAGGAATGTGTGTTGCTGAAGGGGCTAAGGAGAAAATACTTGATCAAAGAAAAAATGCTTTTATAAACGAAGCAATCCCAGCGCTTCTAGAAGAAGCAAAGAAGCTAGCTATTTCCGAAAGCGATTTAATTAAAATCATTAGGGGGGGGAAAAATGATTAGCCTTGAAGAAGTCACAAAAAGTTATGGGCATACAAAAGCACTTGATAAAATAACCGTTGAGCTTAATGATAACAAAATCTATTGCCTTCTTGGCTGTAATGGTGCGGGAAAGACGACTTTACTGAAATTAATTGCAGGTCATATAAATGCAACTTCAGGAAATGTAAAGATTGATGACAATACTATAAATACTTTGAAAATGCCATGCTGTGTACACTTTATAGAAAACAGAGCTGCACATTTCAATATTAAAATTGAAAGTATTGTCAAAATGGCCAGTGAACTTAATGACGAATTTGATTATGAGTTTGCAGAGAATATGATAGAAAAATTTCACCTTGATAAAAATAAGAAATACAAAACTCTATCATTTGGAATGCAAGCTATGCTTAATACACTTTTGAATCTTGCAAGCAATAAAAAGGTAGTACTCCTTGACGAACCAGTTTTAGGATTAGACGCTATTATGAGAGGAAGGTTTTATGATCTGCTAAATGATAGTTATGAAAATCATCCGAGGATCATTATTGTATCAACACATTTAATTGATGAAATTGCGAAAGGAGCAGAGGAATTATTAATTCTTGATAAAGGTAAAATAATCCATCGATCATCCATTGATGAAATTGATGAAATGGCATATTCAATAACAGGAACAACTAAAGAGATTGAACCTATTTTAGACAGCCTTAATGTGATTGGTCGAAAAACAATTGGTGGTCATACTAGCGCTTTTATCTATGATGACCGCAGTCGAATTCCGATTGGCTTCACCGGCCACCCCATTGGATTACAAGAGTTTTTTATTAATATGGTGGAAGGAGACTCCGATGAAAATTAACCTTAGGAAAGCATTAACAGTTGCGAAAATTAATTTCACGCATTTAACACCTGCATATATAATTACGACATTTATGCTATTGATTGGAGTCTATAACATAATAGCATGTTTGACTGGATTGACGGATAATCAATACGTGGATATGGGGAACTATTTGTATATGCTTGTTGTGACTGCTCCTATTTTCATAACTTCTCGTAATTATAAAAAAATAATGTGCCTAAATGGTACTAGGATGGATTTTTATTGGGGAGCATTAATTAATTATATAATAATATCCTCTTTTGTTTCCTTGTTAAACATTATGCTATATAAAGTGGCAGACATCATGTTTGGTCCTCGGTTAATAATCTGGAATTTGGTTGAGATATTTGGTTGGTATAATCATGGAATTATAATTGCTTTTTTACAGCAGTTCTCGTTCTTAATATTAGTAGCAATTTTTGTACACTCCCTATCCATTATACAGGGATCTTGGTATGGATGGCTAACTGATATCTTACTCATTGCTATAATTAGCACATTTATACCCATAAATACGTTGCGAAATTTACTTTTAATTTTTTTAAATATTATTATCTTTCAATCAAACGCATATATGCAAATAACTAGCTGCCTCATTTTAACAGTAGGAATTTATGTGCTGAATCTTCTTGTCCTTAAAAAAAGAAGATATGATTAAACTGATTAAACTTTACTGCTCGCTTTCAATATTATCCTGAGTGAGTAAAACTAAGATGCGGGACCTATAACAACGAAAGACTTTCGGTTATTGGCTCTATTATATTCTTTTTGGATTGAATGGAGGTTACAAATATATGCGTCCACTATCAACAATGAATTACTTCAGGCATAATAAAAGAAAAATCATATCAGATGTTACGATAATTATTGTGGCGATATGCCTGGTATATATTATGGAATGCTTTATTGCTTCAATTACGCAATCTATATACCCAATCGATGCTAACCGATTTGATTACTTCTCGGTTATAGTGTCAAATGATACTACGCCAGTAATCCCACAGAATATACTTGATTCTCTTGATAATAGTGAAAATATAGAGACTACTATACCTGTAACCGTTAAACAGATTGTTTTCACAGTTCCAGGCTCCACTACTCATACTGCCATTTTAGCGTTTGATTCTACTGATCAAACATATGTTGCGAACAAACTTCAATTAAAAGTCATTAACGGGAGAATGCCAACTATTGGAACAGATGAAATAGCCATTGATGAGAATGTTGCCAAAAACAATAATCTTCAAATAGGAAGCCAAACAGATATAGATAAGTCCTATAATTTAGATAGACATTATACTGTTGTTGGAATCCTAGAGAGTGATAGTCATATTTCTATTGTCGGTTCACCTGAACCAAATAATAGTACCTTAAAAAATGATGAACGGGGTTATCTGGTCTTTCCAAAAGAAGGGCACTTTGAGCAAGCGGAAAAAGAGATTGAATCTCTTAGTAGTCAAGGAATTACTACATGGACGTTATCATTGTATAACAGGCTTTTTGAAAAGAATAATCAAACATTTCAAATACTGGATATAATGATAATCCTTGCAATTATCGTTATGGCGGTTTGTCTTGTATGCTCCAAGTATGCGCAATATTTTTCCCGCAAGAATGAAGTAGGAATTCTAAGTGCATTGGGATATACCCAAGGGCAAATTATTAAGCGAACCTTTTTTGAAGTAGTTGCCACTAATATACTGGGATTCATACTAGGTCTTGCATTGGCAATATTAATAAGTAAACTCTTTGTAGCTAATTATTTTAATAGCATTGGCGGCACAGGTATTTACTTTTATGGAAAAGCTGCTGTATTGGCACTATTGGCGCCAATGATTACTACAGTATTTACATTAGTACCAGTTTACCGCTTAATTAGGCGGGTCGATGCAATATCAATCGTAGAAAGCAATTAGGAGGATAAAAATGAACTATCAGTTAAATGATGTAAATTTATTTTATGATATGGATAAAGAGGAGAGAACAGCTGCTCTTCAGGATATTACGTTATCCCTTGACGGAAAAGGACTTGTTGGCATACTCGGTCCTTCTGGCAGTGGGAAAAGTTCTCTCTTGTATATTATGGCAGGATTAAAACAACCTACTTCTGGGCAAGTAATTTATGGAAATAGGGAAATTACCAATATGGATTCATCCATATTGGCCACGTTGCGCCGAAAGGAATTTGGATTTGTGTTTCAGCAACATTTCCTTATCAACTATATGACAGTTCTTGAAAATACTTTGTCCCCACTAAATATTAATAATAAATCAACTAGACGAAAGGCAATGCAGCTGCTTGAGAGATTGGGTATTGAAAAGTACGTAAATAAATACCCTCATCAACTTTCCGGAGGGCAGAGGCAAAGAGTTGCTATTGCTCGTGCTCTTATGAATAATCCCAAGGTCATTTTCGGTGATGAACCGACAGCAGCTCTTGATCATGCTAGTGCTGTTGAGGTAATGGAACTGCTCTCCGAATACACTACAGAAGCTATGGTTGTTATTGTAACACATGACGAGAGTATACTTGAAAAAGCGGACACAAAAATTTATATACGTGATGGCAGAGTCGAAGAAGTTCACAAATCCAAACAGAGGAGGATCTAAAATGAAGCCCTTAAACCCTCTGCTTTATATTAAAAATAATTTTAAGAGCGTGATGTCAATATTTTTTTCTATGACATTGGGAGTATTCCTAATTTATATTTTTTCGCTGTTTAGCGCGACAACAACAAAAATGGTCAGCGTTGCCTCCTTCGATCTAATGGACAAATATAATATTGCGTATGTGGATAATAATACTATTTTACCGGACCAATTTTTAAGGGTACTGGAGAATAATCAAAATAACAGCCTCGCAGTACAAATGAATCTTTCTGGTCTTGCATATTATAGAGGAGGAATGGGCGGGACTACAATGTTAACTTTTAATATGTTTGAGGAAGATACTGAAAACCTTTTGGATAGTTTCGATATGGAACTTGTAAAGGGTACGCTTCCTCAAAATGATAAGAATGAAATTCTTGTTCCACTTGAATATGCTTTACAAAATAACTTATCTGTTGGAGACTATATTGGTACCGAGGTTTCAGATGAATATGCACTTCAAGGAAAATATATAATTTCTGGATTTATTCAAGGAGATGTAGTGTTTGCACTATCGTGCCAACCAGGAGGCCAGACTAAAGAAGATGTTTTGAAAAGAGGTATAATGTACCGAGTAGATAATTTAAGTGCTGTTGAGCAAAAAGCACTAATAGACAGTCTGCCTGACTCTGTTATTATCCTTTCACATGACTACTATGAAGAGGAATACTCAACTATCCTCACATCTATGCAGGCATTAACATATATTTTTACAATAGCTATGATTGTAATTCTTTGTATAGCATTGGGTAATTTGAACATCGTATTATACTCTAATCGTCGAGATGAATTAAAAATACTTCATTCTATTGGCTTTACAAAAGGGAGATTGTTAAAAAAACTTTGGATAGAAAATCTATTCGTTTGTATAGGAGGCTACATTGCTGGAATTATATTTACAATGCTTGTAGTATGGTTAATTAATACTTATTCGTTGATTCCACACGGAAAAATTCTAGAACTAATAAGTGCACAAGGTTTGATTACTGCATTTACTATGCCAATATTTGTTTCGATTTTCAGTTTACTACCTAATATAATTAGTAAATTTAAAAACGAAAACTTATGCATATAAATAGACGAGTTAAAAGAATAGCTATTTAAAGTAATTAAAATCTCCATGAATCTTAACTTGCCGCAATTCGCCATACGGTACGGCTCAATAGAGCCAATCGTGAAAGTCTAGATTTTGTTTCGATATATAAAACCCCAAAAGGCTAGGGCTTTGTATATTCCGAGCACAGAATCAAACACTTATAAATGCTAATATGACGTATAACACCCTTCCGTTCCCCTTTACCGCAGACTTTTATGATATGCCAGAATCAGATCATCGCGTCGTCCCCTGCTCACCGGCAGGTCTTTTTTACCATCAGAAAGACAGATCTCAACATCTGTCTTTCTGATTAGATGTATATATTTCACATTCAGCAGATAGCCGCTATGTATACGCACAAATCCCTTGCCAACCAACTCCTTCTCGACGATTTTCAGCGTGGACCGGTAGGTATAGACCCCATTTATCGTTACCAGTTGAAGATCATTATGCTGTGCCTCAAAATATATGATATCCTCAATTCTGACAGCAATATCTATCATCTCGCAGTTTTCTTTGTCTTTATACCGTATATTTAGCATTGTACTTCTGGTCTTAATCAGCGAAACCGCACTTGATATGGCTTCCTCCATTTCTTCCATATGTGTTTTCCGTATAAAGCGAAAGGGATGATATTTCAGCGATTCGTAGACATACAGGTCCATATTTGTAATAAATATTACAATTGTTTCTTTGTTTTTAAATTTTGCTTGTCTTACAGTTTCAAAACCATTCATCTCTGACATCTCTATATCAATCAGCAGCAAGTCGATGTTCATTTTTTTTGCTAATTTGACAACCTCCCTCGAGCTTGTTGTTTTATAACAATTGTACTCGGCTAAAGACCTCATAATGATATCTAGCTGATTGGATATCAGATTGACTATGTCCGGCTCGTCATCACATATCACAATCTGCAGCATAGTACTCCTCCTTTTTTTTAATATCATATTCTCTTGGAATCAACACATTGACATTAAAATATCCATCCTTTTCATATATATCGATATGGCCTTGATAGCTGTTTATGACATTCTGTATCTGCTTCATGCCGTATCCATGCCTCTTTTTATCTTTTTTATTGCTATATAATTTCGTATTTTGAGCCAGTACCGACTTTCCTATTTTGTTTTTTATGGAATAAATCTGGTATCCGGAAAAATTATAAATTTCTATCTGGATGTGCTTTTCCATCTCGTTTTCTGCACTCTCTATGGCATTATCTAAAATATTTCCCAAAAAAGAACTTAAATCAAAATCCACAACTGCACAATCCTGAACATCTTCCATATGTACCGTGACATTTATTCCCCTTTTCCTTGCCTCGTCTATTTTATGATTAATGATGAAATTTAAAGCATCATTGGACAAAAATATACCTCCCGACTGCATATTAGTCTGCCTGTCTATACTCTCAATATAGTCCAGCGCTTTCTCATATTTCAGAGTTTTTATATGATAGCCAACATACATGAGATGATTCTTTATGTCGTGATTTATTCGCGCAATATCTTCAAATTGTTCTTTTCTCTCCATATATAATTGTTTTTCAGAATTATTTTTTTGCTTCAGCAGTTTATACTCCAGTTCCAACTGATTCTTGGCGCTTAACTTTGCATACATATAATAATGGATTAATCTACTAATAAATAATTCAATCATCACTAAGGTGACCACAAAATCTGATTCAAATGTTGTAACCTGCATCTGAATTACAATTAACACTATATTAAATAGCGCAGTAAATAACAAGTTTAGAATATTTTTGTTCTCTATTTTGTATTCCAACCGCTTCCTTATATAAATATACGTTCCCGTTATTAATAACAAGATGCTTTTGGATATAATACATACCACAATATAAACATCGGTTCGTTCTCCTAAATCTATTATTTTTGTATTCATGAATATCCGGAAGATATTATAGATTATCGAATTAACCAGCATAAACGTTTCATAGAACAAAACACTGGACCAGAGACATCTTATCCTTGTTGTCCTCTTAAAATTCAATATCCTCATAAAAATAAAAGATGTTAAAATACTTACCATTATTGCAACTATATCAAACCAATTGGCGAAAAACTCCCTTATAACAATTAGTATCGGCAACAGGCCTAAGAAAACCGGTTTTTCCTTGATTTTATATCCATTAAAACTTAATAAGAAAATCGTTGCCAAAGCAGAATCAAATACTTTAAATATAAATGTTAAAATAGAGTATAACATCCACTCGACCTCCTTACTTCATTTCTTCCAAATGTGATTTCCGTATAAAAACGGAAAAGATGGTATTTCCGTGATTCATAGACATATAAATTCATATTTTTAATAAGTATTACAAATAATTTCTTGTTATATATAAGGCTTCTTTTAACCTTGAGATTACAGGGTTTACCGCAGTATTTTCATCTGTTCGAGTAAACCCCGCACCTCATGATGTGAACTCCTCGCTCTAGTAAACTAAGGGAATATCGCCGAAGTTTGACTTATTATCTTAAAATAAATACAACTATTTTTCTTTTTTTCCTCTATATGCTCTATATAAGAGTACACCAACAACGCAGCCAGACATGGCCAATATCACAATAATTACCAGAAAATTAGTCGTATCGCCTGTTTCGGGGACACCTGTAATAGCAGCTTTAGCATTAGAAATATTTGTACTGGCCAATTCGTTAGAGATATTCATACTAACCAATTCGTTAGCCTCGGTAATCTCAAAGCTTATTTCTTTATTGCTGATTTTATATCCGGTTGGAGCTACTGTTTCAACTAATGTATATTCCCCCCGCATCAGCTGCTCA
>Ga0153972_1000036_pt1 | contig 37329 bp, 55 predicted proteins | sample TSGA056MetaG_FD_104732 | JGI IMG/M metagenome (GOLD analysis project Ga0153972, IMG submission 104732) | Attine ant fungus gardens microbial communities from Georgia, USA - TSGA056 MetaG | ecosystem: Host-associated > Fungi > Mycelium > Unclassified | place: USA: Georgia, George L Smith State...
GATATACTGAATTACCAGTCGATACAGCTGCGTATTGTGAATAAGATACCGCCGGATATCATTACATCGGGAAACCTGCTGGCAAACTACTGGTATCTGGTAGAGCATGACAGCGACCAGACCAATACGACCGACTATGTAACTTACGATGGTGTGAACCATAAGGTAGGCGATTCGATTTTGGTACAGGCCGGTACGCTTACATTTACAAAATCCGGCAACGTACATTTGCGCCGTTGCTGGCATAAGGATTTTGATTTTGATACGGAAGTAACAGACAAAGCCTTTTGGACGAATGAACAAAGGCCTGAATGGTGTGATGTGTTGCCGGAAGATACAAGGTGCCTGATGCAAAACAATCACCCTTTGTCAATTGAGATGATGAGAGGTGAAGACGGCAAATATATCACCACAGGGCATCCCGAATACTATAACAGGATACTGGGTGCCTCTGGGGTACAATCGCCTGATGATATCTTTATAAGCGGCACATATATGCAGCTTCGTTTAACAATATCAACTATAAATCCAATGTAATATGGCAGATTTTGATAATGGCTTACCTCCTGCAGGTACGGATGTAACAGATAGCAGTGTAAATGCTGTGGATTACAGTACAGGCGAAGCGGAAACCGGAATAGAAAACAGGATAGCCGGTGCAACTTATAGTAAGGAAGATGCCGGGCAGAACTGGGCAACGTTTTTATAGTTATGTATTATGAATGATATTTATATATGAAAGATATTTTTGAACAGTTCCAATTTATAAAACCTATGCTTGATACAAGCTCATCAAAAGTGCAGGATTCGGCTTTCTGGAGTGGTATAGGAACGACAGTTTGCTATTTTGTTACTCATGGGTTCAGCTACGTTGCTGATACGATCTTAGGAATATCCCTATATATGTTGGTAGCCTTTTTCTCAATAATGATAGTTGATTATGTGACTGGCTACCGGGCATCGAGAAAAGAGGGAGATAAACCCCGATCAAAGAAAGGGCTAAGGTGGGTTGTTAAACTGTTTGCCTATTTATTTTCATTATATATTATAAATGCTCTTGTAATAGATGCTAGACGCCTCAATTCGGTTTTTCCTCTTCATGAATATATCCCTTTTGTATTGGAGGTTTTCAAATACCTGATCCTCTTTTTCATTGTCCGCTGGGAAACGAAAAGCATTGATGAGAATTTTAATCGCTTAGGCTATAATTTTAAAATATTTGGAATGTTCGACATAATTTTCGATGGTGTAATTGGTATATTCAACAAAACGATAAAAGAAAAAACAGGAGTTGATAATGTAATAAAAGAAAAGGAGGAAAAAGAAGATGGCAACACAATTAACTAAAAATTTCACGATGGAGGAACTCTCCCACTCGAATACAGCCGTTTTAAAGGGCTTAAAAAACTCTCCTGAAGAATGGCAGCAAATCAACCTGAAAAAGCTTGCCATGCGCTTGCTGCAACCCCTAAGGGATATTTACGGGGAACCGTTCATTATCAACAGCGGGTACCGTTCGCAGGAAGTGAATGAGGCTGTCGGAGGAATACCAAGCTCACAGCATACAAAGGGACAGGCCGCCGATGTTCAGGTTAAAGATCCGCGAAAGCTACTAGCAGCTCTTTTAAAAAGTGGCTTAGACTTCGATCAGGCTATTTTATATCAGGATGGAAGAAATAACTTTCTGCATATGTCTTATAATTCAGGGCATAACAGAAAACAAGTGTTGTATTCTAAAGGAACAAAGCCATGAAACTACGATTTCCAAAAGACGATGCCGACAGGTTTTTGATTATTGCCGTTGCAGTAGTCATGTTGTTCCTTTTGCTGCTGTGTGCGGGATGCAAACCCCAGTATATACCGGTAGAAAGTATCAAAACTGAATACAGGGATAGATATATACATGATTCGATATTCGAAAAAGAATACATCAATACTTACCAGAAAGGGGATACGGTGTTCAAAGACAGGTTTGTTTATGTATACAAGGATAAACTTATGAAAGATACGGTAAACATAACCGATACTATCCGGGTGCCCTATCCTGTCTCTGAATATATAGAGGTAAACAAGCAAGCCTGGTATCAGAGCATATTACAATGGATAGGTTTGTTCGCCTTATTCTTCATTGTGGGATTTATATCATATAAGATAAAAAGAAAATAGACTTTAAGCCCCGGTTCAGGCTTAAAAAGAACCTCCCGACCCTCCCACAGAAGGTAGTAACTTCCGGGGGATTGGGACACGAAAAGAAGGCTTTCGCATCTTGGCCGAGAGGCAAAATCAACTAAATGATTTACTAATTGATGCAAAAGTATGAAAAAGAATTACATTGCAAAGCGAAAAAGCACAATTGTACGCAACAATCAGGTTCACACTATCTACAATGAACTGAAAAACCAATACGGAAACACTGTTTTTAATAACCTGTCCCGCTCGTTTATCTATCAGGAGATAAGCCGGAGGACAGGTTTATGTGTAAAGACAATAAGTAATATATTGAATCATTGTACACTCGGGGATGAGGTGTTATAAAATATGTTTTAGAGCATAAAAAAGCCTACTGATGAAAGAGTAGGCTTAAAATCTTTACGGTGTGGCACCTCCGCAATATTCATATTTTATCTTCATTCTTTTTCTGATTTTTCAGATCCTCCCGATCCAATTCCTTTTGATAAAAATGCCCTCTTAATACGATCAATCCCAGACCTATAATATTTATAGTTGTCGTAGATAGAAGAACTATTGTTACTTGATAACCGATAGTTAGCTTGATATTCCATTTATCAAAAAGGCCTCCCTCTAACAGTAAAATGGCAAGGACAATCATTAAATATACAGATATTACATATTTAGCCCATTTCTCTAATCTTTTTCGGGCAGATGTATTTTCCATATGTCTATGCAGAGAAATAAACTGGGCGCATTTTTCTATTGTTTCTTTATTGTAAGACTGATCCGTTTGCAATAAAATCTCAACTTGACTTATTAAGTTTAAATCTTTTTTAGGACGCACAGATCTTAGAGGAGAGCAAAAAAATCTTTTGATATTATACCAAACTTTAAAAGCGCCATGTCTCCAGGATATATTTATATCATTTTTCTTTGATTCAAAAAAATTGGTAAGACTGACATTTTCACTTATCCCAGGTTTAATATCTCCCGTGTCATTGTTCATATTTGGGAAAATAGTTTTTTATTAGATCGTCTGATATTTCTTTATTCCACTTCGCCTCTCCTTCTTCATATACCGTTTTATGCCATGGGCCGCCTTCCTGATGAGACCATTCACTCAGGCTCATTGCTGATTTATTATGAAATTTTTTAACAACATCATTTATGATATTAAAAGCTATCCGGTCAGCTTCAAATTTATAAATAGGAAGACATGTCACATCGGGTATAACTCCCGGGGAAAAATATTTATTTACTCGTGGAAAAACCGGACCAAAGGGCCATGCTTTAGGTGAATCATCTGTGAAAAGTTTATTGTCAGTTGTGGAAAGATATGTGCCATATGCCATATATAGCAACTTTTGCATTTGAGTTTTATTCAGAGCGACTCCATGCTTATTGTATGCTATCCAATTTATCAGATCGGAGCATTCTAAGCTTGTAAGAGATAGAGTATTATTGCTCATATAAAATATTGTTTCTGCAAAAATACATTTTAATTATTATAATACAAATACTTAACTCTCTTTTTTATTTTACATACTATCTGCAATTCTTTCCTTTTTCCCTGCAAATCCTGCCTTTTTATAGAAAAGTATCTTTTCCCAGACCTCCTTTGTTTATCGAATTTTGCAGTAACCGCGCTATTGCGGGTAACTAATAAATCTTATCGATATGGTAGAAACAAGAAATGAATCGATCGGCGGATACTACCCGGGAGCAGTGGGCGGTTACGGCGGCGGATTCGGTCATGACGGTATCCTGGGGCTTATCGCTCTATTGGCATTATTCAGAGGGAACCTTTTCGGAGGCAACCACGAAGGAGCGGGGGCGAACCTTGCCGAAATACAGAACCAGCTGAGCAATATCCGCGCTGATATCGGAGACGCCAAGTATGACAATCTTTCCGGCACATTGCAGCAGACTATCGGCCTGTTAGGGGAGATAAACGCCGGGCGTCTGGAAAACATGAGCGCATTGCTGTCACAGACCAATGTCCTTCAGGGCGGTTTGTTCGGGTTGCAGAAAGATATTCTTCAATCGGCAAACGGCACCAATATGGCAATCGCTCAATCCACATTCGGACTTTCACGCCAGTTGGACGCCAACGCCGCTGCTGCGGCTGCCTGTTGCTGCGAGACTAACCTGAACCTGACCAAGCTAGGATATGAAAATATCATAGCTAACCTGAACCAGACAAACCAGCTTCAACGTCAGATGGATGCCAATGCTGCGGCCGCTGCCGCCTGTTGCTGCGAAACGAACCTGAATATCGAACGTACCGCGTTTGCTACCCAGCTTCGTGACCTGGAGAATAAATGTGATACCGACCGTCAGCTTGCCGAGATCAAGTGCCTTATCAAAGATACGGCTAAGGATCAGGAGTTAGCCCGTCTTTCAAGATTGGAAAGCGAAGCATTTATTGCTAACCAGATCAACAAGTCTATCAGCACTACCGTAGGCAGCTGGTCTGCCGCCGCGCAGTTCAACGGTGTGACTTACCCGAGCCCTCCGTTCCCGTTCTCCGGTGCATTTTGATTTGAAAGTTTTTCAGGTATGGGGGAGATTATTCTCCCCTGTTTTATTAAACATTAAAAATTAAATTATGTATCAATATAACAATCCGTTGCTATCCCAATACCAGGCGCAATTAAATTCGCTGAGGAATAAGTATAATGAGGAACTGAAGAATATACAGGAAGGTATACGCCGGGAAGAATCCAACATCAGGGGGCAATTCCAGGGAGCACCCGCCCCGCAGCCATCACCTGTGCAACAACCCGTGCCGGAACAACCTGCAACAGAAATGCAGCCTGTAATCATTCCGAACGATATAAAGATACTGGCCGTGCTGGGGGACATAAAAGGAATATTGGAGCGGGCTTTTCCGAAAGCGGAAGCCGCCGGCGAAACTGTTATCCAGCCGGAACCCGCTAAGGCTGATGTCCCCGAAGCAGCCGATGATGTAAAACCAGAACCTAAATTAAAGAAAAATGAAGGAACTAAAGGATAAACTCGAAACCGAACTCAAGCAGCTGGAAGCGGAGATCCTCAAAGAAGGATTGACCGACAAGCGGCTGGATCTGCTTATCAGACTCGAAAAGGCAATACACCATCTCCCGGAGATGAAAGGACATAACCCCTCAATGTTTGAAATGCCATGAATAAGCAGGAAATAAAATCATTATTGCAGCAGGCTATGGATGCTATCAGTATGGCCCAATGCCTGGAAGAAGACCTGATGTGCAAGGCACAAAGGATAGGGCTTCAGGGGGAGAAACGCAGGCAACGCTATGAGAGCGCCAAATCGTACAACCTTATCAAGTACCTCAAATGTGATGCTTTCGACGCCTACGGGATAGAACTGGAGCATAAGGCCGGTACGGCTCCCGCACAGCAGATAGGAGGTATGAAGGGATATTTCGACGTATTCCTGAATAAGCAGGAGCAGCTATACGATGTACTGCATACCATCGCTAACAAGCTGGTAGCGGTTAACTGCCAGTATTACGCCAAATTGCTGTATGACAAATGCGCCTGTATCGTTGAGGATATAAAATATGCAAGGCGGACAATTCTTGAGGGCAACCTTGTGAACTGGGCTCCTGAGTTTATCCTGCTGCATCAGACCACCTTAGAGAATGTGCATGACCATTTCGAGGAAAAAGAAAAGGAAGTCGGCTACAACTATTAGCTGGGAGCGGTGCAAGGCTTTTTTCGGGTACCGCTGCGCTTATTGCGGTAAAGCCGGCAAAATGACAAAAGACCATATCATACCCCGCTATCATGGCGGCGGGGATATGGTCTTGAATCTTATCCCGGCCTGCCAGTCCTGCAATTCATCCAAGGGTAAAAAGAATGTAGACAGCTGGTACCGGGGACAGCCCTTTTACTCACCCTTCAGGGAGCAGCTGATCCGGCAATATTTAATTGAAATCTCTTTAAAACTTATAAGATGATACATACATTAGCATTACATTTATTGTTTACCGTGATAATAAGCCTGTCCTGTATCGGGATAAACGCTACCACATGGCGGGATATGGTATTTGCCGGACTGGCTGACAGGATAGAGAAGTATATTACCGGGCTGATAGGGCTTGAGGCGGGTTGCGCCCTGTGTAAACCTTTGTTCCGTTGCCCTATGTGCATGGCCAGTTTCTGGACGCTCCTGTTCTGGCTCATCTGCGGGATGGTATTTAATCCGGTGTTGATGATGCTGACCGTGTGCGGCCTGAATGTGGTACTGGTGAGTTTTATTGTAAATATTATGCCCGATGAATAAGGAAGATATATTAAAAGAAATAAACGCCCTGATCGACCGTCTGGAGGATGCATGCGGGGCGGATATTAATCAGATGATAGAACGGTTGAAAAAACTGGTGGGGATGTTGTAGGAAAGTGAGGAAAATTTTCTTGAAATATCGCAGTATCGTACTGTTTACGTTGAAAAATGTGGTAAATTTACCTTAATAATTTACAGAGAGGTAAACGAAAAAGCATTTAACCATGGATGTCAAAGATATTATTAGAGAAGAATCTGAAAAAGGAAATATAGTTATACTGACAGAGGAAGGCTTGAAAATAGGCAATGTGCAAGAATTTATCAAGCAGCCTGCAAGCGGTATTCTGTACGACCTGAACAGACTCGAAGGGGTTACAATGATGTTTATTGACGACCAAAAACGCATAAATGATTATGCTTGCGCTATGGTTATCAGAGCATTGAAAGATAGAATAGAAGAATTGGAGACCAATTTTAAAGTATAAGTTTTTATCATCCCCAGAATTCTGGGTATGATAATTTTCCTTTTCGGTACATCGTGTTTTGCGGCATCCTATAAAAACCAAAATACCTTATCATAAATATCACATTAACATTTCACATCATTTTATAATTGTAGAAGCGGATTCTATAAGCATCTTATTGTATAAACAATAGTTGCGATAGCAATTATCTATATCTGATTTCGAAACTTATATAACCGGTCATTGTTATACGGTTAATATTCTGTTAAGAAAATATGCTGAACAACATAGTTGTTTGAGAAACTTTTTTAAGCAAAATAGTTAATTTTATGATGTTTACGAAAGTGTTTAAGCTACACTTATAAATTACACTTATTAAAATTACACTTATTTCGGTTCGATGTTTCTCATTAAATATTGTATCATTTCGTCTTTGGCGATAATATTGTTTTTCAAGGCCTCAATAGTTTCGTCCTTAGACTTAATGATACCCTCCAGCCGGGCAATTTCCGTTTTCAGGCTGGTGACTTCCTGTAGGAGTAATTCTTCTGCATTAGAGTTCTGTTTTATTACGATTTCCTCCGGCCGGATTATTTTTTTGCCCTCTAAATCACCTACATTGACGATATGACCGTGTTTTCCGGTTTTAAAATCAGGGCTGTTATTCCTTCCGTTATTAATACCAATAGATGTACCATTGTTATTCTTTATATCTGTATTAACCATATCCCTACCTGCGTTATATTCTGCTTTCAACATATTGCCTTCGCCCGTTAGGAGCCAATCAATATTAAAGATGTTTTCAAAAGCTACATTAAATCTTTTTATAAAATTGTCCGTTAAATATTTACTATCACCATTTAAAGCTGCATTTGTATTATTATAATTAGCTCCTACTTTTTTTGCAATATCCTTTTGTATAGAATATCTATTTATATATTCTTTTTCAATTAAATACAATATCGCTTTATTAATTCTGTTAATCTTTTCCATAAATATAGTATTACACGTATTATGTTAGTATATTTGCAAAGTAATCAATCGTGGCGATTACGTTAAAGATATAAGGTTTAAACCTAAAGAGCGATGTACAGCCACGATCTGTGCGTTGCTCTTGTTTTTATATTTAAACTATTATGAGATTCATTAAATTTAAATTCTCTGAATATCGTAGGAGAAAGCTTCGAAAAAAAATCATTTTAGCTATTTTACAAAATCCAGAACATGGTGCTAATAAAAATTTGGAGCCTGTAGATGACGATGGTATATGCCCTATAACCGGACTTTCAGCACAACTGGAATTATTTATAGAAGACGGAATACAACCTTTTTTATCTCGCCATAGCAAATAGATAAAGAACTGTTACATCGTCACATAATGGTCTGATGACAGCTTTGATATCCTAGGCGGTTTACTTGTTGTTTTTGTCTCAATAGAAGGCCAAACAACAGAAATATCAAACTTAACGCTGGTAACCGATATATTTTGTGTATCGGTTTCTTTTTGCCCGCCAATACCAAAGCTTCCGAATAAAACACCGATTCCCGCTTTATCTGCCGTTCCGTCACTCGAAGTAAGAGCAACTTCAAACAATATTTTACTTACAACCCGGTTAACCCCGTCTACTTTTGTTTTTCCCTTATCTGCGTTATCTATCCAACTTGGATTTATCACTGCGTTCAGGCTTTTACAACTATTCTGCGCCGATACAATACCCTCCGATATTTGCACTAAAGTTTCTTTTATAAATTCTTTCAATTCCACGATAATAATTTTAGTTAATGTTAGCCGTTTATATATGCCTGGCAATTTTACTCGTTCGACAAAATACAATTAATATACTTTGCCATTCTTTTATTATCCTTGTCTTTTACTTCTTTTTCGTAATCACCCTTATTCGTAGACATCCTTATTTTATTCATTCCTATAGATGATATTTTTATAAAAATATCATTATCTACATAATATATAGGTGTAGTTGTTGATACTGTACCTATGGAATTAATTTCTGAAAATTTAGATTCGTTAGGATATAATTTAATTGTTTCATCGTTATTTAATTTGATATACAAAGGGTCTTCTTTTCTAACAGTTAAAACATCATGGCTGGTAAGCTTTAGGAATATAGCTTTTTGTTCATCTATACTTGCGAAAAATATAGTAAATATATGTTTGTCAGTGAATTTATAATTAATATTAAACGATTCCGTTGCAACCGATTTTATTCCGGTAAACTCATCTACTTCATTCTTTAAAAATTTACATTGTGCATTAAGGTTTAAAGTTGTGAATGCTACTAGCATTAATACGAACAGCAGTTTCTTCATAATTGTAGTTTTAGTTGTTAATAATCTATTTTCTTAATTAAAGTTAATATACGGATATTATACGTGTTTTATTTTTGATACGTGAAATATTCGTATTACGTTTGCAAAACCAATCAAACATGCAAGCAATAAAAAAGCAGTCACGATGTGAACCGTGAATATACATTTTTCATTTTTTGCTAACGGCAAATATACGGACTGCTTTCTTTATTACCAAGTGTTTGTGGCAATTTATTAATTATTCAATTATAAAACCATTCAAACATTAAAGATTATGAGTCTTATATCGAGAGAAGAGTTGAAGGGAATGAAGCCGGGGGATAATATTATCCTTAAATGGTCTCACCCGAGTGAAGCAGTGAGCACGCAGTCGCTATGCAGCCACATTTCTATGAATTGTCCTGAACTTAATTTAAGGCTTCGGACAAAAAAGAACCGTCAGAAACAAACTATTACCATAACAGCCGAAAGAAAGGAGGATAAGTTATGAAAGAATTAGTTTACGACAACGGAAGCGGCCAGCCGGTAACCGATAGCTTGCGGGTGGCAATGAAATTTAGGAAAGAACATAAAAATGTAATCAGGGATATCAGAGAATTATTGAGGACGGCTCAAAATTGCGCCGTCCTCGAAAAGAGAGAAGCAGTAAAGGCTATGTTCGTGGAATCCACTTATTTAAATGAGCAGAATAAAGAACAACCTATGTTCATCATGACCGATCCGGCTTTTCTCTCTTAGCTATGGGTTTTACCGGTCAGAAAGCTTTTGAGTTTAAGACTGATTTTCTGTTTGCATTCCAGCGACAGAATAAACTTCTGAACGACCTTATCAACAACCAGCTCAAATTAGCCCGTGAGAGTGCGGAACAAAGGCTATTGATATCTAACCGGATTCTGGAAATAGATAAAACGGTAAAAAGTGTAATGAAGGAGCGCGGTGATTTGGTAAAGGCTCTTAATAAGATAGACCGCTCCGACTTCTTGCAATTGAGTATTCCTCTGATATTGGAAAGCGAATCTAAAAAGCAGAAAAAATGAAACAAATCATAGGTAATACATACGGATATAGGCTATGCAATATAGTGTATGTAGTGGTCATTCAGTCATTCGAGCCGGAGGGTGAAAGGGTAGACGCTGACAGCTACATGGGCAAACAAACTCTAATATTCCAGAATGGGGAGAGTTTAACGCAAGATTGGTGTCGCGTGAAAGAACACGTGGAAAGAAATATACAATCAGGGGAGTATAAATTATTGAGAGGAGAATATAAACTATGAATCATTCTACAACATTAACACGAGAGGTAAAAACAAGTAGCTGTGTAGCGATTATTACTCGTTCGCAAATAGAGACCGGGATACAAATAAACGAATATGTCCGGGTAAAAGTAGATATTGATGATAATAACAAATTGCGTTATTGCATCATAAATACCAAATCGAAGAGCCATGTATGGCTTTATGAAGAAACAGCCCGCAAAGTAGTCGAAGGCCTGTTGAATCTATTCAAAGTAAAGCCTGAACCCCGTATGTGTAAAAGAGTAAAAATGAATATTGATTTTTTAAATAAGTAGAGGCTATGAATCAATTACAATTATTTAACCCGGACAACGGGAAAAAGACTATGAGTAGCCGTGAGATAGCGGAGTATACAGAGAAAAATCATCAACATGTGTTGAGAGATTGCGATACATTGAATGAATATTACGAGAAAATGTCACTGTCCACAATTGGACAGTCGCACTACAAAGCTGATAATGGGCAATTTTACCGGGAGTATCTTCTCACCAAGATGCAGACCATGGATTTAATGACCGGCTACCGTATCGATTTGCGCATAAAGGTAAATCGCCGATGGGAAGAACTGGAGACAGCCAGTAACTCGCCGGAGCTGCAAATGGCACAAGGTTTAATCGCTGCTCAAAAGATTATTGAGAATAAGACTCAACAATTGCAGATGCTACAAGGCGAGAACCAACACCTGACAAATGAAGTAAAAGTGTTAGCTCCCAAAGCTGCCTATACAGATGAGGTGTTACAATCGACCACTACTTATACAATGACGCAGTTGGCTAAGGAACTGGATATGACAGAGTGTAAGTTAAAGAAAATCCTAATAGCGAAGAGGATTGTCTACAATCAGTCAGGACAATGGATGCTGCATGCTAAATATACAGGAAACGAATACACCAAGCCCCGCACGCATAAATATTATAATTACAAGACTGAAAAGACTGAATCCAGCACTATAACCGTATGGACGGAGAAAGGGCGTCAGTTCATTCATTCACTGTTTGATAATAAAACTTTATTCAACCAATGAAAATAATAGAAGCATATCATTGCGATTACTGCAAGAAATACAGCAAATCGAAAGGGGTAATAACCCGTCACGAAAAAGAGTGTTATCACAATCCGGTAACAAAGGCCTGCGCAACCTGTAAGCATTTACGGCAAGAGGATTATAAACATCCTTACTGGAGTGGAGCGCAGGGCGTTGAAATGGAGTCTACATGGGCAAGACCCATGTGCGCGGAAGGAGTTGAAATATCATTCCGGAATAAGCCGGAAGATGCGATAGGTCACAGAATAGACCTAAAAAATAATTGCCCTCTCTGGGAGCAACGCGAAGAAACAGAAGAGGAGGAGGGTTAACCAATGAAAAAGGACAGAACAAAAACACACGGCTATTCCTCTGCCGAAATAATCATCGCTTTGGCCTTTATCCTGCTGGCTTTACTGATAGCCGGCACGCTGGACTACCAAGACGCTAAAGAGACGGCCGAATATAGGAAAGAACAAACTAAATAACAACTATGGAAGAATTGAAATCATTTGAACTATGTTGCGCCTATTGGGCATTGAACCGAATTTGCCTGATGTATCACAATTATCTAATGATTTTGCGAAAGCATTAGTAAGTAATTACAAGCTGTGGGTAATTGCCAAAGCCTGGAATAAAAAAGATGGCTTTGTTCCGGATTATGACAACTGGAATCAGCCAAAGTATTATCCATATTTCGAAAAACGCCCTTCCGGCTTCGCTTTCTGGTTCTCGGGTTACGATACTACGCGCTCGGTTGCGGGCTCGTGTTCCCGCCTTCCGTTTGAAACGATATCGCGTGCGAAAGAATTTGGAGAGATGTTCATAGATCTGCACAATGATGTATTGCTGATTGATATCAAATAACCATCAAATAAGAAATAAATATATGAAAATAAAGAGGCGTGAAAGGCTTTTTCTGGTGAGCTATGTCGGTCATAAGCATAAGAATACTTTATGTTTCGGCGATTCGGTAGTAGGTACAGACGGCTCGTATGTAAACAGGGCAAAGTTCTGCTCTGATATAGAAGAAGACTCCGGCGTTAAGCAGGTATGCATAATAGGCATACAGGAAATCACCGAGCAGAATTACAAAGATTTTATTGAATAAGGATATGAAAGATATGGATATTATACTGCATTCTATGTCTACCAGCGAATTTAAAAACATTATCGCTGAGGCAGTAAAAGAAGAACTATCTGCACACTTCAAAGATGAGATGCCGGATGACTATACGCTGACCAAAAAGGACGTATGCAGGATGTTGAAAATTACCTGTCCCACATTGGATAAAAGGACTAGGGAGGGGAAAATAACCGCTTCAAGAACTGAAGGGCACATCAGGTATAAATATGCGGATATTAAGAAATATATGGAAGATAATAAAATGAAGTTTACCAAAGGATAACAACCAGCGGGCATGTATCAAGGCGCAACCGAAATAACATACCCGAATAAAGAAAGGACAATAGAAATGGATACAGGTACAAATTTAAACAAAAAAACGGAGAATAGTGAAGCTATTCAAAAGCATTACTACGCCAATCAAATAATAGAAGCGGTCAAAAACTTCACGAATAACAATGATATAGGCGTTATTTTAAAGGCAATAAATGACGCTTGTTATGCAGTGGATGAATGCAGAGAGGATGCAGAAAAGGCGAATGTGTATTTAATCTTCATCAATCTTCTATCGGATTTGACGATATTATACCAATGTTATCATGACTACAAAGAATACGACAAAGCATAAAATAATGAAAATATATATTGAAAAAACAAAACAGGAAGCCGTACATTCAGAGCTAATGGAAGTTATGTGTATCGCTACGGCATTAAGGGATAAAATACACCTTGTCAAAGATAGTGAAGAATTGAAATATGATGACTGGCCGGATATACTTGACGCCATGCAAACCGAACTGAACGAATTTAAAGCGAAGATTAGCGAAATGATTGGCAATTTAATGATAACCGCAGTTGATAAGATTATGGATCCTGACAATAAAATAAGGTTACACTGTCAAGATGAACAACATCTAGAGATATCAAATAAGGAAGATAAAATATATAGGGATAGGATTCTATATATAAAACTTATAACAATTTATAATTATGGAATTTAACGAATTAAAAGACGAATTATTGAAGCGTGCCAAGAGTAGAAATGCTTGCGAAAAAGGTTATGCTATGGGACTTAGATCGAACAGTAAAGCTGATTTACTAAAGACTATTACGGATAACTGGTTTTGGGTATTTCGTAATGCTAAGATAGTAGATGCTCAATTTTTAGAGGAACATTTCACGCAGGAAGAGCTTAATCAAGCCGGGATATTTACGCAAAAAGTACATGTGGTTACTTCTATGAACGCATTTGCTTGCGGTTCATCCACTGTCGAGGCTTACGGTTCATCCACTATCACGGCTTACGATTCATCCACTGTCACGGCTTGCGATTCATCCACTATCACGGCTTACGATTCATCCACTGTCACGGCTTGCGATTCATCCACTATCACGGCTTACGATTCATCTACTGTTAAGGCTTGCGGTTCATCCACTATCAAGGCTTGCGATTCATCCACTATCACGGCTTACGGTTCATCCACTGTTAAGGCTTGCGGTTCATCCACTGTCACGGCTTACGATTCATCTACTGTTAAGGCTTGCGATTCATCCACTGTCGAGGCTTACTCTAATTCTTATGTGGAGAACCGCACCGGAAAGGAAATCTTACCTCAGTCTGATTATGCAATAGTGAAAGATTATCATAAGCATAAGATATATATCAAGAAGTCTAAGTTTGAAATAGTTGAGGTCGAATGAAACTCAAATTAAACATATGTAACCTGGTCCGGTTGATCGTGTATTATCCGATCCTCCGGATCATGGGTTATTCTCATAAGGTGAGTATGTGGAGTATAATAATCAAAAGAAATAAAAAGTAGATATGATAAAAAGAGAAGCGATTCTTGTCTCAAAAAAGCCCGTCAGCATATGGATGCTTTCAGGCAAAATAACAACTCATATATTAACACTTGTGTATGAGTATAGGTTCTTCTATTTTAAATGGTATCGCATAAAACAAATAGTACCGTATATAGAGAAACCTTTTTACGACGGCGAATACAGTTCGAATGAAAAGCTTATGCTTATTGCTAAAGATGAAATAAATTTAGCTAAGGAGTGGCTTATTGATTATAAAAAATTAAAATAGATGGCTTTAAGAGATCAACCGTATATCCCTCTTTATATACAGGACTTTTTGACGGACGAAAAGCTAATAGAATGCACGGCGTCCGCTACCGGCGTTTATATTCGATTAATGTGCCTTATGCACAAGTCAGATCAATACGGCAAAATTTTGCTTAAGCAAAAGGACAAGCAAAACACTGAGCAAAACACTGAGCAAAACACTGAGCAAAACACTGAGCAAAACATCAGACAAGTAAAAAATTTTGCTCGTAAAATTGCTAAAAACATGCCGTATAAAATTGATGAAATTGAAAGTGCGTTAACCGAGCTGATAGAGGAAAAAGTCCTGTATATCGAAGGAGACAGTTTATGTCAAAAAAGAATGATAAAAGATAATGATATTAGCGAAAAGCGTTCTAAATCAGGCAAAAAAGGAAGAGTTTCAAGCTTATCAAAAGATAGCGGAGTTAATTTTGCTCAAGCAAAACCTCAAGCAAAACCTCAAGCAAAACCTCAAGCAAAACCTCAAGCAAATACTGAATATGAAAATGAATATGAAAATGAATATGAAAATAAAAGGATAGAAAAAGGGGGTATGGGGGAAAAGGAAAGGAAAGATGTTTATCCCGATGATTTTGAAAATTTCTTTGTCGCCTATCACAAAGTAACAGGCTTAAGCAAATCGGATAAGAAGCCGGCTTTCAACCACTGGAAGAAATTGACCAAGGCGGAAAAGCAAAAAGCAGCGGATAATATACAGCCGTTTTATGATTCCCTGAAAAACAAAGAGTATTGCAAGAAATGCAGGACGTACCTGTCTGACAAGAGTTTCAATGATGAATTCAAGATTAATCCGGCGGACGATCCGTCAAAACCAAGATTCATGTGCTAATGAGTAACTGGAGCGATTTGGGTATACATATCCCCTACGGCCGTACATCCGGCAAAGTAAAGACTATTTGTCCCGAGTGCCAGAAAGGAGCGCGAAGGCATAAAAAAGACAGGTCATTGTCCGTTAACCTGGACGATGGCCTGTATAAGTGCCACTATTGCGGTTTTAGCGGCGTTGCGAACGAAAAGAAAGATTATTTCAATTATACCAGGATGGAGAAAAAGGTTTACAAAAAACCGCAATGGAGCAATAAAACGGATTTATCGGACGCTGTGGTTAAATGGTTCGAAGATGAAAGGGGAATATCGCAGGGTACGTTAAAGGCGATGAGGATAACGGAAGGCCTGGGGTATTCACGCACAGAGAACCGGACGGTAAAAGCGATGCAGTTCAATTACTTCAGGGATGGCGAGCTTGTCAACATCAAATCACGGACCCGGGATAAATCGTTTTCCTTTGTGGCCGATTGCGAGCTTATCCTTTACAACATCGATTCGCTGAAAGGGGAAACGGAAGTTATAATCACCGAGGGGGAGATAGACGCGCTGTCGTATGTCGAATGCGGATACAAAGCCGTCGTGTCGGTACCTAACGGAGCGAACGGCACGGAATACCTGGACGATTACATAGAGCTCTTTGATGACAAGGAAACGATCTACATAGCAGTGGATACCGACAAAAAGGGAATTATCCTGCGGGATGAACTGATACGCCGTTTCGGCCCCGAGAAATGCAAGATTGTTTCTTACGGCCCGGAGTGCAAGGATGCTAACGAACACCTGAAAAAATACAAGAAAGAATCCCTGAAGCTGACCATTGCCAACGCGGAGGACATCAGGATAGAGGGTGTATTCTCTTTGTCGGACATCAAACAGCAGGTAGACCTGTTATTCCGGAAAGGGCTGGTCAAAGGATATACCACCGGCCATTATCAGTTAGACAACCTGATATCCTTTGAGACAGGCAGGCTGTGTATTGTTACCGGAATACCCGGGCACGGAAAGAGTGAGTTTGTGGATGAAATAATTGTCCGCCTGAATCTTCGTTACGGGTTGAAGTTCGGACTTTTTACCCCGGAGAATCACCCGCTGTCATACCATGTCGCCAAACTGGTATCCAAGTTCACAGGTAAGCGATTTGAAGAAAACAGTCTGACGCAGAGTGATTATGAGCAGGCATGTACCCATATCGATAACAATTTCTTCTATATCTGTCCTGAAGATAATTTTCTGGTGGATACCATTCTCGCAAAAGCCGAATACCTTGTAAAGAAACGGGGGATAAAAGGACTGGTCATAGACCCGTACAATACGATAGAACACCAGATACCGCACGGGGTGAGTGAAACGAATTACATATCCGAGCTCTTGAGCAAGCTTGTAACCTTCGCCCGTAAAAGGGATGTGCTGGTATTCCTGGTAGCGCATCCCCGGAAGATGGAAGTAAAGCAGGGTGTAGTTGTTGCACCGAACCTTTACGATGTGAACGGTTCGGCAAACTTTTACAACAAAGCCGATTTCGGATTGACCGTATACCGGAATGGGGCGGTTGTGAGGATAGATGTTCACAAAGTCAAGTTCAAACACCTGGGGCACTCCGGTTCTTCCGATTTCAGCTACGATACGGATACAGGGCGATATACCCCCTACTGGGGTCAAGCCGATGTTGTGTTTGATAAATCAAACTATCTGGACTTTTACAAAGACACACAGGCAAGTATAGACTTCGCAGCATCCAAAACACCGGAAGAGATGGAAGCCGAATTTATCGCCGATGTGACAGAACCGGGTGATTTGCCTTTTTAAGAATCCTGACCGGATGAATAAATAGTCGAATTACCTATCTGGGATGTCCGTCATGCGATTTTCGCTACGAAATGATATACTTACCAAAAAGAAAAAATAATTGAGACGTAAACGCTAAAAACAAGTAATTTTTAAAAATAAGAAAATGGAAACAATAACAGAAGTACGGGAACTTGAAAAGAAGTTCACTAAGAACGGAGAAACATTTACACAGGTAGCATACAATCCCGATACGCAGATTTATATCTACAAGCGGGAACATCCTGCCGGCATGGTGGCGTATGAGGTGTTTAAACGAAGAGTAGAAAAACATTTCAAAATGCAGGGTAGTTATGTAGCGTATCCCAGTGATAACGCTTTTGGGAATTGGGCTTTGTACATCGTGAAGTATGAAGAGGCTGTTAAGCATATGAACAAGGGTATAAAATACGATGTGAAATATTTTCAGGAGCAATCACGTAAAAGACGGCTGAATGAATAGACGTAAAGTGTCGTTTGGGGCTATTTTTGATGCTTGGTAAAAAATATAACCCCCCAAACAATACACGAGTACCAAAAAGAAAAAATAATTGAAATACGGGCTTTAAAATGCGTAAAATAAAAACCATCAAAAATGAAATGGAACTCATAACTGATTTTGAAAAGGCATTGGATTATCTCGAAGTGATGAATAGAGACATAGGCAATATCACTTTGAATTATTTCATACTGAAAATGAGAAAGAAATATAAACTAAAATCGGAATTAAAAATGACCGAAAACAAAGCGTTAGGAAAGGAGGAAGAAAGATGAAAGCAAAATTTTCTTGACTTTTGCAATGTTTTGATTATCAATCGTTAAACCGAAATGTCTCCAAAAAAAGACATTATGAATGTGGAAAAATCCCACATTATAAAATCCGCACCAGCAAAGACAATGAAGCTCATTTTCGCATCTATGCGCGCGCGTGAAAGAATTTTTCAGATTTGTTCATAATAATTAGATTGGCTTTGTCGGGAGATAAGGCCTTTTTTATATTCGTTTATAAAATTATTTCGTGACTTAATTCGTGACCTTTATAAAATTATCCGAATGAATGTTATTGATTATAAGATATTTATAAATATCATATATAGTCCTACATAGACTAAAACCTTTTTATTTTATTTTCTAAACTTTTTGTTAAAACACGCTTCAAATAAGGCGTTAACAGTATGTTTTAAGAAAATGAGAAAAAAAGATTATAAAGAATTATAAAATAATTTCGTGACCTATTTCGTGACCTCTGGATTTATTTGTACTTTTGAAAAAAATAATTCCAAATCTTATGATAAGCGTCAAATTCTATTTGAAAAATCCAAAGGCTGACACTTCATCAATTTTCTTTCGCTTCCATTACGGAGCTTTTAAGATGGTAGGCGGAAAGAAAAAGTATTTGCCTATGCAGTACCATACCGATGAGGCTATAAACCCGGCATTCTGGAATAAAAAGAAAGGAGAAGCTAAGCAGGTTAGCAAATTTCCCCAGCATCCGGAGTTCAATGCCCGGTTAAGTAACATCCGGGATAAAGTACTGACAATTTACCGGAGGCTATTAAATGATGATGCGGAGATATCGAATGATATACTAAGCAATGAATTTGATTTGATATTCCGAAAACACCGGAACCGGACGGTAAGCAGGCATGAGCTGATGCAGTTCATACCCTACTTTATAGAGACCAGCAATAAGACACAAAGCACAAAGAAAAGCTACAGGCAACTACTTAACGACCTGCAGGAGTATGAGCAAAGTAAGAACATAGTTCTGACATTCGGCCGCATAGATATCGATTTTCATGATAATTTCGTCCAGTTCCTGCAATCTAAGAAGTATGCGCCCAATACGATAGGCACACGAATAAAGGTACTCAAAACGTTTATGAACGTAGCATATGAACGAAACTTACATACGAATTTAGATTTCAAGAAAAGAGCTTTTGACAAGCCGAAAGAAGAGACAACGGCCGTTTACCTCAACGAGAAAGAATTAGATGCGATCCATCGGCTGGATTATTCGAATAATAAGGCATATGATCGTGTCCGGGACTGGTTTCTGATTGCTGCATATACCGGGCTTCGTTTCTCCGATTTACAGCGTCTTACACGGGACGATATTCAGGACGGGGCGATAACATCTAAAACAGTCAAAACCGGCACTATGGTTTCTATTCCGCTTCATACGATAGTCAAAAGCATACTGGAGAAATACGATTATACTTTACCGAAACTGATAAATAACCATAAATTTAACGAGTATATCAAAGAGGTTGCGAAAGATGCGGGCATAGACGAACCTGTAATCATAGAGGAAACTAAAGGGCATTTAAAAAGCAAAACCACAGAAAAGAAGTATAATCTAATCTCGGCACACACCGCCCGGCGTTCATTTGCAACAAATGCATATATCGCAGGTGTGCCTGCCATTCAGATAATGAAAATGACAGGACATAAGACCGAAAAGGCATTTCTAGGCTATATCAAGATATCTGCCAGCGAGAACGCCAAGAAATTACAACTACATCCGTTCTTTAATAAAATGATCGTGAAATAATAACAAGCGAGATATATTGTGAATTACCGGGACGGCTAAGGCTGTCCTTTTTTATTTATTCAATCGCCATTTTTATTTATTTAAAATGTTATATTTGCAGTACATATGTATAAATATTTTAATAACAATGGCGGCTCCTAAAAAAAATACATATTGGAAACTTGCGAAAGGTTTCGCAGTGGGTAAAGACAAAAAGTATACTCCCGCTGAATTATGGAAACTTGCTCTTAGTTATTTCAATTGGGTGGATAGCACACCTTTGAAGGAAGAAAAAGTATTCGGTACCGGGATAAGGATGGAAGTAAATAAAATGCGCGCGATGACCATCAGAGGCTTTTGCCTGCATGCCGGAATATCCTCTCAAACATTTGATAATTATAATAATCAGGATGAATACCGGGATGTTACAACTCGTATAAAGGATATTATCTATGTTTATAAATTCGAAGGAGCGGCGGCCGGCTTGCTGGATGTGAATATTATAGCTAGGGAATTGGGATTATCCGATAAAGTAGAATCTCAAATAACCGGTAAAGACGGCAAAGATTTACGGCTTAATCTCATGATAAAACCTACGTCTCTGCCTTGTAAGACTACTTTAATCAATAGTGAGAATGAAATCGAATTATGACATATCAGAAAAGGATCCTTTGTTTTTTGCCAATCATGAAGCAAAAGAAAGGGTAATTGTAAATCAGGGAGGCACTTCAAGTGGCAAAACCTATACCATCCTTGATTTGCTTTTTATAATAGCCACATCAGAACCGGATCAGGTTATTACTGTTGTTGGCCAAGACATACCGAACCTTAAAAAAGGAGCTTACAGGGATGCAAAAATGATATATGAAAAATCTGAAATTTATCAACAATGGTTCTATAAGCCAAATGAAACGGACAGGCGCTTTACCTGCATCAATAGGTCTATTATTGAATTTACAAGCTATTCGGATGAGCAGGACGCGAAAAGCGGTAAACGCGATTATCTTTTTGTAAACGAGGCTAACGGTATCCCATATAACATATATCAGAGACTGGAGGAAAGGACATATAAAAAAATATACCTCGATTATAATCCGTCTGCCCGTTTCTGGGTGCATGAGGAATTGATAGGTAAGCCTGATGTTAAGCTTATCATATCGGATCATAGAAACAACCCTCATTTATCTGAAGATACACATCAACGCATAGAGTCATATACGGGTGAACGTTTTAAAGTCTATTCCCGCGGATTAACGGGTAAAATGGACGGTCTTATTTACTCTAATTGGGTGTTATGTGAATCAATGCCGGAAATATATAAGATGCGTTATATCGGCCTGGACTTCGGATTTACGAATGATCCTACGGCGATTATTGATGTGCGAGTGTCAAATGGCGAGTTGTGGTTAGATGAGTTATGCTATCGAACAGGGCTTACCAATCCCGATATATCAGACGTATTAAAAGAAAACGGAATATACGGTAATGTTAATATAGTGGCTGATAGCGCGGAGCCTAAGAGTATAGCAGAACTTCAAAATCTGGGGCATCGCGTAGAGGGGGCTAACAAGGGGCCTGATAGCATAAAAAACGGGATCGATATCTTGCAACGTTACAAATTGAATGTTACACGCCGGAGCCTGGGCATCCGAAAGGAATTAGGAGCTTATGAATGGAAAAAGAATAAAAACGGAATTTTCGTAAATGAGCCTATCGGTGAATTCAATCATGCGTTAGATGCTATCCGATATGTCGCATTGAATAAATTGAGGAAACAACGTAAAGGTAAATATCCTAAAGTATCAACATCTGAATATTATACAACGATATGAAATTATATACATCGACAAAATATAAAGATTTCCTGCTATGCATAAATGCTTTCGGAATTAGCGAACAGCAGCTAAAAGAATTATTTGATAAAGCTGCAAAAAATGCAATACCCGAGAGGTTTAAGGTAAACTATAATAACCTTATATTCGGCAAATTATGCCAATTGCAGGCAATAGAAAACAATGCAGATTTTTTTACGGTTGCCCCTTTTGTCATTTTGGAACCGGTTACCGGGTGGCGTTCAAAAAAATATATAAAAAAAATAATAGGATACTGGTACCGGTACAAGTTCCTCAATGGGCGTATGCTTCATGCATTGAGTTTTATCGTGAATATGCAAAAAGAATTAGAGCGTATTACCAATGCGTTTAAAAGTATTGAATATAAGCCTACCAGGGAAGAAATAAAAGCCGGAGTAAAAGAAGCCAATAACAGCATGCATAATATTGCGGATTGGTATGCGTTGCGCATGGGTATCACTGATGTCGGCAGTGTGTATTTTATCCCCTGGTCCATCATATGGAAAGCTATGCAAATCGATAATAATAACAATGAGATAAAACGAAGGTTATATGAAATTCAATCAAAAAAGAAATGAGCGTAATTGAAAAAATCAAAATAATTGTTGATAAGGTAGGCGGGTTAGAATTCATGTATGATGACTGGAATAGAGTAGATAAACGCGTCAGCAACATGGCCCGGAGCATCGAGACGCCGGAAGAACTAAAGGAGCCGGCTCGCGAAGGTAAACTCCCGGGCTGCTTTGTCATCATTCCCTCACAAGGTGCAATAGATACTTCATTCTCGATATATAAGGACACTCCGTTGTTATTTATCAATTTCTGTATTGATACGGAATTTGATTTTGATGGGCTTAGGAATGAATCGCTGATTAACCGAATGAAAGATAAAGCAATGGATTTTATATATCATTACAATACAAGCGGATTATTTGAGCCGTTGCCTCAAATAGTAGAATACATGCCATTATACAACATTCTGGCTGATAATCTGACGGGTATACAGATAAAAATAAGGGCAAAGGAAATAGAGGGTAAATGCTATATTTAAATGGGAAGCTATAATGACTATATACAGGAAAAGATATATTCTACACTTACAAAGGTAAAAGACGAAATAACCGAGAATATATATACTCATGGGCTCCATGCGTCAGGAAAGACCGCGAGCTCCATGTCTATAGAAATGTATGAGAACGGAGGCAGACTTACCGGACGGTTCGCATTTGGCACATTAGAGACAGGACGCAAACCCGGGCGCATTCCGCGCAATATGACTGAAATCATAAAAGAATGGGCGATAGCCAAAGGTATCAATGTATCGCAAATGCCATATAAAAGAACACCTTCCGATAAATGGCAGCCTAAATATTCCGTACCTGAAAGGAGCCTGAATGCGTTTGCCGGAGCCGTAGCATACAATATAAAAAATAAAGGTACTAAACTATATCAATCGGGAGGGGCTGAAATTATCTATACGCCAGTTATTAACGATGCAATAAAATCGTTATCCAAGGATATATTATTAATTGTAACCAATGCAATAAAAAACAAATGACAACATTAATAAAAAATAATATTGCAATAACAATACCTGAATCCGGTTATGCTTTCAATCCTATTATAGCCGAATGTATTAATCCTGATAATAAAAAAATAAATGCTATAGTTGGAGAAACTGCTTTTATAGATGGAGATTATTACAGTTATACAAATTCTGATGCTACACTAACGTCTGCGGGCTATTACCAAAACGTTAACGGAAGCTCTGTGTTTGTAGCAGACAGCAACTATTTTACAGGTTTTATACCTTTTTCTACAGATAAGGGTCAAAAGTTGAGATTTAACGGACTGATAGATAAAAATGTTTTTTTTGCGATTCGTCTGTCTACCGGGGATGGCCAACTTGTCGAAGTGAACGGGGCTACAAGTCCAATAACTAATTTAGATTTATCACTGCCGGAAAATGCTAACGGGATAAGGGTAACAACAAAAGTTACTGTTCCGTTCACATTAAATATCGGCACATTCGAAAGTGTTGAAATATCTGACATAGCCGTTCAAATCTCCAGTGTTGGATATAACGGTAAAAATTATTTTGATTTATCCGGATTATCCCGATTACTATTCAATCGTGATGAATTTTATAATGTACAAATGGTAGACAACATTCTCCATAAGATAATGAGGGTGTTTTTTTCATATGATTTAATTCCTATAGGATATGCCGATATTAATATCATTTGGGGCGCAAAACAAATAGCGGGAATAGGCGAAAAGATATATAAAGAACTGATATATTTTCCTTCATACCCGTATACAATACCTGTTATGCGTGACGCGGACAGCAAATTGCGTATGCGTATTGATTCCGGCAATTATTTGGATGAGGTACAGATCTTAGCCGGGGTGAAGTATAATATTCCGGTAAATCACCCGGAAGCAAATAAAAGTGTAACCATCCGGATAGATAATACTGATGATATTCTCAATGACCAATCCATATTTACGGATGAATTCGACCACACATTTAGAGACACGTATGATTCAACCGGAATAACAGTATTGAAAGTAGGGTGTGAACCTTCAGGCGGTATTTATTTAAGATGGATAAACATGCTCGGGGAATGGTGTTATTTCCTTTTTCGTCCGCAATCGGATGAATTGAAATCTGAAAGTTCGGACATCAGCTTTAAAGAAATATATAATACTGTCAAACCTACGGATCCTCTGAATGCGGGAAATGTATTATATCATGCCGGCACAGGTCAGTCTATTGCTAAATCAGGTATAAAAACGATGAATATAGCGGCTGTTTTTTTAGATCAGGATATATTCGATTATGTTTTATCTATAACATTATCCCCTATTGTCGATTTATATTTAGGTAAGAATAATGATAAAGATACATGGGTGCGTATATCTGTTGTTGATTCGGAAATAATTAAGTCAAAAGAGGTATTACAAAATATTCAGCTTGAAATCCAATTACCTGATATTTTAAATCAATCGTTATGAGAAGAGAGATTACAATAAATGGCTATAATGTTGATGCCGGCAGTTCGGATATACCCAGTATTGTATTTAACAACCCGGCATTGCAGGATATATCCGGTGTTAAACTCAACCGGACTACAACATATAAAATTCCGTTGACAGATAAGAATAGGAAGATAATAGAACTTATAGATAATGTAAATGCATCATCGGCATTTGCAAGACGGTTTCACGCCTTGAATGAACTTCGCGATGGTATTCCTGTTATTGATAACGGGCGAATGCGGATTATTTCAACCGGTTCCGAAAACCTGGAGGCCTCTGTTACATGGGGAGCCTTGGGTACAATTAGCGATGAGATAGGAAAGGGTAATATAAATGATCTGCCTTCATATATGATACCTTGGGACGATACAGCATATTTTACCACGGATGAATTTGAAGTCGGATTTCTTTGGTTTATGAGTATATCCAATATTGATGCCGGCAATGCAAAATTGCAAAGATCTGTACAATGGATTTTACCTAGTGTACGTGTGGATTATATCCTGGATAAAATACTAGAGAACGTATCTACTTCCATTTCCATATCAACGAAGTTGCGCGAAGAACTTAAGCAATATTACATACCATGTATAACTACTAACGGAACTCAAGAGATACCGACAACTAAAAAAATTGTATTGATGCCAGATAGGAGCGACACTCGATGGCGTTGGGGATATCAGCCGTATGACAGGACTACCAGAAATTATAATTATGATATGGACGAGGCCTATTTTGATGTTGTTTATCAGATGCTATCCCTAGCAAGAGATAACGATTATTTTGTAAATATAAATGTGACGATTACACACCCCGATGCTAGAACCGGAGATACTCTTGAGTTTCGTATCGGGTATAATACCGGTAGTCAAATTGCTTGGGATTACAAGCATGTTGTGTATTTTAAGGATACAACGGCTATAATAGATCATACAGGCTCATTCAAGATTGATAGCACTCATGAAAAAGCGGAGATATTTACTCAATTAGTATGGATACATTCAGGATATCAAACACGTTTAGAGTTTGGAAATCCGGGTAATACAGTAACTTGCACGGGCACATTTACATACTGGAAAAAAGAAGGAGACGGGGCTATATATGGACAGGATTATGACGCGATGTTGAATCTGCCGGAAATCAGCCAACTAGATTTTCTAAAAAATATAATGAGCATTACGGGTTCATACGCACGATTCGTCAACGGCATAATTCATTTTGATTTTGTAGATACTATTTTAGAATCAAAGCCTCTAAATATCGAAAAATTGATATTAACGCCCAAACCCGACAAATACGAATATGCATGCTCCGATTACGCGCAAACTAATCATTATAAATACGCGGAAGATGACACTGTTAGATTAAACGCAAATGGAATTATATCCATTGCGGATGAAACGTTATCCAAAGAAAAAAATGCCGTAGAATTAAAACTCGGAGCCTCTGATCCGGTATTTTATGAAATAGCGTCTGTCCCGGTTTTTGATCAACCGGCTGATTTAAACGAAAATCCTATATTAGCATCAAGCGTAAAGACCAGAATATTGAAATCCCGGATATCTCGCGATGAGGAAAATCCGGAAGGTTTTTATCCTCGGCGTGTTGGTGTGTTTGATGAAAGTATGCTCTGGTCAAACATACTCGAAAACAGATACCGCCTTATCCGCTCACTATTAAACGAACCTAAAGTAATAGAAGTAGACATGATGTTTTCTGTTGTTGATTTATACAGATTCAACGACGCCGGTTTATATTACTTCTGGGGAGCTTACTGGGTACAGATAGAAACTACGGTTAATGGTGACGGTACCGCTAAAGGTAAATTTATAATGTTAAACTAATGAATTATGGCAGAAAATACAAATACGACAACCGAAGTAGTAGATGTTAAGGCAAACTATGAAGAGGCTCTTAGTGGAATAGCCAAATTCAATAGGGAAATTGAACTGTTACAAGCCCATCAGGCTAAATTAAAAGAAGAGCTTAAGAAAGGAGCGATAAATTCTACAGAATACGGCCAAGCGATGGCAAGGGCGAAGGTTGATATAATCAGTGCGAAGGATAGTGTCCGCTTACTCGAAAAAGAGATTCGGAACAATATAAAAATAGAACGGGAACAGGAAGGCAGTTTAAAACAGTTAGAGGCTCGATTATCGAAGGCAACAGCAGAATACCGAAATATGTCAAAGGCCGTAAGAGAATCGGCAGAAGGTAAGGATTTGGCACGGAGTATTAATGAAATTACAACTGAACTAAGCAAGGCAGAACAGGGAATACAGCTATTTTACAGAAATGTCGGGAATTATAAAGAATCAATTACAAGTGCATTGGCAGGTAATAATCAGTTTGCAGCATCGATATTACAGACAGCAGCATCAGCGGGTACAGCCGGCGGAGCATTCAAGGCGCTAGGGTCACAAGTTGCGGCATTCGGAAAGACATTGATGAGTTTGTTGATGAATCCTATTGTTTTAATGATAGCTGCGATTGTGGCAGTAGTAGTATCATTATCAAAAGCTTTCTCAACGAATGAAGAGAATACAAATAAGCTCTCAATAGTAATGAGTAAGATATCCAGCGTATTTAGTTATTTATTGAAAGTATTAGAGCCTATAGCCGGCTTCATATTTGACGTACTTATCAAATCGTTTGAGCAATTGACAGCAATAGCAGAAACTGCATTGACCGTTCTTTCTAACACTTTGGGGGCTCTTGGCTTTGACAAGGCATCAAAAGCAGTAAGTGATTTCACCTCCGGATTAAAAGAGCAATCTAAAGCAGCTACTGATTTAGTCAAGACACAACAACTGTTGATTAAACTGAACAGGGAACAAGTGACTAGGAATGCCGAAATAGAATCAGCATTGCAGAATGTTACTAATGCTATGAATAAAGAAGGGATATCAACCTCTGAAAAGATAAAACTTCTCAAACAGGAAGCCGAGTTAAACAAAGAGAAAGCGAGGATGGCTTTAAAAATAGCCCTTGCAACGAAACAAGCCGCTGAACTTGAAATACAAGTGCATGGCAGAACAAAAGAAGCTCTGGACGCTTTAGCTCAAGCAACGGCAGGGGTAACATTGGCAACGGCTGCATTAGGTGAGGCATATCATAAAGAAAATGCTAATATAGCGGCTGCCAATAAAGAGGCTATTGCAAAAGCCAAAGAAAGAAGTGAAGCCGAATTAAAGGCACACAGAGACCTTGAAGATAGTTTATTAAGGCTTCTGAAAGATGAAGGAGCCAAACAGATCGCAGCTACCGAACAGAATTATAACAGGCAAATCGAAGATTTAAAAAAACGATTGAAGGAAGAGAAGAATTTAACTGAAAAAGCCCGCAAGGATATAAACGCAACAATTGTAAATCTCGAAAAGGAGAGAGATAATGCGACGGCCGATCTGTGGGAAAAATTTTCGAGCGATGCATTAAAGAAACAGGCCGATATAGAATTGACCAATCTGAACAACAGGCTGGCCGCTATTAAAACCGAAGGTGAAGAAAGTCTTAAACTAAGGCTGGATATCTTAACCAGACAGCACGATGCGGAAATCAGGGAAGCAGAAAAGACCGGGATTGATGTAGCCGCTATCCGTGCCAAATACGCTAAACTGGCAGCTGATGAAGAAAAGAAGATAAATGATGCCGCTCTAAATCAGGCTAAATCCGAGAGGGAATTAAAACTTCAAAATGACATAGCTGCATTACAATTAGCCAATAAACAAACTTTTGATGTCAGGATTGCTGCCAAGCAAAAAGAAATAGACAGCTTACAGCAAAAAGAAGGCGAGAGTGACGCCATGTTCTTGGAAAGAACGCGTAGTCTGAATATTGAAATAGCCGCCCTTCAGAAAGAAAGGACGGACTATGCAAAAGCGCAAATGGAGGCAAATGTATTGGCTACAGCTAATATGTTCGGGGCTTTCTCCGATCTATTGGAACAATTCGCTGAACAAAACGAGGCTATGGCTGTATTTTCCAAAGCGACGGCACTCTTTGAAATATTATTGTCTACCGGGGTTGCGATATCCAAGGGGATAGCAGCGGCACAAGCAGCGGGACCTTTCCCGGCTAATATAGCGGCTATAGCTACCACGGTAGCGGCTATTGTATCAGGTATAGCCAGTGCCACACAAATAGTAAAGAAAGCGAAAGAGCCTACGGCTACAGGTACATCGTCTGTGTCGTCCGGAGGAAGTGTGAGCTATTTCAGTGAGGGCGGCCTTGTGGATGGTCCCGGTACCGGAACCTCCGATAGCGTTCCCGCCATGCTATCCAACGGGGAATATGTAATGACGGCGCGGGCGACAAATATGTTTGCTCCTTTACTATCAGCATTGAATCAAATAGGAGCAGGTGTACCCATAAGTACATCCGGAGCGCTGGGACAAGCATATGATACAACAGCGATAGGTAAAATAATTGCAAAGGAAATGGGGAACATGCCTACTCCTGTTGTTCGTGTTACGGAGATCAATAATGTACAAAACCGGGTGAAAGTGCTGGAGTCAGATGCCACAGTTTAAACTACGCGTATAAAGAAAGGCCTGTTTATCGCAAACAGGCCTCTTCTATTCTATGAATCACACACATATTAGCACAAATAAAATTCAAAGTGAAACGTATCGCAAATATAAGTATAAATATTTTAATCTTAAATTGAATTATTGATTATTATTTTTATATATTTGCTTTGTATTTCAAAGTACTTTAATATAAAAAGTTATGGTAAACATAAAGGGCATAATAGGTAAGGATATTACATATGTCGGCTTTCTCGCCCAGTTGGAAAGTGAAAAGAAATCCTCTGATAGAACAATAGAAATTGAGATTCAAAGTGTCGGCGGTTATGCTGATGACGGCCTTTCTATGTATTACCATCTGTTGGAATTAAAAAACGAAGGATATAATATCATTACCCGGTGCATAAAGGAATGTGCCAGTATAGCCAGTATTGTATTCCTTGCCGGGGATAAACGTATATGCATGTGTCCTATAATGATTCATAACCCCTGGACAACCGCAGAGGGGGATTCAAACTTCTTGAACGAGCGGACAAAAGAACTGCAGGCCGTAGAGAAGGAACTGGAGGAGATATATCAGACATGCAGCCCGTTAAGCGCGAAAGTCATTTCCGATCTAATGGACCGTGAAACCTACATATCACCCACGGAAGCCGTATCACTGGGACTCGCTACCGAATCCGGTTCCGAAGTTATGGCGATGTGCAGAAATAATATAAACGTGAATATTAATTTAAAATCAAGAAAAATGAGTAAAAGTAAAACGACTTGGAAATCATTGAAAGAAAAGCTTGGTCTGGCACTTGCTAAAAATGTTATAAAGGCAATGCAACTGGAAACTATCAGCGGAACAATGCTTGAAGTAGACAGGGAGGACGGCGTTCCGCAAGTAGGCGACGCTGCCAGTCCGGTAGGTGTGCATGAACTGCCGGAAGGCCTTATTATCACCGTGGAGGAAATAGACGGAGTTTCTCAAATCACTAACATTACGGAAGTAGCTCCTGAAGATACTCCTATACCCGAAGAGGTTACACAGCTTATCGAAGAGTTGATACAGGAAAATGTCGCTTTGAAAGCAAATGCGAAGAGCGATGAAGATAAGCGCATACTGAATGCCGTATCATTGGCCGGGGGTATTGAAAAACTGATTGCCGGTACCGGGAAAGTTCAATCGGCTTATACTGCGGCCCGGCGCACGACTATCACGCCAAATTCACAGGGAGCGTCAGGCTCTTCTTTGCTGGCGTCTAAACTGGAAGAGGCACGGTCTAAAGCGATGGAAAAGAGTAAAAAAGTTAAAAAATAAAAGATATGGGAAGTACAGCACTAAACTATATTAATAATTTCACTGTAAGCAACCAGGGAATAACCGATCTGCGGGAACTTCTGATGCTGTCAGTGCTTAAGACCGGTTCTCTTCCGGAAGTCTTAAATATGAATTACGGCGTGCGTAACGGGAAGAGGATCGGCGGCGTAGGTGAATTCGGCCTTGTCGGTAAGAGCGCCCCGATGTGTAATCCGCAGTTCAACAATACCAATCTTGCGACACAGGAGAAAGTGTGGGAACTGGGTAATGTATCGATTCTTGAAAGGCTTTGTGCCGATGATTTTGTTGATACAATGGTAAAATTCAGTATGGGCACAGGTAATGATAAGGCTGATATGACAGGTGATGACCTGATGAGCATAGTTATTGAGCCCCGCCTTGCTTTAGCCCTTGAAAGAACTCTCTGGCGTGTATTCTGGTTTGGGGATAAGAATGCAGCGAATATCGGTGCCGGCGGAATTATAACAACGGGAATTGATGTTGATTTTTTCAACATGACAGACGGGTTGTTTAAACGCCTGTTCGCTATTGCACCGACCGGAAGTAAGCAGCATGTATCCATTGCCGCCAATGCGCAGGCAACATACCGGCTTCAGCATGATTCTATGTTCACACAGGGGGCGGCTACTTCCGTGGTGGATGAACTTATTTACAATGCAGATATGCGTTTGCGCCAGTCATCCGATAAATTTGTTTTGTGTACGCAATCTTTTGCAGATGCATTAGCATCCGATATAAAGAAAAGCAACAAAGGAAGTGACCTGCAATGGGAATCATTGTTCGATGGTCTTGTATACGCTACCCGCTATAACGGTGAGACAATTATAGCCCTGCCGGTGTGGGATGAGATGATACGGGCATTTGAGGACGACGGTACAAAATGGAACAACCCTCACCGTGCCGTATATGCATCCAAGAATACGTTAATGGCCGGGATTGAATCCTCTGATTTACTGGGAGCCTTGAAAATATGGTTCTCCGATGATGACCAGGATGTCAAAATTATTGCCCGAGACGATGTAGGAACAATGATCTGGGAGGACGATCTTATAATGATGGCTTATTAATTACAAATAACAAGGCAGCGCATTCATTTGTGCTGCCTGTAAAATAAAAAGGAATATGAATACAAATTATTGCGATGCAATTATTTCAAAAGATATAGCCGCCGATTGTAAAAATCTCATAACAAGAGGCGTTGAAAGCCGGGGAGTTATTATGAACCGCTCCGATATTGATTTCGACCAGCTGAAATATAATGCTATCCGTGGAAATGTTGTTGAGGATTTGGTACTCAATGCCGATAGTAAAGGATTCCAGATAATAATTCCCGGAGCAGAGCCTTTTTCGGGTACGGGATCAACTTTGGGGGAAGGCATCCTCAATACAATGACCAATACGGTAGGTATTATCATATTGGCTAACGATCCGGATGTCTGCGGACAGATCATAGACGGGCTGATGAACGGTTCATTTGTAGTTATTGTCGAAAACAGGTATAAGAATATAAATAAAGATTCGAATAAAGGCGATGGTATTTATCAAATATATGGTTTATCGACAGGTTTACGGGCGACTACCCTTGAACATGATAAATACAGTACGGACACTAATGGGGGATGGAATGTTGTATTGACCGAAGAGGGAGCGCCGGCATCAGGTATATTTTTATATGCTACCGATTTAGCTACAACCCGTGCCTTGTTTGAATCATTGACGGCATAATGATGAATATACCTGATTTTGAAAATACCCTGAATAGGCTTGTAACTAACAATGTCAAAAATAATACGGGTTTTTCAAGTGAAGAGAAGGTATTTATTGAAGATGCCTGTAAATGGGTACTCGGGCGTATTTTTAATAAAACATCATGCGGAAGTTGCTATATGGATACGCTTATAGAGGTTAATGTTAGATATTCGAAAACAAAACAAATCAACATGATAGACAGCAGCTTTAAATTAAAAAACGGGGCTATTCTCAGGTCTGAAAAAATAAGGGATATCGTCAGTTTCAAAAATATAACAGATGAAGTGTGCGTAAAATTTCTTTACCATCATCCCGAGTTGATAAATAAGTTCAGCCAGGTTCCCGACAATTTGAACCAATTGATTGCCGATTATGGGAACTCGATTGAAAAAGAGCCAATAACCGGCAAAGAACCCGATAAAGTCATTCAAGGAACCAAGGTTATAAAGAAACCGGCAAAAAAAGACAGATAAAACGTGAGGGTAAGCACATTAAAAGGCCTCGAACCGAGGTTCAGCGCGCCGAATATCAAAAATCTGGGTATTCAGGCCTGGGGAGATGATAATTTATACCCCCAGAATATTTCAAAAGTCATCTCATCAAGTGATTCAGGCGTGTTGTGTCTTAACCGATATATCGATTTTATTGCCGGGAACGGATTTGAGAATGAAGTATTTTCCGGTATGGATGTGAATTTTTTCGGAGACACCGCGGATGACCTGTTACAGATGCTGGCTTATGATGTCGCAAACTATAACGGTTTAGCTATCCATGTCAATTACAACATACTTGGCAAAATAGTATCTATGCAGCACGTCCCGTTTGAAAACTGTAGGCTCGGAGAGCTGGATGAGTTTGGAGGTATTTCCAAAATAGCCGTATTTCCTGATTGGGAAGGTGTAAAAACCTATGCAGGCAAAAAGATGCGTCCTACCCCCGAAAATGTAGACTATATTGATATTTTCAACCCGGAACCCGAATTTGTAAAAGCGCAGATCGAATTAGCCGGAGGGATAGATAAATATAACGGTCAGATTCTTTGGGTCAGTGCAGCCGGAAGGCACGTATATCCGGCTGCAAAATATGATACTGTCGTAAGCTATTTAAGTTGTGAGGATGCATTGGGTAATATCTCTAACAGGAATTTAAAATATGGCCTTTTTTCAGCGGGTATGCTTTTGGTTCGAAAAGGTTCTGATACTCCGGAAGCCGGGGATTCATTCAGTGATATAGAAGAGGCTGTAAAAAGGCTGCAAGGAGATCAAAAATGCCAGAATATAGCAGTTGCTGAATATGAGCAGGAGGAAGACAAGCCTGAATTTGTCTCTTTCAGGGGTGAAAACTATGATAAAGAATTCACTGTGACCAGCCAGAACGCGACAGAACGCATTTATGCCGCATTCTCCCAGGAATCATTTTATCGGATACGGCAAGGGTCAGTAGGTTTTAATTCGGAGATGATCGCGGATGCTTTTGAATTATACAGTACCACAACATCCACGCAAAGGCGGATGATAGAACGGGCGTTAGATAAAATTGTTGTAAACTGGCATATTCCTATAAGCGAAAACAATACAGCTATATCTCCATTGAAATATGAATCGATAAATAAAGATAAAAATGAAATATTATCTACTAACAATGCCGGAATTAAGGGATAAGACAAAAAGCATTGCCCGGACGCTGGTATGGGAGGATGTGGAGCCTTATTTATTGGAAGCTCAGAACTTGGATATAAAGCCGAAGATTACAGACGCTTTATTGATAGAGCTGCTTACCTATCTGGATGTAGAGACACAGGACGATCTTGTTTTTAATATGTTGCTGGATGGTGGAGTGTATACAATCAAAGGCAAGCGATTTGTTTTTTCCGGATTAAAAGCGAGCCTATCCTATTACACCTATGCACGGTTAACAAATAACCTGAATTATGATTTGAACCGTTCGGGGTTGACTGAGCACAACGATCAATATTCTTTAAAAACGGAGATTGTTCAGCGGAAAACAATGAGGATGGATGCTGTTTCAACGGCAGACGCATATATGTCCGAATGCCTTCATTTTATAAAGGCGAATGTTGACCGGTTCAAGATGTTTGAATGCAGTCCCGTACGCATGAAAAACAATATACGACTTAGAACCATAGGGGATTGATGGCTATAGATAAATATATATTACTGGAGCAAGCTATTGACATCCGTGATACTAATGTCAAAGATAAGAATAGCAGTACACGCATAGGACAATGGTGTATTGATGTATTATCATTTATGGCTTATATAAATTATCCTACAGGATCCGATTTTGACGCTTTATCAAGCCTCGCAAAAAGTATTCATGATGAGGATGCGGTATCTCAAAATACTGCTTTGAGAATCGGAACATTTTGCTTTGATGTACTCGAATATGCGGGAATTGAATATACAAAGAGAATTGAGTATTATTCGTTAAGGATAAGGGCGCTAAGAATAAAGAATGAATATAAGGACGGGTATAACATACGGAGATTAGGCATATGGTTTGTTGATTTTCTAAAATATATAGATCGTATTATACTGCTTGTCACGGAAGATCATAACTATTATATAACTACGGAAGATAATTATCAAATACGATTAGAAAATGGCTACAGCGAATAAATCAATATTAGAATTACCCGAAATAACAGACCCGGGTGATTATTGGGTTTTGGGAACTATGCAAGGAGATACTCCGGATAAAATATACTCCGGAAAATTCTTATTATACAGCTTAAAGGCACAAGTAGCTTTACAACTTGAACGCCGCATTCCCCTGACCCTGGAAACATCGAAACATACGATGCTGTTAACCGAACAGACGACAATGTACAGGGTGGATGCTGTGAATACTGCGACAATTTCCATTAGTGGAGTAGATGCTGATACCGGACAAGCGAATATGCCGGTATATGATGTAACCCCTAACAGTGATACGGATATACTTATTCCTTCAGGGCGCACCTTGGTTACTTTCAGTGTAACCCGCACCTTAACCGATTCAACCGCTTATTTATTCATTTACGCTAAAGCTATACTGTCATGATATACGAAGTAAAGAAAGACAGCAAAACGTTGAAGATAGACGACAATATATTCTTCGACAAACAGCCGAAGGGGTTCAGGCAGATGTATGATAATGCCCGGATGGTCGAGATAAAAGATGCTGACGGTAATGTAACCGATACAATCCAAACCAATAACGCCGAATTTGATAACTGCTTTGTAGAAGTATACGAGAATGGGCGGGTAATAATCACTTTAAAACAGGACGAAGATGACACAATTTAATTTCAAAGATAGGTACTTTTCAGCCAGTGGAGCTGATTTGCTTAGAACGATGAATTATGTCTACTTCTTTTCACCATCGTATATTGGTGGCGACGGCTCAAGATTAGCTCCATATAGAAGTAATTATTATTACGCTCCCAGAGGTACCACCGGGTTACAAGCGACATCCGCGCTTATATTCAGCGGTGGTGTACATAAAGGAACTTTTGATTTGGGTAGTACCGTTTCTACATACAGGCATTTTACCGGTAATGGGATGGGTGTAACAATATTAGGCCTTTCTATAAACCAACAAGCTCCAATATCCGGTGGAAATAGTTCTACAGCATATTTTAGAGATGTAACGTTGTCTGAATTAATACATTATATTTCAGGATATAATGGTATTAACCATTATATTTATTTTTATAATTGTGAGTTTTTAACAGCTCCCGCTATAACTACAACTGCACTTAGTACTGTATATAGTTATGTTACCAGATCTAAAATAAAAGAATTATTATCCGGCGGAACTATAACTTATCAGAATAATAATTCATTTATAGGCATAAGTACTACAATAAGTTCAATAGCGGGCAACCTGCATACATTTGAAAGATGTAACCTTATAATTAATCAGGCTTCACTCGACAGTTACAAGAACAATTACTATGCGTTCGATAACTGCAACTTCCGTATAGGCACGGAAACGGAATATACACCGCTTATTGGCGCAACGGCCGAAGTACTAAGGGAAACTTTTGTAAACAGATGCATAGCTGCCGGGCTGACAGTGCCTGCCGATATTACGGACTATAATATCACATTACCCCTGGGTCGCTGGATTTTTACCACAAACCAGATATTCGAGGGTATTACATGGCATGGCTCGGAAATTAATCTGTTTGAGATACCCCGTTTTATCTCATTTGGTTATTCGACTACCAGGGGCACTAAGATACCGATTGTTGCAGGCAACAATACTCCTGCAAGTATTTTCCCCAACGCTCAAGGTAGCGTTGGATTGATATTTGGAGATGATTCTTTATCTATTGCTTCGAATATCGATATCACGCAAAGGCACGAATTAGTTACAGAGTCCAAAATAATATGGCTGGGTGGTAAAAAGAAGCTGACCAACATCGACGTGCCGAACAATATGTCGCAATTGTACGGCGTACTGATAGACAGCCTGCCCAACCTCGTCGATAAAGAAGCGAATAATATTGTCGAAGCAGGTGAGATGTATATGGTGCGCTCTTTAAATGAAAATGCGGCGTCCATTATCTATAACGGAAATACCTATTCTTCCGAGCTAAGTACAAGGAACAATATTTTCAAAGGTGTGGCCGGTGTGAATTCATATACTTTTGCATCAGGCAGTCCGGCAGTCTATAAGATAAATGATATACTGAATTACCAGTCGATACAGCTGCGTATTGTGAATAAGATACCGCCGGATATCATTACATCGGGAAACCTGCTGGCAAACTACTGGTATCTGGTAGAGCATGACAGCGACCAGACC
>Ga0153972_1000037_pt1 | contig 37128 bp, 34 predicted proteins | sample TSGA056MetaG_FD_104732 | JGI IMG/M metagenome (GOLD analysis project Ga0153972, IMG submission 104732) | Attine ant fungus gardens microbial communities from Georgia, USA - TSGA056 MetaG | ecosystem: Host-associated > Fungi > Mycelium > Unclassified | place: USA: Georgia, George L Smith State...
GACAATTTTTCTTCCTTGCTTCGCATTGTGTACTTTTGCGCCATCTCCCCTCACTCCTTTTCTCTAGTTTAACACAAAAAGATGGTAGGCACTTTCGTGTCTACCATCTTTATACCACTTCAGTAATTACGCAGTGGCGGTTATTTTTTGTCAAACAATGCGTTCACCGCATCTATAGCATCTTGCTCTTCGGTGGAACACACACGCTTAATAGTACAAAGCTCCTTATTTGCTGCAAGAAATTGTAAGCGGCATCATTTTCCCACTGACATCAGATCGTTTGCAATCGCCAGCAGGTGCTCGTATCTTTTTGCCTTCTTTATTAAGCCTCCTGCGAGTCATTCCACTGTGATAGCCATTTATGCTTGTCTTTAGCAACCGCTTCCATGACAGCCTTTCCAGATTGAAAATTGTCAAATGTACCAGCAGATATTTCAGTCAAAACCATATTAAGCAAATTTTCATAGTATTTTTCCGGATTAGTATCATCGGTTGTTTGAACAAAATGCTGTTGCGTTTCGTTTGAAGAGAGACTGGCGTATATGCCTTTGACCTCTTCAATTAAAGTTTCTCGATCCAATTTAATTCTCCTTCTCACAATGTGAGAATATTTTGCGCACAAAATAGAGAAATATTTATATTTGAATTTAATAATGCGTTAGAAGCGAAACGGAGTACCCAGATGAAGTGATTATATTCCTGAAAGCTCAGAAAGACAGAATAATGCTTGCTAATTTCTGTTTTGCTAAATAGTTGTTATATTTATATGTATTAAATCTGAACTCCTGTATAAAATATATTTATTTAAAAACAGGAGATAAAACCTCAATGAAAACAATTGTATCTAAAGATCTGTGTATTGGTTGTCAGTTATGCCCCAGCATATCGCCTAGCCTTTATAAAATGGACGGTGACGGCAAGGCTAAAGCTCAAAAAGAAGAATTATCAGAGGATGAAGTGCAAGAAGCAAATGTAGCAGCCTCAAGCTGCCCAGTTGATGCCATTATTGTAGAATAAGCTAATTCGTTTATTGGTTTTACAGGTAGCGCATAAAATTCTGTGTAAAGTCCAAAGCCAGGAGATACAATGGGTCAGATATTTACTTCAACCCTGTGGCCGGAATAAATCATCAGATGGACTAAAATCGCGCCCCAGTTTTTGATGGGCATCGTCCATTTCTTGGTAATATTCGTAGTTGCCAGATAGCAAATCTTCATGATAGCGTCATCGGAAGCGAAGGCGCTCTTGGTCTTTGTCACCTTCCGGAGTCGGCGGTTGAAAGTTGTGGACATCTTCTATTGTCCTGACGCCATATTCCGTCATCATTTCTCACAGCCTGCGGTTGTCTTTGCGTTCTTTCCTGGCCATAGTAAAACCTCCAAAGTCATTGTTTTATTCTACCTGACTTCGGAGGTTTACACATTATTTTGGACACTACGATTTATGCTGATTATTCCCTTGCTCGTTCCAGCAGAATATTCCAGCTCTCTTGTCCAATCTTACCATCAACGGTTATTTGTTCGGCCGCTTGAAATCGGCATACAGCCTCAAATGTTCCTGTACCAAAATTACCATCCAGCGTTCCATCATAAAAGTTAAGCTGCTTAAGAATTATTTGAAGTTTTAATACATCGCTGCCCACCTTTCCATCTTTTAAAGTACGAAAGGGTGCGCTATCATACTTAATGTATACAAGATCTCCTACAGACAAGTATTTCTTTAATTCTGCCACATCTTGATTTTTCATGCGGATACAACCATGCGAGATATTAGTATCTCCTACTGCCCATGGTTCAACAGTTCCATGAATACCGTATTTGCCCCAAGGGACATTTAAGCCTATCCAACTTCCTCCAAATCCTTCTCCCCAACTTTCAATTCCACTAACAATCCAGCTACCCGTTGGAGACGGGTTTTCTTTTTTACCACCAGATACCGGCCAAGACTTAATCTCTATAGAATCCTCATAAAGGGTTAGTATCTTGGCATCTAAATCAACAAGTACTGAATAGCCATTTGCAGTAGGTTTAAAAGGAGTAAAATGTTTGTCCCAATCTAAATCGGATTCAGAAAAAACGGAAACAGGTTTAAAAGAATAAGTTATCATAACTGCAGATATTATAAATAGTATAATGAATCCGGCATATATTAAATGTTTTCTTTTTATGATAATAAACATAATTCACAACCTTTCATTTTAACTTATGGGAATACTCAGTTCTTTATTACGGGTATTAGATTTATCATCATAAAATTATCATTTAGTGTTAAATTGTCTCTTCCACAAATAAACTTATTTCTCTCTAGTTTTTGTAATGCTAGATTTGCTTTCTTCATATTTATAGGCCTTTGTTATATTTGATTACTTAACCTATTGGCCAGATTATAAAATGTTGTGCAGGTTAATCCCAATCGTTTCATAGCTTCTTTTGCCGTTATCAAGTATAGCACCATAAAACCCAAGTAAATCGTCTGAGCCTTTCTTTGCAGGAATGCACCACCATATATCACCAATAAAATATAGAGGGAAAGGGCAGAAGGGACCGTTTTATATTGCTCTCGCAAAGAAATCTTGTTGTATTCCGGGCATACCGGAAGCAATACCGACCGAATCAGTACGAAACTGCGGACGGAGTGTCAGTTCATTCCGTACAATGTCTGCAAGTGGATGTTAAGGCAGTGAATTACTTTTGCGCAGCAAAAAAACCCCTCAGCATTGAAAGTTTAGTCTTTAATTCATATTGATATTGAGCAAGATCATCTCCAACATACAGTAGCCAAAGACACCAATCATCGAAATCCCTTTCGATATCTACAAGAAAATGTCGAGTTAATTTGTAGATAGAAAAGTTTTCAATCTCAATAAATTCAGCTTCAGCCTTTTGGCGGATTATATACGTACTTGTACAATCGCTTATAAGTATATAATCCGAACCTTCAGCGTCAAATTTAACCACTAAAGGAACATTATTTCTGTAGTAATTTATTAAAGCATCCAACATATCATTTGGGATGTCTGTAAGATCACTTGCACTATCACTAAAGCCGGGCAAGGATAGCGTAGTCCGACCCGCTCTTGGTTTAGAAAACAATTGAAATCACTCCTTTTGCTCTTCAATTATTGTAATAATTATTGATATTGCGTTTTCCACTTTCCTCATTGAAATTACTTCAAATAATCCACCCCTTTCAGGTAAGCAGCTCATATCAATCTCTGAGGTTAAGATTTCTTCAGCAGTTGCAATACCCGTTGAATAATCTCTTGTCACAATATTTTTCTTAGTGCCAAGTAATAGGGCATCTAATATTGTCACTTATCTAATAGTAGATCGAGTAGAACGCCATTAGCAATTTGATTTATTAGCAAAACCTCTGACCTTGAGTGTTCTTCAAGACGCTTAGCAGTGGAACAATATCTTCAATAAGTATATATTCGAGGAATATATCTCCATATTCATCAATGTCTTTTAAGTAGGGGCTTGGATAATTATCTAATTCATTATCAGACGATTCTTCCCATTACATTTGTCTCACAAATATGTGCCAACATAAGAATTATAAGATACAGGTTTTTCACAATTGGGATGGCGATTTTAGCTTTCCATCTGCTGCGCCGGCTTCATACCTCCCCCATAGAGCTAATTTCATAGTAGCCATCATATCCTGGAATTTCTCGTCATTCTTTCATCCCCACGTCTCCTTAAACCAGATATGCAACATCCCCTTGCCGTCCAGCTCACCTGTGAAATACAAGTAGCCACTCGTTGTCTAATGAGACTACAGCACAGACGCTTCAGGTTATTTCATGTGCATATATAAAAAGTGCGTTCCCGTGACCTGGAAACGCACTTTCACCATAATCGCCATACTTATCGCACTTAACTTCTTGTCCAGTTTATTTTTCATTGTACTCTTGATCCTCTTGACGGGTAGCGGTTCAGCTTTGAGCGGCGCTTCTCTGTGTAGCTTTAGAAATGGCTAATGGGCGCTCCGTTAATGCAGCGCTCCTGCTATTTCGCCTATCTCGGCATTTATTCTCCTGTTTTCTCCGACAACAAAGTCCGCAACCAACATGATAAATCTGCTGTTCGACGGGCGTTTCTTCATTTGGAAAACTCTCGCTCCAAAATAATCGGCTCTGCGCTGTGTCATATCTACACGCCATGCGCTTTCCAGGGCACTTCTCATGGAGCGCTCAATCGAAAACGCAGTTGTGCCAAAATGCTTGGCAAGATCGGGATAAAGTCTTTTGGTAACTCCGCTAAGCAAGGTTCTATCTTCAATGACAAGCTTAATTGCCTCTTTGTAATAATTGAACCCCTGCAAGCGGCTGCTTAAACCAGCATGAGAAAGTGCAGCCGATATCGCATTGTCATAATCTGTGGATACTTTTGCTCTGGTCGTTCTGCCTGGCTTTGCCGCGCTGCGAATGGCGCCGACAATGTCTTCAACTGCGCACGGCTTAGAAAGATACTTCGCAACACCAATGTCATCAAGCTCTGCCGCAATTTTTTCACTGTAGGCACATGAAACCACGATTGTTGTTGGCATATCGCCCTCAAGCTTTAGCTGCCAAATCATGCTAAGCCCGTCAAGCCTTCTAAGCCTAAGCTCGGTGATAAGCACATCCGGCGGATTTTGCAAAATCATCTCAATCGCCTCAATACCGTCGCTTGCAACACCGCAAACGCACATGTCCTTTTCCTCTTCAATTAGATCCGAGAATATATTCAGATAATCGTCGGACGAATCAACAATCATAACCTTAAGAATCTTTTCCATTAATGCAACCTCATGTAACTATATTTTTGCTATAAATATACTAATGTTCCAGATTATGCCACAGTTTTAACTAATTTACAAAGCATTTTTTGTAAAAAGATAAATAAAAAATCGACAAAGAATGTCAAAAATGTTGAAAAATCAGCTTCTGACAAAAAAATACCGCAGCAATTAAGCTGCGGCATAGTTTTTATAGACCATAATTCTGTGCAAGCTCTTCAAAAGCAGGCAGAGAATCCTCAATCGTTTTGCGAGAAACGCAGTAAGCAATTCTCACATAGCCGGGACATCCAAAATCGTCTGCCGGCACAAGCAAAAGCTCGTATTTCTTGGCTCTCTCGGAAAACTGCTTTGCATCCTTTTCAGGAGACTTCATAAACAAATAGAACGCTCCATCCGGTCTGACACAATCGAAGCCCATTGCCTCTAGCGCCTGCAAAAGAATATCCCGATTTGTCTTATACTGTGAAATGTCGGAAACCTCGCCAATGCAATCTTCTACAACACGCTGAAACAGACTCGGTGGGTTTACGTATCCCAAACAACGTCCTGCACCTTGGATAGAAGCGAACACCGCTTGCCTTTCCCTCATTTTTTCGCAGACTGCGATGTATCCAATTCTCTCACCAGGGATTGAAAGGGTTTTGCTGTAGGAATAGCAAACAATTGTGTTGTCATAAATTCTGGTCATACATGGTACGCTAACATCTCCGTAAATAAGCTCACGATATGGCTCGTCGCAGATAATAAAGATATCGTGCTCATATTCTATCTGCATCTTTTCAAGAAGGCTTGCAAGCTCCTTCAGGCAATCCTCACCCAAAACAACACCCGAAGGATTGTTTGGAGAGTTTATAATTATCGCCTTCGTGTGTGCGTTTACCGCTTTTTCAATCGCATCTAAATCCAGCTGAAAGTTCTCTGGCTTTGACTGTACGACGACGAGCTTTCCGCCTGCGCCCTCGACAAAAACCCGATACTCCGGGAAAAACGGAGCAATCGCAATAACCTCATCTTCAGGAATAAGCAGAGCCTTAAAGCTTATCGCAAGTGCGGCAGCAGCGCCGCAGGTAACATATATATCCTCACCTGTGAGGCTACCTCCAAAAAGGTTGTTTCTGTGCGAGGCAATTTTAGCTCTCAAGCTCGGGATTCCCGAAGCCGCAGTGTAGCCGTGAAGCTCGATGCTATCCATTTTAAGCGCATTTTCAATCGCCTTGTTCACGCACGCAGGCGCAGGAATGCTCGGATTTCCAATGCTGAAATCAAAAACATTTTCAGCTCCGATCTGTGCTTTTCTAGCTACCCCATATGCCGCAAGGTCACGAATGCAGCTTTTACTCATTCCCCATGCCGTTGTGTTTTCAGGTATCATGATAAAATCTCCTTCAGGTAATCTATCGCCCTCAAATATCCCTCAAATCCTAGCCCCTTAATTGTCTTCTTGCTTGCCAGGGCGACATATGATATATGCCGAAAATCCTCTCTGGCGTCGACATCGGACAAATGAACCTCAACGCAGCAGATTGCAACTGCCTTTAGAGCGTCCAAAATTGCCACCGAGGTATGTGTGTAGGCGGCAGGGTTAATTACAATGCCATCAAAAATGCCATATGCTGCCTGTATCTTATCGACAATCACACCTTCGTGATTTGACTGAAAGACCTCAACATCTATGCCATTTTCGCCGCAATATCCTTCAATCAGTATTTCAAGGTCGGCATAGGTCTGACTACCGTAAATATCAGGCTCACGAGTGCCGAGCATATTTAAATTCGGACCATTAATTACAAGTATTTTCACGTTAAGGCCTCCTTTATCCTCTCACAGCACAAATCAACCTCGCCGCAGTTCCGTACGGTAGCATCGGCGAAAGTCTCATACAAAGCCCTTCTTTGCTCATACAAATCGGAAACGTCGGTGCTTTGCGAAACAGGCCTGCCACCGGTTTCAAGAAGGCATAAATCTCTGATTATCCAAATAATTTTGCCATTTTGATGAAGCGGCTCATAGTTTTCGCTGCGTGTAACGCAGCCGCCGCCTGTTGCAATCACTGCTCCCGATTTTTTGCCAAGAGTCTGTAGCATATCAGTCTCTAAAGCCCTGAAATGGTTTTGCCCGTCCCCCGCAAAAATCTGAGGAATGGTTTTTCCCAATGCACTTTCTATCTCGGCATCTGCGTCGAAAAACTCCCTGCCTAGCATTTCTGCAAGCGCCTTGCCGACTGTGGACTTGCCGCAGCCCGGCATTCCAATTAGCACGATATTTTCCATGTCTAGCGACAGCTTGCAGGTTATTCTTTCTATATCCTCCCGCCGGAAGCTTCTGTCAAGGAACATTTCTGCCGATTTAGCCGCCTGCGCAACCAGCATTGATAGTCCGCTTATCGCAGTTATACCAAGGCTTTCCGCCTGCATAACAAGCTTTGTCCTGCTGGGGTTATAAATCAAATCCAAGACCGCCTCGCACTGCTTAAAAACGCACAAGTCCACAGGACTTTCTCCATTATTTGGATACATTCCAACCGGCGTAGCGTTCACAATCAGCCCGGCATCTGCATGAATTGAAAGGCTTTCATAATTTACCTTGCCTTGCCTTGAAACAACCACGATTTCCGAGGCTCCCAAGTCCTCAAGCACCGCCACGACAGCCTTTGATGCACCGCCAGAGCCAAGGACAACCGACTTTTTGCCCGAAACCGAAACACCGCTTTTCTCCACCATATGCAAAAACCCATAGTAGTCGGTATTGTGTCCGTGCCAGAGTCCATCTTTGCGCACCATTGTGTTTACGGATCCAACCTTCTCCGCCTCGGGCGAAAGCGTGCTGCAAAACTCCATCACCGACCTTTTATAAGGAATGGTGACATTAACGCCGAAAGCCCCGCCCTTTTCAAAAAACATCGCAAGCTCGTCTCTTGAAAGCTCAAACAGCTCATAGCTTTCGCCATGGAGCAGTTTATGTATAGCAGGAGAATAGCTGTGCGAAAGCCTTTCGCCTATAAGTCCAAGCTTAACCATTGTTTTCCCCCGCAAGTCTTGCCTGATATTGACGGCTCAGCCTCATGATTTCTATGTAAAGCTGAGTGATTTCCCCCTCGATCTCTTTGCTGCATTGGCTTGTGACATTTTCCAGCACTTTTTTTTCTCTGTCCTCGTCAAGTATCGGCTTTACCGAAGCCGTCTTCAGCGCAGCAAGGTCAGTCACAAGATTAATCCGCTTTTCAAAAAGTTTCGCAAGCTGACCGTCAACCTCGTCAATCTGTGCTCTTATGCTCGCTATTTCCATTTATTTGCCTCCAATACAAGGTCATAAATCACGACTGCGCACGCTGCTTCAATGCAAACAATCGCACGTGGAACTATGCAAGGATCATGCCTGCCTGCAATTTCAATTTCGGTTATCTCTTTTCTTTTCATATCAACGGTCTGCTGTCTTTTTGCAATAGACGGCGTAGGCTTCATGGCAACCCTGAACACAATTGGCATTCCTGATGTGATACCTCCCAAAATGCCGCCGTGATTGTTGGTTTTTGTTACAACCTTATCCCCTTCGAAATCGAACTCATCATTATTTTCACTACCCAAAATATCTGCGCAGCCAAATCCGTTTCCGAACTCAATGCCCTTCACCGCAGGAATTGCAAAAACAGACTGCGAAATAAGGCTCTCCACCGAGCCAAACATAGGCTCACCCAAACCGACAGGCACGCCCTTAGCAACACATTCAATAACGCCGCCAACGCTGTCCCCGTCATCTTTTGCAGACAAAATCGCCTCTTCCATCTCGGCTTCCCCGGTTTTTCCGCCTATGCTGGTTGCCCTTGCATTAATGGCGATGCCAATTTGTGAAAGCGCCTGAATTGCGAGGCCGCCTGCTATGCACAAGGGCGCTGTTAGCCTGCCTGAAAACTGGCCGCCGCCTGTATAGTCCCGGCTGTCTCCGAATTTTTTCATGGAGGTAAAATCGGCGTGTCCCGGTCTGGGGGTGTCTTTGATTGCCGAATAGTCCGAGCTTCTGGTGTTCTCGTTAAAAATTGCCGCCGCAATCGGTGCGCCGCAGGTTTTTCCCTCAAACAGCCCGGAAATGAATCTGACACTATCCAATTCCTTTCTGGGCGTCGTCAGCTTGCTATTGCCGGGCGCCCTTCTTTGCATGAATGCAGAAAGCGCCTGCAAATCCGGCTCGAATCCAGATGGCATTCCTTCAATAATCGCACCGATTGCCTCGGAATGTGACTGACCGAAAATAGTAAATTTAAAGTTTTTTCCGAAACTGTTCATTTAGAACTCAGTCCTCTCTTTTAATCCTGCCGCCGAGTTTCACAAAATCATCCCAAAAAGCAGGATAGCTTTTATTAACCGCCTCGGCAGTTTCTATAACAACACTTCCGCTGCAGATGGTCGAGCAAATCGCACAGCTCATAGCGATTCTGTGGTCATTAAAGCTTGAAGCTTCGCCGCCGGAAAGCTTTTTTCCTCCGCTGCCCGTCACAACAAGCCCATCGGGTGTCTCCCCGGCACTGCCGCCAAGGGCATTTATCATTGTCACAACTGATGAAATCCTGTCGCTTTCCTTAATTCTAAGCCTTCCGGCGTTAATAAAGCGTGTTTCGCCGTCTGCAAAGGCTGCAAACACCGAAAGAATGGGAACCAAATCGGGGATATCACGGGCGTCAACCGTTCCCTCTGCGCTTTTAATTCTCTCAAGCTCCATTATAACACGTCTGTCACGCTGTACGGAAGAATTATCAAGTCCTGTACAGTTTATGTCGGAGCCAAGCGCCTTGGCGCAGAGCCAAAACGCTCCGTTCGACCAATCTCCCTCAACAGTCAGCGTTCCCGGAGAATCATATGGCTTATCCGGCACAAAAAATGTTGTACCGTCAAAGCTTATTTCAATTCCGAAAGTGCGAAGAGCCTGCGCTGTCATTTCAACATAGCCGGCGGATTCCAGCTCTCCGGCAATCTCGATTGACCCGCCTCCAACAAGGGGCAGCGCAAACATCAGCCCGCTGATAAACTGCGAGGAAACATTTCCTGCAATCTTAAACTTGCCTCCCGTCAGCCTTCCGCCAACCTCAATTTCGTCCGGGAAAGGCTTCGACAGCTTGCACCCATGATCGATCAATTCCTCCCAGAGCGGAGAGAGGGGTCTTGCAGCCAAGCGGCCGCGAAGCTTCAGCCTTGCGCCTGTGCCAAGAGCGCAAAGCACGGGAAGAATAAACCTTAGCGTTGAGCCACTTTCGCCGCAATCGCAAAAGGCGTTTTCCTTAAGCTCCAAAGCAGGAGAGACAACATATTCCCCCTCACCATACGAAACATCACAGCCTAAAGCCCGAATGCAGGCCGCAGTGGCTTCGATGTCGGAGCTTATTTCCGGGCACACAATCGTGGTTTTCTTGCATGAGAGTGCAGCGCAAAGAAGCAGCCTGTGCGCCTGCGATTTTGATGCAATTGCGGCTATCTCGCCATTTAGATTTTGGGGAGCGATCGTGACCTTCATGCTTCAAGCCCAGCCTTCATAAATATTTTAAGCCTATCCATGCCCATAGGCACAATTTCACATTTTCCAATCTCAAGAGGTACAATAACGCTAATCTCTGTGCCCTCTCGCTTTTTGTCCTGCGCCATAGCTCCGATAAGCTCGTCTAGCCTGAAGCTTGTGTGCGTTGGAAGGTCAAACTTCGTGAGTATCTTTTCAATATCCTCCGCCATCTGAAGGGAGCAAAATCCCTGCAAAGCCGCCGCCTTCGAAACCACCGTCATGCCAATCGCAACTGCAGCGCCATGCGAAACACCGTAGCCGCTGCATTTTTCTACAGCGTGCCCCAAGGTATGGCCAAGGTTGAGAAGCCGTCTTTCGCCAGTATCACGCTCGTCCATTTCAACAAGATCCCGCTTCATCTCGACGCAGCGGGAAATCACATACTGCGTGTCAAAGTCTTTTCCCTTCGCCATGAGATGATCAAAAAGAAGCCTATCGCCCAAAACTCCATATTTAATAACCTCGGCGCAGCCATCGGAAAACACCTGTGGATTTAGAGTTTTAAGCGTCAAATAATCACAAACGACCCTCTTTGGCTGCCAGAAAGCGCCTGCAAGGTTTTTCCCTGCCTCAAGATCAATAGCCGTCTTCCCGCCTACCGAGGAATCCACTTGCGCAAGAAGCGTTGTAGGAACCTGCACATACTCAATTCCACGAAGATAAACAGCCGCCGCAAAACCTGCAATATCGCCTATAACGCCGCCGCCAAGTGCAAGCGCCAAATCAGTTCGCGTAATTTGCTGCCTTGCAAAAAAATTCAGTATGTTAATAAGATTTTCGCCGTTCTTGCTCTGCTCTCCATTCGCCAGGACAATTTTGGATACGAGAAAACCTGACATCTCCAGACTCTCCTGCGCCATTGCGCCATAAATCGGGTCAACATTGTCATCCGTCACAATGGCGATTTTGGAAGCCTTCGAAATTTCTCTTATAGTCTCGCCAAGCGACGAAATAAGGTTTTCGCCAATGAATATTTCATAGCTTTTGGAGGCTGTAACTTTTACTTTTTTCATGCTCCGTCAATCTCCTTTTTTCTGTCGCTGCCCTCTTTAAGAAGTCTCTCCAAAGTCTGGGCATCGCCCTTTGCTATGGCGTTGCGATAATTCTGAAGCTCTTTCACAATGCAGTCAAGCTCCTCCACAAGAAAGTCGGAGTTTTGCACGAAAAGCTGCGTCCACATATTCGGCGCAAGCGCTGCAACTCTTGTTAAATCTCTGTAGCTGCCTGCAGAAAATCCTTTGTGTGTTCCTGCCGTGGGGCTCTTGATATAAGCGCTTGAGACAACGTGCGCAAGCTGCGAGGAAAAGGCTATCACCCTATCGTGCTCCTCGGCGCTCGTCACCGAGATTGAACCGAAGCCCAACGGCGAAATGGCAGTCTTTATTCTGTCAAACAACTGGATATCGTCACCTCTCGGCGGCACAATAACCATCGGCGCACCGTCAAACAAATCTTCCCTTGAATATTTATACCCCGAATTCTGTGTTCCTGCCATAGGATGTCCGCCGACAAATGTGAAGCCATATTCCTCGGCAAGCTTAAAACCCAGAGCGCAAACTCTCCTTTTGGTGCCAAGGCAGTCAATAACAAGCGTGTCTTTGCTAATCTGCGAAGCTGTATTTCTAAGATACTCCTCAGCAGCCTGCGGATATGTAGCTATAAAAAGGACATCGCATCGCCCAAGGTTTTCGCCGGCAAGTTCTCCGCCCGCAGTCCCGGAAATAATCGAAAACGAAGTAATTGACTTATCAATATCATAAACAAGAATTTCGTTTTCCTTGTTTCTTGCATAAGCCTTTGCAATCGAGCCTCCAATCAGCCCCAAGCCTACAATTCCAACCGTCATTCTGACACCGCCTGCAAAACCTTTCGTACCTTTGATGCAACCTCGTCAAATTGCTCAGGTGTAAGCGACTGAGCGCCATCGCAAAGCGCCTTTGACGGATTGTTGTGAACCTCAATCATAAGACCGTCTGCTCCGCTAGCAGCCGTAGCAAGCGACATTGGCTTAACAAGCCTCGCGTGTCCAGTGGCATGGCTTGGGTCAACGATAACCGGCAAATGGCTGAGCTCGTGCAGTACAGGCACAGCCGAAAGATCCAGTGTGTTGCGGGTGTAAGTTTCAAAGGTTCGCACGCCACGTTCGCACAAAATGACCTTCTCATTGCCGCCTGCCATGATGTACTCTGCGCTCATGAGCAGTTCCTTCAGATTGTTGGCAAGTCCTCTTTTAAGTAGAATCGCCCTATCCGTTTTGCCAAGCTCCTTCAAAAGCTCGAAGTTCTGCATATTTCTAGCGCCAACCTGAATTATATCAACATCCTCGAACATCTCCAGATGGTCTATACTCATGATTTCGGAAATAATCGGCATCCCCGTTTGCTTTTTCGCAAGGCTTAGCAGATCCAAACCCTCAGCCTTTAATCCCTGAAAATCATAAGGAGAAGTACGGGGCTTGAAAGCGCCGCCACGCAGAATATGCGCCCCCGATGCCTTCACCTTTTCTGCAACTTCTATAATCTGCTCCTCACTTTCCACTGAGCAAGGCCCTGCGATTATGCAGAAATTTCCTCCCCCGATTTTTACACCGCCAACCTCGATAACTGAATCCTCGGGATGAAATTTGCGGTTACACTTTTTGAATGGCTCGCTGACACGCTTGACTGAATCAACCATATCAAGGCTCGCAAGCAAATCCATATCAATACTGGTGGTGTCTCCGACCAGACCAAGCACGGTGTAGGTTTCCCCCTCGGAAATATGAACATCTACATTCTGCGCCTTTAGCCAGCCGATTAGATGATCCTTTTGATCCCTTGTGGCCGAAGCCTTTAAAACTGCAATCATGATATTTTCTCCTTATCTCTAAAAACAAAAATCCGGCCGCACAACGTCTTGTGTGCAGCCGGTTCAATAAAAACCACTAAGCAAAATTTGCATCACAAAGCGCTATTACTTTTTTGTAAAGTAATAGTAGCTAAAGTACACAAATGTGTTAGCGATGTTCTTCATAGTATAATGCCGTCCTTAAAAAATTACTCTCATGCTACCACAATAACTTTATTTTGTCAACATAAAAGCCTAAAACAAGCTCATTTGGCTTTCATCCGGTAGCTCACCAAATGCGCCAAGGTTCTTCAGTATCTCAATATGCGTCTGACTGACCTTGGGGCAGGCGGTTGAAATATCCTCAACGGAAATAAAATCAATCCCCTTTGTTTTGCAAGATGCCAAATCGCTTGCGGCAGCTTCACCAAGCCCGGAAATCGAGACAAATGGAGGACGAAGCTGGCTTTCCGAGGCAACTGCGAATTTTGTTGCATCCGACTCCATTAAACTAATCGGCGCAAATGAGAAGCCACGCAAGTAAAACTCATAAACCGACTCCAAGGTTGTAAGAAGATCCTCCTCCTTGGCAGTTGGCTTTGGGTTTGCCTTGATTGCGGCAATTTCCTTTTTGACAACGTCAATTCCCTGTGTCATTTTCTGCGCATCAAACGAGTCCTTCTGGCTTCGCCTGTAGTAATATGCGCTGTAAAACGCCAGAGGATGATGCACTTTGTAATATGCGATACGAAACGCCATTGTGACATACGCAACTGCATGGGCCTTGGGGAAAAGATATGCAATTTTCGCAAGCGACTCAATGTACCAGTCGGGAACCCTGTGCTCTCTTAAAAGCTCTTCCCAGCCCGGCTCAAAACCGGCTTTTTTAATTTTGCCCTTACGAACGGCCTCCATAATCTTAAACGCTACCTTGGGGTCAATTCCGACAGATATAAGATAAAGCATAATATCATCACGACAGCCAACGGTCTGCTTAACCGTCGCAGTGCCGCTTGTAATAAGGTCCTTGGCGTTGCCAAGCCACACATCCGTACCGTGTGAAAATCCCGAAATTCGCACCAGAATATCAAACTCGGTCGGTTGGGTGTCGACAAGCATCTGCCTTGTAAAGCCCGTTCCGAACTCTGGAATGCCAATGCTTCCAGTCTGTCCAATAATCTTATCGTCCTCAGGCAAGCCAAGCGGTCTGGGAGACTTAAAAATCCCCATTGTATCCGGGTCGTCAAGCGGAATCTGCGTCGCAGCAACCCCCGTCATTTCCTCAAGCATTTTTAGCATCGTCGGGTCATCGTGCCCAAGCTCATCAAGCTTTAGAAGGTTGTCCTCCATGCAGTGATATTCAAAATGTGTTGTAATAATATCGCTGTCGGCATCATCCGCAGGGTGCTGCACAGGGCAAAAATCGGTTACATCCATATCCTGCGGAATAATAACAAGCCCTCCCGGGTGCTGGCCCGTGGTGCGCTTAACGCCGACGCAGCCCAAAGCAAGCCTGTTTTCTTCCGCCTTTGTCACGACCATTTCACGCTCTTCAAGATACTTTTTAACATAGCCGAATGCCGTTTTCTCGGCAAGCGTGCCGATTGTGCCTGCACGGAAAACATGATCTTTTCCGAATAGCGTTTCCGTGTACTTGTGGGCGTTTGCCTGATACTCGCCCGAAAAATTAAGATCGATATCGGGAACCTTGTCACCGCCAAAGCCAAGGAAGGTTTCAAAAGGAATGTCAAAGCCGTCCTTAAACAGCTTCTCGCCGCAAACAGGGCAAAGCTTATCGGGCATATCGGCGCCGCAGCCGTAATCCTTGCCGCTTTCAAAGTCTGAATGCTGGCATTTTGTACATCTGTAATGCGCAGGCAGCGAGTTAACCTCGGTAATGCCCGACATATATGCCACGATGGACGAACCAACGCTGCCTCTTGAGCCGACAAGATATCCGTTTCCAAGCGAGTCTGCAACGAGCTTCTGCGCCGACATATAAATAACATCATAATTACGGGCAAGAATATCGCGAAGCTCGGTTTCGACACGATCTGTAACAACCGGCGGCGGGTTTTCCCCGTAAAGCTCATTCATTTTTGAGTAGACAAGATTCTTCAAATCCTCGGCAGAGTTTTCAATTTGGGGGGTAAACAGCTTGCCCTTCGGAAGAAGCTCAATCTCCTCGCACATGTCCGCAATGCAGCAGGGGTTATCAATAACCGCCTGATGACAAAGCTCCTCTCCCAAATACGCAAACTCTTGGAGCATCTCATCCGTGGTCTTAAAATATATCGGCAGAGGCTTGTCCGCATCGGCAAATTTTCTGCCTGCAAGAAGAATGCGTCTGAATATTTCGTCATCAGGGTCAATAAAATGCGCATCGCCTGTCGCAACCAGCATTTTGCCTGTTTGCGCCGCAATTTTCGCAACCCTGCGGTTAAAGTCACGCAGATGGTCGTTGTCTTTTGCGGTGCCGTTATCAACCATAAACCGGTTGTTGCAAATGGGCTGAATTTCAAGATAGTCATAAAAGCTCGCAATACGGCAAAGCTCGGCATCACTTTTTCCCCGGACAACCGCCTGAAAAACTTCTCCGGCCTCGCAGGCTGTTCCGATTATAAGTCCCTCACGGTGCTCCATAATAAGGCTCTTGTAGATAAGAGGATTGCGCTTAAAATGCTCAAGATGCGATTTAGAAATAATCTTGTAAAGGTTTTTGAGCCCTACCTTGTTTTTAACAAGCAGGATAATGTGCTTCGGCTTCTGGTTTCTGACGCCCTGGCTCTTTTTCTCTAAAAGTGCAGCTTCGATGTCGCAAAGCCTTTCGGCGCCAAGCTCCTTCAGCCTTGGCATAAACTTTTCAATAATTCTTGCAACAACAAGCGCATCGTCAGATGCCCTGTGGTGGTTGAATTCGGGAAGGCTTAAAAAGTCCGAAACTATATTGAGCTTGTGGCGCTTGAGATTTGGCAGAAGTGTTTGCGACAGCGATAGCGTGTCAAGATATTCCGGCGCAAAGAATATATTGTGCCTTCGAGCTGCGGCATCAAGAAAGCTGATATCAAAATCTGCATTGTGTGCCGCCAGTGGACGGTCTCCTGCAAATTCGATGAAGCTTTTCAAAGCCTCCTCCTCGGAAGGAGCTGAGGCGACATCGCTGTCTTTAATACCTGTAAGTCTGGTAATTTCCGCAGGAATCGGCATTTCGGGGTTTACAAAGGTGTTAAATTCGGCTATAACCTCGCCCCCGGACAGTATCACTGCGCCAATCTCTGTGAGCCTGTCGTTATTGGCGGAAAGTCCTGTGGTTTCAACGTCAAATGATACAATTTCCGTGCCGATGCTCTTCTCGCTTTTGCCGTTATAGGTCAGGTGCTCGTCAATATCATTTATGTAATATCCCTCAAGCCCGTAAATAACCTTTATGCCTGCCTTTTCGGCAGCGTGCCACGCTTCGGGGAAAGCCTGTGCAACTCCATGGTCAGTGATTGCCACGGCCGGGTGCCCCCAGCTGGCGGCTCTTTTCACAATCTCGGCAGGGTCGCCTATAGCATCAAGCGAGGAATACCTTGTATGCATATGCAGCTCAACACGCTTTTTTTCGGCGGTGTCCATGCGCTGCGCAGGCTTATCTGCAACCTGAATATGCTTGGGGTCAATCGAAATGTCCTGATCATAACGGTTGTACTCGGCAAAGCCCGAAACGGTCAGGTACATACCATCATGAATCTTGTCAACCGCCGCCATGTCTGCGTCGCCATTCCGTATAAACTTTGAAACATGCAATGAGCCTGTCCCGTCGCTTATACAAAAGCTTAGAACGCTTGCCTGCTGTTTTGCAAGCTGTCTGCTGTCTGTCGCAAAAACCTTGCCGCAAATGCAGACATTTCCGCTTTCGGTGTTTATACCTTCCATAGGTATCGGCTTTTTGGAAATTGCCTTGCCCATCAGTACGTGTCCGACCTTTTTCGCCGCCTTTTTGCCTGAATGTCCTTCAGGCTCATGATCAGGTTTAGGGGTTTTGTCCTTAATTTCAACCAAATCAAGACCGTAGTTCTCGGCAATGTGTGCTTCAAGTGAAGAAATCTCCGCAGGTGCAGGAAGCGCAAAAAAAGCAGCCTGAATAGACATGCTGTTTTTTGCCTTATCTATGCTCACCGCCTGAATCTTTGCCTTATCAAGACCGCCGCACATTGCAGCAAGGCTTGCGCATTCGGGAAACATCTCCAAAAAATCTATATGTACTGCCATTATCAGCCTAAATCTCCTTTAATAAGTTCCAAAAGTCCGTTCAAAAGCTCGTTTTCAGGTAGCTTTTTGATAGGTTCGCCCTTTTTAAAAAGCACTCCCTCGCCTTTTCCGCCTGCTATCCCATAATCGGCCTCACGGGCCTCTCCCGGGCCGTTTACAATGCAGCCCATAACCGCAACAGTAATATCTGCGTCAATTTCCGCAAGCGCCTTTTCCGCCTTTTGTGTAAGTGAAAAAATATCAATTTCCGTCCGGCCGCAGGTGGGGCAGGAAATAATATCAACGCCGCCGCTTCTAAGGCCAGCCGCCTTTAGAATCAGCTTAGCTGTGCGGATTTCCTCCTCCGGAGGCGCTGTAAGTGATACCCGGATCGTGTCTCCAATGCCTTCGTTAAGCAATGTTCCAATGCCGACTGCGCTTTTTATTGTCCCGGCGGCAATACTTCCAGTCTCGGTAACTCCGAGATGCAGAGGGAACGGAAATGTCTTTGACGCAAGCCTGTACGCCTCAACCGTAAGAGGAACTCTTGACGATTTAAGCGAAACGCAAATATCCTCAAACCTGAACTGGGCGAGCATTTCAATGTGCCGCTCGGCGCTATCCACCAGCGCCTTAGCAGTAACGCACCCATATTTCGAAAGCAGCTCTTTTTCTAAGCTTCCCGAATTTACTCCGATTCTTATTGGTATTTGCCTTTCCTTGCATATTTCGGCAACTGCCCGAATCTTGTCCTTGCCGCCAATATTTCCGGGGTTAATTCTTATCTTTGCAATGCCGTTTTGGGCGCAGGAAACCGCGAGACGGTAATCAAAATGAATATCCGCCACAACGGGAATTGGTGACATGGCACAAATGCTTTTAATCGCATTTGCATCGTCCTCGTTTGCAACTGCAACACGCACAATGTCGCAGCCCTGCTGTGCGAGGCTGCGAATTTGCATTAAGGTTGCCGGAACATCCGAAGTTTTAGTGGTGCACATGGACTGTATGCTGATTTCTGCACCGCCGCCAATCAGAATGCCGCCAACATTTATTTGCTTTGTATCCGCTCTTTCCATCAAATCATCTCATTATAATTTTGGCAACATCGCTGAATAGCACGACTACCATAAGTCCCATAAGAAGCACGAAGCAGGCGGAATTAATATATCCCTCGTACTTAGGATCAAGCTTCTTTCGGGTAATTCTCTCGATTATCAGCGTTATAATCAGGAAGAAAATTTTACCTCCGTCAAGCGCAGGGATCGGCAGAAGGTTCATGACTGCAAGGTTTACCGCAATAAGCGCGAAAATATAAATAACATACAAAACGGCGCTGGAGGTATCCTCCGCCTCATCTGCCGCCTGACTTACAACATCAACAATGCCAACCGGCCCCGACAAGTCACGAAGTCCGACAGTTCCCGTCACAAGGTCGCCAAGACTCATCCAAACCGTTCTTACAAAGTCAATCGACTGATACCAAGAGTATTGCAGTGTCACACCGACACCGGTTTGCACAGCCGCAATGGTGATTCCATATTTAAGCTCCGTCGTCCCGTCATCCATCTTGTACTCTACAAGAGGCATATAGAAATCTTTAAAAAGAATCTTTTCGCCGTCTCTGACAACTACTATGTCGTGATAATCGTCGCCGCTTCGGGACATAAAGGTCACAAAATTGTTCCTTGAATAAATTCTATGGCCATCCACCTTATAGAAAAGGTCGCCCTCATGGAGTTTGTCTGCTGCAATATACGGGCAGGTGTCGTAAGCATCCGTAATCGTTGGCGTGGCAACCTTTGTGAAAGAAAACACCAATAAAATCATAAGAAATCCGAAAATAAAGTTCATTGCCGCACCTGCGAAAAGGATAATAACCTTCTGCCAAGGCCTTTTCGAGGAAAACGAGCGAGGGTCTTCAACCTCTTCGTCCTCGCCAACCATGGCGCAGAATCCGCCAAACGGAAACAGTCGCAGAGAGTACAGGGTTTCCTTACCCTGTTTTTTCAGGATTTTTGGGCCCATACCAATTGCAAATTCTTCAACCTTTACGTCGCAAGCTCTTGCAGCCATGAAATGGCCAAGCTCATGAACAAAGACTAGAATTCCGAACAAAAGAATCGCTAAAACAATATACATATTAATATTTTCCTTTTACAAATGCTTTGGCCAAAGCGTCAGACTCGATTAGCTCGTCAATGCCGGGGCTCTTAATAATACTTATGCTGTCCAAAGCCTCCGCAACACATTCAAATATCTTTCCAAACGGAATTTTCTTGTCAATAAACGCTGAAACCGCCGCTTCGTTGGCGGCACTCATTATACATGGTGCGTTTCCGCCAATACTTGCGCACTGTAGCGCAAGTGCCAGACACGGAAGCTCTTTCATATCAGGCTTTTCAAATATCAGATTTCCAAGAGCAAACAAATCAGGAGCTTTAGTTTCGGAAATCTCCCTTTGCGGGTATGTTAGAGCATACTGAATAGGAAGTGCCATATCGGGCACTCCCATTTGTGCAATAACCGTGCCGTCAAGCAGCTGCACCGCCGAGTGAACTATACTCTGCGGATGTATCAAAACTTCAACATCGCAGATATCCACGCCAAAAAGATGCATTGCCTCAATAATCTCAAGACCCTTGTTCATCATAGTCGCCGAGTCAATTGAAATTTTTGCGCCCATACTCCAGTTCGGGTGCTTTAGCGCCTGCTCGGGTGTCATGTCATAGGTCTCGCTTTTTTTCATGCCTCTAAACGGGCCGCCCGATGCGGTAAGGAGAATTTTCTCAAGCTCTTTTTTATCTCTGCCCTCAAGACACTGAAAAATGGCCGAATGCTCTGAATCCACGGGGATAATCTCAGCCCCATTTTGCCTTGCACTTTCCATCACAATGTCACCTGCGCAAACAAGTGTCTCCTTGTTTGCAAGCGCGATTCGCTTGCCTTCGGCAATTGCCGCCAGGCTGGGCTTTAGCCCCACCGAGCCTGACACAGCGGTCACAACGCAGTCAGCGTCCTTGGCCGCTGCGGCCTCGATAAGCCCGGCTTCGCCTGAAATCACTTTAACTTCGGTGTCCGCCAGTGCAATCTTGAGCTTTGCAGCATTCGCCTCGTCATAAACGCCCACAATGTCTGGTTTAAGCTCTCTGGCCTGAGCCTCAAGCAGTCTGACATTAAAGTTGCCGGTGATTGCACGAACGCTTATGCCAAGGCGCTTGGCAATTTTTACTGTTTGAGTCCCGATGCTGCCGGTAGAACCTAAAATAGAAATTTCAGATACCATAATTACTCCACAATTTTTGAAAATGCAGGGACAAAATTCACAAGAATCTCAATCATCGCAGCCGTCCAGAACATGCTGTCGAATCTGTCCAGAACGCCGCCGTGTCCCGGGATTAGACTTCCGTAGTCCTTCACCCCTGCCATGCGCTTAACTGCGGAGAAGCTGAGGTCGCCAATCTGGCAGACAAGACTTCCGAGGAAACCATAAACCCCCATGACAGCAAAATTAACACTGTAGCCCAAGGCTTTCAGGATTAAACCGTAAAGCAGCATAATGACGATTGCGGATAAAAATCCGCCGATGCTGCCCTCAATTGATTTTTTAGGCGACAGGTTTGGGGCAAGCTTGTGCTTTCCAAGAAATATGCCGGAGAAATATGCTCCGCTGTCAGACGAAAATGCGGCGACGAAGGGCACAAGTGCGAAGGCTGCGCCGTTTGGCAGCAGTGCCAGGCGGACGATTGATGTAATTAGTATTGGCATGATTATGCCAGCAAAAACTGTCGTTGTTACAACAGAAAACGGCATAACAAGCTCTTTTCCAAAGGTAAGCATCATCTCGCAGAACATAAGTGCGAACAGCGCAAACGCTGCAATTGCAATGACTGTACCCGAATCGAAGAAAGCGGTTAAAAGACCGATTGCGAAGGCTGCAAGCATGACGTAGATTTGCTGTCTCAGCTTTAAATCTGGCGCGGCGCAGGAGAGAAGCTCATACGCTGCAAGCGCTGCAATTGCGCCGATCAGTATTCCCAGAACCCAGACTGGCGCAAAAATGATCACCAAAACCAGAATTGGAATGGCTATTATTGAGACAATTATTCTCTGTTTCATGTGTTTTTATCTCCTTTTTAATCGGTTTTTAGCCGATTTTAAGCCTGTTTTATTTGCCTGCGGCGCCAAAGCGCCTTTCGCGGGCTTGAAAAGTCTTAATGGCATCGTCGATATCTTCAGGTTTAAAATCCGGCCAGAGTTTCGGGGTGAAAATTAATTCGGAGTAGGCGGCTTGATATAGAAGAAAATTGCTAATGCGCATTTCGCCTCCCGGGCGAATTATCAGATCGGGGTCTGGAATGCTTTCGGAATATAGGAGGTTTGCGAAGCCTTCCTCAGAGATGTCATTCTCGGCGCCATTTTTAACTTTATCGGCGTAGACTTTTGCGGCGTTGACAATTTCGTCTCTGCCGCCATAGTTAAGACAGATATTTGCCTGAAACCCATCAATTGTTTTGGAGATTTCATCAGTTTCGGCAATAAGCGCCTTTAGCGGTTCAGACAGCACGCTTGTGTCTCCAAAAAACTTTAGCTTAATATTGTCCTTGCGCATTTTTTCGATGGCTTCCCTGAGATATTTTTCAAGAAGGCGCATAATGCCGTCCACCTCAGCTTTGGGACGTTTCCAGTTCTCGGTGGAGAAGGCGTAAACCGTAAGATAATCGATACCGATGTTTTTGCAATAGGTTGCAATGGTGCGAAAAACCTCCGCACCTGCGGCATGACCAGCGGAGCGGGGCAGAGCCCGCTTTTTTGCCCAGCGGCCGTTGCCGTCCATTATAATTGCAATATGGCGGGGGAGATTAGACAAATCTATCCCCTCCGCCTTTTTAAACAGCCTAGATTTCAAAAAGCTCTTTCTCCTTTTTGTCGGTTAAATCCTCGACCTTTTTCGTGTATTCATCAACCGTTTTCTGAAACTTCTTTTCCATATCGGTGAGATCATCCTCTGTCAGTTCTCCGGCTTTCTCCATTTTCTTGAACCTTTCAAGCCCGTCACGGCGCAAATTGCGGATAGCGACTTTAGCTTCTTCGCCATACTTTTTGACCTGCTTTGCCAGCTCCTTGCGGCGCTCCTCGGTCAGCTGCGGGAATGATAGCCTTATTACCTTGCCATCGTTATTGGGGGTGATTCCAATGTCGGAGGCCAGAATTGCTTTTTCAATTTCTTTTAGGGCATTTGCATCCCACGGAGAAATCAGAAGCGACCTAGGGTCAGGGGTGGAGACGGATGCCAGCTGGTTTATCGGAGTTGAAGCACCATAATATTCAACGGAGATTTGATCAAGGATAGAGGCATTTGCTCTGCCCGCACGGACGGTTGCAAAGTTACTTCTTAGATTGTCGCAGGTTTTATCCATTCTGCGTGTAAATTCATTAAACTCTTCATAGCTTGCCATTTTCGTTGTCCTCCTAAAATTCTAGTTTACCCGTGTGCCAACTTTTTCGCCCATTGCCACACGGACAATATTCTCGGGGTCTTTAAGCGCAAAAACGATGATTGGAATTTCGTTATCCATCGAAAGGGATGTCGCCGTTGAATCCATAACCTGAAGACGCTGAGACAATACATCATCATAGCTTATATGATCATATTTAACGGCGGTTGGGTCGACCTTGGGGTCGGCGCTGTAGACACCGTCGATGTTCTTTGCAAGCAGAATTGCATCAGCGCCGATTTCGGCGGCACGCAAAACGGCGGCAGTGTCGGTTGAGAAATACGGAAGCCCCGTTCCGCAGCCGAAGATTACGACCTTACCGGTTGAAAGGTGCTTATCGGCCTTCAATCTTATGTAAGGCTCAGCAACGGCTTTTATTTCAATGGCGGTCTGCACCCTGACAGGGACGCCCATCTGCTCGAAAACATCGGCAACCGCAAGAGCATTCATGACGGTTGCCATCATGCCCATATGGTCCGCGCGGGTTCGTTCCATCTTGCCACCGCCGTCTTTAACGCCACGCCAGAAGTTTCCTCCGCCGACAACAATGCCAACTTCAACGCCCATATCCACGCAGCGCTTAACCGCGGCGCAAACGCTATTAATAACTTTAAAATCAAGACCGGTTTTTTTATCTCCCGCAAGCGCTTCACCGCTTATTTTCAGCAGGATTCTCTTATATTCGGGCTTTTGCTCCATATGCAACGCTCCTTAGTCAATTAACTTTTGCAGTTATTGTACCATGTTAAGAGGGTTTTTACAACATTGCATATTAAATTTTAATTACGAGCAAATTTGATAAACTTCGCTTTTGGTGCGTTTTACAATATACAGCATGGACGTTATTTACATAGACAGCCTTTTTTTTCTCAATCTAATTATTGACTATTTGCTGCTGCTTTCGGCAGGAAAAATCTGCTCGCTTGTGATCAGGCGCAGGCGCTTGCTCGCTTCCGCCTGTGTTGGGGGGCTTTACGCTTGCGCGGCGGTTTTGTCGCCTAGTATTTTCGCCATGGGCACGGTTAAAATTCTTGCCGGTGCGCTGCTGACCTTTATCGCATTCGGGAAAAAGCGGTTTTTCAGGACTAGCATATGCTTTTTCGCAGTTGCGGCCGCCTTTGGCGGCGCAATTTATGCTGTTACAAGGATGGGGGTGGTTCAGGGCTCCGCGAGGCTTTATATTCCCGTTTCAATGAAGGTATTGGCCGTTTCATTTGCGGTGTGCTATGCGCTTGTGAATATTGTTTTCAAACGAATGGGGACAAAAGGAGAGCGGGAGGTGCTGGACGTTAAGGTTTCTTTCTGCGGGCATGAGGCTAGCTTCAAGGCGCTTAGGGATACGGGCAACGAGCTTTGCGACCCTATCACGGGGCAGAGCGTGCTTGTTGTTTCGCACAAGGCGCTATCGCCGCTGTTTTCGGACGATACACTTGCGCTTACTGCGCAGGAGGATGTTTTGTCCGCTTTTGAGGGGCTGTCAGATAAGGCGGAGCTGAGAGGCCGAATGCGAATTATCAGCTTTTCAAGCGTTGGCGCAGACAAGGCGCTAATGATTTGCTTCAGGCCAGACGAGCTGAGCATTTCGGGCAAAAACTCTGGTGACATTTTAATAGGAATAAGCAGGACGCAGTTATCAAGCATTGGCGAATACGACGCCGTTATGAAAGGATGAGGTAATTATGAAAAAACTTCAGGCGCAGATATATTTTCTGAAAATTGGGCAAAAAGCAAGACAGCTACTGAATTTTCTGGGAATCGACACTACGGCGGCGGTTCATTACATAGGCGGAAGCGACAGCTTGCCGCCTCCGCTGGCAGGGCAGGCGGAAAAGGACGCGATCGCGGCGCTTTCAGCAGGAGACGAGGGCGCAAAAAGGCTTCTTATTGAGCACAATTTGCGCCTTGTCGTATATATTTCACGCAGGTTTGAAAACACAGGCGTTGGCCTTGAGGATTTGGTAAGCATTGGTACAATCGGGCTTATCAAGGCAGTTTCAACATTTAAGGCGGATAAAAACATTAAGCTTGCGACATACGCATCACGCTGCATTGAAAACGAGATTTTAATGCATCTCCGCAAGGTCGGTTCGCAGCGCACAGAGGTCAGCTTCGACGAGCCGCTGAACACCGACTGGGACGGAAACGAGCTTCTGCTTTCGGATATACTCGGAACGGAGGAGGACGAGGTTTGCAAGCCTATCGAGGACGACGCAGAGCGGCAGATGCTTCTTGAGGCGGTTGACAGGCTCGGCGAGAGGGAAAAGGACATAATTATGCTGCGGTTCGGACTTCACGGCAGCAAGGAATACACGCAAAAAGAGGTTGCCGACAAGCTTGGTATATCGCAAAGCTATATTTCAAGACTTGAAAAGCGCATAATTGTCAGATTAAGGCGCGATATAAGCAGGATAATGTAATACTAATCCCCGATTAAAAGCTCTTTTTCTTCGCGCGTTTAAATGATATACTGTCGCAAGAAAGGGTGATTACATGAATGAACCAACTCTTGCTGTTATGGCGGCAGGCATGGGCAGCCGGTTTGGAGGCTTAAAGCAGGTTGCGAGCGTTGACGATTTTGGCAATGCAATAATTGACTTTTCGCTTTATGACGCGAAAAAAGCCGGATTTAAAAAGGTCGTTTTCATAATCAAGCACGAGATTGAAGACGCTTTTAAGTCATCTGTCGGAAAAAGGGCGGAGGCGCAATTTGAGGTCAGCTATGTTTTTCAGGAGCTGGACGTTTTGCCGGAGGGCTTTAGCGTTCCCGAGGGCAGAACGAAGCCGTGGGGAACGGGGCACGCGGTCATGTGCTTACTTGGCGCTGGCACGGGGCCGTTCGCGGTGATTAATGCCGACGATTTTTACGGGGCGGAGGCTTTTGACGAGATCTACAGATTTCTCAGCGGCGGGCGAAGGGACGGCGAGCACGCAATGGTCGGCTACCTCTTGCGCAACACGCTTACTGAGAACGGATATGTTTCACGAGGCATTTGCGAAACGAGGGACGGTCTTCTTACGGGGATACGCGAGCGCACGCACATTGAAAAAGACGGCGACGGGGCGGTTTTCAGGGAAAACGAAGACACCTATGCACTAAGTGGAGCCGAGACGGTTTCCATGAACTTTTGGGGCTTCGGAAGCGAGATTTTGGAAACGCTATGGACAAGATTCGCAGCATTTCTTGCGAAGGAGCTTGCGGTAAATCCGCTTTCCTGCGAGTATTATCTGCCGAGCATCGCCAGCGCAATAATTGACGAGGATTTGGGAACGATAAGGGCGCTGCGCTGCGACGCGCAGTGGCACGGGGTTACATACAAGGAGGATTTGCCGGACGTTAAGGCGGCGATTGCAAGGATGCGGAAGGAGGGGATATATCCCGAAAGGCTGTGAACTTAATATAAAAAACAGGAGCCGGGCTTTTGCCCGGCTCCTGCCGTTTTTAGATCATTGCTGGGTAATTAACCAGTTGTGATAACTAATTAGTTAATTACAGCAATCAGCTCAGTGATATTGTTATTGCTGTCATAAGTCATGTATACCGTATAGCTCAGAGTTTTGTCAATCTCGTCGTAGTTGCCGAGCTGCTCAACGGTAGTCTTAGTGGATGTTTTTTCAACAACAAAAACATTAGTGGAATCCTTTACACCATAGGTTGTGGATCCGTAGGTATAGGTGTAGGTGTAAGTTGGATTGCCGTTAGCGTCAAGAACGGCGGTAACGCCGTCAGACTCAAAAATTTGGGTCGCAGTGGTGCTCGTGATGTACGTGATTGTCAAAAGACCTGATGCAATCTCAGCGCCAGTAAATGTAGCGGTTGTAGTATTGCTCGTAAGAGCGTTATAGATGCGAACAATAACACCGTTGCTGTCTATTGCGCCGCGGACATAGCTGTAAGCTACAGAGCCAATATAGTTTTCTGCAACAGCTTGGTCAATGGTAACTGTAATGATTTCGCCGTTGTGTACGGCCTTAACATCGACAACATAGGTGTTGTTTGAATAGTACTTTGTGGTTGCAGTGTTCCATGCGATGAAGTAGTTGTCAGTGACATCCTCTTCAATTGCACCGTTGCCGATGAATACGCACTCTGCTACGCCGTTCGTACCATATACAACGGAAATCTCAACATCAGTACCAGTAATCTTAGGAACGTTTGCATAGCCAACATATGCAGCATACTTCTCTACGCCATAGCTGATGGTCTGGAGAATGTAAACTGTGCTGTTGCTGCCGTAGAAGGTAGCAGAATACAAGTCTATTGAGTTGTAGATAGCATTGCCTGCGCCGCTAGATGCGTCGACGACAGCAGATGTGATGGAGGTATCAGGTGTAAACGCAGTCTTATTCTTAGTGATTGTAATGTCACCGTAGTCAGCAAATGCCGTGCCGCCTACAGTTGCTACATCAGCGTTGCTGAAGGTGAGCTGTGCGAAGCCGACATAATCAATAGCATCGTAGCGGCCAGCACTGGTAACTGTCTTTGTTGAATCATATACTCCAGCATTCTCGACTACATTAGCAAGCTTAGTGACTGAAGCATAGCTGAGCTCAACATTTCTGGTGACAGTTCCGTCAAGGTCAACAATCTTTGCATAGTAGTAGTAGCCATCTGTGTAGTCAGCGTTTTGCACACGACCAACGCTTACGATGTAGTACCAGTTAGTTGCTGCAGCGCCTGTGCTTACATAGATGCAATAGCCGTAGGAATCGAGGTAAACATCAATTGTGCTGCCGTATGCAACTGTTGAAGCGCCGTCAGGGAAGCCAGCGTACATAGACTTGTAATAGGTCTCGCCGCCTGCTGTGAAGTTCTTGTTGACGTTGCTGGTGGTGTCGTTAACCGCAGTTACCTTGACACTATCAACTATATCGCAAACTTCGATAGACCGAATTTTGCCGTCAGCATATGTGAAGTAAACAATGTCATACTTCTCAAGATCGTTTGTCTTGTAGGTGTCGCTTACGAGACCATCAGTTGCAGCTAGATTGCCTGTGCCATAATTAGTAGTGGGGTAGTAGCCGCTAGGAGCCGCATTGTAAGTGGAGAGAAGCTTAACAGTTGCAGTGCCCTTGGTGCTGTCGGTGCTAGCAACATACTTTGAGACCTGACCAACATAGGTGTTGATATGGACCATACGGTAGTTGTTAGTATCGTACTCTCTGTAAACCTCTGTCAGAACACCGTTGCCGGAGTAAGTAGCATCGCCGGTGGTCTTATCGCCTGCTTTGTATTCCTGAGCTATTACACCGTCAACATATACGTCAATATAGGAGCCAGTGTTCATGCTTGCGTCGCTCTTAACCTTGCTGTTAGTAACAGTTGTGGTGTAAGTAGAAACAGGAGTATAACCATAGAAGCCGATAGATGTTGTGTCATAGATCCATGTGTCGCCAAGGCGACCGAAAACGTCCGCATCATAGATGTGAAGTTTTAGCTTAGGGAAATACTGCTCACAGAACTGCATATAAAGATCGTTGTACTCTTTAAGAGCTGTGGAATTGATTGAAGAACCGTTTATACGATAGTCTTTTGTGTCAACGTTTGCAACGTTTGAAGCAGTAGATCCGCCTGTTACAACAGTTGTTCCATCAGTTGTGGTGATGGTTGTGCCCGATGTCTTGTACTCTACCATTTTTGTTGTTAGAGCATTGTAAGCATACTTTGTAGCAAGCTCACGGTTGAAGGTTGCTGCAAGCTCTTCGCCGGTTACCAGGCCAGCGCGGATTGCAAGAGCGCTTGTCTTAACCATCCAAGAGTCGCCAACCAGGCCTTCGTTCTCAGCATTGTAGCCAAGAGCGCAAAGCAGCATCTTTGCCCAAGCATAAGCTGTCAGGCTATCGGTAGGACCGAAGTTGCCATCGCCATAGCCAACAATGATGCCTTCAGCTGAGCAGTAACGAATGTAGCCGGCAGACCAACGGTTTGCAGCAACATCGTTGAATGGTGCGTTGAATGGGACTTCGCTTGAATAAGCTAGGCTGTTTTCAACGTTCTCTGGGCCGAGAAGCATGTAGCAAATGATCTTTGCTGCCTGCTCACGGGTGAAAGAACCTTTTGGCTGGAAATCGCCGGTGTCAAAACCTTCGATTACGCCAAGCGCAACCATGACTTCGACTGCCTCTGTGTAGGTGATGTCCTTTTGGTCTGAGAAATCAACGTCGTATGTAATTGCGGCGGATGCTGCAATAGCGCCGAAGCTGAGAACCATAGCCAATACCAGGACGAGGCTAAGTGTTTTCTTGAGAGTCTTCATGAAACTCCTCCTTCTTGTAGTACGCCCCTGATCAAGGGCGCCTTATATGTACAAACACTCAATGGTAAGGATATCCTACGGCCAGCCATTGAATGATGGTACCTTGGGTTTGGGGGAAGCAGGCGGCGAGGCCGATTATCCGCTGCGTTGCTTCGTGCAAAATTTCGGATGGGTATCCACCCTCTATTGCGACTTGAGTTTACCACGGGGGTTTTTCCAAGTCAATACGTTTTTGGACTTTGTAACCAAAACGTAACAAAAGAAGCTGCGAGCGCCAAAGCGCTCGCAGCACGGTAAAGCGAGGGATTCCCGCCATTTTCTGGCAGTTGAGATAAGCTTAGTTTGCGTCAACGATTACCTTTTCGCCATCTGCCGTTAAAGACAGGGTTTTTACGTTGCCTTTGTATTTATCGACTATCTCGCTTGCGATGACATCTTCTATCTCCTTTTGAATCAGGCGGCGGAGATTTCGGGCGCCATAGGCGAGGCTGTAGCTCTTGGCTGAGATATAGTCGATCAGAGCATCATCATAGGTTAGCGTCAGGTTTTTATCCTTCATTACGGCTTGCAGCTCGTCAAGCATCAGACGCGCGATGGACTTGAAGTTTTCCTGCGTCAGGCGGTTGAAGTACACAATTTCGTCAATACGGTTGATGAATTCGGGGCGCAGGAAGTCATTTAGGGCTTTGAGCGCTTTGTCCTTAGACTGCTCGTTTATCGTTTGCCCGAAACCTACGCCGCCGCCTTTTATGTTGCTGCCGGCGTTGGTTGTCATTATTATAATAGTATTCTCGAAGTTTACGGTTCTGCCCTGCGCATCGGTTATTCTGCCGTCGTCCAAGATTTGCAGCAGGACGTTTAATACATCCGGGTGGGCTTTTTCAATTTCGTCGAACAGCACCACACTGTATGGCTTACGGCGGATTTTTTCCGTCAGCTGTCCGGCCTCGTCATAGCCGACGTAGCCAGGAGGCGAGCCGATTATGCGTGATACGGAGTGCTTTTCCATAAATTCGGACATATCAAGGCGCACCAAGGATTCCGGGCTTTTGAAAAGGTCATCTGCAAGGCGCTTTACAAGCTCCGTTTTGCCGATTCCCGTAGAGCCAACGAAAATGAAGGACAGCGGCTTGCGCTTTGCCTGAAGTCCGACACGGTTGCGCTTTATTGCAGCGCAGACGGTTTCGATTGCTTCGTCCTGTCCGATAACGTGCGCTTTCAGCCGCCCCGACAGGTCGGACAGCTGCTCATACTCGTCCTCCCGAATTGAGGAGGCGGGGATTTTTGTCCACAGCTCAATCACCCTCGCAAGGTTTTCTGTAGTTAACTCGGGTCTGCCCTGAGTCTGAAGGATGAGAAGCTCATCTTCATATCTGATTCGGGATGCCCGAATTTCTGCAAGGCGCTCGTAATGTTCGCTCTGTGTGTCTGTCATAAGCAGATCGTATTCTTTGTTAAGGTCCGCAATGTCCTTTTGGATTTCGCTTATTCTGGCGAGAGTGGTGCTTTTAAGGTTTGCGTCGGAGCACGCTTCGTCAATGAGGTCAATGGCCTTATCTGGCAGGAATCTGCCTGTGATATAGCGTTCTGAAAGGGTTACTGCCATAGCGCACATTTCGTCGGATATTTTTACACCGTGGTATTCCTCGTAGTAATGGGCAACACCTTTTAGAATTTCGATGCTGTCGGGGATTGACGGCTCTGCCACGGTTATTGGCTGAAATCTTCTTTCAAGCGCAGAGTCTTTTTCAATGTGCTTGCGGTATTCGGCAAAGGTTGTTGCTCCGATTACCTGAATTTCGCCACGGGACAGTGCAGGCTTTAAGATGTTTGCAGCGTTCATGCTGCCCTCGGCATCGCCTGCTCCGACTATGTTGTGCACCTCGTCGATTACAAGAATTACGTTGCCCTCTTTTGTGATTTCCTGAATCAGCCCCTTCATGCGGCTTTCAAACTGGCCACGGAACTGGGTTCCTGCGACAAGCGCCGTGAGGTCAAGCAGGTAAACCTGCTTGTCACGCAGCTTGTTTGGAACATCAGCGTTTGCAATGCGCTGGGCAAGGCCTTCGGCAATTGCAGTTTTGCCGACGCCTGGCTCGCCGATCAGGCAGGGGTTATTCTTTTGTCTTCGGTTTAGGATTTGTATGACACGTTCCAGCTCTTCCTGCCTGCCAATCATATTATCGAGCTTGCCTTCTCTGGCACGGTCTGTCAGATTTATGCAGTAGCTATCGAGGAATTTTTTCTTTGCTCCTCTGCCGGAATCTTTGCCGGGATTAGATTTTGGCGGCTCGGTTTTTGGCGGTTGCCCATTCGGGACAAGGCTGTCGCCGCCTTCGGCGGAAGGACCTTGTGTGCCCATTAGCCTTGACAGGAAGGGGAAGGTAGCAGTTTTGCCATCGTCCTCGTCTCCGCCGTCGTCCATTGTTTCTCCAAGGGACTCTATGCCTTCGCCGTTCATGAGCGCCATCATATCGTCCGACAGGTTGTCAAGCTCTTCGTCGGTTAGCCCCATTTTGGCGATTACATCGTCAACCGGCTTTACGTGAAGCTCCCTTGCGCATTTCAGACACATGCCGTCATTATGGGAGACGCCGTTTTCATATCTGGTTATGAAGAGTACCGCCACATTTTTTCCGCAGCGTGCACATAGTGTAGGTTCCATTATATTCTCCTAAATATTAAATATATCGGGATTTCATACTCCTAAAAACTTTATGAGGAAGTCAAGCTTTAATATTCCACGTGCAAGTATGGTTTCATGCAGAGTGTCACTTCCGATTATGATTCCCGTAAATTTCAATGCCCAAACAAGAATTACGCAGAACATTATTCCTGTTATAAGTCCCAGCACTGCGCCGACAATATCGTTGACAGTGTCGAGATTTGGTATTTTGTAGCTTAGATTGGGCAGGTTTCCTATGACTGTCAGTATGATAAGAATTATCAGAAACACCAGAGCAAAGCATATTACAAAGCTGATTGTATCGCATAAAACATAGACAATATTGTCTACAAAATCGCCTTCGACAATTTCATACCTTTCAACCGCCTTCTTCGCCATCGCTTCGGCGGAAGAATCATAAATTCCAATTGATTTGTATGCTTCAACTGCGAATGCTTCCGCTTGATCAGGATAAATCTCAAGCAGATCGTTGACGGAATAGCTCGTGTTGCTCCAGCCCATTGTGTCAAGCACGCCGTCCTCCGCGCGGATTTGGCTTTCAACATATCCCGATGCAAACGGGCGCATTGCAGGCACGAACTCCGACGAGAAGGTTGTTGTTACAATATTTGAGGCATAAAGTGAGACAATGATGATGATGATTCCACCGACGCCCATTACTATGCCTTTTTTGTAGCCGCTCCAAATGCAAATGATGATTATTGCCAAAATTGCTATATCAATTGCCGCTCTCATTTCTCTACCCCCAATAGCGATTTTTGTTTATCTTTTGAATTCGTATATCTCTGCGGAGAACGAAGATGCCAGCATGACATCGCCTTTTGGCCTGATGAACGCTTTGGTCACTGCCATAAGCTCTTCATCGCTGTTCTGAAGCTCCATTGTTCTGTTATACAAATATATACCGGCAGTGGTCATTACAAGAATGCGCTTTTCATTCGCATCAAGGCTTGTTACGTCTTTTGTCGCCGCAATTTCGCCCAGCACTTCGCCGGAGGACGAGACTGCATAGATTGCACTGTTTGTCCCATTTCGGTATTCGCTAAGGTTCACTACGGCAAAATCGCTGCCCGATAAGGTGTAGTCGCACATATATTTGCCGTCGAACCCGAATTCTCCTGTTTCTTCGCCGTTTGAATTCAAAAAGTACAGTCCGCTGCCGCCTATGGCGCAAATTGCACCGCTATAAAGATACTTCAAATCGAAAAGCAGGTCACCGTGGTATTCAAAGCTTGCTTTTTCTATATCGCTTGATAGAGAGAAGATATGTATTTCGCTGCCCTGCGCCGTAAGACATAAGACTGCGAGGCTTCGGTTGTCGGGGGAGACGTCAGCTTTTACCGCATAGCCTGTCCCAGACTGCCATTCATAGAGTTTTTTGCAGGAGGAATCATACACAGCCACCAGCGCCTTGTGGCCTGCCTTCTCGGTTATTACGGTGAAATAGCCGGACGCATTCATGCTTGCTGTAATGACATTTCCTATTACTTCAATGTCGGTAATCTCGCCTGCAGCCGAGATCATATAGCAGTTTTTTGCTCCGATATCAAAGAAAATCGCACCCTTTTCGCTTGCGCAAACTGCGGGGGTTTGGAAGGAGTGAATTTGCTTTGCGACGCTTTTGCCGTCGGCTGAAAAAAGCTGCGCCGTGGAGGTTGTCACCGTGGCAAGTCCATTTCCTGATAGCGCAAAGGTTTGGGCGGAGCCCGTCTCGTAGGCGAACGGGAATTCATCATCGGTGTCAGACAGCACTTTCCCTGTACCAAAAATTGAGTCGGCATTTTTGAAAATCAACACGAACGCTGCAATTACGATAACCAGCAACGCAAGGGATATTATTCTTTTTGCAATGCTTTTCTTCTTTTTCCTTTTCATAAGATACCTTATCACATTAAATGTGAACGTTTCTACTTTTTCATCATGATGCCCACGGCGCCTTCGTACCAAGTGCGGTTCATGTATAATCCCTGCGGAGGCATTGTCGGCCCCGTGAGACGCCTGTCGCCATTTTCCAGCAGCGACGGAACGTCAGACGGGTTGATTTTTCCAACGCCTGCGTAGACCATAGTTCCGACTATTGCGCGAACCATGTTGTATAAAAATCCGTCTGCACAGACTGCGATTTCGATAAGGGGAGCTTCGGACTTCAATTTGCACCATTTGATGGTGCGAACGGTGGTTTTGGTTTCTGTTCCGACGCTTCGCACTGCCTTAAAGTCGTGCGTTCCTTCAAAGGCTTTGCCGCACTGTGCCATCAGATCAGTATCAAGCCTGCCCGGATAGAAGCAGGCTCTGCTGCGCAAAAAAGGGTCACGTATGCAGCTATTATATATCTTATAAATGTATTCTTTTTGTAAACAAGCGCCGATGGCGTTAAAATCCTCGTCTGCGTCGCAGGCGTCTGCAACCGATATATCACCGGGCAAATGGGAATTAACCGCCAGAGGGATTCTGTCTGTCGGAATGGTGCTTGTGGTTTTGAAGTTTGCGCAATAGGAAAGCGCATGGACTCCTGCGTCCGTTCTGCCGCATCCGGTCACCTTAACAGGGTGGCAGCAAACACCCGACAGCGCCCTTTCAAGAGTCCCTGCGATGGTCACATCGGTTTTCTGCACTTGGAATCCGTGATAATTCGTGCCGTCATACATTAGTCTTAAAGCAATGTTCCGCATAAAAACCTCTAGAAGGCGATTCTCATCGAAAGAACCACCGCAATAATCATCAGCGCCGCAAAACCGAAAGCTGAAATGTCGTTTCTTTTCATGTGAAGCTGCTTCATTCTCGTTCGTCCAATTCCGCTGTTGTAACAGCGGCTTTCCATCGCCGTTGCAAGCTCCTCCGCCCTGCGAAAGGCGCTTACGAAAAGAGGCACAAGAAGCGGCAAAAGCGCCATCGCCCGGTCTTTAAGCTTTCCCGTGTCGAAGCTTGCTCCCCTTGCTCTTTGAGCCGACATTATTCTGTCAGTTTCCTCAATAATCGTTGGGATAAAACGAAGTGCAATCGACATCATCATTGCAAGGTCATGCACAGGCACTTTCAGCTTTTTCAGCGGCGAAAGCAGGTATTCAAGTCCATCGGTCAGCGCAAGGGGCGAGGTTGTATATGTCAAAAGAAACGTGCCGCAGACAAGCAGCATTATGCGAAGGAGCATATACACGGCATTTATTATTCCGTTTGCGGTTATCTTGATAATCCAAAACTCCACAAGCGGCTCGCCTGTGCCATAAAAAAGGTTTATCACTCCCGTGAATACCAGGATGAATACAAGTGGCTTCATTCCGCTAAACAGCGTTTTCGGCCCGATTTTTGAAGTTGCACTAACTGCTATGAGAACCACAAGCATTATCAAATATCCAACAATATTGTTCGCCATGAAGAGCGCGACAATGTAGCAGATCAGGATCAGGAGCTTTGTTCTGGGGTCAAGCCTGTGGATAGCCGTGTCGCCGGGAAAATACTGCCCAAGGGTAACATCCTTCAGCATTGCTCCACCTCCTCAATCATTTTAAGAAGGGTTTTTCGGAGATAGTTTGTTGTGTAAATGCTTTCGGATATTTGAATGCCACGGGCTTTAAGCTCCAGTGCAATTTGGGTTGCTTTTGGGATTGCAAGCCCGATGTCTTTAAGCTCCTGCGCTCTGTCAAAAACCTCGGCAGGGGTTCCGTCCATAACGATTTTGCCATCATTAAACACAACAAGGCGGCTTGCAAGGCGGGCTATATCGTCCATGCTGTGGGAGACAAGAAGTATAGTAGCCCCTGTTGCAGATGCGTAGTCCCGTATGTTTTGCAGGATGCTTATTTTGCCGTAAGGGTCAAGCCCTGCGGTAAGCTCATCGAGCACCAGAACCTCCGGTCGCATGGCGATGACGCCTGCTATGGCGGCTCTGCGCTTTTGTCCGCCTGAAAGCTCTATCGGCGAGGTGTCAAGGTCATCTTCGGAAAGGCCGACAAAGCCTGCGGCTTCGTAAACGCGTGCCTTAACTTCGTCCTCGGATAGTCCCATATTTTTCGGGCCGAAGGCAATGTCCTTGTAGACTGTTTCTTCAAAAAGCTGATGCTCGGGATATTGAAAAACGAGACCAACCTTGAAGCGGGTTTCGCTCATCTTGGTCTTGCTTGCGAAAATATCCTCGCCATCAAAAAACACTGTGCCCTGCGTGGGCTTTATCAGCGCATTAAGATGCTGGATAAAGGTTGATTTTCCGCTGCCCGTTTGTCCAATAATTCCGACAAACTCGCCTTTTTCAATATCCAAATCTATTTGGTCGATTGCGACCTTTTCAAAGGGTGTCCCTTGGCTATACACATGAGTTAGACCACGGGTGGAGATTATCGGCATTTTGTATTATCCTTGTTTTAGTATTTTTGCGATTTCATCGGCGCAGCCGGTTACGGACAAAGCGTCAATCGGAAGGCTTACGCCCGATTGTGAAAGTCCATAAAGAAGCTCCGTTGTTTCGGGGACTGCAAGTCCGTTCTCTTTAAGGAAATCCACCCTTGAGAATACCTGCTTTGGAGTGCCGTCGGCAATTACTTTCCCCATCGACATAACTATGAGCCTGTCGGCATCAATGCACTCGTCCATGTGATGGGTTATAAGAATTACAGTTATTCCCTCACGGCGCAGGTTTGTTATTGTGCTTATTATCTCTCTTCTGCCAACGGGGTCAAGCATCGCCGTTGGCTCATCAAGCACCATTACCTGCGGCTTCATTGCGAGAACTCCTGCAATTGCAACTCGCTGCTTTTGTCCGCCTGAAAGCAGATGCGGCGCACTCATGCGATAATCGTACATTCCAACGGTGCGCAGGGCTTCGTCAACCCTTTGGCGAATTTCGGCAGAGGGCACACCTAGGTTTTCAGGCGCAAAGGCAACATCATCCTCAACAATTGATGCGACGATTTGGTTGTCGGGATTTTGGAACACCATTCCAACGGTGCTTCGCACAGCAAGAAGGTTGTCCTCGTTTGAAGTGTCAAGCCCGTTTATAAAAACAGTGCCGCTTGCCGGAATCATTATGGCGTTTAGGTGCTTTGCAAGGGTGCTTTTGCCGCTGCCATTATGGCCTAAAACTGCAACAAAGCTTCCGCTTTCTATCTCGAGGTTTATCCCGTCAAGAACCATACGTCCCTCTTCTGTGTATTTGAATTGCAGGTCTTTTATACTGATTATTGATTCCATCGGGTTTTCAATATGCCTCCCATCGCGTTGAAGCTCCGCAGGGCAGTGCCAGACGGCTTGCAGTAACAGGAAGTCCTAGCTCCTCGCTTGCGGTTTTGCCGCCAAACTTCGCCGTATA
>Ga0153972_1000039_pt1 | contig 36334 bp, 44 predicted proteins | sample TSGA056MetaG_FD_104732 | JGI IMG/M metagenome (GOLD analysis project Ga0153972, IMG submission 104732) | Attine ant fungus gardens microbial communities from Georgia, USA - TSGA056 MetaG | ecosystem: Host-associated > Fungi > Mycelium > Unclassified | place: USA: Georgia, George L Smith State...
AAGGTCATATATTTGGCTCTCGGTTTTTTTCATAATGATACGCCTCTTTCTTGCAATTTTGCTTTAAGCCTCAATCGGCTTTGGTATAGTCGATTCTTGATTTGTTTATCATCCAATAACAATGCTAACGCTATTTCGCTGATGCTTTGCAACAGGTAGTGTCTGCGAATGAATATTTCACGGTCGGGCTCTTTCATATCGCCAATCAGGGAATGTAAGGTATCCATATCACATTTTCTTTCATATTCCAACGATAAATCAATATCCGTTGCGAGTTCCATATCCTCTATAGATACCAGCCTTCAATATCTTCCTCATGCCCGGGCAAGACCTTGCTGACTATCGAGCCAACAAGCCCTCTGTATTTTTTTATGAGTTCTATCATTCCTTCTTGCGGGTTACGAATAAGCAGCACTGCTATTGCTTTATCTTCCATGTCGTTTCTCCCTATCGGCTTGAAAGTCCTTTCACTTCTATATACAACCATTATAGCATAAAGACTTAAATATCTGAGAAATCATCGGACACCTCTGCTCGTCCGAACCTGTGAAAATAAAACTATAACTCTATGTCCTGCGCCCTGCGCGGCTGCCGCTCCCGCGTTTCCTCGCGCATGAGATTTTCCGCGCCGCGCCGTAACACTTCTACACTCCGTATTTCATCTTTCAGACTGTAGAATTTATCGTATACCGAAAATCTATGTGCGGTCAGCTTTTTCTGCTCTTCCTGTCATGACTTGACGGGCACGCCCGTTTTGCCGTTCATAACCGCGTTAAGATACTGTTGGGCATTTTTGAAAAGCTCGATTTTCTCGGAGTGCCTTTCATAAAAGGCTTCTTGCTTTTTCGGGTCAAATTGTTTATATTTATCGTAAATAGCCTTGTGGGTTTTGTAATTATCGTATTGCGCTAAGTGCTGTGTCAGCGTATCCAAACGGCGGTCAGCCTTTTTAATATTATCGGAAACTTCAAGAAATTCCTCGTTCATTCTCGTAACCTTATTTACAAGATGATCCAAATCCGTTATGCCGTTATTTTGCAGGAACATGAGAACGCTCGCCTGTGTTTTCAAGTTGGAGATTTTCTTTTTAACTTCCTCGTCGCCGTGCTGTGTCGCCGTTTGGATAAAACCGCTCTCGTTGGTCTTGACGTAGGACAATACCCGTTGTAAGTCGGCAAGTACAAGCTCCTTGATTACAGTTTTGCGTATATAGTGCGTCGTGCAACTATAATCATTCCGCGCCCGGTTGCGGTAATTGCCGCAAGTGTAGGCGTGTTTGCGCTCCAACGTCCTCGCACCCTTTTGCAGATACATCTTGTACCCGCAATCAGCGCAATAGAGAAGCCCGGAAAATAGGTCTATCTCGTCTGATTTGGTCGGTCTCGTTTTTGTGGCTAACCGTTTTTGCGCCACTTCAAAAGTCATTTCGTCAATTAGCGGTTCGGGCGGGTTTGGGAAGAAGTATTGTTTTTCGGGCGGGTTGTACCGCTCCTTTTTTGTCTTGTACGATACCGTGTACTTTTTTGCCGTTACGGTATGTCCTTAGCGTTTGAATTAAGTTTGAGTATTCTTTCGCTTCTTTTTGTTTTTACACTACTTTGCTCTTTGATTATTCGCTTTCCATCTTCATTTTTTGTTTGGATTATGGTTGAGTGAACTCAAAGGGTCTGGTCTTTTTCATTGTAGTCATCCCATTTGAGAGCACAGGCTTCACCAATTCTAAGCCCTGTATTAAGCATTAGGAGAAATATTTTCCGTTTTTGTATATAGGGTTGCCGTTTGAGTAAGTTGCATTAGTAGCCTTGACAAATCGTATTATTTCATCTTCAGACAATATCTCTACTTTACTATTGGCTCTAGCAAGTTTATCACTAGAAGGCAGTGTGACCAATTCAACAGGATTATGAACAACCAACCCTCTACTTTTGGCAAACTTGAAACTAGTGTTAACAGCATCATATATTTTTTTAAGAGAAGAATAAGAGAGATTTTTCCATTTATTGCGAATAATTTCTTCTTGAATTATGTCCGAGTCAATTTTGTCTAAATAATAAAATCCAATAGTCGGTTTTATATGAAGATCAACCGTACTTTCAAGTCGATTATAAGATTGTGGCTTAAGTTCAAGTTTTTTCTTTTCTAACCATATGTCTAAAAAATCAGAATACTGCATTCGCTTTGAATCGGTTAAACCCATAGAAATCTTTTTCTTAAAATCTTTTAACTTTTTTGTTACTTCTTTTTCTGAACTACCGTAAAACGCTTTTTGTTTCCCATTAATAGTTATCCTAGCCAGCCATTTGCCCTGTTCGTATTCACGGATCATCCCTTCTCCCTTATTACGCTTCATTACGTCTCCTTTCGTGGTGGTCTGTTTCATCCCTTTTATATCACTTGTTTATCACTTATTATAACGTAATAAGTGATAAACAAGTGATATAAAAGTAAAAATCCGTAATATGGCAAAGGGTATATAGAATAGTAAAAACCCTGCAACCATTGAAGTTGCAGGGTTTTTTAGCATCATTGTTGGAGGCGCCACCCGGACTTGAACCGGGGATAAAGGTTTTGCAGACCTCTGCCTTACCACTTGGCTATGGCGCCAATTCAGCAACCGACCTGTCGGGAAACATACTCATACTATGCATTGGGACACAGGCGTGTGCTTTTCCCAATAAAATGGAGCGGGAGACGGGACTCGAACCCGCGACTTTCACCTTGGCAAGGTGACACTCTACCACTGAGTCACTCCCGCGCTGAAACCACTCTATAATGGAACGCAAGCTTGCAGGCCGAGCTTTCTGGAAAAAAGAAAATGGAGCGGGAGACGGGACTCGAACCCGCGACTTTCACCTTGGCAAGGTGACACTCTACCACTGAGTCACTCCCGCATTGAAACCAGTCCGCCCGAAACGGGCAAATTGGTTTTTCAGGAAAACTGGTGCCTCCGGTCGGAATCGAACCAACGACACGCGGATTTTCAGTCCGCTGCTCTACCGACTGAGCTACAGAGGCGCGATTATACTAGGTCTGAAGCAGGGAGGACAAACCGCTTCTGCCCTCCCCTATTCAGCTTTTGATTTGGCGACCCAGAACGGGCTCGAACCGTCGACCTCCAGCGTGACAGGCTGGCGTTCTAACCAACTGAACTACTGGGCCATTTTGGTGGGAACAACAGGGCTCGAACCTGTGACCCCATGCTTGTAAGGCATGTGCTCTCCCAGCTGAGCTATGCTCCCGTTTGCCGCCGATTTTTCAGCGGCCCTGTCATTATACTAAATAGTAGCGAGGTTTGTCAATAGGGAAATCGGCTTTTTTCTATTGCAGAATGTTCGGGTGTCAATGATGAGTGAAAGAAAAAAAGACAAGCCGCTACTGGTTTGGTAAAATGGTGAGTGAAGAGCAACCCACAACCGAACCGAAAGGAGCGACCTGTCAGGGTAAGCGTAACACAAAAGGCACGGTGGTGTCAGCGGTTATTGGAAAGGATACAAAAGTCCCGGGAGATGCTCGAAAAGTCTTGACTAATCTGAGGTTTTACTGTAGAATTGCATTCAAATAGGTACTGTGTCTGTCCTAATGTCTGTCACTTTTCCGAAGGAAGTTGATATACGTTAGTGGAAGATAAAATTAGGAGGCGTACCGAAGCGGTCATAACGGAATCGACTTGAAATCGATCGGCCGGCTAAAAACCGGCTCGTGAGTTCGAATCTCACCGCCTCCGCCAATGGGGGAAATTACTGGTTGCTTTCAGAAAAACAACCAGTAATTTCTTTTGCCTTACTGTGAATGCAAATGCGCATTCAGGCGACGCAAGGCGCTCTTTTCCCAATGTTTGCGATATACACCGGCGGCGAAAACAAGCTTTTTGTTTTCTTATATTCATGAAATTAGTACCGCATTCTCCTTTTTGTTTTGAACCGCTTTGTATACCTTATTTTTTGAACGCTTATGCTTTGTTCCGGTGGAAATTTGAATGCCGTGACTTTTTTGATTTTGGTATTGCAAAGGCTCCATTTTTGTGGTATTATGCTTTTGCGTAATTTCCGCCGGGTATGCGGAGCGGATCCTTTTTTTGAAATATGGTGGGTGTAGCTCAGGAGGTTAGAGCGCCAGGTTGTGGCCCTGGAGGCCGACGGTTCGAGTCCGTTCATCCACCCCATTTGCGTTTTCATATTTCTTTTGGGAAGGTTAGGATTGTGATCTTTTGGTAGTATGCCAAAAACAGTTCCATGCTCGAATTTTTATTTTTTGTGCAGTTTGTCTTTATTCGCTACACCCAAGGGTGCGCTTAAAGAAATAAGGAAGACATTTTTCCCGTTATTATGAAAGCAATGGGATGTAGCCAAGTGGTAAGGCACCAGACTTTGACTCTGGCATTCGTAGGTTCGAATCCTGCCATCCCAGCCAACTGTAAACCCTTGTATTTCAGGCGTTCAGCCGAAATACAAGGGTATTTTTGCGCCTGTGAAAAGGTCGAATTTGTATGGAAAAGTAGCTATCAGTAATGTTAAAAATAATGTTAAAAATTCTAATAAGCAATATTTGATTAAGCTCATTGAAGCAAAAAAATAATCATCTGTTTCCAGCGTATAAAGGGAACAGATGATTATTTTACGTTATAATCTTTTTCCAACAGCTCAACTTGACGTAATAGCTCTTTTTTCATGTCAGGGGGACAATTTTGAGGGCTGCTGTCGCTTCGCTTCTCTCTCGGGATTCTTCTTTGGCATAATAAAAACCTCCATCCGGTGCTCCTATTCTACACCAGTTGGAGGCTTTACACAAAATGCGGGACGGTCTCTCCGGTGAGCGTCTTGTCTATCAACCTCAATACTCTATCAATTTGCTGAAATATAATCTGCCATAGCGGAAACAAACAGCATACCGGCTACGGCTCCCTGATCCGGTTCGCCAATAACTTTTTCCTTAAAAACAGCGGGTTTCCCAAATTTAGCCATCATAGTCTTGGTGCTCTCCATGCCTTGTGACGCTCCTCCTTTAGAAGCTCTCGCTGTAACAGCAAGACCGGCTCCCGCAGACGCTGTTTCAGACGCTGCCTTTGCCGCAGGTGAAATTGCATCCAGAATCGTTCTGTCACCTTCGGCACATTTTCCTCGTTTTATTATCCCATCACAGAAGCCTGTAAGAAACGCCGCATATTCCTCTGCACCGATTTCAGTCTTACCGGCAAGACGCTTACCTCCGCTCATAAGTCCCGAAGCCATAAGTGTCCCCATTGTCGATGGGGCGAGAGAAGCCATTTTAATCCCGGCCTTCATCAGCGTTTTGTCAAAAGTTTCTTCCCTGTCATTTTTGAGCGAATCAACTACGGCCTCAAAGCCACGCTTCATCGTCAGGCCAAGGTCGCCATCTCCCATTTTGGCATCCAACTGACAGAGGTACTCACAATTATCCGACATAACAGAAGATACCGATTCAAACATATCTATAAATTTAGCCAGTGATAAATTATCCATTATGCTACCCCTTACTTTTGTGTGTAAAACGGAGTGCAGACCGGCATATCAAGTTGCTGTTTCATTTCATCATCTGCAATGCGGCAGATAGAAACAGACGCTCCGGACATTTCCATAGATGTGGCAAATTCACCGACAAATGTACGGTAAATCTTGATTCCCTTTGCCTTTAGCCTTGCATCTAGACACCCGCTTAGAATATATAATTCTTCAATTGAGGTCGCCCCAAGTCCGTTAATAAGAATCGCGACTTCCTCTCCCTCTTTAACCGGCATGTCTTCAAGAATTGTTTTGAGTGAAGCCTCGGCTATCTCATCTGCTGTAAGAATAGGGCCGTTCCAAATGCCGGGTTCGCCATGGATACCCATGCCCATAGCCATCTCATTTTCACCGAGTGTAAAATTTGGATGGCCGACTTCCGGTATGATACACGGCTCGAATGCGAACCCTACAGAACGGGTATTCGTCTTAGCCTTTTCCGCCGCTGCATATACTTCATCAAGAGTGCCCAATTGAGCAGCTTTAGCGCCGGCGCATTTATACAGAAAGAAAATGCCGGCTACGCCGCGTCGCACTTCGATGTGATCGGGTCCGGCGGAATTCACGTCATCAGCTCCGACAATGGAACGGATTTCAATACTCTCCATCTCACAAAACTCTGAAGCCATATCAAAATTCATTATGTCACCGCTGTAGTTTCCAAATAAAAAGAGGACACCTGCGCCATTGTCGACTTCTTTGCTGACGTTAAAGATACATTCGGCAGACGGTGACTGAAATACGTTTCCGACTGCGCAGCCATCAAGCATGTTTTCACCGACATATCCCAGAAACAGCGGTAAATGCCCGGTTCCGCCACCGGTAACGATAGAGACCTTGCCCGGAATCTTATTTGTTGTGCAGTAGGCGCGAAGGTCATCCGCCGTATAAGTTGCCTGATTCCCATGAGCGCTGTAGATACCGCGCAGCATATCGTCTGTGTAATTTCCTGCCGCATTCATTAGTTTTTTCATTTAATCGGCCTCCTGTTATCTCTTATTTATTTTTATATTGCTTATAGTATCGTCTGCAAGCGCTATTTCTGCCAGATGTTTTGCTTTGCCTGCATCAGTATCTCGAAGAACCTGCTTGATTTCAGCTATCGCAGACGGCGACATGCTAAGCTCATCAAAACCCAGACCAATCAGCACCTCACAGGCATTTACATCTCCGGCAAGCTCTCCGCAAATTCCTACCGGAATATTGTACTTATGCCCGGCCTGTATGACATGGCTGATAGCTTGCAGTACCGCAGGATGTAAGGGCTGGTACATATGAGATATCCTGTTATTACCCCGATCTACTGCCAGCATATACTGTGTGAGGTCATTCGTCCCAATGCTGAAAAAGTCTGCCTTTTTCGCAAATCGCTCAGATAGTATTACCGCAGCGGGAGTTTCTATCATCATACCGATGGACACGTTGGCGTTGTATTGCACACCCTCAGTATCCAGCTCTTTTTTGCATGTTTCCAACAGAGCATTTGCCGTATCCAGTTCATTAATGGATATGATCATCGGATACATTATGCTGACATTGCCGTGACAGCTTGCCCGCAATATAGCTCGCAGTTGAGTTTTAAATATGTCCGGACGATCCAGACATAAGCGTATCGCACGATATCCGAGAAACGGGTTATCCTCCTTGCCAAAGTCAAAGTAGGGCAGACCCTTATCGCCGCCAATATCCAAAGTGCGGATTATGAGTTCTTTTCCGCCTAGCAGCTCAGCCGCGTGTTTATAAATCTCGTATTGCATATCTTCTGACGGAAAGTCCTGCTGTTCCATATATAGGAGTTCTGTACGAAACAAACCGACACCGTCCGCGTGACATGCAACAGCCTGTTCGATATCTGTGATACTGCCTACATTTGCATAAAGCCTTATTTCCTTTCCGTCTGACGTAACTGATGGCAAGGAAGCAAGTTTATTTAGCTTCTGTGTTCTTTTTTCCCATGCTTCCTTTTTCTCTATATATTCTTTTTCCGTATCCTCATCCGGGTCTATTATTAAGATACCTGCTTGTGCGTCTATGATGACTAAGTCACCGTTATGTACATTCTCCAAAAGACCTTTTACCGCGACCAACGCCGGAATCCCTAAATTTTTAGCCATGATGGAGACATGGCTCGTCACGCTGCTTTCCTCAGTCAGTATGCCCTCTACGAGATATCTATCCATATGCACTGTGTCAGACGGCGTCAAATCTCTTGCTGCTATGACAGCCCTTTCACTCATTCCGGACAATGGCTTATCATCGATGCCTTTCAGGTTCATCATAATACGGTGTCCCACATCCAAGACATCGGAGCCGCGGGCACGAAGGTATTCATCATCCATCTGTAAAAACAGATCAGCAAACGACCGCACAGTTTCTTCAAGCGCCCACTCTGCATTTTTGTATTCTTTCTGAATTTTAGACTGTACTCCCTTTATAAGTGTGGGATCCTGTGCGATTTCAAGATGCGCAAAGAACACATCGTCAGTTTTGGACAGTAGTGTAAGAGCCTCTATAGCCTTATCCACAGCTGCCTGAAATCGAAACAAATGTCCGTCAATATCATCTATGTAGTTCTTGTCCGCGCTTATTGAAGAGTCCTGCACTACATATGCACGCGCAATTGCAAAACCTGCTGAATATGTACGGTCAACACAGAGCGTTTTCATTTGCTTTCCTCTCCGACACCGATATCTATCAGTGAAATCAGTTGATTGACAGCCTCGACCTCGTCCGACCCTTCAGCGGAAATCGCTACATTTGTGCCCTTTGTTAGAGACAGCGTCAGGATAAGCAGGATAGACTTTGCATCGGCGGACATGCCGGTGTCGAGATTTGTGATCATGATAGTTGAGTCAAACTTCTTACTCTCACTCACAAAGGTTGCCGCCGGCCTTGCATGCAGGCCGGATTTATTTATAATAGTCGTTTTCCTCTCAAAAATAGTAATCAATCCTTTCATTTATGCTTGTTTCAGAATTCAAAATGTTGTAGGGTTTTATAATATTTAGAGTTCAACTTAGCAGCGGCATATTATCGTTAATCTGAATTTCATTATCCTTGGGAGCGCGGCGGATCGAGATTTTACATTTGTGTTTTAATAGATTTTTTATTATCTGTATATCTTCATTTGTAACAGCAACGTATTCACAAAGAGATATAGAATTTGGGCGCTCGCGAAGTCCGCCAATATTGACCGGGCAGGTAAGGGTGGCCATATCGATAATCTTTTCGGCATCAAACAGGCTTCCGACTATAATTATACTGATTCCGGGCTCTAATGCCAGAGAGGATATCTTTTCGGCCGCATCCCCCAGGCTTACGATAATCAACTGTACTTCCTTGGGTTTGGCGAACTTCAGTATCTGCTTGGTAAAACTATCATCGGCAGCATCATCGTTACATATGAGAATTGTATCCAGTTTCAAATATTCCTTCCAAAGGAAGGCGACCTGCCCATGTAAAAGGCGGTCATCAATACGCAATAGCTTGATCAAAAGATTGTTATCTCCCCTCTGCCGTATACCGCTTCATCAAAACCCCGGCGCTTTCCACAGCCATTTCAGCCTGAAAAGCGCTGATGGCTCCGTACTTTTCACCAAGCTCAATAAGCGCCAGAGCAAGTGACGCAGTCACACCTGTAAATAGCTCTATATTTGGAAACTGCCGTATCCGGTACATAAAATACTGCGTTTCCGATCCTAAAAGAATATCTGTCAGAACCAAAATTTTCTCCGGCGAAAAGCATTTCACATAATTGTCAAACTCACGTTTATACTCATCACCTGAAGGTTTGATAGAGAGGATGTCTATCGTAATTTTTGAACGCTGTGCGGCCTGTACTGCCGAACGCATTCCGTGCGGCACATTACCGTGTCCGGCAATCAGATAGCGCACTTTACACTCCTCCAAACAGCCATTGCGTCAAAGCTTCGACACTCTCTGTCCGTTTCTGTTCACCGGAGGAAACAGCCTCAGCAAACTTCTCGCTTAACATATCATAGCAAACGGATAATTTGACCATATTCTGATTTTCAAGATTTATCCACACAACGTATTGTACCCACTGTTTATGCCAGATAATCGGCTTTTTCAATGTGGCAATTAGTATAAATTCTTTTGGAAACGGATTTGAAGTATGCAAATAAGCTATATTGTTTTCGGTTTCTCCGCTCATTATGCGCTCGCTTTCCCAAAGGGAGGTATACACATCCTCATACAGGGACCCAAATTGTCCGGCAATTTTCTTTATAGTATAGTCTCTGTCTACAGCTTTTACATCATAAAGTATGTATTCGCTGCAAAATAGGCTGCCGAGATTAATATCACGGGCGCGCAGACTTGAAATTGCCTTCCTAATTTGTCCGACGTATGAAGTTTTTCCCGCAATACAAGAGGTGGGTATCCCAAAATCCTGCATAATCGGAACAGTCGTCAAAATCACGTCGTAGGAGTGTACGTCCTTCTGTTGCAGTTTATAGAGCGTACAAAAGTCGATATGATTCAAAAGCTTTGGGGCGTACTCCTCAAGTTCTCTGAGAATGGTAATCATCTCAGGCCGCCCTTGACAGCATGCCAGCAGGATTCTGGGGGTACTATCGGAGCTGGACTCAAGCAGAAGATTGGTATATAGTACAGTGTAAGCAAATTCTCCAATGTCCATTTTTATATCAAAGTTTCGTTCAAGAATATTGCTAATATCCATAGAAACATGAACAGCAAGGGGATATTTGTTGATAATATCATAAGCTTGCTGATTCCTCGCTATCATCCCGCTGCGCAGGCGTTGTACCATAACGGGAATGTGCAGCCTAAAGTATTGCTCATACTTTCTCTTATCACTTACGCGGTAATGATATTTTTGCTGCAGCATGAGATATATTTCATATAATGTCCGCTCAATCCGTTCTGTATAATCCGGGCTTACTTCATCATCCTCATTTATACGCTTATTTTGAAGGTGCAGCACAAAGTAGAGTGATTCGTCAATGGGCAGAATGATATTGAGGTATTTTTCAAGCTCGCACCGAAGCTCATCTGCAGCCGGAAATTCCATCGCAGCCATAAACTCGTCAACTTTTTCCTCACTGATATGCACATAATTGTAAAACCGCCATCTGCGGATAGCGACAAGAATATGGATCACCAGATTTTGTTCAGCATAGTCGTACAAAACAAGGTTGTGCTTTGAAATGATTCTCACAACCAGAGCGTTTATATATGATATCTCTTTCTGGTTGGAGTTACTTACAAACATCGCATGGTCTGCGGCAAAAAATCCGGTATGTACGTCATTGTGGAAAAAATACTCCGAGATACACAGCCGCTTATTAATTTCATTGCCTTCTATGATAATACCGTAATTTGGCCTGACGCGGAGCGCAAGGTCATATTCAGACAGCTTTTCGCGTACTTCCGCAAGGTCCTGAGTTATAGTAGTATGACTGACAAACAATTCGTCCTCTAAATATTTGAGCCGTATATAATAGTCAACTGATAGCAGCTTTTTAATTATATAGCTAACCCTCTCATAGCGGTATTGCGGCACGCTGCTGATAATTGAGCTGTTATGTAAGCGCAAATGTGTGAGCAATTCGTCAAATTTAGCGCGATCTTCCACAAACAGCTCATAGCCCTTGCTTATCTGTGTAACGATTTTAGCACCATAATCTTTCAGGATAGAATTTAGGGATTGAATATCGTTTTTAATTGTTCTGGAAGAAACATTGGTACGTGAAGCAAGCTCTTCGCTGGAAAAGATATCTTTTTTCTCAGCCATAGTCAGCAAGATAGTTTTCATCCGCTTACTTATCATCAGAAGATTTCCTTTCGCCTTCTGTCTCGGATTCATCAGCGTCCGGCATTGCATTTACTATTGGGTTAAGATATAAACACTGTTCTCTGGCAAATACCATAGAACGCTCCATCCGTAGTTCTATATCCCGCTCATTTTCACGGGCGATAAAATTGAGCAGCATAGGAAGTGAGACATCTTCTGACAAAAGTATTTGTCCTCTGTCAGCATATAAACGCATCACTTCCTGTGCCCGCTTTACAAGGCCATCAGAAAAGACGGCGATACAGTCACAGTTTGCGGAGAGGTTTTCTATCAGTTTTGCAAATTCACAATTAAAATGTTCTGTGTCTGTACTAATAGCGCTTATTTCCTGCTCACTTCCACACTGTATCTGAATGCCGTCTTGAATCCCTTTTGCCCAGTCCTGCGCCGCAGCTATAACCACCTTGATATTGGGGATATCTTTTAACTCAATTTCTCGATTTAGTATCATTATATATGTACCTCAGCGGGAACGATTACTTGTTCATATCAAAAATATAATACTTTTTAATATGCTCCTCTACGCCCCAAACACACTCTAACCCCGGCTGAAAGGTAACAAGGTCGCCGGGTCCAAAGTAATGACGGATGCTGTCCTGTGTCTCAGCATACGCTTTTCCCTCGATTATAAGGCAAGTCTCTTCACGGTCATCGTAAATAGTTTCCCAGCGATCCGGTTCATGCTCCCAGACCGGCTGTTTTTTGAGTAGCGATTCCTGTTCCGGTGTCGGTTTTCTGATCCATACCTGTTCCATATTTGCCCTCCTTCACAGATTCGGATAATGCTTTGCTTTGACACTTGCCCAAGTTGTTTTTTTGTCATCCGGAACCGGTTGGAAATAAGCGCTCAAGCCACATTTTGTGATTTCATCAAGCATTTCTGCGTCCTTATCGCTAAACGAAACGGGTCCCATTACATTTTTTCTGCCGGGACCGCCGCCTATACTGCCGATCTGAAGCTCCGGATAATGGAAACCTTTGTTGTATGCCTCATATGCCATGGGCATGCTCTTGAATAGAATGAAAATCGGCTCCACATTACCAAGGCCATCCTCTTGCCACCTTCGGCCTGCGTCTTCGGTCGTGATGACTTCCAGCGTCGTTCCGACCGGCGTTGCCATTAAAAAAATCGACTTCAGAAATTCATCTGCCGCAATCAGGTCATCGATTATATAAATTTTCTGCGATCCGGTTTTATATAGCCACTGGGTACATACCTGCCCATGGATTAACCTGGCATCAATTCGAACCAATCCTAACTTTCCCATAGACGACCCCTCCTGTAAATAGTATATTTATTTTAAATCCAATATAGGGAAGGAACGTAAAACGAAATCTGTTCCAGGAATTGACTGACTAATTAATCTGTAATTTTAATCCAGTTTTTCCCGACAGAACCGGTCAGTTTTATGTAGTGGATTACTCGCTCTTTATATCCTGACCACATAATGTCACCGGCCTGACGCGCGCCAAGCTCATTCGGCGGGTTCTTTTCAAGCAGCAGCTGCAGACCGTACTCATAAGCGTCAGTACCCATGTTTACCTTCTGTGTGCCTATCCGGCAGCATTTTGCAATGTTTTCGTCGCCGGAGAAGGAACCGCCATGGAATACCAGGGGTATATCTACGGCAGCTTTAATTTGTTCAAGGCGCTCAAAGTCTATATCAGGCTCCATAGTTGTATAACTGCCGTGAGCCATACCGATGGATACGGCCAGTGTGTCGCAGTTTGACAACTCGACAAATTCTTTAGCCTTTTTCGGGTCGGTCAAGAATGCCTCGCGCTTTTCAGCGTATTCATCACCGTCGGCAATTTCTCCGAACTCCGCTTCAACAGTGATACCGAGAGGTTCGCAGATACGCTTGAAGTAAGCCACTTCTTTTGCGTTCTCCTCGAAGGGCATGGAAGCGCGGTCTACCATTATGCCGGTAAAACCGCCGTATATTGCTTGCACGCAGCACTCGTATGTATCGCCGTGGTCAAGGTTCAGCGCAACAGGTACGCGCACTTCATTTGCAAGCTGACTGATTATTCGGCCAAATGAAACCAAATCTTTATGATTATCAGGAAGGACATCGATAATTATTGGCGCTTCCAGCTCAACTGCCGCCTCAAGGCACGCGCGAACAGAATCTTCATTAAATACATTTGGCGCAAGGACACCATAGCCGCCTTTTTGCGCCTTTTTCATAATCTCCAGCATGGATACTAGCATTAGTAAATACCTCCTTAAAATCTTTACTTTTAATTAAAGTGGAGTTATTTGAAACTCCTTTTACGTATTTGAACTACTGCATACACGATTCATGAATAACAGCGCGTCACGCAGAACCTTGTCTTGTGAGTTGTCAAAAAACAGGTCGTGACTGTTATCTTCATAATAAGTATAAAATACATTTGCAATATTTGAGTAACGGAACTGGTCAAGCACAGTGTCAAGATCCCTTGTATAGCGGCTGACTGGATCCATAAGGCCGGACATGAAAAATGTCGGTAGATATTTAGGGTAAACCACGACCCAGTCACGCATCCTGTATGCCGACATGACCTCCAGCATAGCCTCCCAACTTTTCAGATTATACTGAAAGCGGCACAAAGCATCAGCATTATATTTTTTCAAAGCAAATTTATTATTCAGCCGCCAACTATTCGGCTCCTCCTCAGAATTATCATTGTAAGAACCCATGGTTAATTCTACGAGCTTATCCGAATACGCGTCACTACCAAGTTTTTTTATTTCGCTCCTACAGATCCGAAGCTCCTTGTTGATTTGTGCAGGGAACCCCCTGTCGCCGCAGAATATCACCGCATTGCAGTCGTTATAACGCACCACATAGGCCTTAGCTATTGCCGAACCTAAGCCAATACCGATAATACCACGCAGTGTCGGGTCTGCGACATCGAAAACCTGTTTCTTCTTTCCTTTTCCAATGGAAACTTCTTTCACACTAATGTCCGGCTTGAAATCACTCACAACATTATAGAACATCATCTGGACATCCTCGACAAGATGCAGCTGGTTATTATCACCGGGGAAGCAGCCCGGAGTTTCGCCCTCACCGACTGACTTTCCATGTCCCATATGGTCGTGGCCAAATACCACGTAACCATTGGCGCATAGAGTCTTCATGATTTTCGCATACCGTCCGATATGATCAAAGCAGTCATGAACAAGTTGTATATAACCCATGAAAGCTCCATCTGGAGCATATGCGATACCATAGATTTCACTGAACCCATTCGCGCTTTTAAAGCGATATTCTTTTACCCGCATCATAATCTATCGTTTCTGGTTTTTCTGAATGTTTTTTTCGGCTTATTTGTCAGGCGCATATAAATATCCCTAAACAGCATAACTACATACACAGCCAAAAGAATAAGTACGGCTATGTTGCCTATAGTGTCGCTGCCCAGCACCCCCCCGTCCAAGGTAGACTTCGAAAAATTAAATACTTCTGAGACTGAAGACTTGCTGCCATCGGTAAGTACATAATAAATCAGAATAGCAGAAACACCCAGCTTAATAATCCATGATACGATCTCTCTTTTGTCTATATTGGGAGTCTTGGACTTTTTTCGTGATGACATGTGATTTTCTACCTTTCTATCAGCGGAAAACATCTCTGCGAACCCTATCCAAACTTATTCGGTTTACTCCTTCCCGCAAAATCTAGTATTGCGGGAAGGATACAGCAGCTATTGCACGGTTATGTAGGTACCAGCTCAATTGGAAATTTTCTAGGCGGTCAGAATGTTTAAGCCTCCAAGGACAAGGGCGATAACAAGCAGCCATAGAGTCGCTTTCAGGTTATTGGCTCGCTTGCCGTTTTTAAGGTAGAGGTAAACACCCATTACCACTGCGAACGGGAGGATTCCCGGCGCGATAGCATCAATCAGAACCTCTTGCAAGCTGACTATTTCAGTTGATTTCGGGATCGTGATGTTTAGGGCAACACTTACGTTTTCGGACGCGAGAACACCCATGACGAACAGTCCCAGAATACTAAAGAAGGTGATGACTTTCTGGATTGCGTTGTTTTGAAGGATTGTCGTTGCCGATTTCGTACCTAGCCTATACCCGGAATTGTACATAAACCAGCCTTCTCCAACCAATATAACATACAGCAAAACATCATAGACGATAACCGCCCAAATCGCGCCTTCCTGTGCGTATGTCATGAAGAATGCACAGAGAAGCGGCTTAATAGTCGCATAGTTGAGCGTATCGCCAATTCCGGCAAACGGACCCATCATACCTGCCTTCACAGAGTTGATAAGGTCGCCTGAGACCGTGGGCTCTTCGTCCGGATTATTTCTCAGCTGCATGGCACGTTCTTCTTCAAGGGATAGAACAACTCCGGGGATAATACCTCCAATCATGTTCTCAGTAATGAAGAATTCCATATGCCGCTGCATTCCGTCAATCTGTGCTTCCTTGTTGTCGGGATACAGTTCTTTAAGCGCAGGCACCATCGCAAAAGCCATACCTGCCGCTTGGAGACGCTCTACATTGTCAACATGGCAGATTGCCAAACGCCAGTATAGCCAGGTTTTCCTGAAGGTTCGTTTGCTGATGAGCTTGCTCTTCCAGAATTCCTCCTCTTCCCGCTTTGATTTCTTTTCTTGTATGCCGCCCAAAAGCCCTCCAAAGATGCTTCCGCCATCATCTTCTTTGTTAGTGGCAACAAGGTAAAACCAGCCAAGGAAGACACCGATGAGACATCCCGCTATACTGCTGATTCCGGTATATTGCGCTATGAAGAACCCCGCTACGAAAAATGGGATTAGCTTGCCCTTGCCTATGACCATAATAACCATTGCAAAGCCAAGCGCCGGCATAATTCCTCCCGCTACATTGAACATGTTTTCTGCCCATTCAGGAAGGCCATTCATGAGAATGCCAAGACCCTCTACACCGAATTTACATATTAACGTCATTGGAATCCAGAAACAGACGGCCCTAATAGCATCGCCGTAAATAAATATTGCACGGGTCAAGGCCTTTGAGTCACCGGCTGCCGCACACTTGTCACAGCGGTGAACAGTCCAGACCTGGACAACACGGTTGATCGTATTGAGCTGAGCCATGATTAGTGAAGCTGCCGCTGCCACAACGAGAGCTTCACCTAGGGAAATTCCCTGCGTGATCACCATTGAGGTGGAGATAATGCCGGCCGCGCATTTGTCAACAGGCTTCGCACCGCCAACCGCTGTCAGCGCAAGATACATTGGCTGAATTGTACCGCCAACGATAACTCCGGTTGTCACATCGCCAAGAATCAGGCCAGTCAGCATGGATACGAACATCAGGTCGGTGAAAGCGTAGGTAAATGGAACAAAGATTTCACCGCATTCAATCCAGTATAACGCGCCAATAAGGATTGCTTGAAGAATTGACATAATTTTTTTCCTCTCCTCTTTAATTATTTTGATTTTGGATGCCAAAAATGTTACGCTCTTAAGTAAAGTCCGCGGATACCATCTTTTCCTGACTTTTGAATGTGCTCACTTAGTTCTTCCAGTGTCATCATGTCCTTGCACATTAGAACTTCAATTATCATCGAGAGATTTACTCCGGTAATCAGACGATATTCTGAATTTCTAAATGCGTAAAGACATGCGTTGCTTGGACTTGCTCCGTAGAGATCTGTGAGAACGCAATATTGTACATTGGGATGCATCGAAATAATCTCAAGCGCTTCCTCTGCCAGGATATCCTGATCTTTATCCGGCGTCATGCAGAGAGTCTCTATTTCGGACGCAGTTTCCTTGCCGACAATCATCGAAACCGTGGTCTTTAGATTTTCTGCCAGCGTACCATGCGCAGCAATCAATATCTTCGTCATGCTAAATATTCCTTTTCTCTACTTTTACATTCAAATGCACCATCATCTGCTTATGTGTTTTTCTTTGGATCGGAAACCTCAGTTAAATTTAACTGGATAAATAATTGATACAGTAATCATAAGTGTGCTTTTCCTAAATGTAAAGCCAATATTTTTCACTCTTTCGGGTGAAAAAACTAACTCTGCAAAATTTCTGGCCTATCAATTGTTAATATTGACCAAAGCATCTGTGCGTTTTTGTCTGCTTGTCTTTAAGCGCCAAAAATGCAATGAAATATTTTCCGTTCTAAACCATTATTTAGGAAGAATTAGGCTAAAAACAGACCTTATTAGCAACAAATCTGCCGTCCACATCTAACTAAATATCTAACAAATTGACCTTTGAATTGCATCCGTTGCGTCACCTGGTTTTTTGAAAAATCATGCCTCTAAAAAGATAAAATCATTGAAATTACAAACTTATTTACAACACGCCACAATGCCAAAAAGCACACCGCAATACACGCTTTTTTAGACTTTGACTCTGGCATTCGTAGGTTCGAATCCTGCCATCCCAGCCAACGTAAACCCTTGCATTTCAAGCGTTCAGCCGAAATACAAGGGTATTTTTGCGCCCGTGAAAAGGTCGAATTTGTATGGAAAAGCAGCTATCAGTTACGGGAAAAAGTACGGGAAAAATTTAGATCAAAAGAACGATTGTTATCTGTTAGAGCACTTGTATAGCCAACAACAAGGACTATGGCAAAACAATTGAAAGATATGGCATATCTTATCAACAAATCTATGGTTGGGTCAGAAAATACGAAAAAGATGGGGTCGATGGCCCCTCAGATCGCCGCGGCAAGCGCAAAGACGAGGTTTCGATGAATGAGGTTGAAAAACTGCGCGCGCAATTGAAGCTTCAAAAAGCGGAAAATCTAAGGCTTCAGATGGAGAACGACCTATTAAAAAAATTGGAGGCGCTCGAAAGGGGGCAAGACGATTAAGTTTAGTGCGCCTTGAAAACAAGTATTTAGCAATAAAAAGTCTGAATGAAGAAAAGAATTAGTCTTGCACCAATGGTATTTGAATAAATGGCCGCACTCCAGCACACCTTATATTTGAGGTGATTTTTTGCGTAAAACAATAATATTCTTGCTTTTCTTAATATGTCTTTCCCCCGTGGCAAAAGCCGTGTCGGACTCTCCTGAAATAACCCCCGCGCCCGGACAGGTCAATCCATATAAAACCCGTTCTGAGCTTTTGATGGACGCCACGGCATATACAGGCGTTTTTACACCTGAGCAAGCTGCTGTGGTGTGGGCAAAAGGGCTGGAGGTGCGAAGCGCCGCCATGCAATATATTGTAATGACCGACAAGCTAAAAAAGGAATATGCTGAACAGCTTGATACCCTGCGCTCTAATTGGGTAACAGGCATGTCAAGTCCTTGGGTACAAAGCTTTACCATTACAGAAGTCAAGACGCCCGATGACACGCACGCGGAAATTGGACTCAAATTTGAAACGATGGCTGGTGGTATTCCGCCTGAGTTTTTTGACGCGAAATTATGGCTTGTCAATGAGAGTGGATTTTGGCGTATTGACCGTATTTGGACGGATAAGGGGTTGTATTATTACACGCTTTATCAACCTTAACGCCTCTTGTATTACAGCATACAAAAACGGATGGATTAATCTTTGATAATCCATCCGTTTTTGTTATTTCATTTGTCTACTTGACAGGGGGCGCTTGTGACCTTGTCAGCACCGCCCGCACTTTCATCGCCGAACCGCAATTCATCAAAAAGCTCTATAGCGCCGCAGATGAATGCCCGACGCCTTGTATCCGGTGCAATAAATGTCATGGCACCAACTCTCCCCCCTGGCTGGCGTTTTGCTCGGTCAATCCTAAGTCCGGCATGACCCACAGGCTCCCCGGAATCGTGAAGCCGCCGTTGCGCGAAAAGAATGTAGCGGTCATCGGCGGCGGCGTTATCGGTATGCGCGCTGCGTGCTTTGCCGCGGAACGGGGACACAAGGTCACACTTTATGAAAAAACCGGATATCTGGGCGGAAAGCTCAAATACGCGGACCTGTTTTCCTTCAAGTAGCCGTTTAGACAATACCGCCTGTGGCTGATTGATGAAATGGCCCGCCGGGGCGTGGAGGTGCTGGTGAACCACGAGCCGACGCCGGGTGAATTGCGGTCTCAGGGCATTGACGCAATTATCGCCTGCACCGGTTCTAGTGCGAAGCGGCCTGCACTTGAGGGCGCGGACGCCTTGGGCGTATGGACGAGCGAGGACGTATACGAGGGCCGTACCGTGATCGGGCAGAAGGTCGTTATGGTTGGGGGCAGCGAGGTGGCAACGGAGACCGCCATGTATTTGGCGGAGCAGGGCAAGGACGTCACCATTCTTACGCGCTCCGACATGCTGATGAAAAACGATTTCCGTCCCCATGGCACGCATCAGCAGTTGTTTGAGACGATCCTCCCCGGACTTGGCTATGGCGGCACCGGACCGGCCTGGGATATCTACCCCAATTTCACACCTGTTTACGAGGCCGTTACGCTTCGTGTTGCGCCGGATCGCGTCACCTATGTGAAAGATGGTACCGAAACCACCTTGCCCTGTGATTCGGTTGTGGTCAACGGCGGCTATAAAGGCTGCGTAGAGGAGGCACTCCAATATGCCGGCAGCGCGCCGGAGTTCTATTTGGCCGGGGATGTGGAGGAGGATGTGTGCGTAAATCTGCAGCAGGGCAATGTAAGCGCCTACGGAAAGGCTTGTCTGCTTTGAGAATATGTACACACACACTTTATTCAATAGACCAGTTCGGAAATCGTACACGGAGTAACACATGCATTCTCAGACTTTGACTTGGGCATTCCTAGGTTCGGCCCCTGCAGCCCCATCCAACATAAAGCCCTGTAGTTTCAACGACTACAGGGCTTTATCATAACGATTCCCCGATGCATAGCGGAATGATATTGAAGACCATACCACGATACCGGCGGTGGGACGAAATCAGTATGAGCTGTTACGAAACGAGCCTGCGCAAAGGTGCGCAAATGGGAGATAACCCCACAATCTATATCGCAGAACTTGAGTTTTCAATGCTTTTGCGATATAATGAGATGCCAGCTTTTGAAAAACCATGTTTATAAGCAAGGGATCTCAATCCAGCCAATCGCCAGATTGGCTGGATCATCGGTGGGGAAGAAAAGAACTCTGCACATGCCTTACAAGGAGAATGCGCGCTGTGGCGATTATCGGAATAGATTTAGGGACTTAGGGACCACGAATAGTCTGGCGGCTGTGTGGAAAGACGCCGCCTTTGGTTCATATCATTTTATTGCATACATATTTGCGGTTTTATTGCGAATGTGATATGATAACTCCAGTCTGATCATTTGAGCGGTGATAAGCAATGAGGATGCGAAAAAAACCAAACCTGGGGCCGCGTTTAGCGCGGTGCGCGCAGGTCTTTATTCCGGAGCCCCAAGCCTTTCGCGGGCAATGGGCTTCCCGTTTCGCGAAGGAACGGACGGCTGCGCTCCATATTGAACTCGGCTGCGGAAAAGGCCGATTTGCGGCAGGCATTGCGGCGCAAAATCCGGATATCCTGCTGGTGGCCGTCGAGAAGGTTGCAAGCGCCATGGTGATTGCCATGGAGCGGATCTGCGAGGCCGGGCTTCAAAATGTCCTGTTCCTTGATATGGACGCGGCCAGACTGGCGGACGTCTTTGCCCCGGGTGAGGCGGCGCGGATTTATATCAATTTTTGCGACCCGTGGCCCAATAGGCGGCACGAAAAACGGCGGCTTACCAGTCCCGGCTTTCTGTCCCTTTACCGGACACTCCTGGCACCTGACGGCCAGATCCATTTCAAAACCGATAACGCCGCCCTGTTCGACTATTCCCTCGAACAGCTTTCCAATACCGGCTTTCGCCTTTCCCAAATAACCCGGGATCTCCATGCCGGTGGCGTTTTCGGCGTTATGACCGATTATGAGAAGAAATTTTACGAGGCGGGTGTGGCGATCCACCGTTGTGTTGCCACCCGCGCCGAAGGGACGGGGGAACCTGAATGCGATTCATATCGTGGAACGTGAACGGACTGCGGGCCTGCATGAAAAAAGGCTTTTCGGACGTTTTTTACGCCCTGGACGCGGACGCCTTCTGTCTTCAGGAGACGAAGCTCCAGGCGGATCAAATCCAGCTTGATTTACCGGACTATTTTCAGTTTTGGGCATACGCGGAGAAAAAGGGCTATTCCGGCACCGCTATTTTTACTCGGCGGGAGCCTGACTCCGTCACATACGGGATGGGAATACCGGACCATGACCGGGAGGGCCGCGTAATCACCCTGGAATACGACGAGTATTACCTGGTGTGCGTCTATACGCCGAACGCGCAAAACGAGCTGCAACGGCTGAATTACCGCATGGAGTGGGACGACGCCTTCCGGGAATATATCGGCGCGCTGGACGCTGTAAAGCCCGTAATTGTCTGCGGGGATCTAAATGTGGCCCACCAGGAAATCGATTTGAAAAATCCAAAAGCCAACAGACACAGCGCCGGATTCACCGATGAGGAACGGGGTAAATTCGGCGCTCTATTGGGCATCGGCATGACGGACACGTTCCGGTACCTGTACCCCGATTTGACCGGAGCCTACAGCTGGTGGTCCTATATCGGCGGGGCAAGGACGCGGAACGCCGGGTGGCGGATCGACTATTTCCTCATGTCGGACAGGCTGCAAGGCGCCATCGGAAAGGCATACATTCTACCTGAAATCATGGGCTCGGATCACTGCCCGGTCGGATTGGACTTGATTTTTTGAAAATCGGAACATTGAATATTGACACGCGGCTCGCCCTTGCGCCCATGGCGGGGATCACGGATCTGGCCTTTCGCACCATATGCAGGGAAAAGGGCGCGGGCCTTGCTTATTCGGAAATGGTCAGTGCCAAGGCACTGACGTACGACGACGCCAAAACCAAGACCCTGCTCCGCTCCGAGGCGGCGGATCATCCCCTGGTCGTCCAGGTCTTCGGCAGCGACCCCAAATGCATGGCGGAGGCGGCGGCCAAAGCGGCAGCGCTGTCCGGCGCCGATTGCATCGACATCAACATGGGCTGCCCCGTCAGTAAAATCGTAAAAAGCGGGGATGGCTCCGCCCTGATGCGAAGCCCGGCGCTGGCGGAGAACATTCTAAAAGCGGCGGTTCGGGCGCTCCGAATTCCACTGACCGTAAAAATTCGGAAGGGATGGGACAACGCCGGGGTAAACGCAGTGGAATTTTCTAAAATGGCTGAGGCGGCGGGCGTGTCCGCCATTGCCGTGCATGGGCGGACACGGGCACAGATGTACGGCGGCAAGGCGGACTGGGACATCATCCGACAAGTCAAGCAGGCCGTATCAATCCCTGTACTTGCGAACGGAGATATCTTCACCGCCCGAGACGCAGTGGAGATTTTAGCGCAAACCGGCGCCGACGCAGCCCTAATTGGCCGGGGCGCACTTGGAAACCCTTGGATCTTCGAGCAAGCGTCCGCGCTGCTGACGGGGCGGGAAATTGCCCCGCCGTCCTTAGGGGAACGCTTGGATACGGCAGTTCGGCAGTTTGCACTGGCAATCGCCCTGAAGGGCGAGCGAATCGGCAGTCTAGAAGCCAGAAAACACTACGCTTGGTATTTGAAAGGCCTGCCTCACGCGGGTGCCTTTCGTCAAAAGGTAAATACCATCTCATCCCTTTCGGATATCTACAGGATCACGGAAGAAATCAAAAGAGCTTACGCCCACAGATAATGATGCCACATGGAAATTGGGGTGAAGAATATTGACGCGAGAAGAAGAGCGCCAGGTAATCCGGCAGGTGCTGGCCGGGGATAAGGAGGCGTTCGAGGCGCTTGTAACAGCCCATGAAAAAAAAATATACAATCTTTGCCTGCGCATGACAGGCAACACGGAGGACGCGTTTGATCTTTCCCAGGAGGCGTTTTTTAAGGCTTTTCGGAACCTTGACAGCTTCCGTGGGGAAAGCGGCTTCCATCTTTGGCTGTGCAGACTTACCGCCAACGTCTGCATTGATTTCCTGCGGAAGAAAAAACGACGACCCCAAAGCGCCCTGTCTTATACGGACGAGGATGGCCGCCAAATAGATATTGAGGTGCCGGACGAGCGCTTCATGCCGGAACGCCTCCTAGACGCAAAACTGCTCCGAGAGGAGCTTCAAAACGGGCTTCAATGCCTTACGGCGGATCACCGCAGCATTCTCATCCTGCGGGAGATTTCCGGCCTCAGCTATGATGAAATCGGCCAGGCGTTGGATATTAGCGCCGGCACGGTCAAATCTCGTCTTTCTCGAGCCAGAAAAAAATTAGCGGACTATATAACTGGGAACATCACCGAAAAGAAATCGTCTATACAGCATGAAAGGCAAGACAGGGGGTGAATTGCATGGGCACTTGCGATCAATATACAGAGCAAATCAGCAGCCTCGTGGATGGCGTGTTGCCGGAGGAGGCCGCCGTCACCTTGCGCGGCCATTTGGCTACCTGTGCCGATTGCGGTCACCTTCTGCTGACATATCAGGCCATTTCTGCGGAGCTAGCCAATCTGGAGGCGACACCGCCGGCAGCGCTGTCAGGGGCTGTTATGGCACGGATCCGTGTGTCCACACCGAGAAAGAGGCGCCCGCCTATACTGCGAAGGCTTTCTTTCGCCGGAGTTGCCGCTTTGCTTCTATTGGTATGCACCTATGCAGTGCAAAGCAAACTACTCGGCGGAGGAAACGCTTCCGATTCCACCTCGTCCCTTTCCGTGGCGTCCACCGTCGAGACCGAACCGGAGGAGGCGCCGGAAATCCGGCTAGCCGGATCGGGGGAGGCACAGGACGAGGTAAGCACACAGGATGCGGCGTATGGCAGTGCGGCCGAAGCGGAAATTCCAGCGGAGCCGCCGAAGGACGCTTCCGAGGCATCGGAGGAGACCGGCGGCGTCCCGACCACGGATGGAAAAAGCTATGCCGGATCGAACGGCGGCGATTCCATGCAAAGTGCGCTGTCTCTGGAAGTCGGCGGTGGGCAGCTTTATGCCGCCGCAGACGCGAACAGCTGGGTTTTTCTCGACGCCGCGACAGTTACACAGCTTTTGCTCAGTAACGGCACGGTGGAAGCGCCGCCGTCGGAGTCTGCTCAATTTGTTATCAGCGTCCTGCTTGGGGACATGGAAACCCAATATGTTATTTGGCTATCTGAGGATGCGGTTTATGTGGAGCTGGAAAGCGGAGAATTTTTTATTTCCGCCATTGATTTCACTTACTTTTCGGATATTTTGCAGAGCAATCCATTGCTTGCAGATTAATATCTCCAGGAAAACCGGCGCGTAGGAATCAAAAAAACGGACAGACGCTTTCTCGCGCTGTGTCCGTTTTTTGTACGCATATTACGCGCCGATTGCCTTCTTTGCGGTATCGCAGAGAACGGTAAAGGCAGCCGGCTCGTGAATTGCCATTTCCGACAGCATTTTCCGGTTCATTTCAATACCGGACAACTTCAGCCCGTGCATAAAGCGGGAGTAGTTCATTCCGTTCAACTTACAGCCCGCGCTGATCCGAGTAATCCAAAGCCTGCGAAAATCCCGCTTCTTCAGCTTTCTGCCCACATAGGCATACCGCAGAGATTTCATAACGGCCTGATTGGCCATCTTGAAATGCTTGGACTTTGCGCCCCAGTAACCCTTTGCAAGGTTTAATGTTCTTTTCCTTCTTTTGCGCGTTGCCATCGCGCCTTTCACTCGTGCCATTATTAATAACCTCCCAGATTCGTTTGCGCTTCCACTTATTTATAGGGGATCATACGCTTGATTGTCGCCGCATTTGTCTCATCGGCATAGGTGCCGTGCCGGAGATTCCGTTTCCGCTTTGTGTTCTTCTTCGTTAAAATGTGGCTCTTATTGGCGTGGGCCCTCTTGACCCTTCCATTTTTTGTCAGCTTGAACCGTTTCTTTGCGCCACTATGGGTTTTAAGCTTAGGCATCTTGGATTTGCTCCTTCCGATTGTTATTATTCGCGTTTCCGCAACAAACAAAGCCATTCGTCGCCGCTGGGACGGCTGGACGGCAGTAAGCGTGGAAAACAGTGAAACTGCGATAAGGTTTATAAAGCTGCAGGTTTTTGCGCCTTTGGGGACATAAACATGGTCATTTGCTTCCCTTCCAGCTTCGGGTTTTTGTCAACCGACGCAACTTCCTCACAGGCGGCGGCATATTCCTTTAACAGGTTCGCGCCAATGTCCGTGTGGGCCATCTGCCGCCCGCGGAATCGAACCGTTACCTTCAGCCGGTTTCCTTCCTTTAGGAACTTCAGCCCGTTGCGAAGCTTGACATTAAAATCATTTGTGTCGATCACGGGAGACATCCGGATCTCCTTGATCTCGACCACATGCTGGTTTTTTCGCGCTTCCTTTTCCCGTTTTGATTGCTCAAACCGGTATTTCCCATAGTCCATGATTTTGCACACAGGCGGCTTTGCGCCTGGTGAAATTTTTACCAAATCAAATTCCTGTTCATAAGCAATCTGCAGCGCGTCCTGAACGGACATGACCCCAAGCTGCTGCCCGTCCTGACCGATGAGGCGCACCTCTTTGTCATGAATATTTTCGTTGATTTGATGAGCTATTTTACTGATACGAAAGCACCTCCAAGGCAAATTGTGTGTGTTTCAGTAAACACACGGACAGAAAAAATTAAGCGCGGAAGCATGGCATCCGCGCACAATCACACAAGCTCAGCCGGGCATGAACTTAAGCTCCTTGTTAACCGGGACGCACACAATGGCCCGGTGAGGACGGGGATGCCGTACCTACTTTGTTTACGGCGTTATTTTACCAGACGAAGTCCGGCTTGTCAAGAAAAAATTTGAAAGGACGCCGCAAAAAGCATAGCGGCATTTTAAGAACCAGCAAATAAGGCTAAAAAAATTAGATTTAAATATTTTCCGGTTGCCGCAATAAAACGGCGCCTGTTTGGAAATCCTACCTTATAGACGCGAAAACTGATAACGGATGAGGTGACTGAAGGATGCTGAAAACGATGACGCGGTGCGGGAGCATTTATTGCTTTGGCGGCTTTCTTTATGGGATTGTTGAAATTTTGGCGCAGGGGCATACCCATTGGACCATGTTTTTTACCGGCGGCATATGCTTCCTCGCATTGTATGCCATCGGCGTGTACAGCAGAGAGCGCCGCTGGAAGCAGTGGCTCATGGGCGCTGCCATCATTACCACAGTCGAATTTTTGGTCGGCGGCATTGTGAATCTCCTGCTTGATTTGCGGATTTGGGATTATTCCTCCTATCCATTGAACCTGCTGGGACAAATTTGTCTTTTTTTCTCAATTTTGTGGTTCTTTCTCAGTATTCCCGGAATTGAGCTGGGCAAACTGCTTCATAAGGCATTTCGATAAAATTCCCGGCATTTCACGAATGTGAACTTTTTATGATTGGATGGGTAAATATGTACAGTATGGCTGTGGCGGAAGAGCCGGACGGGCAAATCGTGGCACACATCCGGGCGCGGCTGGAGCGTCTTGGAAGCGGCCAGGGCGTTGTAATCACCCGCAGTGAAAAGCTCGGCGCCCTTCAAGACCGCTATGACCTAATCCTGATCGCCTCGGAGATTGCGCGAAGCGTGTCGTTTCCGACTGTACATTCGGTCAACTGTGGCGTCCTTCTTACACCGGGACAATGGGCCTCAAATACAGCCAGGGCCATCCACGCGGACTGTGTGGTCAGCTTTGGCATGTCCGGACGGGACACCATTACCATGTCCAGCGTTGCCGATGGTATGCCGGTGCTGGCCCTTCAGCGGGAGCTTGTAACCCTGGGCGGGGATATCCTGGAGCGGCAGGAGCTTCCGATTCATTACATGGGAAGTGCGTCTGCGGACACGCTTCTGGGGGTTTATGGGAGTCTTTTGATTCTGGGCCTTCCAGCAGAATGCCTCGGGGTGGCATAAGCTCGTACATCTGTGAATATACTGCCAATAAGTAAAAAACGCCGGATCGGAAATCTCCGGTGAACTTAGGATGAGGTGGAAGCATTGGATGAAAATGGTTTGAACAACACGGTGGAGCTTTGCGGCATATTGGGGGCGGCGCCCGCCGTTTCCCATACGAGCCGGGATGAGGCCTATTACATTTTCCCCCTTGAGGTGGGCCGCTTGTCCGGCGCCGTGGACCAGGTCAACGTAATCGCAAAGGCCAGTCTGCTGGAGACGGTGGAGGTTTCCGAAAAGGAAAAGATATGGGTCAAGGGTGAACTGCGCTCCTTTAATAATAAGAGCGGCCAAGGAAATCGGCTTGTGCTTACTGTATTTGCCCGTGAAATCGAGCTGACGGACAAGGAGGACACGAACGAGGTGCTGCTGCGCGGTGCGCTATGCAAGCAACCTAATCTGCGGCATACGCCTATGGGCAGGGAGATCTGCGATTTGATGCTTGCCGTCAGCCGCCGGTACGGACGGAGTGACTATTTGCCTTGCATCGCCTGGGGGCAGAACGCCCGGGGTGCGGCGGATTTACAGGTGGGTAGTCAGATTCTGCTGAAGGGCAGGCTTCAAAGCCGCAAATACATAAAGGTCAGTGGCGGTACCTCCCAAGAGAAAATCGCCTTTGAGGTATCCGCAGGCACAATTGCGCCGCTGGACGGCCCGGACGCTCCGGTTGTTTTGGAAACGTCTGAATATGTATAATTTGCTAAGATTCTAAATGAATATAAATGCACTCACGGGCAAAGATAGTATCGGGACGCTGATAAGCGGCCTCTCAAATCGGCTGCGATATAGAAAAAGAGAAGCCGATATAAATGTAAGGAGTGTATGATAATGTCCACTAATAGATCAAATCAGCTTCTGAACCCCAATGCCCGCGAGGCCATGGATAAGTTCAAGATGGAAGCGGCAACTGAAGTCGGCGTAAACCTGAAGAATGGCTATAACGGCGACCTGACCTCCCAGCAGGCCGGCAGTGTCGGCGGCCAGATGGTCAAAAAGATGATCCAGGCTTACGAGAACAACCTGTAAGCGTAACGCCTTTGGAATAGCGTAAGGGGAGCCTCGGCTCCCCTTACGCTATTTGCCGGGAGGTATCATTTCTGATATGTGAATTGGAGCCGCCCCATGCAGACCGTGTCTCCCTCCTGAATGCCGAGGGTCTCAAGCCGGTCATACAGCCCCGCGTTTTTCAAAGTGCGCTCAAAATACATCCTCGACTCGTAGTCGTCGGGATTTACCCGGCCCAGGAGTCGATCCAGCCAAAGCCCCTCCACCGTCCAGACGCCCGGCTCCGGCTGTTCCATGACAAGATCCTCCGGCGCGGCCCGTTCCGGCTCCGGGCGGATATAGTCCGGCTCGAACACACGAATGGGCGGGAGTTTTTGCAGCGCCTCCAGCGTTGCATCCAAAAGGGGCTTCAAGCCTTCGTGCGTGACAGCGGACAAGGGGAAAAATGGCAGTCCCTTTTCCGTAATATAGGCCTTAAACCGCTCAAACTGGTTCTCATCCGACAATATATCCTGCTTATTGGCGGCAACCAGCTGGGGACGGGCGGCAAGCTCGGGGTTAAAACGCAAAAGCTCCCGGTTGATGGCTTCAAAATCCTCAATGGGATCCCGTCCCTCACTGCCGGAGATGTCAACCACATGGATGATCAGGCGGCATCGGTCTACATGCCGTAAAAACGCGTGCCCTAGTCCCGCTCCTTCCGCAGCGCCTTCAATGAGTCCCGGAATATCCGCCAGCACAAAGGACACATCCTCCCTCGCGCGTACCACACCCAAATTGGGCTGGAGGGTTGTAAAATGATAATTGGCGATCTTGGGCCGGGCACTGGATAGCACCGACAAAAGCGTTGATTTTCCTACGTTGGGAAACCCCACAAGACCCACGTCCGCCAGCAGCTTCAACTCCAGCGTCAGATCCAGCTCCTGCCCCGGCATACCACTTTTGGCAAATCTGGGCGCCTGACGGGTCGGCGTGGCAAAGTGCTGATTGCCCCAGCCACCTCGGCCGCCCCTGGCCACCGTGAAAGCGTCCGTCTGGGACATGTCCATCATGACCGCGCCGGAGGCCGAGTCACGGACGACTGTGCCTCTTGGTACCCGGAGGATGAGGCTTTCTCCGTCCTTTCCGGATTTCCGGCGGCCCTGGCCGTTTTCCCCGGGCTGGGCCGCGTATTTGCGCTTGTAGCGGAAATCCATGAGCGTAGAAAGGTTATCGTCCGCCTTGAGGATTACATCCCCGCCCCGGCCCCCGTCGCCCCCGTCCGGCCCGCCGTTTGTCACATATTTCTCACGGTGAAAGGATACGACGCCGTCGCCGCCCCTTCCGGCCTTTACATGGATCGTTGCCTTGTCAACAAACATACTGATTCTCCCGCATTTTTGTCGGTTCACCCTAATCCCATATAAAGGGCCCCTCTAAAAATATTCTATGGATTATTCCTATTTTAAAAATAGTATTACTAAAAACAGGCCGCCTCAAACCAGGCAGCCTGCTTCTTCGTTTGCGATCTCCGAGCTACTCGGAGGCTTCCTCGTAGACGGAAACTTTTTTCCGATCCTTGCCAAGCCGTTCAAACCGGACGCGACCGCTTTTCGTGGCAAAGAGTGTATCATCATTCCCACGGCCCACGTTCACACCGGGGTGAATTCTTGTGCCTCTCTGACGGACAAGGATGTTGCCTGCTAAAACAAATTGCCCGTCGGCCCTTTTGGGCCCAAGCCGTTTTGATTCGGAATCACGGCCGTTTTTGGTAGACCCCATTCCCTTTTTATGTGCCATTTTGTATTGTCCCCCCTTCTACACGGAAATTTTACCGATCTTGACACAGGTATAGGGCTGCCTGTGGCCCTGCTTCCTTCGGTAATTCTTTTTCGGCTTCATCTTATAAACGATAACCTTCTTGGCCTTGCCGTTCTTGACAACCTCCGCTGTAACGGTGGCACCGCTTACTGTGGGCATTCCGAAGGTCTGGGTGTCCTCCCCCACGACGGCCAGCACCTGATCAAAGGTGACCGTTTCCCCAATCTCTTTATCCAGCTTTTCAATGTAGAGGGTGTCACCCTCGGCCACGCGGTATTGCTTTCCGCCGGTTTTGATGATCGCGTGCATCCGGCTGCACCTGCCTTTTCTGCTAGTCTCGCTTCCGGGGCGGGAGTCGCCTCCACTTTTCCACGTACATAAGTACACGCCCGTTCAAAGCGGCTTCGTCATTTTATCATGGTGAATTCGGCTTGTCAAGCGAAATTTCTTTTGCGTTTCCCTCCGGTGCCTGAAGGCTCCTTCTTTTCCCGGAACAGCCTGATATATCCTTCCTTATTCAGCGCCAGCAGAATCTGGGCAAGCATGGGAAACAGGATCATCCCGATGACACCGAACAGCCTGCAGCCGACATAGGTGGCAGCCAGCGATACGATTGAATTGATGCCCATCAAAATAAGAACTGCCCGCAGCGTTGTTCCCGGATGGCTCTATTTTACGATGGGTTCGAAGATTTTAGCGGTTCCGTTCGCACCGACTGACTGCGCGTCTGCCCCAAAAGCGATGGTATCGTACCCGGCGATATTGATCTCCTTCGTCACGAGCGCGCCCGCGTTTATTGCAAAGCTGGTTATCGTGCCGCCCTCCGCGTCCAGCACAAGGATGTTCGCGTTGATATCGCTCCACGCGGTAAAGGTCAGGGTGGAATAGCCCGTGACATTGTGGGTTATAAGGGTGTACTTACCGGAGGACATCGTTCCGTTCCAGATTTTTCGTACGATTCCCGTCTCAAAGGTGGTTTTTCCGGTCTCAGTGTCTACGACAAGGTCGGAGGCGTCGTTTATCTTCCAGCAGTAGGTGTTGCCCGACCCCATGGTAGCGGTCAGGTTAAACGGCTCCTTGACAGCGCTGCCGAGAATAACTGTTCTGGTGCTGTCATCCCAGTTTACCGGGACACTGAACAGGTTGGATATGGCGCGGACGGGCAAATATGTACTGCCGTTGAATATAATGGGATAGATCTGTGTGCCGTTGGCGTCTGTCATGACCTGCTTTTCCCCATTGTAGGAAACGCTGACAGTGGGATCAACCGTAGCCGTGATCTGATATGCGACATTAGCCGCAAAAGCGCCTCCGGTAATACCGATGACCAATACCGCCAAGACAATCAGGCAAAATGCTTTTCTTGTGATTTTCATAAAATCTCCCCCTTAAATTTTCATTTTGTTATGATCTAAAAATCAATATATATGATACCATAAAGTATGATAATATTCCAATATATTTGAAATATTACGATAGATAATTTTCTTTTACGTCTCCTTCCGGCGCAACGGGTGCAATCGCCCGTCCTTCAAGCCCCGTAACATTCACGTTGCTTGTCGTCTGCCCCTCAAAGGTCTTGGCCCGCATAATCTCCGTCAGGTCGAAGCCGATGGTGTCCTTGACGCCGTCGATTACGCTTTTCAGCGCACCTACCGACATTCTAGTCACATCCGCCGCGCCTCCGCCGTCTTCGCCACCGCCGCCGATGATGGAGATATTACCGATTCTACCCATAGGCTCGGCGATGGCCTTGGCCACCTCCGGCAGAATATCCATGACCATTTGCAGCTTACCGGCCTCCTCTATCTTAGCCAGCGCGTCGGCTCGCTTGTTCAGCGCCTCCGCCTCGGCCAGACCCTTCTGCCGGATCGCCTCCGCTTCCGCGATGCCCCGCTGCCGGATGACCTCCGCCTCGGCCAGGCCCTTTGCCTTTGCCACCTCCGCCGCCGCTTCGCCCTGCTTTTTGATATATTCCGCCTCCGCTGCCGCGTTCAGCTTCTTCGCCTCCGCGTCGGCCTCCGCTTCCTTGATCGCCTTTATTTTAGCGGCCTCGGCGGACAACTCCTGCACCTGCTTCGCGGCTTCGGCAGGTTTGACCTGGGTTTCCATCAGTTCCTTTTCCTTGCGCTCGGCTTTTCGCTCGGCCAGCTCGATGTTCTTCATCTCCCTGGCAATTTCAATGGCGATCTGTGCCTCGGCAACCTCCCTTTCACGCTGCTCGTTCAAAACCTTTGCGTCCATTTCAGCGTTTGTGACTTCCTTTTGCGTGATATGCTGCTGGATGAGGTACGCCGCGTCCGCCTGGGCGCGCCCGGTCTCCTGTTCCCCCTGGTATTTGAGCTTTTTGACCTCCGCGTTTTTCTGTGTTTCAGCGGTCATAGCCTCAGCCTCCAACTGGGCCTGGGCGCCGATTCGCTTGGCCTCGGAGGTCTTGATCATGCTCTCCTTGCCAGCCTCGGCCTGGGCGATTTCCGCGTCCCGCTTTGCCGCCGCGATTTTCGGCTGGCTCAGGGCTTCAAAATACCCATTTTGGTCGCTGATGCCCTTGATGGTAAAGGACTTCAGTTCAAGGCCCAGCGCGCCAAGCTGCTCCGCCGCCACCTCCTGCACCCGTTCACCGAAGGTTTTCCGGTCCTTATATAACTGCTCCGCCGTCATGTCGGCAATGATTTCCCGGAGCCGGCCCTCGCAGACGTCCCTAGACGTTTCCATAATGTGCTGCCGCGTCTCGGACTCCTTGCCGCAGTAAAACTGCTCCATGGCGGACCGGATCATGCTCTCCTCATTCTTGATCTTGACGACCACAACCCCATCGGTCTCCACCGGTACGGTATCGGCGGTAAAGGTCCCCCGCATACTGACTTCAAAGTTGATGTTTTCCAAGGTTATGTAGTCGATCCGCTGCAGGATCGGTATCACAATCGAACCGCCGCCGGTGACGACCTTCGATTTCCCGATGCCCGTAATGATGGCCGCCTTATCGGCAGGAACTTTTTTCCACGTACTCAGGATACACACAAGGATCAAGATAATGCCGACGACCACGAGCGCGGCCGGTATCAGTGTGTTCAAGTTGTTTCCCCCATCTCTATTTTTTGATTTTCAATTCCGGTACAAGCTTTACAATAAGCCTTACTTTTTCCGTGTCAATGTCTACAACAAGCACCTTATCCCCCTCGTCTAGCGCTTCCACCCCCTCCTTATTTAATACCGCCGGGTAGCTGATGACGCCCGCCTCCGTTATAAGGCGCACCTCGCCCACGTGCCCGGGCCGGATTCTGACAGTCACCTTCCCGTATTCGCCAACAAGATTCTCCTGCCGAACCGTCGTCGTACGGTTCCGCCGCATGGGCAAAATCACAAAGCGATTCAAGGCCACCGCACAGCCGTAGCCGGCCAACCCCGACACCGCCAGCCCAACGGGCACGGCGACGCGCCCATACAGGGCGGTGCCCACGCCGCCGAACACAAGCAGGAAGATCAGGATGCACGCCGGCCGGAGCGGGAGAAACCCGCTGTCGGGCAGAAAATCAAAATCCCAGTCCAGCTCCAGGTCTATGATGCCGGCCAGCCCACTGAACACCACATTGATCGCGGGCAGCGCAAACCCGATGATCATCGCCCACATATACACAGCCTGCAACCCTGTCAGCCCGGCAACGTAATCCACTGCGTATTTCACCTGCTCCCACACCCGCGTCGCCCCCTTTGTCATTATTTATATGCAATTATACTATAGTATTCGTTATGCTGCAATGCGGGGATTTAGGAAAAGCGGCTTCCGGCATGAACCGCTAACTGTCCCTGTCTGTTTCGCGCATGCGCTTCAGATTCCCGATCTTTTGGCTGCGCCGATCCAATTCAGCAAGCACAGCCTCCACCCCCACGTCCGTTTGGGCCAGTAAAACCAGCAAGTGATAGATTAGATCGCAGGATTCCGAAATCAGTTCTCCGGGTTCCCCGTTCTTCGCGGCGATGAGCGTTTCAGCGCATTCCTCACCTACCTTTTTCAGAATCTTATCCAGCCCTTTTTCAAACAGGTAACAGGTATAGGATCCCTCCTGGGGCGCCCGTTTCCTGTCCTGTATCACTTCATAAAGACGCTCCAGCGTATCGTTCATAGCTTCCTCCTCATTTCACTTCGTTGAAAAAACAGCTTCTCGCCCCGGTATGGCAGGTGGGTCCGTCCGGCCTGCACAGCAACAGTACCGTATCCGTGTCACAGTCCGTCAAAACCTTTTTGACGTGAAGGAAATTCCCGGAGGTCTCCCCCTTGTTCCAGAGGCTTTCCCGGCTCCGGCTCCAAAACCAGGCGGTTTTTGTCTCCAGCGTCAGGCGTACTGCTTCCGCATTGGCAAAGCCTAGCATCAAAACCTCCAACGTATCCGCGTCCTGAACAATCACCGGGATCAGCTCGGATTTTTGAAACAGACGTTCAAGCTCCATGCGCGCCGCCCTCCATGCCTTCACGAACCGGGATACCCCGGGCCGCCAGATATCTCTTCACCTGGGGAACGGTCAGCTCTCCATAGTGGAACAGGGACGCCGCCAGGGCCGCGTCGGCCCCGGTTTCCAGAAACACATCCGCAAAATGGGCTAAATTTCCGCAACCTCCGCTGGCGATGACGGGAATGCCCGCCGCCTCCGTCACCGCACGGGTCAGCTTCAGGTCAAAGCCCTGCTTGGTTCCGTCGGCATCCATAGAGGTTAGGAGGATTTCTCCCGCGCCAAGCCGCTGGCCTTCCACGGCCCAGCTTACTGCGTCCAGGCCGGTCGGAACCCGTCCGCCGTTTATGACCACCTCAAAGCCCCCGTCCTTTTTGGCACGGGCATCTATGGCCAGCACCACGCACTGGCTGCCGAAGGCCTTCGCGGCACGGGCGATGAGGGTTTTGTCCCGGACGGCGGCGGAATTGACCGCGATCTTGTCCGCCCCGGCCCGGAGCAGCGCCTGAAAATCCGCCTCGGATCGAATGCCGCCCCCCACGGTCAGCGGAACAAACACCTGCCGTGCCGTCCGCCGCACCACGTCCGCCACGGTTTCCCGGGCCTCGTGGGTAGCCGTAATATCCAAAAACACGATCTCGTCCGCGTTTTGGTCGCTATAGTGGCGGGCCAGCTCCACCGGGTCTCCCGCATCCCGCAGACCCACGAAGTTCACACCCTTCACTACCCTGCCGTCCTTCACGTCCAGGCAGGGAATGATCCGCTTTGCTAGCATGCGTTCACCTCCGAGATTACAGCTGCCAGGTCAAGCGTCCCGGCGTAACAGGCCTTTCCGATGATAACCCCGTCCATGCCCAGCGCCCGCAGCCGCCGGATGTCCGCTTCGTCCCTCACGCCGCCGCTGGCAATAATCCCGCAGGTCAGGCGGTTCCTCAAAGCGGCAAGCTCGTGCAAATTCGGCCCCGAGAGCATCCCGTCCGTCTCAATATCCGTGTAGATAAGAGTCTGAACGCCTGAATCCTCCATTCGGACGGCAAATTCCAACGCGTTCAGGCCGGATTCCTGCGTCCAGCCGTGGGTGCTTACGATCCCGTTCCGCGCGTCGATGCCCACCGCGATCCGCGGCCCGTACCGTTTCACCGCCTCCCGGACAAAATCCGGCGCTGAAACGGCGGCGGAGCCGATTACCATCCGGTGTATCCCCAGATGATCGGCTGCATCCAGATCCGCCATCGTACGCAGGCCTCCGCCTAATTCCACCTTAATTCTCGATGCCACGGCGGCAACGATCTCGGCGTTTTTCCGGACCCCGTCCAGGGCGCCGTCCAAATCCACCATGTGGATCATTTTCGCTCCGGCGGCCAGAAACCGTCCGGCGGTTTCCAGCACATCGTCCGCCACCTGCCGGGTGGTGGAAAAATCCCCCTTTTCCAGGCGGACGCATTTGCCGTCCTTCAGGTCGATCGCAGGCAATACAATCATTGTAACTCTCCAAAATTCCTTAAAATCCGCAGTCCCGCTTCCCCGCTCTTTTCCGGGTGGAACTGGCAGCCGAACACCCTCCCATTCTGCACCACTGCGGGGATCGCCTCTCCGTATTCCGTAAAGGCCACAACCGATGCGGGGTCAACCGGCTCGGCGCAGTAGCTATGGACAAAATAGGCATACGCCCCGTCACGAACGCCCACAAGAAGCGGGGAGGGACGCTTGATGGAAAGGCTGTTCCAGCCGATCTGGGGCAGCTTGAAGTCCGTTTTGATTTTCCGCACCTGGCCGCCGATTCGTCCCAGACCCGAGGTTTCCCGCATTTCCAGCCCCAGCTCAAACAGCAGCTGCAT
>Ga0153972_1000041_pt1 | contig 34346 bp, 27 predicted proteins | sample TSGA056MetaG_FD_104732 | JGI IMG/M metagenome (GOLD analysis project Ga0153972, IMG submission 104732) | Attine ant fungus gardens microbial communities from Georgia, USA - TSGA056 MetaG | ecosystem: Host-associated > Fungi > Mycelium > Unclassified | place: USA: Georgia, George L Smith State...
GGCCTATTGCTCCGACTGCGGCGCAAAGCTGTATTTCTATACACGGGCCATTAAAAACAAATGGGGAACGCGCTACGAGGGTTCGTATAGCTGTTCCGAGTACCGCAAGGACGTTCAGTATTTACAGGGCCGAAAATGTACCTGCCATTTCATCAGGGAAAGCCAGTTGGAACAGCTTGTATTAGAGGAACTTCGGGAACTGCTCCGCTATATCCCAAAGCATGAAAATCAATTTGCCCGGCATGTGATGGACAGGAGCGCACAGGAATACAAGCGGGAAACAGCGGCGAAGAAAAAGGCGATTGTGAAGCACCGCCGCCGCATTTCCGAGCTTGACACACTGATTGAACGGCTGTATGTGGACAATGTTTCCGGCAAGATTGCGGATGAACGGTACGAAAAAATGTCCGTGAAATTTGAAGCGGAACAGGCTGAATTAGTGGAAATGGTTGACGCTCTGGAAAATGAAATAGCCGAGGAAGAAAGCCAAGCGGTCAATGTGGACAGGTTTTTGTCCGTGGTACGCAGATACACGACTATTGAGGAATTGACCCCGGCAATCGTCCATGAGTTTATTGACCGCATTATTGTTCACGAGCCGGAACAGGCACGCGGGGATCGCCGTCAAAAAGTAGAGATAATTTACAATAATATCGGCGCGGTTGACCGCCTTGCGTTAAAGGCGTTCAGGGCGTAAAAAAAATATAATATTGGGCCGAGTGCCGTTACTATCACGCCGCCGCCCGCCATAGTAGTTTGCTTCCTTTAGGACATTGCCCTAAAAGCCAGGGCATCAAACAATTAATGGCGGGTGGCGGCGTCGTTTTGATTGGCACATCCCTGATTCCATTATTATCAGGCTTGTTTAGTTAATCTGTTATGTCATCTATTAAAGACATCATTGCAGATTGGTTTCAGGAGATATTAATCGGCATTGTCAATGCAAACCTTACTACTATGTTTGATGATGTAAATGAGAAAGTCGGGACGATTGCTGAACAAGTCAGTAAATCCCCACAAGGTTGGAATGTTGATATTTTCAATATGATTAAATCTTTATCCAATAACGTCATCATTCCCATTGCAGGCATTATCATTACTTTTGTACTATGCTACGAGTTAATATCCATGATAACCGAAAAGAACAACATGCATGACATGGATACGTTTATGTTTTTTAAATACTTTTTCAAGATGTGGGTGGCTGTATATTTAGTCACCCATACATTTGATATCACGATGGCAATTTTTGATTTGGGACAGTACATAGTGAATCAAAGTGCCGGAGTGATTACCAGTACCGCCAGCATTGATATCTCTTCATCCCTGCAAGCCATGTCAGAGACAATGGAAAGCATGGGAATTGGGGAACTGGTGCAGCTGGTGTTGGAAACAACGATAGTATCCATATGCATGAAAATCCTTGCCGTTATCATCACCGTCATTGTATACGGCAGGATGATTGAAATCTATTTATACAGTTCCGTAGCCCCTATTCCATTTGCCACTATGACAAACCGTGAATGGGGTTCAATTGGAAACAACTATTTAAAGGGACTGATTGCCCTTGGGATGCAGGGCTTTTTCATAATGGTCTGTATGGCCATTTATGCGGTGCTTGTACAAGGAATTATTGTATCGGAAGATATCCATGCATCCATTTGGATGATAGCCGCCTATACGATTCTTTTAGGGTATTCCCTGTTTAAAACCGGATCGCTTTCAAAATCTATTTTTCATGCACACTGAGACTATACAGGATTAGCATGGGGGACAAAAAATATGAAAGGAGAAGTAACGGAGATGGAAAAAGATGTTTATGAACAAAACGGAGCGAAAAGCAATTTACAGTTATTAGTGTCCCGAAAAACAAAAAACAAACAAAACCCCCGAAAAAAGATTTTCCGTTACTACAAGTTTTATGCCTTATGTACCAGTTCCAAAGGACTTATCTAAAGTGAAACGAAAAGTTGCGCTTAACCTTACAAAACGCCAGCTAATCTGCTTTTCATTAGCGGCGTTAGTAGGAGTCCCTACTTATTTTTTAACAAGAAACCATATCCGGACAGATATATCGGTAGCATTAATGGTATTTCTTATGCTGCCGTTTTTCTTTTGTGCCATGTATGAGAAAGACGGGCTGCCGTTTGAGAAGATTCTTTTGAATTATATCCGTGTACGGTTCCTGCGACCTAAAATAAGACCTTACCAGACAGAAAATATTTATCAGATACTACAGAAACAAGCAAAAATGAATAAGGAGGTTAAACCGATTGGCAAAAACGTCAAACATGAAAAAACAACAGGCAAAACAGGCAAAACGCTTAGAAGCCGCAAAAAGACAGGCAAAGCAAAATAAAGCTGCCCTGTATGCCTTAGAAAACAGCAATCCTAAAAAGAAACTCTCTGACAAAGAGAGGAAGCAAATAATCCGGGCGGTAAAAAGGGTGAAAAAACAAGAAAAATATCCTCATACAGCTCAGAAAACAATTGGGTATGACCAAATGTTCAAGGACGGCATCTGCCGTGTCTCTCCGGGCAGATATTCAAAAACCATCCAGTTTTTCGATATCAACTATCAGCTTGCACAGAATGATGATAAAAATGCGATTTTTGAAAATCTGTGTGATTTTTATAATTCCCATGACAGTTCTATTTCCTTACAACTGTCATGCTATAACCAATTCGTCAATGTTGAAGAATTTGAACAGGCGGTTGAGATACCGGAACAGGACGATGCCTTTAATGACATACGGAATGAATTTGCCACGATGCTTAAAAATCAACTATCTCGTGGCAATAACGGATTGGTAAAAACCAAATATTTCACCTTTCTGTTAGAAGCCGAAAATATCAAAACCGCACGCCCACGGTTAGAACGTGTGGAAACAGATATCCTGAACAACCTTAAAATCATGGGCGTGGCAGCACGACCATTGGACGGCTATGAACGGCTGAAAATCATGCATGATATGTTCCATGCGGATACGAAAGAAAAATTCCTGTTCCATTGGGACTTATTACTGGAAGCCGGTCTTTCTACCAAAGACTTTATCGCACCTACTTCTTTTAATTTCAAGGATTCCAAAACCTTTACTATGGGACACAAGATTGGGGCGGTATCTTATTTACAGATATTAGCACCGGAACTAACTGACAGGCTGTTGGCCGACTTTTTGGATATGGATACAAACGTTATTATTAATCTACATATCCAACCCATGGATCAAGTAGCGGCCATCAAGGAAATCAAACGTACCATCACCGATCTGGATAAAATGAAAATCGAGGAACAGAAAAAAGCGGTCAGATCTGGATACGACATGGATATTATCCCTTCTGATTTGTCTACATACGGTTTAGATGCTAAGAAACTTCTTGAGGAATTACAGTCCAGAAATGAGCGCATGTTCCTAATCACTGTTTTGGTGATGAATACAGCCGACAATAAGCAAAAACTTGAAAATGTGGCATTTCAGGCATCCACTATCGCACAAAAGTATAACTGCGCATTGCGCCGTCTGGATTATCAGCAGGAAAACGCATTGATATCTTCCCTGCCATTGGGAGTTAATCGAATCCCAATCCAAAGAGCCTTAACAACAACCAGTACAGCGATATTCGTTCCTTTTACAACACGGGAGCTGTTCCAGTCTGGTGAAGCAATCTATTACGGGTTGAACGCTCTTTCTAATAACTTAATCATGGTGAACAGGAAAAAACTCAAAACACCCAATGGTTTGATTTTAGGTACGCCGGGTTCCGGTAAGTCTTTTTCTGCTAAAAGAGAAATTACCAACGTCTTTATAGTTACAACCGATGATATCATCATCTGTGACCCGGAAGCCGAGTATCTGGCACTGGTTCAGGCACTGGGCGGGCAGGCAATCCGGATATCCCCAAACAGCCGGCATTATATTAATCCCATGGATATCAACTTGAACTATTCCGAGGAAGATGACCCGCTGACACTAAAATCCGACTTCATCCTCTCTCTTTGTGAATTGATTGTGGGCGGGCGCAGTGGTTTAGAGCCTGTGGAAAAAACCATCATTGACCGCTGTGTACGTCTGATATACCAGCCGTATCTGGAACAGCCGGAACCGGAAAACATGCCGATATTACAAGACTTGTATGAATCATTGCGCAGACAATCCGAACCGGAAGCACAACGTCTTGCGACTGCACTGGAAATCTATGTCTCCGGCAGTCTGAACGTATTTAATCACCGGACAAATGTCGATATTAAAAACCGGCTGGTCTGCTTTGATATCAAAGAATTGGGAAAACAGCTTAAAAAGATTGGTATGCTGATTGTGCAAGATCAGGTATGGAACCGGGTAACGATTAACCGGGCAATGAAAAAATCAACACGTTACTATGTCGATGAATTTCACTTGCTTTTGAAGGAGGAACAGACCGCCGCTTACTCGGTGGAAATCTGGAAAAGGTTCCGTAAATGGGGCGGCATCCCGACAGGTATTACGCAAAATGTGAAGGATTTACTGGCTTCTGATGAAATTGAGAACATTTTTGATAACTCTGATTTTATCCTGATGCTGAACCAAGCTCCAGGTGACAGACAGCGTCTGGCTAAACAGCTTAATATTTCCTCACATCAGCTGTCTTATGTAACAAATTCCAATGAGGGGGAAGGGTTGCTGTTCTATGGTGACGTCATTATCCCATTCGTAGATAAATTTCCAAAATCCTTGAATTTATATAGGATTATGACGTCAAAAATGGAGGAGGTATAACGTGTATGATTTAATCAATCAGATTTATCATACCGACTGTTTTCCCTTTATGCGGCAGCTCTCCGATGAATCTGTACACTTAATCCTTACCGACCCGCCTTACGGTATCCAATACCAGAATAATTTCACAAGTGAAAAGCTCCCTTATTTAATAGGTGACACAGGCATTGATTATCCTGAGTTTGCAAAACAATGTTACCGGATACTGCAGAACAATTCCCATGCATATTTTTTCACCCGATTTGATAAATACCCTTACCATTACGAATGCCTTGTGAATGCCGGATTTACCATCAAGAATTGTCTGGTAATTGAAAAAGGTCAGGGTGGAAATAATGGTGATTTATATGGGAGTTATGCGAACAATTGTGAATGGGTTATCTTTTGTCACAAAGGCCGCCGGATTTTCAGCCAAACCAAACTTCTAAGAAATAAAAAGTTTGGCATGAAATCAGACAGCCATAACAGAAATCCCACCCTGGAATATAAAACACGGTTTTATTGCTGTTGGTTCGGGGAGGATTATCCAAAATCAACTTATAATTCTTCATGGCGGATAAAACAAAATTATAAGCATCCGACCATTAAAAATATCCACTGCCTTGAATGGTTGATACAAATATCAAGTAATCAGGAGGATATCGTGTTCGACCCGTTTATGGGCAGCGGTTCCACAGCAATAGCAGCGGCAAATACCGGACGTTATTATCTGGGTACGGAAATAGATAACAGCCATTACCAATTATCTCTGCAAAGAATTGAAGCTGAGTCTTTGCAAAAAACAAAACATATTAGGAAAGGAGACTGATACTCTATGACTGACTCAACAAATATACCATTGACAAACAATACCGAAGTCAGCAAGCTACTTCAAATTTTAACGAATGAAAATCTAAATGCAGAATCTAAAAACTTCTTTGCTCTTGTCCAATACATGGATACGATGGAAAAGCAGTTCAACCATGTTTTGAATGAGTTGCAGGAGGTAAAACAGCAATTAAAGGACATGCCGGAACAACAGAATACACTAAAGACTGCCTGCCAGAAAGCGATTCAAAATCTGGAGAACAAAATCCATAAAATAAAGGGACAGCTTGCCGACATAAAAGCCGGCATTATTGAAGGCTCAAAAAAGGCGGTTGACCAACTGAAACGGGGTGGACTATCCGGTCTGAATAAGATAATGGATTTTATGAAAATCAAAGATGGGTTAAATGCCATACATGATAATCTGAACCAGTCCATTGCTTCTACTGAAAAATCTATTGCAAAGATTAATGCAATCAGCAGTGAATATCATGAAGCTGGGAAACATATTAAAAATGTTGGCAAGGCTTTGATGGGGAAGGAACAGATTCAGGAGAAAAAGGGAAATGGCAGATTATCTGCATTCCTAAAAAGGCCTTTTGAAAGCGACCTGAAAAATCTCACCAAGATAAAGGGAACCATTGAAAATGCCATAGCTGGTATTGAAAATCTCAATCACTCCGTGAGGGATAACCAGAAAGCTGCTACCACAGAGAAAAAGCCGTCTATTTTAAAAAGCCTGCAAACCTTCAGGGAAAAGCCGCCGAAAAAGAAAGCAATGGCTCCGGCGGCAGAGAAGCCCCAAAAATCGGAAAGCAGCCTATAGATCTTTCTGCTTTTATCCATAGATATTTGTTGTTTCATTTGCTATAATCAAATCTATGAAGATGAAAAGGAGTGCTGCTATGTCCCGTAAAAACCATCAGGTTGTCAATGGCAGGCTTCTCCAAACGGATAAACGGTTTTCACAGCTAAAGCAAAGGCAAAAAGAAAAAATCCATGAATGGCTATATGAGGAATACCGGACAATCTATCAGAAAATTGAAAAGCCACCGGACAGCCGCCATAATGACACAATTTTATGGAATGTCTACGGTAAGATTGAAAAAGCTGAAATATGGATTCCGTTTGGAGAAGTTCAAAAATATTTTTACAGCAAGAAGAACAAATTCCGTAAACGCTATGAGAAACAAATAACAACTAAATAACCAATCCATTAAAAGTACAAGGCAAAAGGCTTTGTACTTCTTTTTATGTCAAAAAAAGGAGAATCAATCTATGTCAATCAAATTTAAAGATCAGGAACACAAGGAATTTTACAACCGGATGCTTACCGGCATTAGCAAAAATGACACCTATCGGAAATCCTTTTTTTACACAATGGGCATTTCCGAAGAAACAAGGAATAACATTAAGAACCTTTACGACTTCAAGGAAAACTGCATTAAATTTGAAGGGCTTCATGACGGCTGGCAGACGGGCGGCTCCATGCGAATCAGCCGGTTAGCTTTGAATTTATTCAATGGCTATGCAGAAAAGGGAAGTGAAACACTATCTACACCTTATGAACTCTTTGACTGTGATTTTGCGCCTTATTTCTTTGAAGCCATTAAGTTAAGATATCCTGAATTTTTCCAGGACATCTCTAAAAGCCGTTCTAATGGAATTTCTCTTTGAGGTGATACCAATGAAAAATAAAATACTTTTGACTGCTATGATGATTTGTTTAGCCGCTTTTGGTTTCGCTGCCTATCAGTTTTATCAATATTATGCCGAGGATGCCAAAGCAGCCAAAGGATTTGATGTGCTGATACAGGTAATTGAACAGACAGAACCGTCTGGTGAAGATGGAAGTTCCGAAGCCGGACAGACAGATGAAAATTCTTTGTCTGCTTATCAGCAGTTAAGCATCTTGAATGAAGATATGGTTGGCTGGATTAAGATTGAGGATACGACCATCAACTACCCCGTCATGCATACGCCAAATGATCCTGAATATTACCTGAAACACGATTTTGATGGTGCCTATAGTAATCATGGTGTTCCCTTTCTGGATGCTAATTGTACCTTAGACGGTGATAACCTTATTATCTATGGACATCACATCCGGGGACAGAAAATGTTTGGGGCATTGATGGATTATACAAATGAAGATTTTTACAAGTCCCATTCCATCATTCACTTTGATACCCTCACCGAGACAGGTCGGTATCAAATCATAGCCATATTCAAGGCACAGGCAGGTGGTGCTTTTCGTTATTACGATTTTACCCATACTGCAACCAAAGAAGCATTTGATTCTTATGTATCAGAAGCCAAAGCACGGTCTTTATATGAAACAGATTACACCGCAAAATACGGCGAACAACTATTAACCCTATCTACCTGTGAGTATTCGCAAAATAACGGGCGGTTGGTTGTCGTAGCAAAAAAATTGATATCAGGGAGTACTCTCCCATTTTAACAGAAAGAAGGTAAATAGCATGAAGAACATTAGAACAGATTTGGAAATCAGAACAAGCAATAAAGAGGTTTTACGTCTGGCGACTTATGTACAGAAAATCACGAAAAAAAATAGCACCGATAAAAGAGGAGGGAAACTCGTATGAATTATCAGGAATTTAAAGATTATATTGTGGAGCATGTGAAAGATTATCTGTCAGAAAAGTATCAGAAGGCTAACGTGGAGATAACTGAAATACATAAGAATAATAATTTTAAGCTAGATGCATTGACGATTTTCTTGCCTGAAGAAAACATATGTCCGAACATTTATATGAACGATTTTTACGAACATTATAAAGCAGGCAAAAACATTGAGGAAATCTTAGAGAAAATTGCAGAGCTTCGGGATATCCATGATGGGCAGGAAATCTTGTCTACGGATGATTTATTGAATTTTGAAAAAATAAAGGACAATATTATTTTCCGGGTAGTGGGTGCAAAGGAGAATGAAAGCAGGCTTTCGGATATGCCACATCGACTTGAGAATGATATGGCAATCATTTATCAGATTATGTTAAAAAAACCAGAGGACGGAATCACTACGGTGCAAATTGAAAATCATGTGATGAATCAATGGAATGTAGATGAAAAGAAACTCTATGAATTGGCTTTGGAAAATACACAAAGGGAACTTCCAGCCACATTTCTCCACATAAATGAAATGATAAAAGAAATCATGCGAAATAATTTTATGGAAATCAATCTCAATACTATGTCTGATGACGATGATATGGAACCATTTTTAGAGACATTATTTCAGGAAGCTATGGAAGAAATGCCAGAAGAACGGATTCCTATTTTCGTTTTATCTAATGACATAAAAATGAATGGTGCCGCAGCATTTTTTTATCCGGATATGAGAGAACAGATAGCCAGGCAGATGAATGGAAATTATTTTGTTCTCCCATCCTCTATTCATGAAATGATAATTGTGCCGGATAATGGAGATGCGGATTATCAGGAATTAAAAAATATAGTAAATGAAATAAATCAGACGCAAGTTGCGCCGCATGAAGTTCTGACTGGAGAGGTCTACAGTTATGACAGGGAAAGCAAACAGTTGATGTTGGCTGGAGAAAAAGTCCGGGAAGCGGCAGGGAAAAGTACGGATATTAAGGGTTCTTTACATCAAAAACTAAAGGAAGCCAAGGAAGATGTAAAAAAAGGGCAGAAAAACAGACAGCCTAAAGCAAAAGATGGATTGGACAGATAATAGCGGTCAATTGAAAATGAATAACCCCATTGACGTGACTAAATAATTATCTCAGTAAATGGGGTTTCGCAATCATCTATTACATATGGAAGGAGCAATCGGAATGATTGAGTTAAAAATAACCGGAAAACAGAAAATAGGTTCCATTGAATTTACAGGAATCGAAGGCGGCTTTGGTGAAGATAAAAAAGCCATGTTAGTCAAAGATATTGCCAGAATACACGGCAAGCAGGTTAAGCATATCAATGAAGCCATCAATGCCAACCTGAAAAGGTTTAAAACAGGCATTGATATTATTGATATTCTAGGTGTCGGAGAAATCGACCCCAAGGATTTTGGATACTCTAAACAAGCAGTCAATGCTTACAAAGGACTGAAAAAGAAAGGGTTACATGCCGGGATTTATATCCTGTCCGAACGTGGCTATGCAAAACTGTTAAAAATTTTAGAAGATGATGCCGCATGGGAAATATATGAGCAGCTGGTCGACGGCTATTTTCATATGAGACAGGAAATCAACGAGCAGCATGGTATGTTCAGCCAATATAACCATTTGGCTGTCATGGCTGAAAATGCCAGAACCAGGAAAGCCGGGCTTCTCTACAGGGTTGCCATGGTAACGGAATCACAGGAAATTAAAGAATGGTTATTGTCTTATATTATCCGGCTGCTGACAGGTGAAACTTTGGAACTTCTAAAAAAAGAGGATTAAAACAAGTAAAGGAGAATGATATGTCTTATATTTTAACTTTTATAGGCGGCTGTATTGCTGGTGTGATCATTATGAGCCTTATGCAGATCAACCGCCCGCTCTCTGACAGGGAGGACTTTGGAAACCACTCATAACCTGACAGAATGAGACTAAATGTACATGGAATATGGATAGTTGGAGTTGAATGATATGGCTATCAAAACAAGGAGGTGAGTAAGCATGAGTAAAAAAGATATCTTATTTCAAGCAAAAGACAAAACCGTCCAGAAAATAACTAAAGACGGTCTTGTCCAGGAAAATCTGACCCAGGGGACAACGAAGCGGATCAGTGTCAGGGAGGAAGATGTCTCCTTTTCACATAAAGGGACAAAATCTGTAGATGCTGTTCGGTTAGCCAAAACAGCCCATGACGTACATATATCAAATAAGAGGGCAAAAAAGGCAAAACAGTATGACAAAGCCCGCCTGCGATTTTCTGAACAGGATAAAGCGGAGAACACTGGTGAAGCTGCCGCTCCCAATCCAGACAGCAGTGCATCTGATAATGCAAGTGCTGCCGGTGAAAAATCCCTTAAAAAAGTGGAGAAAGCCGGGGGGAAAGCTGAAAAAGTGGATTCCAAGCTGGAGAAAGCCAGAAAAAAACAACCCCATAAGAAGAAATTAAAGTCGAAGCTGGAGTTTGATGAAGCCAGTGGAAAAGCAAAATACAAACTTTATTTTGAAGATGAAGCAAAGCCTGTCAAACACCCCGGTGCTATTAATCGGGGAGCCAAAGCCGCCGTAAGAAGCGGTGTTTTTTATGCCCATAAGAAGATACATCAGGTGGAAGGAGAAAATGTCGGTGTGGAAGCGGCACATAAATCGGAAAAAGCAGTTGAAAATACTGCCCGTGCGTTTAACCGCCACTCTAACCGCAAACGTTTAAAAAATCAGAAACGGATTACAAAACTGGAAAAGCGTTCCCTAAAGGCACATGTGCGCCTTCAATATCAAAAGAACCTGCATGAGAATCCACAGCTGAAAAACGCTAATCCACTCAATAAGTTTTTTCAGAAACAGCGTATTAAGCGGAACTACATCAAGTCCGCAAAAAAAGCCGGACAGGGAATGGCTGCATCTAAAAAAGCAGGACGAGCAGCGAACAAAGTCGGCAGCAAAATTGCCGGCTTTTTCAAACGCCATAGCCATTTATTTGGCTCAATCCTTGCTATTCTGCTCTTATTTGTTTTACTAAGTACAATGATTTCCTCTTGTTCCCTTATGTTAGGACAAAGTGTGACCACGGTATTTGCTTCCAGTTATCTTTCCGACCCGGAAGAAATTGAAGCCGCAGAACTGTATTACACAGAACTGGAAGTTGCATTGCAGCAAGAAATCAACCGGATTAAAGCCGAAAACCCCGGATACGATGACTACCGTTACCAGATCGGTGCAATTCAGCATGATCCCTTTGTTTTAATTGGTTATCTCTCTGCTAAATATACGGATTTTACATTTCACGAAGTCAAACCGGAGTTGGATTCCCTGTTTGCCAGTCAGTATGGTCTTTCTTTACAGGTAGATACCGAAGTTCGAACGGAAACCAGAACCATACAGGTAGGGGAAAGCCTGGGGGCAGTCGTGACAAGCGGGTATTGTAATTGTGTAATCTGCTGCGGCTCATGGTCAGGCGGGCCGACCGCTTCCGGGGCAATGCCGAAAGGAAAACATACAATAGCCGTTGACGCTGCAAATCCAATTGTACCTATGGGTACAAAAGTCGTGATGAATGGCATTGAATACACCGTGGAAGATACCGGAAATTTTGCCAGATATGGTGTTGCATTTGATGTTTATTATGACAATCATGCAGAAGCATCTGCCCATGGGCATAAGACGTGGGAAGCCTTTCTTGCGGAAGGCAATTCAAATTCCGTGGAAGTAACAATGGAAACCGAAGTTACTATTTTAAGCACGACATTGGAAACAAATTCGTTATCTGGTCTGGTCAGCAGCCGCTTGAATGAGGAACAAAAGGAAATTTACAGCCTTTACAATTCTTCAAAAGGGAATTTACAGACCTTTGCCAGTCCCCTGGAACTGAACTGGTACTATCTCGCCAGCAGTTATTATGGCTATCGTGTCAATCAAAGCAGTGGAAACAAGCAATTGCATCAGGGAATTGACATTGCCGTTTCGCCTGGTACGCAAGTCATGGCAATGCATACAGGAACCGTCACTACGGTAGCATATGACAGCCACTTTGGGAATTACATTGTCATCTCTGATGAAAAGGGATATCAATCAAAATATGCCCATTTAGGCTCTGTCAATGTATCCCAGGGGCAGACCGTAACCGTTGGTGATGTTATCGGTACAACCGGAAGTACAGGCGCTTCTACCGGAAGCCATCTGCATTTGGAGGTGCTTTATGACAATACGCATTACAATCCGATTTTCTATGTCACATCGGGAAGCGGAACACTATATGGTGATGGCGGTATGGCTTATGATGATGAAACCTTTGCAAAAATCATGGCTGAAGCAACGAAATATATTGGATATCCCTATGTATGGGGCGGTTCCAGTCCAAGCACCTCTTTTGACTGTTCCGGATTTGTCAGCTGGGTATATACCCAGAGCGGCGTATACAACATTGGACGGGATACAGCGCAGGGAATTTATAACCGCTGTACGCCGATTGATGCTTCCGAAGCAAGACCGGGCGATTTAATATTCTTCACTGGGACGTACAATGCCGGTGTGCCTGTCACACATATTGGGATATACGTGGGTGATGGAACCATGCTGCATTGCGGAAATCCAATTGGCTATGCAAATATCAATTCATCTTACTGGTCTAGTCATTTTTACAATTTTGGGCGGTTATCAGGAACAAATTAGAAAGCAGGTGAATAATGCGGATAGGATTACATGATGCAGATACCGAACATCTGCGAAATAAAATATTTCCCAACTATGCCTTGATGAAAGTGTCGGCATGGCATAAAACTCAAGGCGATATAGTGGACTGGTGGCAGTCCACCAAACGCTTTGACCGTGTGTATAGCAGTAAAATTTTTGACTTTACCAAGGAAAACCCACTATTGCCGCCACACACGGTCAAAGGCGGCACAGGCTATGACCTGAAATCAATACTACCTTCAGAAATAGAGGATAGTTTTCCGGATTATTCTCTTTATCCCGATTGCGATTATGCAGTCGGTTTTTTGACGAGGGGATGTATTAACAACTGCCCATGGTGTCTAGTACCCCAGAAGGAAGGCATGATACGTCCTTACCGTACTTGGCAGGAACTAATCCGGCCGGACTCGGACAAACTGGTATTGATGGATAACAACATTCTTGCCTGTAGCCATGGCATCGCACAATTAGAAAACCTGACAGGTTCCGGACTGAAGATTGATTTAAACCAAGGCATGGATATACGGCTTGTGACAGAAGAGCTCGTGCAACTGTTAAAGCGTTTGAACTGGATACGCTTTATTCGCTTTAGTTGTGACACCAAAAGCCAACTGCCTTATTTTGAGAAAATCGTCCGTTTATTTGAAAAGCACAAAATAAGTATCAGCAGAATTTTTATTTATATTCTTGTACAAAAGGATTTAGCGGATGCAGATCACAGGGTACAATCTCTATTCACCCTGAACCGGAATATCAGCCTGTATGCACAGGCTGAACGAAATGAGCATATGGGGATTGTACCGAATCGACTTCAAAAGGAATTTGCCCAAAGATATGTTTATGGGCGGATATACAAAAAGGAGAATTGGGCGCAGTACTGCGCCCGGAAAGGATTGATTGAATATGAGCAACACAAAATTGGAACGTATTGAAACTGAAATTGAAAAGACAAAGGCTAAAATCGCAGAATTTCAAAGTAAACTGCGTGAATTAGAGCGCAGACGTACAGAGGAAATCAACCTGCAAATTGTGCAGATTGTCCATGCTGAAAGCCTGACACCCCAAGAGCTTTCAGCATTTCTGGCAAAGCGCAAAAGTGTCTTTGAATATCCAAACAGTACCGATAACAAATCAAATAGTCAAAAAAACATAGAAAGTGAGAATGAATAAGATGAAAATATTGAAAACCACCACAAAGTTCTGCCTACTACTGATAATGATTCTGACATTGACCCTGCCAATAACCGTCATGGCACAAGTGAGTGAAGAAGCGGAAACTTCTGATACCACAGATACAGAGAATGCTGCCGTTCCTGATGATGCTACCCCTATCACTTCTGCCACAGCAACCACAATAGAGGAAGCACCGGACGGCACCGGCTCTGTTACGGATGCTTCCAGTGAAGAAAAACAATTTGTTGTTTTTGAAACTAAGTCAGGCAAAGTATTTTACCTGATTATCGACAATACAAAGACAGCTGATAATGTCTATCTGCTCACCGAAGTATCGGAAAATGACCTGTTGAATTTTGTAGAGACAGAAACAGACGGTACAGGCAATTCTGTTATTGGCGATACATTGACGGATTCACCTTCTACACTCCCGAACAACTTAGAAGATGATACCCCTTCCACAGAGGAAACCACTCAAACAGAGAGTTCATCTGACTCTGGCAGCAAGCCTTCCGCTTCCGGCAATTTAGGCATTATTATGATATTCATCATTGGAGTTGTCGGCATTGCCGGATACTATTACTTTAAAATTTACAAACCCAAAAAGGAGTTGATTGCTTCTGACGAGTTTATTGAAGATGATGATTATGACCTGTACGAAGATGATGAAAACGAAACGGATATCGATCATGACGATACCATAAGTGAAGATGAAACAGAAGAAACGGAGGACGATGGCGAATGATTTCACACAAGCTGATAATTGCTGAAAAACCAAGTGTTGCACAATCCATTGCATCGGTATTAGGTGCGACACAAAAACAAGACGGATATATGGAGGGCAACGGCTATCTGGTGAGCTGGTGTGTCGGGCACTTAGTAGAACTGGTACACGCCGACCAATATGATGAAAAATACGCCAAGTGGAATTACGGTGATTTACCCATCATTCCTGATGACTGGAAATATACCGTTGCCAGCGGCAAGCAAAAACAGTTCAAGATACTGAAAGATTTAATGCATGATGACCGTGTATCTTCCATTGTCTGTGCAACAGATGCAGGACGTGAGGGGGAATTGATCTTCCGCTTTGTATACCATCAGGCGCACTGCAAGAAACCGATTGAGCGATTGTGGATTTCCTCTATGGAGGACTCAGCAATCGCCAAGGGATTTGAGAATTTAAGACCCGGTCAGGAATATGAAAAACTTTACGCTTCTGCCCTTTGCCGTGCGCAAGCTGACTGGTTGGTAGGGATTAATGCCACAAGGCTGTTTTCCGTATTATATAACGCAACGCTGAATGTTGGACGTGTACAATCTCCTACCCTTGCCATGCTGGTACAGCGGCATTTGCAGATTGCGAATTTCCAAAAAGAAAAATATTTCCATGCACATATTGACTGCGACGGCATTGATGCTATTTCCGGAAAAATAACAGAAAGGTCAGAAGCGGAACGCATACAGACGGCTTGCCATGGCGGGCAGGCCGTTGTCACTGCCATAACAAAAGAGCAGAAAACAGTCAATCCGCCAAAGTTATATGACCTGACGACCCTGCAAAGGGAAGCTAACCGCCTATATGGTTTTACCGCACAGCAGACATTGGATTACACGCAATCGTTATATGAGAAAAAACTGGTAACATATCCGAGGACGGACAGCAACTACATAACAGATGATATGACAGATTCCACCGTGGAGATTATCACCGAAATTTTTTCACTGTTTCCATTTGCGAATGCAGCCAATGTAGCAATCAATATAAAAAATTTGGTGAACAATTCCAAAGTCACAGACCACCATGCGATTATTCCGACGATGGAGATTACCAAAGCTGACCTCGATTCTATCCCGGCTACAGAAAAATCCATTCTCACATTGATTTCCATGCGCCTGTTATGCGCCGTCTCCGAAAAACATAGCTATGAAGCGGTAACGGCAACCTTTGACTGTTCTGGCTATGCCTTTACTGCCAAGGGCAAAACTACTTTGCAGGACGGCTGGAAGTCGATAGAAACCGCATACAAGAATACTGTCAAAACTGCCAAGGATAATACGGCAGTACAAAACAAGGCAGACAACGCATTACCGCCGTTATTAGAACAACAGGTGTTTGACGAAATCGGTTCCTCTGTATCGGAACATTTTACCAATCCACCAAAATCTTATACCGAAGATACCCTGCTCTCTGCTATGGAAAATGCAGACAGCCCTGATGTGGAATTACATAAAGATGCGGAGAAGAAAGGGCTGGGGACACCTGCTACACGTGCTGCTGTAATTGAAAAACTGGTAACATCCGGTTTTATGGAGCGGAAGAATAAACAGCTTCTTCCCACGGAAAAAGGAATAAATTTGATTGCTATTCTCCCGGATACCATCAAAAGTGCCAAGCTGACTGCCGAATGGGAAAATGCCCTGACAGAAATCGCACAAGGCAGAAAGGCTGCCGACGATTTTATGAATGGTATCACGGCAATGGTTAAGGAACTGGTGCAGACCCACACCTCTGCGACAAATGAAGGCAAGGCTTTGTTTCAGACCGAGCGTATCTGTGTTGGAAAATGCCCTCGCTGTGGCAGCAATGTTTATGAAGGGAAGAAGAACTTCTATTGTTCAAATAAGGAGTGTTCTTTTACCATGTGGAAGAATGACAAGTTCTTTTCTTCCAAGAAAAAAGAACTGACTGCAAGAATTGCGGAAACGCTATTAAATAGCGGAAAAATCCTTGTGAAAGGGTTGTATTCGGAAAAGAAAGATACCAAATATGACGCTTATATCCTGCTTGCCGACACAGGCGGTAAATATGTGAATTATAAACTTGAATTTCTAAAAAGAAGAAAATAACACGAATAGCAAGCACAGCAGTTGGGTTCCCACTGCGTATTTTGCTATTTATGGGATTCCCCAAAACTATTCGCAAAATTGTATTTTGGGGAATCCCCAAACCCCTAAAAAATAGAAAGGATGATAACATGGAACGCATCGTAAAATTATATCTGGCTGACCAGATGATAGGTGAAGCCTATGCGAAAATATGAACACGTAGATGTGATTTCTGCTTTAGGCTCGGTTATGGATATCAACACGGAGCATTACAAAAGTGACTTTCAGTATGACAGGGAAATGTTTTTGGAAGCCGCCACCAACCCGGACACTGAGAATACGCATCTGTTATGGATGTCCCGGTCATCCGGAACATGGTGTTTCAAGGAGCGTGACGTTTTTCTCAAAGAAACCCACGCTCACCACACATGGAGCTATTATGCTGACACAAAGGATAACATTCTTGCTTATGCTGTAGAAATCATTGGAAAAGAAAATGGAAAAGTCATAGGAAACTTATATGAATTGGATTATAGACAGCACGTTAAACAGCTTAAATGCAACGCACTCTCTACCGCTTCTGTAAAACTAAAATTTGAGGATGGTGCAGAACGGTGTTATCCATACGAAGAATATAATAATCAATGGTATGGCTTACAAACAAAATATGGGAAGATAACAAAAACCCGCTTTGAGCCGGAAAATGAAGATGCCCTATGCCAACTTATGGGACAAGTGCATGATGAAAGGCAGAAATACACCCCTGCTATTTTCAAAGTGCGTATTAGCAGCAAAAAACCATCTGTCCATAAACAATTGGAAGCCAACAAGGACAAAATCAAAGCGCCTGCTTCCCCAAAAACGACAAGAAAAATGAAAGCAAATGAATTGGAAGTATGAACCTGTTTATAAGGTTGTTCATACTCCCAAAATGAAAGGAGGACGAAATGGAAAACGTCTTAGAATTATGTTTAGCCGACCGCAGGCAATATGAACCCAAAAACGTAAGCGGTGCATGGATGACTTTACCTGCTACCGCAACCGATTTATATATGCTCGAACAGCAATTAAAAACACCCACTAATTCCCTTGATGTTTTTATCTGTGACAGCCATTCCCCACTCTCCTGTTTACATCGTGAAATTGTAACAACCGGCGAAATCGACGAACTCAATTATCTGGCTGCTTTACTGGAAAAGGCAGATGAACATCAAATCAAAAAACTGGAAGCAGTCTGCGACAGTGAAAATGATTTTGAATCCATCACAAAGTATATTGATTTCATGTTTAACACGGAATACTTCACCCTGATACCGGATATCCGCAGTCATGAAGCATTGGGAAGATATTATTTATATGAAACGGCTTTATGCGACATGCCGGAGGAATGGAAATCAGGTATTCGTTTAGACACTTTTGGTAAGCATATAAAAAGCCAGGAAGGAGGTAGTTTCACAAAAGAGGGATATCTGGTAAAGACAGGCGAGCCATGGAAAATATCTTATCATGGTACGGAAGATATCCCAGAGGAATATTGTCTTACTTCTGCCGACCCGTTAAAGAAGAATTATTTAAGAAATGCAGAGTTGAGTATGGAGCAGGGTTACGATCTCTTAGACGGCAGGCTCAATAATATAGCCGATATTCAACCAAAGGAACCAACAGATAAAAAAGCATCCATCCATCAGAAATTGGAACAGACCTTACAGGAAGTGTCCGAAACAATTCCCGATATTAAGAAGTCAAAGGCTTCACACTTTGAATTATGACGAAAGGAGAAGAATATGCCCGAAGAAAATAAAATACCCATGAAAGAAAAAGTAAAGGCATTAATGGAAACAGCAGATCAAGCATATCCCATGATCTTTACGGAAGAACACTTTACCAATTTTTTATCCCGAATGACCACCTTACATATGTCTCCCAATAATGCCGTCTTGCTTTATTCGCAAGACAATAATGTGTCTTATGTTGCAGGATTTGGACAGTGGCAGGATTATTATGCACGCAATGTACGCCGTGGTCAGCAAAGCCTGAAAATACTTGCCCCCAGCAAATATACCTTTACAAAGGAGAATCCACGGATTCAGCCGGATACCGGACAACCTGTCATGGATTCAAATGGAAATCCAATCATAGATAAGCACTCCGTAACTGTTCCTACCTTTAAGCCGGTGTCTGTTTTTGATATCGCCCAAACATACGGGAAGGAACTCTTCATAAAAGACAGCTTTCATGAGGGAGATACAGACTGGTACTTTTATATGCAGGCATTAGACAATGCATCTTCTTATACCGTAGATACACTACCAGATTACCCGGCATTAGAAAATGAACCTGCGTTTACTGACCAAAATCGCAAACTAATCCTTGTCAGAACTGATATCCCAGCCGAGGAAATATATGCTGCCATCATCAAACAAATGACACGGGTAAAGTATTTTGAAAATGATGCAAATATACAAAAAGATTCTTTGACAAGCGAACTCGAAATAGCGAGTATTGCCTATGCAGTCAACATGCATTTTGAACTACCAACTGAATTTGCCTTTGACATCGAACCATGGGCAGCTGTACAGGAATTAGATACACTAAAGCAATCCTTAAAAGATATCAAGCAAACTGCCAACGATTTGATTACCGATATTGATCATTCCCTGACGAAACTTTATCAGAATCAAAATAAAGATTTCACGATGGAGGCAATGGATATCTTAACTCCAGATGAAAAGATAGATGAAGCCGGTTCAAAAGTTCATTTAGGAAAATTGATTAAAATGGCGGAAGCCATAGGAACCAATAAACCGGAGGATATGGCCAGAATGAATACCGTCAAAAGCTACCTTTCAAATTTACAAGATCGTATACCGGAGGGCGAATTGAAAACAGCCGTCAGGGAAGCATCATGGAGCAGTACGCCTGTAGTGCTCCAAAACAAATTGGAACGAATCTACCATGACCATTTGGAATACAAAGGGCTGTTGCCTGATACGACAATCACACAAGACGATTCCAGAAAATACGGCTATACTTATACCGATATGCTGCCTTTACACAGGGAACGTGCCTTGGAGCTTCACGACAGTGGGCATGGTATTTTTTTATTATATGACAATGACAGTGAAAGTATTGCGTCCTACCGTGAAGCCATTGAAGATTTTGGCGGTATCTTTGGGATTGAGCGTGAGGAATGGGATGCTTCCAACGAACTAAAGCAATTAAAAGATGATTTACAAAACAGTGATTCCACAAAAGAAATGCTGTTACTGTATGGCAAAGATAACCGATTTGGAATTTATCAGGTAAAAAGGGACTTAACAAGAGATTATGCCTTTGAATCTCTGGAACGATTACAGTCCAGAGGATTGTTTGTAGATAGGAATCATTACGACCTGGTCTACTTAAATGACCTGCCGCCTTCCGCAACGCTTGAAGATATTTATGAGCAATTCAATATCAATCACCCTGATGATTATACAGGACGTTCTTTATCCGTGAGTGATATCGTGGTCATCCGAAAAGACGGCGAAACAAAGGCTCATTATGTCAACGATTTTGGCTTTCAAGAAATCCCTGATTTTTTAGAGGAGGAACATTCTATCCGAAACGAAGTGCAGGAATCAGCCTTTCAAGGTACCGACTATTATCTGAGTATTCAAGAGACGGAGGATGGTTATGATTATTCCATATTTGACCATCAGTATCGCTTGAAAGATGGCGGACTGCTTAATAACCCACATATTCCTATGCTGGACGCTGTTAAAGAAGTAGTGGCACTGCATGGACTGGATGATACCAATTTAGAATCCATTGATTATAATGAATTAACGGAAGCTGCAGAGCAGATTTCAAGTGCCATATTTGAAAAGCAAAGTTTTAAACCACTGTTACAGGAGCATTTAAACACAAATGAAGAAGCCGGATATTTAACACCCGACGAAAAAAGAATTTTAGAAGATCGGTTGTCCTTCATGGATGACCACATGATGGTTTTTGAAGAATCCTACCCTGACGGCTTGCCGCTTGACGTTGAAACAGATGAGATTGACAGATTGTTTCAGGAGGTATTATCAAATGCCAAAGCACAGGATCTGGCTGCACAGGGATTACAAAACAATTCAGCGGAAGAAATTGAAGATAGAGGGTTTTTAGAAAATCAAGAAGGTAAACTATTCCATAATCTAGGTGATATCCTGACGAACGAGAATATGGATTTTCTTTCACTCCCTGCCACCGGACAACCTCAATTTAAAGATAATCTCTCTACGTCTGATAAAACACAGATTCTACTGGATTCTGCAAAACACTGGAAAACAAGATTAGGTGAACAGGAGAAGCAATTGATTCTTGATTATGCCAGTCATGCAAAGGATTTTGACCATGTGATTTTATTAGGTGAAGAACTTAGTGATTCTGCATTTGAACACACTTTTGGAGTTATGAATCCTGTCATTTTAGAGGAACTTCAGTTTGAAATTAACTGTTTAAGAGAAAACAATGAAATTTATCAAATGGCAGTAAACATAGATAATTTCATAAATTATACTAACCCTGATGGATACAAAGATGCTTTTGATAACAAGCGGCAAATTATTCTAAGTCTGTATCAAATAATAGTAGAAAGTATGCCGGAAATCAAGAAACATGATTTAGATAAAGCCCTGCTTAATTTAACGACCACTAATATGCCCGATGATGATTATGTCAAAAACGGTAATGAATTATTGTCACATCTGGAAAAATTAGAAAATGAAAACATGCCACATGAACTCGCAAAAGACATTTTGGAGTATACCATTCACATTACGCCTGGTGCCGAAGCAAAAACCGAGAAACAGCATGAAGAAGAAATAAGTAAATTGGCAAATGCTTTTATCCGACAACAGCCGGATATGCTTATTCCGGCTGAAATGCTTCTTGACTCTGCTGCTGATAATGAACCTGATGGAACAAAGGCAGCAGCTCTGTTACAAAGATTTACCGATATGAATGACAAAATAATGAAAAAGCATATGGAACCACAGGTGCTCATCTTTCAGTCTGACCATCCTGCTTTTCAGAAAGGGCAACAACTTTCTCTTTCCTCTGCTAACAAATTAATGGAAATACTCAATAGAAATGATATTGCCAAACAAATAGGCGCAGATGAAAGCTCCATATCAAGCTGTAATGTTTGGTATGAAATTGCTTATCTGATGGATGGCAAACTATACCATTATACGGGTAATCAGGACATTGTGAAAGGACACGGCAGCATAATCGACCATATCCAGACATATGCGGAGCAGGACTTGAAATTTTCACCCCCTATTGCCGGTGATAACAGCAGAAATGAAGAAATTGAAACACTGCTTTTCTGTCGGGACGAACTGGTTCCTTATCTTCAAATGCATTGTGACTATGCTGATACTAAAAAATCTGCCAATGCTGCTTTATCAGAAGCCCGTCAATTGCCTGATGACGCACCATATAAAAATGAGAAAAAAGAGTATTATACGGCTCTGGTTCATCATGCTGAAAAATGCCATGAAATCCTAAGCCTGAAAGATATGGATTCTCCCTTACCGGAAATGCCACGGCAAGAAGTTTTTTTCACACCCGAATCGCCGCAAATGATAGCTCATGACACAAATTTCCCTGATGCCCCTATCAAAGAACAGGCAGATGGAAGGATAAAGTCCAGACAAAAGCAATCCATATTGGAGCAGCTTGCATCTTCCAAACAGGAATTGTCCAATGCCCGCCCCTCAAAAAATATGGAGAAAGGCTCCCAAAAAACGAAAAGAGCCGCACTGGAACAATAAAGAAATTCAAAATCATGAATTTGCTGGACGCTGTCAGAAAAAATACAAAACGATCAAATATGGCAAAGACTTATTTGCCTGATAAGAAAAAAGGAGTGAAACGATAATGGATAGATTTACACTGGAAGAAAGAAATCTCATGTGCATTTATACAACGGCTTCACGTACAACACTGTTGCGGGATTTACATACTGCCCTGCCTGACATTTACCATCCGGAGCTAAAAGAGATCGCTGTATCAACAATTGCGAAACTGGAACACATGACAGATGAAACGTATCAGGAAATCCGCATAACAATCACCCCCGATGAAATATGGGACGAAGAACAGGAGGAATAACAACTTGGCAACGAAACTGAGCAGAATAAAAGAACTTGCAGCGCAGGCAACAAAACAATTAACCGCTTCACCGGAAAATTGGACATCCTATCTGGATACCGCTTCCGGACTATACCGCTATCCCTTTTCCGACCAGCTCTTAATTTATGCACAGCGTCCGGACGCTACCGCATGTGCAAGCATTGAGTTATGGAACCAAAAGCTCAATCGTTGGATAAAAAAAGGTTCCAAGGGCATTGCATTACTAGATGACAGCGGACGGAAAACAGAATTAAAATACGTCTTTGATATTGCTGACACACAGAACGGATGGTACAATCCACGCCGCCCCTATCTGTGGAAAATGCAGGAACATCACCATGTAACAGTTACCGAAGAATTGTCTGTCAATTATGATATTCCGGTTGGTGGACTTTCGGAAATGCTGCTGAAGGTTGCCGAACAATCTGCTGAAGATTTTATACTGGAAAATAAGAGAGACATCGTTTATACTGTAGAGGACAGTTTTTTAGAGGAATTAGACGAGTATAATGTGGAGGTTTTATTCCGGCAGACGCTTACCAATAGCATCGCATACAGCCTGGTGAAACGATGCGGGCTGGATACAAGTATTTACTTTACAAATGAGGATTTTGTAAACGTTCGCAATTTCAACACAATAGATACCGTCACCGCTTTAGGAACTGCCACTAGTACCCTGTCTGAACAGATATTGATGAACATCGGCAGGACGGTAAGGGATTTTGACCGTGCCTTTTATCAAAAACAGCAGCTAAGCCACACTATAGAAAAGAAACCAACAGAGAGGAGTCAGCAACATGAACAATCTAAGCAACGCACTGGATTACATACCGAACGGGGATTATCTGATTCCCAACCTGACATTAGACCCCATAGACGGAGAAATCGGAAAGTACGGGATTTTACGGAAAGATTATCTGAAAAAACACAGGGAGATCCTTTACAATCAATTGCTTCTGAAAGGGGAACTGGACAGCCATTTAGCAGAGGTACAGCAGACCGCCGCACAAAGACTTCGCCTGATGATCGAACAGGCATTAGTGAAACAGCCGGCACCGGACAAAGCCCAAAATCCCCGGAAATGGATGCAGCACATGAACATCCTGAAACAGCAAGCGGAGGAAATCGTCCTGACCGAACTCATTTACAACTAGAACAAACGACAATAGATTCTGTTGAATCGGATAGCCAAAAGCTATCCGATTTTTTAATGTCAGCACCTGTCTCTTTAAAGGCTGTCAATGAACTTTTACGTGCCGGCAGCAACAAAAAAAACAGCACTTTACGGATTTGTTCCTTTTATAAAAGACAGCATACAGCAGAAGAAAATATAGCATTCCTTAAGCAAGAATATCAAACCGGCGGCAAAGGGATACGTGTTGAGGGGAAAGAATTATCTGCATGGTTTGACGAAAGCGGGATTACTCTTGCTACTGGCAACACTGCTTTGCAGTCCCCTGATAATCTGTTGATCACGTGGGAACAAGTTGACAGAGGAATCAGGGAATTGCTAGATACCGGACAGTACTTACCGCAAATTGAATTGGATATGGCTGATACAAATGAAATAACCGAAACGGCTTCTAAGTTGTGGAATTTATACCGTGACAGTGACCATAACATACCGGAAGAATGGAATGAGAACGGCTCCGGTTATCCTGACAGTGTTGCAGAAATTTCACGCAGGCTTTCGCAAGCAGATTCTTTAAAAGAAATTGTTCAGAAAGTACAAACGGATTTAGCGGACGGACAGATTAACTTCTACCGATGGTCAAAGCCTGCTCATGTATTACAGGCAGTCACGGACTTGCAAAGAGAACCGCTGAACTTTATAGCAGATGAAGCATTTACTTCTGAACATGAACAGTTTATTACACAGGATGAAGTGGATGCGTATTTTACCCGTGGAAGCAGCTTTTCACAAGGTAAATTCAGAATTTATTCCTATTTTCTCCATGAACATACAAGTAAGGAGAAAGCTGATTTCTTAAAAAATGAATATGGAACCGGTGGCAGCAGTCATGCGCTTTCCGGAGCCGACAACAGTTATGGGGATCATGATTCTAAGGGTATCCGGTTAAGCCGTGGTAAAATAGGCACATCCTTTGATGAAGTAAAATTGTCATGGCCGAATGCGGTGAAGCGCATTGACAAGCTCATCAGCCAAGAACGTTATATGAATACAAAGGAACTTGCTTATATCCCGGAATATGAAAAAGAAATAATTTCCGCTGAAATCTATCGTTTTTTCTATAACTCACCAGAAAATATCGTGTGTCCATATCCTTATGGTGCGGAATATGATGAAGCATTAAAAAATATCCGTCCACAGTTGGATTCCCCCGATAAGTTAGCAGAAATCATTGAGTCCATGCATCCCATCTATGAGAATTTAAAAGAAGATGACCGGGATTACCAGGGCAAAAGAGACATTTATCACGAGGTCATTTCTTTTCAGAACGGAACCTTTACACTATTTCCAAGCTCTCCGGTTACGGAAAAAGAAAGTGTTCACTCAAATGAGCCGATAGAGCCGGACTCTAAAGAACTGTATCGGCAGCTGTCACTATTTCCGACAGAGCAGGAACAAAAAGAATCCATTTCCAGAGCAGAGAAAAAACAATACCCGGCTTTCAATGCTGATTTGTTAGCAGATGCCCTACGTTATGATAGAATGATGCATATCAAAAAGCCGGAAATTAAAGCCTATTTTGCAGAACATGCTAGTGCTAAAAAGCAGGCAGACTTCCTAAAAACGGCCTATAATACGGAGTTTTCTCTCTTTGATGTTGGGATTCCTGAACAACGTATAGGTTACCATGTAGAAGAACAAGGATTATATCTTTGGGAAGGCAATTATCTGTCCCGTACCTCTGGCTCTTTATATACATGGAATGAATTACAGGAGAAGGTTGCAGACTTGCTCAATGCAAATGCCTATCTGGAACAACCATTAGCTTATCAATCACCAACATTAGATACCAGTGCTCTCCCCTTTCATAACAACCAATTGCTTTATGATATGGCTCCCTTCTTATTTGAAAATGACAGTATCTTTGTCCGTTTCGATAACAGTGTGCAAGCCCGGCTTACGATAGAAGCTATTGGCAAAGATCGGTTTGCATTAAGTTTCAATGATGCAAGCACGCCCATGATTGCAGACCCTTATATTGAATTTGTCTATGACAGAGAAAATGCACTGATTTCAGGGCGCATGTTTCATTCCCCTACATTAAGTCAGAAGATTACTGCCGAAAATGAAAATCATGAGCTTATAAATAAAGATATAGAACATGATATAAATAACTCTATCCAAAATTGGATGTCAGAATACAAAAACCTTAATCCTGTATATCATGAGATTTCTGGTAAATTTCAACCTGAAAATGAAGCATCTGAAATCATTTTTGGAAAAATGGGCGAACCTATGGCCTCTGATGGCAATTTTAAGCGCATCCAGGCATTTGCAGATAAATATGGCATCCATTTACCTGAAATAGAACAGGACGAAAAATCTGTAAGTGAAGCAGAATCGGAAATCTATTCAGAAACCGAAACACAAGCAGATACAATACCATCCCCAACTTCAAGGAATTATAAAATCAAAGATGAAAATTTAGGTGTTGGAGGGCAAAAAACAAAGTATGGTTACAATGCAGCGGCTATCCGTACCCTGAAAACCATTGAAGCTGAAAATAGACAGGCAGCGCTTGAAGAACAGGAACTTTTAGCAAAATATGTCGGCTGGGGCGGTCTGGCACAGGCATTCGATAAAAATAACGAGCGTTGGGAAAAAGAATATACCGAATTAAAAGAACTTCTTACAGACGAAGAATATTCCTCTGCCAGATCCAGTACGCTTAATGCTCACTACACATCACCGGCTGTCATTCAAAGCATCTATGAAGCACTGGGGAAAATGGGGTTCCGAACCGGAAATGTCCTGGAACCTGCTATGGGAGTCGGCAATTTCTTTGGTATGCTGCCTGAGAGCATGGCAAAATCCAAGCTATACGGTGTGGAGATTGACAGTATTTCAGGACGCATTGCCAGACAGCTTTACCCAAAAGCCGATATCCAAATCACAGGTTTTGAAAAAACAGATTTCCCGGACAGCTTTTTTGACGTAGCCATCGGCAATATTCCTTTTGGCTCTTATAAAGTACCAGATAAGGATTACGACAAGCAAAATCTGTATATCCATGACTATTTTATAGCAAAGACATTGGATAAAGTAAGACCCGGCGGGATTGTTGCATTTGTCACTTCCAAAGGGACATTGGATAAAGCGAATCCTGATTTCCGAAAATACCTTGCTTGCCGTGCGGAACTGGTGGGTGCTGTCCGGCTCCCCAATATTGCTTTTAAAGACAATGCAGGCACGGAAGTGACCAGCGATATTCTATTCTTCCAAAAGCGTGACCGGATGATTGATATTGAACCGGACTGGGTACATTTAAACCAGACAAAAGAAGGTGTCCCGGTCAACAGCTATTTTACAGATAACCCTCATATGATGCTTGGAACCATGGTTCAAGGTGAAGAATACTCGCTATACGGAAATGGAACAGAAACAGCCTGTATCCCTTTTACTGATTCCAAACTAAACCTATCGGAACAATTAACACAGGCAATGAATCATGTTTATACACAGATTGATGAAATAAATCTGGATGACCTTCCGGAAATGGAAAAAGAACGTGAATCTATTCTGGCTGACCCAGAGGTGCGTAATTATAGCTTTTGTATCATGGATGATGAAATCTATTACCGTGAAAACAGCCGGATGTACAAACAAGACCTGTCCGGTATCCCTGAACAACGGGTAAGGCATCTGATAAAGCTCCGTGATACGGTCAACACTTTGATTCATTATCAGATGGAGAATTATTCTGATTTTGAAATTAAGCGGAAGCAACACGAACTGAATACTCTATATGATGATTTCACAAAAAGATATGGGCTGATCAGCAACCGGGGAAATTCCCTGGTATTCAGTGATGACCCCTCTTATTACCTTTTATGCTCTTTAGAGGTCTTGGATGATGAGGGGAATTTTAAGCGTAAAGCCGATATGTTCCACAAACGGACAATTAAGAAAAAGGAGATCATTTCCCACGTAGATACCGCAAGTGAAGCCCTTGCGGTATCATTATCAGAAAAAGCATGTGTGGATTTAGACTATATGCACAGCCTCAGTGGTATCCCCCATGAACAGATTGTTAAAGACTTAGAAGGTGTCATCTTTCGCTTGCCGGCTCCTGATGCCGATACTGTCCCGATAGAGAATGCTTCCTTTGTCACAGCAGATGAGTATTTATCCGGAAATGTCAGGGAGAAGCTACTGGAAGCAAAACAAGTACTGGAAACCAGCGATCAGTTTCATATCAATGTAAAAGCATTGGAAAAAGCACAGCCAAAAGATTTAGAAGCATATGAAATTGACGTGCGGTTAGGTTCCACATGGATAGAGCAGGAATATATACAGCAGTTTACTTATGAACTATTGCAGACTCCTGAATCCATCAAAAACGCCATCAATGTCCATTACTCGGCATTAACCTCTCGCTGGAATGTAGAAGGGAAAAGTGTAGACAGGCAAAATGTTCTTGTTAATGAATCCTATGGAACAGGACGTGCAAATGCCTACCGAATCATTGAAGATACATTAAATCTACGTGATGTCCGTATTTACGATACCATTGAAGATGCCGATGGAAAAGAACGGCGTGTGCTGAACAGAAAAGAAACCATGCTTGCCCAGCAAAAACAGGAACTTATCAAGCAGAAATTCCGGGATTGGATTTTCGATGACAGTGACCGACGGGACTATCTGGTACATAAATATAATACCAAATTCAACTGTATCAAGCCAAGGGAATATGATGGTTCCCACATTACATTTAATGGAATGAACCCTGATATCCATCTGGAAAAACATCAGGTGAATGCTGTTGCCCGTGGTCTTTATGGTGGAAAAACTTTGCTGGCGCATGAAGTTGGGGCAGGTAAAACATTTGAAATGATTGCAATTGCCATGGAATCCAAGCGGTTAGGCTTATCCCAGAAAGCGTTATTTGCGGTTCCCAATCATCTGACCGAGCAGACAGCCAGTGAATTTCTAAGACTGTATCCCTCTGCCAATATTTTAGTTGCCCGGAAGAAAGATTTTGAAACCGCTAACCGAAAGAAATTCTGCGCCCGCATTGCCACCGGGGATTATGATGCCGTTATTATGGGGCATAGCCAGTTTGAGAAAATCCCCATCTCCAAAGAACGGCAGGAACGTCTGTTACAAGAGCAAATCGATGAGATCAGTGATGGGATTGCTGAATTAAAGGAACAAAATGGTGAGCGCTTCTCTATCAAAGATATGGAGCGTACCAAAAAATCATTAGAAGCAAAACTGGAACGGCTGAACGACACATCCAGAAAAGATGATACGGTAACCTTTGAGCAATTAGGTGTAGACCGCTTAGTCGTTGACGAAAGCCATAATTATAAAAATCTGTTTTTAGTTACAAAAATGCGGAATGTCGCCGGACTGTCCACCAGCGATGCCCAAAAATCTTCTGATTTATTCATGAAATGCCGTTACATTGATGAAGTGACCAATGGGAAAGGCATTGTTTTTGCCACTGGAACCCCCATTTCTAATAGTATGACGGAATTGTATACGGTTATGCGGTATCTGATGTATGACTACTTAAAGGAAAATGACTTGCTGCACTTTGACGCATGGGCTTCCATGTTTGGTGAAACCGTCACGGCAATGGAGCTTGCGCCGGAAGGCAACGGCTACCGTTCCAGAACACGCTTTGCAAGATTTTTCAATCTTCCGGAATTGATGAATATATTCAAGGAAGTAGCGGACATCAAAATGGCAGACGAGTTAAATCTGGACAGACCGGATGCAGTCTATCAGAATATCGTAGCAAAACCTACCGAACATCAAAAAGAGTTGATTGCCGGACTCTCTGACCGGGCGGCAGCCATCCATAACGGGGCAGTAGACCCTTCCCAGGATAACATGCTGAAAATCACCACGGATGGCAGGAAAATCGGTTTAGACCAACGGCTAATCAACCCTTTGCTGCCGGATGATGAAAACAGTAAGACAAATCTATGTATGCAGAATATCTACCAGATTTGGGAAGATAACAAAGATACAAAAGCAGCACAGTTGGCATTCTGCGATTTTTCCACCCCATCAAAGGACAAATTCAATGTCTATGATGATATCCGGGGGAAACTTATTGAAAAAGGAATACCCGAAAATGAAATCGCTTATATCCACGATGCCAATACAGACGCAAAGAAAAAAGAACTGTTTGCAAAGGTTCGTTCCGGGCAGGTTCGGGTTCTATTTGGTTCTACCCAAAAGATGGGTGCTGGAACCAATGTGCAGGACAGACTTATCGCTATCCACGACCTGGATGCTCCATGGCGGCCGGCTGACCTTTCCCAACGGGCAGGGCGAATTGTCCGACGAGGAAATATGTTCAAGGAAGTCCATATTTTCCGTTACGTTACCGAAGATTCCTTTGACTCATACCTCTACCAAACGCTGGAAAATAAACAGAAATTCATCAGCCAGATCATGACAAGCAAAACGCCGTTACGTTCCTGTGAAGATATGGACGAAACGGCGCTTAATTTTGCAGAGATTAAGGCGCTTTGCGCCGGCAATCCGTTGATAAAGGAAAAGATGGAACTAGAAACTGACCTTGTGAAATTAAAAGTCCTCAGAGCCAACTACCAAAGTCAACGCTACCGCCTGGAGGATAAATTATTAAAATATTATCCGCAGGCGATACAGACTTCCAAAGCCTTGATTACAGGTTATGGAAAAGATATTGAATATTTAAGGATTGCCACTTGTAAAGATGCAGATGGATTTTCTCCTATGACATTATTTGCAAGGGAATACACCGATAAAGAGCAGGCAGGAAAAGCCCTACTGACCGCCTGTAAAAAAATGAATAGTACACAGGCTGTCAAAATAGGCACATACCGTGGATTTGAAATGCATTTATCCTTTGAGGGATTTGACCAGAAACATGTGATTACCCTAAAGCATGACCAACGTTATAAAGTGGAATTAGGTGATGACGTGTTTGGAAATATCACACGTCTTAATAATGCATTAGAGGGGATTGCGGACAGGCTTCACAAAAGACAGCAGGAATTAGAATCTCTGCATCAGCAGCAAGAAAATACCAAAGCGGAGCTGGATAAACCTTTTGACAAGGAAGCAGAGTTTCAGGCTAAAAATGCCCGATATATTGAATTAGACGCACTTTTAAATATTGAAACCGATAAGTTAGAACAGGCTGCCGAACCGGATTCCCCCAGTCCAAATGAAATACAGACAGAGCCGCCCCCGGCATCACAGACGAGCAAGAAAATCACCCCTGCTTCCGGCCGGACATCTGTTTTGCAGCGTCTTGAAGCGGAAAAAGCTAATGTGTATGCCAGAGAGCAGCAAAAGACAGCCGAACATAAACAACCGGCACTAGAAGCGGTTATGTGACACAGTACACACGAGTATCACCAGTATAAAAATAGGAAGGAGCGCCAATGCCAAAACTATCAAAGAAGCAAAAAGTATTCTGGAATCTCTTCATCGGTGACAATGGACGCCGGCAGTATAATAAAATCTGCCGGGCGTGTGTCCACCCATGCAAGCAGAGTTTCAGGGCGAAAATAGTATCCTGCCCAAGATACTATAGTAAAAAGCAAAATCGGGCAACAAAAAGGTATTTATTTTGAACTTTTTTCAACTTGTAACAGGTTAAAAAAGTGTGCAATAGTATTTAAGCCATTAAACAATTATTACCTGCTGACAGAGCAAAAGACGTGTTTGCTACTATAAAAATGATAGTAGTAGACACGTCTTTTAAATTTGCTTTTTTAATTGACAATTCACTGGATTTTCTTATGTTCTGTTTCCTTCAATGTTTTTAAGTTCTTCCGTAAGCATTGTACCAATCTGTATTCCTATCTCTATATATACATTTTCGTACTCGGTTAAAAGATTGCTTAACTCATAATGCAGTTCGGAATCTTCTTTTAAATCTGGAATATGTTCAAGCAGCATTTTTCTGTAATTTTTGTCTGCATTTTCTATTCTGGTCTTATAATCGTCGTTTTGAATGTTGCAGCATTCTACTCCATGCAGCAAAAACTCCCGTATTTGCTGCAGGTTCACCCGTTCGTAAATATCCGTAATAAAGGACATATTTCCCCCCACTTTTTATAAAAAAATCATTTCCCGGTTTCTTAATGTTCGTTTAAAAATCATTCTTGAATCTTTTCTTCAGACAGGTCATCTGCATCTCTACCAGATAAATAGATTTCCTCATTCTCTCTTTGAATTTCCTGCAACTTTTCAATAACATCGGCTATCGCTCCTGATAACCGGTAATACATCTGCTTATAATCTGACATCTTTTCACCTCGCTCTGTGTATTAAATTTACTGGTCTAACATTCCTCTCATATATGCTTTGACCTTTTCCTTTTGAGCCGGCTTTAAATGGTTCCAATCACTGATTAACTCTTTTTGCTTCCCTGTCAAAGCCTGTGTAGTATCATCTCCATCAAAAAATTGTGCCAGGGTTATCTCGAAAGCATTACAGATTTTTTCCAATGTGAAAATTGATGGACTATTTCCCCTATTGATAAGATTTGATAATGTTGATTGGGAAATACCTGCTTTTTTTGACAGTCTGTAATCACTCCAATCGTTCTTTTTTTTTAATTCAATAATCCGGTTCACTATTTCCATGATAACAACACCCCATTTAGAGCCACTTTGTTTCTATATACCTTTTTAGATATATTCCTATATAAGTATATACTTATTCAGATGGGTTGTCAATGTGCATTATACCATTGATAATGTATATATCAAAAGGAGTGTATACGTAATGGCAACGATAAGATTAACATTAGAGCAAAAATTAAATAAAGAAAAGATGAGTCGTTATGAGCTGTCAAAACTAACTGGGATTCAATATCATACACTGGATGGCTATTACAAGAATAAGGTAAAGCGGTATGATAGTGAGATACTGTTGAAAATTTGCATCGCCCTTGATTGTAATATTGAAGATCTCATAACAATCACACGGCATTAAAAGTGAAGCTATCAAATTTCATCAATAGTGAAAAGAGCCTGTCAATATTTAAAAGAAGTATGCTTTGAAAGCCACACTTCTTTTAAAGGTTACCTCTTATGGGCTAAAACCTACCTTACCGGTGGGGAAAGATGTCGATAAATAGTTGCATATTTCACATTTTTCATGTCTTTAAATGAATGAAAAATCCAAGTTTCTATAAAAACTAAACATTATTGTACGTGCTTCCTCTTCCTGCCATCCATTTCCTGAATTCAGCTAGAGATTCTTTACCTAAATCTCTAATGCTCAAAAATTCTTTATCTGTTAGATGGCTGACTTGTGAAAGAAAATAATAGTTTTCATTGTAAAACCCATTTTTAATTCGGGCAGGCAGGTCGATGTCTGAAATCATTTCACCTTTATCTCCACCTATCGCAATCCCTATATTTCGTAATATTGTAATTATATTTATCACATAGCTATGACCCTCGGAGCTAAACATTTGTAATATATCATTAAAATCAAGTCTCTTTAAATCTTCAAGTTTTATAATATGATTTCGGACAAATATTCTTTTTGCAGAGTCTGGCAATTCCAAGTGCCAGACCGTGCCTGACAAAAAAGTTTTTGAATCAACACCAAGACAATATATTTTTCTTTCAATCTCTCTCTGTGCAACCTTGCCAACCCCTCTAAAAAATGTAAAATCCCCTCCTGTAAAGTTCAGCAAATCTTTTACTGTCTTAATATCATAGTTTTTAAATTGAGTATTGATAATCGGTGATAATTGCAATTTTTCCACTTTTGTTTCTTCGACTGACATGCCGTCTTTTAATTTCAAATAAACACCTCTATTCTTTAGTTTATCCATCTTAACCCTATATGGAACATTGTAGTGAATATGTCCACTATATTCAAGTATAAATTCTGCAAATATAATCATAGAAAAGGGAAAGGACATGATATACTTGATTTCATACAAACCGCTTTGGGCAACAATGAGTGAAAAAGGAGTCTCCACATATCAGTTATTACAAAAGGGAATTGATAACCATACACTCCAAAATTTAAAAGAAAATAAAAATATAACGATGCTGACTGCTGAAAAACTTTGCAACATTTTAAATTGCTGCGTTGGTGATATTGTCGAATTTATTA
>Ga0153972_1000042_pt1 | contig 34326 bp, 31 predicted proteins | sample TSGA056MetaG_FD_104732 | JGI IMG/M metagenome (GOLD analysis project Ga0153972, IMG submission 104732) | Attine ant fungus gardens microbial communities from Georgia, USA - TSGA056 MetaG | ecosystem: Host-associated > Fungi > Mycelium > Unclassified | place: USA: Georgia, George L Smith State...
ACCGAGACTGGTGAATTACGAGAACAGGAGCTCAGGTCTGACTTTTGGAAGGCTATGATCGACCGAGGCTCGCAGACAATACGTCATTACAATGATCGTGATTCAGCGTGGAGGATTCTCAAGCTGATCCTCGAGGTCTCGGAGGTGTCAGGTCCGCGAGAGGAAAAAGTATCTCAGCAAAGACAAGTGATTAAACTCCAGAAAGAGACGGCTGACAAGGGAAAGACCCTTCCGAAGACTGATATCGGTTATCAACTCTATTCTCAGATCAACGAATTGGAGAGGAAGAGGAAGGGGTTCATTGAGAAGCTCGACAAGCAAATGGCCGGAGCCAACGTAGATCAGGAATACAAACGTATCCTGCAAGATCAGCGTAACCAGTTGCAACAGGAGAGTGACATCGCTGCGGGGGACATAGGGTCATTGAAACTACCAATTACTCAACGATTCATGAAATCCTTCAAGGCAAAATGGTCCGGTTGATATCTTACGAAAAATTGGACCATGTTTTGATTTTAATTATCATTGGCCTGATGGTGGATGCCTCAGGTACTAATCTATGGAAGGTGTTTAAAATTACAACTTTCGGTTGCAACCAGAGCCAATGGATTTTTCGACAACTATTCCTTGTCTCTTGAAACAGGCGAAAGCTTGAGCGTGTCGCTGATGATTTTAGCTTTTGCGAAATGAAAACAGGACTAGATTTCTTGACTTCTTCTAACCAAGTGACGAACTCGATGAAAGTTTGTTACGAGCGCTTATTTCTGGTTTCAGCTGGAAGCCTCGAGGCTACCTCATGGTCTTCATGGTGGTTAATCCACGAGCAAGTGGGGTGTTTGTCGAGCTCTTCTCTTGTCCTCGGACTTTCATCGCTTAGGTTCTACAATTTATGACGGCACAAGCCATCAACGCGACAAAAGGTGTGAAGCAGGATGATATCATCATCGCGTACGTTATCGTTCTTTCAGTGATTCAGAGCTTTGAGATTTTGACCCATCATATAGGTTCATGGGTCCGACTGGATCTGGAAAAAGTTATGTGAGTATTTGGAAATTTCAATCTTTGAGAACGAAGGATCATATAAGATACCAGTTTATCGATCTTCTTACCGGACAATTAGGTCAACGAGCTGGAAATTCTTTAGCGTCTGTGACGAGCAATATCGAGGCCACACGATTGTCTCTCCCCAGTGATCCCAAAAAGAAGATCGTCCTCGTGGATACTCCTGGTTTCGATGACACGACAAGGTCCGATATGGAGATCCTGAGCATGATAAGTCACTGGCTCAAGACGACGTATGCGGCGTTTTTCTTTCTTTCCAATACATTGAGCTCTGGTTACAGATACGAGCGCGATGTCAAACTAAGTGGTCTTATTTACTTACATCGGATCACCGACAATCGTATGGCCGGCAGTCCCTATAAAAACCTTCGTATGTTCGGAGAATTATGCGGAGATCTTGCCATGAATCAAGTCATTCTTGTTACCACCATGTGGGAGAGGGTCGTTGGGGCAGTTGGTGAAGCACGGGAGAAAGAGCTCCACACCATCTTCTGGCGAAGTCTCATAGAAAAAGGTTCCGAAGTTGACTCTCTTAAGAGAGCGAACGATCAAGAAGCCTGGGGTATTATTAATAAAGTGGTCAATAGGCACTTTCAAAACAAACAAGCCGAGGCGGTTTTGTTACAAGAGGAATTGGTTGACCAAAAAATCAAACTCAACGAGACTCAAGCCGGTAAGGCATTGTATACAGATCTCCAGAGGAAGCTAGCAGAACAGAAAGAATCGATGAAGACTTTACTCGTGCAGGTGCAGAAGTCAAGTGATCCCCATCTTACAAAAGAGTTGCAAAAGGAATATGACAGAATTCAGAAAGAGTTTGACCAAGCTTTTGACGAAGCACAGTCGTTGAAGCGCTCTCTCTGGGGGAGAATATTCTCGACTCTTTTTCCCAAGCCGACTAGATCAGTGAGGCCTTGGAATTGTTCGAGTTGACAACCAAGTTTCTGATTCCTTCCTTTTCGTGTCTAGAGAGCAGTCAAACTGATAGCTCCCCACTCAACATCACGTTGAAATGGAATGAGATTTACTATGTTTATACAGCTTGACCATTCATATCCAGCAAGTGATGAGGAAGAGCAGCGGGACGAGGATGCCCGTATCCATTTACTTACTCGCAACCCACTAAAATATTTGAACAATATGGCACGGCTTCAATAACTGCCTTCAAATACCGTGGTGCAAGGACACCATTGTCCGACAAGCAGTAACCGCCTAGCCTTCTTGGAATGTTGATCACCCAATACCCCACTCCATTACACTCATTCTGAACTTCCATTCAAACTCGTAATCAAGTAAAAGCGTCCGAACACGAACACGAACACGAACATTAATATGGAGATCGACGTCATGGTCCAAGTTATTCGATCTTCTTCAAGTCTACGTGATTATTATTACCGTAGTTGTAGCACTGTCATGAGTTACCTATGAATATGATTTCTTTGATATAACAAGTCCTGATGCCATTTATTGCTAAGGCTAGATACGCTCTATTTTTCACGATTTTTTTCACCTTGTGCTCATGCAGCCGAAGACTACCAAGACATCCACGAGAGATTTGTCCTACTCTGAAAGAACCCACTAAGAGAATAAAAAAAATTAGAGACATCCATCAACCGTGAGTCATGGAGCTATCAATCCAGGAATACTAGCATTCTTCCATCATCATGATGCTTAGAATCAGGTACCCCTCAAGTCCTCAAGGAGCGAGTGACACCATTCAAAATTTGATCACCTTAAAACGAACAATTGTCATAAACTGGGGGATACATCCTTCGCCCAAGGGCAGTAAAACACTTGAGAATTGAACTCATCTACAGAGTGTAAGGTGTAACATGGCGTAATATAAATTGTGATTAAGCTAGCAGTCCAGCACAGAAATCCAACAATAAGAGGAACAAGAAAGAAAGGCGATGCCAAGACCGCATCAATAAAGTGATCAAAAAAGAAGAGGAAGGCGGGAAGATGAAGACGACAACGACAACGACAACAATGGGAGCTCTGGAGTACCATTTAACAAGACACTATCAACAAAATAAAAAATGTAACGTCAATTATGAAAAGCAAACCATTGCTAATAGTGAGCTAATAGATAATGAAGTGATGATGATCAAGAATCTGATAATTGATTGACTATGATCCACAGAACGCGCGAATGATAAAGGGATATGTGATGGAAGGTGAGGGCGGAGTAGAGTGAAAATCTACTCAGTTAATGACAATGATATGTACAGAAGGCTAGGACACGAGGATTCGACAGAAAAACTGGATGATGGATGATGGAGGGCGCACAAGGCTTGGTCGGAAAAAACGTAACACTCCTCCCTGACAACTGTCGCCAAACTGTGCTGAAGTGTACAGATGGAACAGAGCAGGGTAGACACACGGGCCAAGAACAGGAATCCAAACGATGATCTCATCTAATTCCTCACCCAGTGATGTTCTTCCCTCAGTAACGTCCAATAAATGACCGCCGCTCCACATTGTACGTTTCTCCTTAGCCAGCTTAAAGCGCCAAGCTGGAAAGAAACCCCGGAACCGAGAAACAAGGAAAGGGTGACTTCCATGGAAGCGGAGATCCAGGGCCAGCTTAAGAATAGCAAATTGGAGATCGATCCATGATAGGTCCACATATATCGGGCGGGTCCTTTGAATGAGGATCATTTTTAGATTCAGGTCGTGATAAGCAGTGGCAGAGGAGGGAAAGAGGGAGTGAAATGAAGCTACACGCTTTTGACTTGTGTGGGCTGAAGATTTAGATGACGATGCAATGATGTATATCTTTCCAGCGGACACAATGTTAGAGGGTCTACTTCAGCCTTTCTGATGAGTGTCGTCGGAGAGCTTGTTGTGGATTATGGATGAGTGATCATTCCAGAAACCTAATGTGGTTCTCATCTCGAGGTGGAAGGATATTGATTCATGCAATTTCCGATTGCACTGTATAGTATAAATCGAAAATAAGACTGCGATGTGGCCGATCGACATGCGGTCATGAGATGAGCGAAAAAACGTGACCCATTGGCATAGGAGCAGATAAGTTATATAGGTGATATATGATTCTTCGGCAAGTGCGATTTCTACGCGCCTTGGGGTGTAGGCTGCTGGACGGGCGCACTTACATCTCTTGCCTGTCCTTGGCCATCCTGAAAAGAAGTGAGAGGCATTATTTTCCAAGGCTTGTGGACAGGAGTGGCAGAATCTAAACCCACCATGCGCTGCTTTTTAATCGGTCTAGGTCGAACGCCAGCGAAACCAACCTTGGCGTTCATCTTCTGTGATCTGTTCCCATTTAAGACACCATTCGTGTATGTTGAGTCCGCTGGCGGAGGCACGCCATTGATCCCATCTTCACGCTCGCGTTTCTTCCCTCTCAGCGAATCGGAATTGGTGTTTGTAGGTGCAGAGACTGCAAGCGATGGCTGTGATTGGAGGTTTAAGGATGGCGCGGTGGATGAAGGCCTTGAGCTTGATCTGGGAACAGCGGAACTGGGAGGTGGTACTACCGAGGAAGGGTGAGATCTCGGAGTTGCAAAGGCTGTAGGAACTAGTTGATAGATAGATATATGTCTATGTGATGCCTTCTTGGAAGCAGAACATGCCCAGATTGGATTGAAGAAAAGTGAGGATGTCTTTAAGAGAATCTTGTTTTGGATTCCATGATTGTTTATCATGACTTAGCATAAGTATAATAATATCTCAGGAATTGTGGACTTATATTTAAATCATGAAAAGGACTAATGGGACAAATCTATTTATAGATTAGAGATCTGAGAAGATTAGATAAGATAAGGTTATGTTACATGTCACATGATAGAACCTTCTGGAAGGATTGTGGGATAGTGACTAAGCATACACAAGGATAAATACAGGTTGTGTATAAGTAGGTAATTAAATCCAACAAGAATCCTATTGAGTTCTCTTCATTCTCTCTAAATATTGAGTATAACTGAGCTAAGTATCCCACTGAGCCCAGCTATTACATTGTTGATATCATTCAGGATATAATTATATGTTTCAAGAGAAGCACTACTGCATGGGTGTAAGAACTAGCTAAGCAAGATGCTCAACTAATAGTACTCAACATTGGAGAGAACAAAGAGAACTCAATAGAGTTCTCATTGGATTCAGCTACCTACTTATACATATTCTATGTTTGCTACTATATATGCTTAGTCACTATCCTATGATCCTTCTAGAAGATTCTATCATGTGATATGTCACATGATTCCCTTATCTAATCTCCTTAGATCTCTGTTCTATATTTAGATTTCTATCAATAGAATTCTGTCCATTTGGTCTGTGCAAATATGGTACAAGTCCATAATGTTTAATATTTCATCTTGCTTGTGTCAAGTTATGACAATGGGCATACAGTAAATTTGTTAGAAAAGAATCTCATCCTATATTCACCAATAGATGCATGATTGATAATAAGTCTTGTGATGTATGCACACTTCATGTTAAAAAGATTGAAGTGCTTAAGCTATGCTCTGTGTAGTACCTAAGTCAAGATGTCTTAAATGTTATAAACCACTTGATCAGCAGTATAGAAAATACAAAAACATAATATAAGTATTACATAATGGATTAGATAAGTGGATCACATGGTAGAGTAACTAGCATATATAAGTAGCTAGCTTAATCTATAGAGAACTCTGCTGAGTTCTCATCTTCATTCTGCTATCTAGAGAGTAAGAGCTCTCCTCAACAGCTATCACAGCTTAGTAGGTGTAATTGCTGACATTAAACACCCTTCAAGTCCAAGTTGACAAGAAGAACTCATTAGAGTTTCCATTCAATTACTATATAGTAACTTAGCTGAGATAATTTAATTACTCTCCAAGTCCAAGTTGACAAGGAGAACTCAATAGAGTTCCTATTCAATTATAGTACACTACTTATACATTTCTCTCTTGGTCTGTGCACCTATCTCCCACAATCACATGACCTCTAAAAATATCCTATCATGTGACCTATCACATGCTACCAGCTTAGTGACAACTATGTCACACTATCACACCATCACACCTATTTAGTAAGAAAAAAAAAAGAAATAATGACTTAGATATTCTAAGTCATAACACCATCCCCCTCTTAAGATTTCTCATCCTAAGGATTTATAGCTCATCGTATGGGTCCCATAGGTTTTCCATCTCATCATCATCTTCTGTCCACTCCTTAATCCCTGACTCTTCAATTTCTTCTTCTTTCTTGATCGTTTCTATAGTGTTATGAGACAGCCCCTAAGGAGAAAACTATCTCCCATGCATTCATCAATCTGATAGAGAATATCCAAGAATATAATGCAGGAAAGATATAAATAGCATGGGAAGACTTATGTAAAGATATGTATAGTACTTAGTAAGGATTATGTGATTATGGGAGATAGGTGCACAGACCAACAGACATTTGTATAAGTAGCTACCAGAATCCAACAGGGAACTCTATCGAGTTCTTCCTGAACATCCACCTTGGGTGAACTCTAAGTCTTCACAACTCCATGTTAACATAAGAACTCAATCCCTACTGTTGACTCTGCACCTCACAGCCTTGATATCTTCTCCACTTACTCTCTTATCACCCTCGCTAGTGAGCACAATGTTTATAAGCATTTTGGATAGTGGGCCCTAGCTGTAAAGGGGACTTCACTGCCAGTTAGGGATAGTAGATAGCAGAATAAGACCAAATCTAGGCCTTATCTCCAAGACCAGACCTTGCAACTAGGTGGTGCTTGTAGTTACTGTTCTTCTTATAAGCCTTGTGCTGGTGGTCCCTTTGGACCTGTACATGTAGAGAATTGACAGTATCTCCCTAGGAAGCTGTCTAGATTAGAGGTCCTCTTCTTAGAGGCAATTATTTACCATTTGACTAGGGCAGTAGTCAGTAAGGCAGTAGAAGTCTAGTCAAGAGAAGGTTGTGCACCCTAATAGACATAGCCTTAAGTTAAAAGCCCTGGATTCACTATCATCATCATCACCATCATCATCATCATCTTGCTCCCCCTCTTCACCACCAGTACCAACAATTATATCTCACTAACAAAGGGAGCAAATGGCCCCCACATCCTAACCCCAACCAACCCCCTCTTATGAGGAACAACTCCTCACTATAATCGCCAACCTGCAGCAGTAGATGTCCACCATGCTCTCCCAGCAAGGGGGGAGTAGAATTGAAGTAGTAAGGCCTCTGGTATTTGGAGGAAAGATAGAGGAGGCAGAAGTAAGTATGGTGGAAGAGTTGTTTACCAAAATGAGAAATAAGTTTGGGGAGACAGTAGAGGAGGATAGAAAGACTGAGCAGTTAAGAATGATAGAACAAGAGGGAAGGACATGCAATGAGTATGTCCAAGAATTCAAGAAGGTAGCCAGAGAAAGTGAATATGAGGGTAGACCCCTCATAGAGGAATTCAAAAGGGGGCTAAATGGAGGGATTAGAAGGAAGCTAGCAAAGGCTAAGAGCCCCCCTATAACTATTGAAGAATGGCAAGAAAGATTGGTGTGGCTGGACAGGAATCAAAGGCAAAGCAGGGCAGAAGAGAAGTTGTTGGAAAGAAATGCAGCATACCCACTGGAAAATGTGCAGCCAAGGGGAGAAGGATTATATAAAGGAAGGAGAGGTCAGGTAATATAAAGGGCAGGAGGTCAGTACTCTAGGGGAGGAAATCAGTATAGAGGAATGGAGACAGGGCTAGGCCCCATAGCAGTTGACAGAGGAAGAAAAGAAGATAAAACATGTTATGTGTGTGGGAAATGGGACCACATAGCCAAGAACTGTTGGCAAAGAAAAGAAAGAGAGAGGAGAATAGTGAAAACATCACAAGAGTCAGCAAAAGATAATGGAGAACAGTGAGCTCTTGACTGGCCTCCAACAATATATACAGTGTATTGTGCCCAGAAAAACTGGGAAATAAAATTCATTGCCAAAGCAACACTGAGGAAGTAAGAGATGTATGGTATACCCTACAGCCGCTAAGAGAAGTGTGGATGAAGGTGGGACTAGAGAAGTTAGAAAACCATAAAGGAACCATGATAAAGGCATTATTGGATAGAGGCGCAACAGACCTGTTTATGGACAGGGAATTTGCAAGGAAGAAGGGGTTTAAGCTAGAAAAGTTAAAAAACCCCCTATTAGTGAGAAATGTGGATGGGATAGCAAATGTGGAAGGGGCAATTATACACCAGGTAGAGTGCAATATGTTCTTCAAAGAACACATGAAAAGAGCAAGAATGGATGTATGTAACCTAGGAAGGACAGAAGTCATACTAGGTATACCCTGGCTAGCAGTCCATAACCCTGAGATTGATTGGGAAAAGGGAGAAGTGAAAATGACCTGGTGCCCTCCTATATGTGAAAAAAAGAAGCAGGGGATGAGAGAAAAAAAGCAAGTAAAAAAGGCAGAGGGGGAAAGAACACTCAAAGAGCTTGTACCAAGGAGGTTTTGGAAGTGGAAAAAGGTGTTCTGAAAGGAGAAATTAGAGCATATACTAGTGCAAAAGGCCTGGGACCATGTAATAGAGTTAAAAGAGAGATTTGTTCCAAAAAAGAGAAAGGTCTACTCATTGTCAAGAGAGGAAAGAGAGAAAGTATAGGCATTTGTAGAAGACTAGCTGTGAAAAGGGTATATTTGGCCATCAAAGTTGCCCCAGACCTCATCAGTGTACTTTGTAGCAAAAAAGGACAGTAAAAGGAGGATGGTATAGGATTACCGACATATTAATCAATGGACTATAAGAAATAGGTACCTACTACCCCTAATTGCAGATATCCTAGATAGAGTAGGGAAAAAGAAGGTGTTCACAAAGCTTGACCTCTGATGGGGCTATAATAATATGAGAATTAAGGAGGGCAACAAATAGAAAGTGGTATTTACAATATACATCAGAGCATATGAACCAACAGTCATGTACTTTGGACTAACAAACTCCCTTGCTACCTTCCAAACAATGATGAATGACCTGTTCTGTGATATGATCAATCAAGAAAACACTGTGATCTTCATTGATGATATCCTAATTGCCACAGAAACTGAGGGACATAATGAATTAGTAGAGGAAGTATTAACAAGACTGGAGCAAAACAATCTATTTGTCAAACCTGAGAAATGCCAGTGGAAAGTATAGAAGGTAGAATTCCTAGAAGTAGTAATTGGTCCCCAAGGAGTGGAGATGCAAGAAGAGAAGGTAAAAGAAGTCCTAAGCTAACCCATACCAAGGAACATAAAGGAGGTGCAGAAGTTCCTATGGTTAGTCAACTATTACAGGTGTTTTATCAAGAACTTTGCCAGGATCGCAGCTCCCTTGCACCTACTAGTCAGAAAGAAAGAAAAGTGAAGATGGGAGGAAAAGCAAGCAGAAGTGTTCCAAAAGTTAAAGAAGACGTTTACTACAGAGCCTGTCTTGGCCATCCTAGACTTGGATAAAGAGATAAGAGTGGAATCTGATGCCTCAGACTATGCCACAGAAGAAGTCCTGTCAGTCAAATGCAAGGACAAGAAATGGAGATCTGTTACTTTTATCTCTAAATCGTTAAATGCAATGAAACAGAACTATGAGATCTATGACAAGGAAATACTGACAGTAATTCAATGCCTAGAAGTATGGAGACACTACCTGGAGGGGACCAAAGTAAAGTTCAAAATCTGGACAGACCACAAAAACCTCCAGTACTTTATGACAAGTCAGAAGCTAAACCAAAGACAAGCAAGATGGACATTGTACCTCTCATGGTTTGACTTCACATTCAAGCATGTTCCAGGAAAAAGCATGGGCAAAGCAGATGGGCTGAGTTGGAGGCTGGACTGGAAAGAGGAAGTAGAAAATGACAATGAGGATTAGGTACTGATAAAACCAGAGTAGATAAAGAGAATGGAAATACTAGTAGAAGAAGGGGACCTAAAGGGCAAAATTAAAAAAGCACAAGAAAAGGACAAAAAGGTAGTAGAAGCAGTGAAGGAATTAAAGAAGACAGGGATGAAAGCACTGAGAGATGAGGAGTGGACAATAGAAGAGGAACTAGTGATAAAGAAAAGGCAAATCTATGTACTAGAAAGGGAGCTGAGAGGAGAAGTAATATGCTTACATTATAATACACCAGTGGGAGAACACAGGAGAAGGTGGAAGTTAGTCACAAGGAACTACTGGTAGCCAGGAGTGATGAGGGAAGTGGAAAGATATGTAGATAGGTGTGATGCTTGTCAACAATACAAGAACAGGAGTGAAGCACTGGTAGGAAAACTGATGTCTAACATCATCCCAGAAAAGCTATGGAGTCACATCTCAGCAGATTTCATTACAAAGCTACCATTGGCACAGAGATATGATGCAATTTTGGTGGTCTGATCAGTTCAGTAAAATGGCCTACTTTATAGTGATCACTGAAAAAATATCAGCAGAAGGGCTTGCCAAACTATTCCAGGATCATGTATGGAAATTACATGGACTCCCAGAAAGCATTATATCAGACAGAGGAGTACAGTTTGTAATAGAGATGATGAAGGAACTAAACAAGTTATTGGGGATCCAGACAAAGTTGTCAACAGCCTACCATTTGCAAACAGATGGGCAGACAGAAAGGATCAACCAAGAGTTGGAACAGTACCTAAGGGTGTTCATTGATCATAGGCAGGAGCAGTGGCTAGACTGGCTAGGAACTGCTGAATTTGCATACAATAATAAAATACATTCAGCAACCAAGGTCTCCTCTTTTAAAGTAAATTACGGTCAAAACTCTAGGATGGGATTTGAAGGAAGAAGGAAGAGGAAGTTTGAGGCAGCAGGAAAGTTTGTAGAAAGGATGAAAAAGATCCAAGAAAAGGCAAGGGCCACACTAGGAAAAGTGCAAGAGGAAATGAAAAAGTACACTAACTGGAAATGGGGAGAAACAGAGCAGTACAGAGTGGAGGACTTAGTACTACTAAGTATAAAAGACCTGAAGTGGCAAATGGTGGAAAGAAGAACAGAAAAACTAACAGAATAGTTTGTGGGACCCTACAAAGTCAAGGGAATTGTCTTGACCAATGCTATAGAATTAGAATTATCTAGTTCAGTCAAAATACACCCTGTAGTAAATGTAAGTTGAGTATGCCTGTACAAACCCCAAGTAGAAGGACAGAAGAAGACTTCACCAAAATCCATTATGATTGAAGGAGAAGAAGAATTTGAGATGGAGAAAATACTAAATAAAAGAATCATTAGAGGAAAGGAGAAGTTCTTGGTACATTGGAAAGGGTACACAGTGGAAGAAGATACATGGGAAGGAAGGGAGAATCTGAGAAACACAGAAGAACTAGTTAAGGAGTTTGAGAAAGAATACAAGGAAGAAGCCAAGGAAATCAGAAGATAGGAACAAGAAAGAGAGAAGAAAGAGTTTAGCTAGGAACTACCCAGGGAGTTTACAGCCAAGTTGATGTATGGATGGAGAAAAAAAAGATACAAGAAAGAAAGAGAAAAGAAATGGGAGGAGAACTAGAAGTGATGGAAAAATTCCTTGGGATGAGAAAACTTGAAGGGAAGGCCATGTTATGAGACAGTCCCTAAGGAGGAAACTATCTCCCATGCATTCATCAATCTGATAGGGAACATCCAAGAATATAATGCAGGAAAGATATAAATAGCATGGGAAGACTTATGTAAAGATATGTACAGTACTTAGTAAGGATCATGTGATTGTAGGAGATAGGTACAAAGACCAACAGACATTTGTATAAGTAGCTACCAGAATCCAATGGAGAACTCTATTGAGTTCTTTTTGAATATCTACCTTAGGTGAACTCTAAGTCTTCATGGCTCCACATTAACATATGGTCCTTCTACCTCTCATTTGCCCTCCTTTGTATCTTCTCCAGTTTTTTTCAAGTCTTCTCCAATATTCTTTATTGTACCTTTTATCTGACCATCCAAACAATTTTTTTGCCATAAATATCCTAGGTAGCTCTTCCCTTGCAAATATTCCTCTATTATCTTCCTTTTCTTGCCTTCTGACATCTTCTATATCCTTCTGATATTCCCTCTCAAATCCTTCAACTGCCTCCTTTGTGTTTTCTAAGTTTTCTTTCCTTTTCCAAGTATCTGACTTTGCTGTAAATCCTTTCCACCATACCAGATATTTATTCTTTCCCCTGATCTGCCACTTGTTTAATATTTTCTCTACCTTCTCCTTCAATAATTACTGGAGCAAGTTGCTCCTTCCTCTGTCCTTCTACTTGTCCTATATATTTTTGTATCCTACTAACATTGACTACTGGATGTATTTTTACTGTACTAGATAGCTCTAGTTCTACTGTGTTTGATAATATAATTTTCTTGACTTTATAAGGCCCTACAAATCTCTCTATCAACTTCTCTGTTCACCTCCCAACCATCTGGTATTTTAAGTCTTCATACTCAACACTACCAAGTCTCCTACTTTATATTCCTCCATCTCTGCTCTCTTCTTGTCTGCATACTTCTTCATCTCTTCCTGTGCTCTTCCCAATGCTGCCTTTGCCTCCTCCTGAATTCCTTTTATCTTTTCTACAAATTTGTGTGCCCTTTCATATTTCCCTTTCTTTCTCATCTCAAACCCTATCCTAGAATCTTGCCTGTAATTTGCTTTAAAGGGTGATGTCTTGGTACTAGAGTGTACCTTGTTGTTATAGGCAAACTCTGCTGTTTCTAGCCAATCTAGCCACTGCTCTTGTCTATGGTCAATGAATATCCTTAGGTATTGTTCAAGTTTCTAATTGACTCTCTCTGTCTGTTCATCTGTTTGAGGATGGAATGCCATAGACATTTTACTTTCAATTCCTAACATCCCATTCAACTCTCTTATTATGCCTGCCATGAACTGTGGTCTCTGATCTGATATGATACTTTCAGGTAACCCATGTAGTTTCTACATATTGTTCCTAAACAGCTTTGCTAGCCCTTCTACTGATGTTCTCTCTGTAGTTGGTATAAAGTGTACTATTTTTGTTAGTTGATCTACTACTACTAAGATAGAGTTGTATCCTTGTGCTAATGGTAACTTAGTAGTGAAATCTGCTGAAATATATGCCCAAGGTTTTTTTGGAATTGAGTTGGGCATTAACTTTCCAGCTGGCTGTTCTATGCAGTTCTTATTTCTTTGACAGGCATTGTACCCTTTTATATATTGCTTCACCTCCTTAGTTATTTCTGGCCACCAGAAATTCCTAGTGACTAGCTCTATCATCTTCCACTGCCCCCATGTCCTCCCATAGGCATATCATGATGTAGCCTAACTATCTCTGCTCTCAGCTTCTCATCTTTGGGTACATATACTTTCCCTTCTTTATACATAATCCCATTTACCTCTCTCCACTCCTCATCTCTTAACATTTTCACTTTTGCTCGCTTCATTTCTTCTACCACTTTTATTACTTCATCATCATTGATCTTTGACTTTCTTACTTCTTCTAATAAGTCTACTTCTTCTATAACTACCTCTACTGTTTTTGTCTTTCTAACTTCTAGCCACTCTGGTTTCACCAATACTTCATCCTTATTATCTCTCTCTACTCCTATTTCCCAATCTAGTCTTCTACTCAGACTATTTACCTTTCCCATCTTACTTTCTGGAATATGTTTAAGCATAAAGTCAAATCTCGATAAGTACAGTGCCCATCTAGCTTGTCTTTGATTTAACTTTTTCTTCCTTTTAATTCTGCCCTTAGTTTGGCAAGGGCTTTCTTTTGGTTGAGCATGCTGCTCATGAGTTGATTATATTGTTGTAGAGACATCATGATATATCTCCACAAGGTTTGGAAAATAGTTGATCTTACTTAGTTGCTATGTCTGCTAGGGCACAAGATCTTTACCCAGCTAGACACCTACTTCCTTACTAACTATTGCCCTAATACTATGGTTAAATGATCACCTCTAAGAAGAGGATCCCTACTCTAGCAGTGCCTCCTTAAGGAGTGGACACTATTCTCCTGTGTGTACAGGCCACAATGGACCTTCAGCACAAAGTTATAAGGGTTTTGAATGTTTTACAAGTATACTACTAAGTACCACTCAGAAGTTGAGGTCAGGTCTTGAGATAATGTCTGAGTTTGGAGTCACCTCGCTACTGCTTGTCCCTAACTGGCAAGCAAGTTCCCTTAAGCCTAGGGCCTGGCTATGTTGTAGTGGTTCTGGGTTGTGCTACCCAGATACTGAGGAAGATAAGAGAATAAGTTTGGTGGAGCTCTGTAGTGAGCAGTACCAGAAAGTGGTATCAAGTTCTGGTGTAGTAACTTAGCTGAGATGACTTAATTACCCTCCAAGTCTGAGTTGACAAGGAGAACTTGATAGAGTTTCTATTCAATTATAGTACACTTATATATTTCTCTCTTGATCTATGTGCCTATCTTCCACAATCACATGACCTCTAAAAATATCCTACCATGTGACCTATCACATGCTACCAGCTTAGTGACAACTATGTCACACCATCATACCATCATACCTATTTAGTAAGAAAAGAAAAGAAAAGAAAAAAAGGAAAAAGAAAAAGAAATAATAATTTAGGTGTTCCAAGTCATAACAGGGCTTTTGTTAAAGAATATTCTAAGGTCTTGAGAGATGGCAATAGAGTATAACTAGTAGGGATGGCAAGATGTGTTGAATATTCTCTTGGTAGCTAGGATTGCATTGGTAACAATGACTATTTGCAAAATGTCTTGGATATAGGTCACTTGACTTATTCCACACCTAATAGCAAAAAGCTTAGCTTCAGTGGAAGTGACATTCATCACATGATGGGTGGTTTTGGTAACTAAGGCTTGTTCCCTTCAAATATGTATAACAGATATGGCAATGTTGTTTTTAATGCTTGTATCTGAGACAATGAATAGAGTATTGGGGTTATTTTTTGAGATTCTGTAAATATTCTCAAGTTTTACAATGGGTAGTTCTAGCTTCAGCATCTGTGCATTTGACTATATTAAAAGAGAAATAATTAGAGAAAGTATCTACTAGATGAAAACTAGAAGAAAATTCTTTGTTTAGATTGTCAAATACTGGTAAATGTAAGGTTTTAGCCTGAGATGACTTAAGCTCCCTTCTAGTCTAAGTTGACAAGGAGAACTTGTTAGAGTTCCCATTCAATTACTGTATACTACTTATACACATTTTACTATTTACCATTATTTGTAATGTCCCATGTGTTTCTTTCTACCTCACTATTCTATATATCCAATCTTTAGAAAACTAAAAGAAAAGAAAAGACAAATAAATATTGACTTAGCCATTTGGCTGAGTCATGTCAAAAAAAGAAAAGAAAAGAAAAAGAAAAAGAAATATTGACTTAGCTGCCAAGCCATGACAAAATTAGGAATTAGGGAATGAACTAAAGAAAATAATGAGATAAAAAACCTATAAGGCCCATATGATAAGTTGTGAAGAAAAATCCTTGGAACAAGGAACCTTGAGAGAGAGGTGATGTTATAACTTGGCAAAACAGCTAAGTCAATATTTTTTTTCTTTTTCTTTTTCTTTTCTTTTTGACATGACTTGGCCAAATGGCTAAGTCAATATTTATTTTTCTTTTCTTTTCTTTTAGTTTTCTAAAGATTGAATATATGGGATAGTGAGATGGAAAAAAACACATAGGACATTACAAATAGTAATAAATAGTAAAATGTATATAAGTAGTATATAGTAATTGAATGGGAACTCTAACAAGTTTTCCTTGTCAACTTGGACTAGGAGGAGGTCTAAGGTATGATATCTAAGGTCTTACAAATTTCTCTTGCTCAAATTCTTCTTCTTCTTCCTTGATTATCTTTATTGTCTCTTTTCCTCTTACTCATTCTTCTTTCTATCTTCTTCAATTTCTCTCTAGTCTTGCCTAGTATTCTTTGCTATACCTTTTATCAGTCCACCCAAACAACTTTCCTGTCATAAATCTTCCTGGTAGTTTGCCTCTTGTGAATATTCTCTTATTTTCTTTCCTCTCTTGTCTTCTAATATTTTCCATATCCTATTATGACTTGGCCAAAATGCCTAAGTTATTTACTTCTATTTTTTTTTCTTTTCTTTTCTTACCTAAGTAAGTTGTGACATAGTATGATATAGTGTGACAGGAGTAACAAGAGTAACAATAATGTAATGTCACATGTCACATGTCATATAATGGAATATTCTAGAAGGTCATGTGATCTTGGGAGATAAGTGCACAGACCAAGTAGTAAATGTATAAGTAGTGTACAAAAAATAAATGGAAACTCTATTGAGTTCTTCTTGTTAGCTTAGACTAGGAGTAGGATTGAGTCATCTTAGGCTAAGTTCTTACATATCTCTATAATATTTCTTCTCAAACTCTTTAACTGCTTTTTTTGTGTTTCCTAAATTCTCTCTTTCTTTTCAAGTATTTGACTCTGCTGTAAAGCCTTTCTACTATACCAGGTACTTATCTTTCCCCCTGACCCATCACTTATTTAGTATCTTTTCAACTTTCCATTCCTCTTTGCCTGTTATTGTCATGACTTGGCCAAAATACCTAAGTCATTTTCTATTTTCTTTTCTATTTTCTTTTCTTATCTAAGTAGATTGTGATATAGTATGATGGGTCACAAAGGTAACAGACATTATGATAAGGTAACATGTCACATGTCACATGATGGAACATTCTAGAAGGTCATGTGATTGTGGGAGATAGGTGCACAGACCAAGTAGAATTTGTATAAATAATATACTTGAATAAATAAGAACTCTATCGAGTTCTTCTTGTCAACTCAAATAAGGAGTAGAATTAAGTCATCTCAGACTAAGTTCTTACACTAGAACTTGATTCCATATTCCAGGCACTGCTCACTACAGAGCTCCGCTATCTCTTACTCTCATATCACTCTTGACTGGTGATCATTGTGATTACTGGTCTATTTCCTTATAGTTGGGCCCTAGACTTAAGGGGACTTGTCTGTTAGTTAGGAATAAATGGTAGAGGAATAGCCCCATACCCAGGTGCCATCTCCAAGACCTGACCTTACCTTTGGGTGGTGTTGTCCTTAGTATACTTGTACCTTTTCACTAGTAGAAACTCATGCTAAAGTCCCATTGTGAGCTGTACATGCAGAGGAATAATGTTGACCCCTTAAGAAGACATTGCTAGAGTAGGGATCTCCTTCTTAGGAGTGATTGTACATATCTTTGATTAAGGCAGTAGTTAGTAAGACAGTAGGATACTTGGCTGGGTGAAGACTTGAGCACCCCAACAAGTCTAGTAGTAAATTACTTGAGTCAAACTATCAAGGAGACATAGCACAATGTCTCTCTAACAATATAATCAACTTATGAGCAGAATGCTCAACCAAAAGAAAGCCCTTGCCAAGTTAAGAGTAGAATTAAAAAGAAGAGAAGGAAGGAAGTGTTGGGGGTGTAAGAAGTTCAGGCACCTGGCCCATAACTACAGGAACAAGAAGAGAGAAGAAAAGAGGAAACCAATTCCCCAAAATAAGTTTGAAGTATTAGCAAGCAGTGTAATGCAGTGTGGAATGAAAGGAGAAGTGAAAGTAAGGTGGCAGGAGGTAGAAGAGGGAGTAAGGTGTTTCAAGTATTGGGAGGTAGGGCACTTCAAATAGGAGTGTCTAAAGGTTGAAGTAGAGAAACAGAGGAGAGGAGAGGAAGAAGCAGCACATGTGGCAAGGCCACAAAAGGTGCAACAAGGAAAGAGGTTGGTGCATCTCTTATGGAAAAAGGTGCAGGAATATAGCAATGCACAGGGTATGCCCCCAAGAAGTGCAGCACCAGAGAAGAGAGGGTGGAGCACTAAATAGGAGGTAATGACATACATAGAGTGTGGAGGATGCAAGTATAAGAGGACAAAGATGTAGGAAAACCAAGGACAAGAGTTCCTTTCTGAAGCCTAGTTAAAGAATATGTGGTGCAAAGACTATATAGAAAGATGGAGGTGGAGAAATGCAGAAGGAGAAGCAGGCAAAGAAACAAAAGTAAAGTGTACAAAGTGTAGAAGAAAAGATACAGTAGTAGATGAAAAAATAAGTGAAGAAGAGATAAGAGAGATACTATGTCCAGAATGTGGAACAGAGAAGAAGGTGCCATGGTGGAACTGGATGAGAGCAGCATGCAGAGTGAAACTCTGAAAGGCACAGCAAGAGAGAGGGGTGAGAGAGAAGTAAGAAGGATGTTTAAACCACTAAGGGAGATCTGGCTCAACATAGGGCTAGAAAAGATAGATACACATGAAGGGGTAGCAATAAAAGCTTTACTGGATAGTAGAGCAACAGAGCTGTTTATGAGCAAATGATTGGTAGCCAGAGAAGGGTTTAAGCTAGATAAATTGGAGAAGCCGTTAAAAGTAAGAAATGTAAATGGAAGTAATAATAGCAGAGGAGCAATAACACATGAGATGGAAGCCAATGTATATTACGAAGAACATGTAGAGAGAGTTAAAATGGATGTATGTGAATTAGGAATAGTAGATGTTATATTGGGCATGCCATGGCTACAAGCCCATAACCTGGAAATTAATTGGGAAACTAGAGAAGTAAAGATAACAAGATACCCACCATTGTGTAGAAGAAATAGCAAGATAAGAGAAAAGAAAGAAGTAAAAAGAGAAAAACAAGTGATAACAATAGAAGAGGGAAAAATGGTCAAATGGGCAGTAGATGACAAGAAAGACTAGAGAAGAGAGGACGAAGTTGAGGTAGATCATAGAAAGATAGAGAAGATGGTACCAAAGAAATTCTTGAGGTGGAGAAAAGTATTTGGGAAGGTAAAGTCAGAGAGAATGCCTACAAGGAAGGTTTGGGATCATGCCATAGATCTCAAGGAGACATTCAAGCCCAAGAAGAGAAGGATCTACTCATTGTCCAAGAATGAAAGGGAAGAGGTCCAGAGCTTCATAAATGACCAGCTGAGAAAGAGGTATATTAGACTATCAAAATCCTCTCAAATGTTACCAGTATTCTTTGTGGGCAAAAAGGATAGAAGCAAGAGGATAGTAATGAACTACCATAGTCTAAACAATCAGACAATAAAGAATAACTACCCATTGCCTTTGATTACTGGCCTTATTGATACAATAGGAAGTAAGAAAGTGTTTACAAAAATAGATCTATGGTAGGGGTTCAATAATGTGAGGATTAAGGAAGAAGATGAGTAGAAAAGAGCATTCACAACACATGTGGGATCATTTGAGTCTACAGTAATGTTCTTTGGGATAATGAATTCATTTGCTACATTCCAGGCAATGATGAATAAGATCCTGAGGGATCTGATAAATGAAAGCAAAGTGGCAGCATTTGTGGACAATGTGTTAGTAGGAGCAGAGACAGAGGAAGGACATAATGAAATAGTAGAAGAGGTGTTGAAGAGATTAGAAGAGAACAGCTTGTACATCAAGCCAAAGAAGTGTGTGTGGAAAGTGAGAAGGGTTAGGTTCCTAGAAGTAGTAATAGGACCTAATGGCATAGAGATAGAAAAAGAGAAGGTGGATAGAGTACTAAGTTGGCCAACACCAAAAAATGTCAAGGATGTTAGGAAATTTTTGGATCTTGCAAAATATTATAGAAGATTCATTAAGGACTTTGCAAAGGTAGCCAGACCAATAAATGTGCTTACAAGGAAAGATGTGAAGTGGAAGTGGGGAGAAGAGCAGGAGCAAGCCTTTGACAAGCTCAAAAGGATTTTTACAAATAGGCTAGTACTAGTAGTCCCTGACTTAGATAAGGAGTTCAGGGTAGAAGTAGATGCATCAAACTATGCTACTAGAGGGGTATTATCAATGAAATGCCCAGACAAACTGTAGAGACTAGTTGCTTTCATCTCAAAATCTCTAAGTGACATAGAAAGAAATTACAAGATATATAACAAGGAGATGTTAGCAGTAGTCAGAGGTTTAGAAGCATGGAAGCACTTCCTGGAAAGAATAATGACAAAGTTTGAGATCTGGACAGACCACAAAAATCTTGAATATTTCATAAAGACACAAAAGTTAAATCAAAGACAAGCTAGATGGGTACTATATCTACTGAGATTTGACTTTATGCTCAAACATATCCTAGGAAGTAAAATAGGGAAGGTGAATAGCCTGAGCAGAAGACCAGATTGGGAAATAGGAGTAGAGAGAGATAATGAGAATGAAGTGTTGGTGAAACCAGAGTGGCTGAAAGTTAGAAGAGCAGAGATGATGGAAGTTATAGTAGAAGGAGTAGATTTGTTAGAAAAAGTAAGAGAGTCAAAGGCTAGAGTGTTATGACTTGAAACACCTAAGTCATTATTTCTTTTTCTTTTTCTTCTCTTTTCTTTTCTTTTCTAAAAATAGGTGTGATGGTGTGACAGGTCACATGGTAGAATATTTATAGAATGTCATGTGATCATGGAAGATAGGTGCACAGACCAAGTAAAATTTGTATAAGTAGTGTACAAGAAATAAATGGGAACTCTATTGAGTTTTCCTTGTCAACTTAGACTTGAAGAGTAGCTAAGTCATCTCAGGCTAAGTTACTACATAGAGACAATGAGGTGATAAAAGCAGTCAAAGAGATGAAATGAGTGGGAGTAAAAGTATTGAGAGATGAAGAGTAGAAAGAAGAGGAAGGAATCATATATAAAGAGGAAAAGATATACATACCTAAAGATGAGAAGCTAAGGGCAGAAATAGTTAGGCTACATCATGATATGCCTATAGGAGGACATGGAGGTCAGTGGAAGATAGTAGAACTGGTCACTAGAAATTTCTGGTGGCCAGGAGTTACCAAGGAGATGAAATGATATATAAAGGGATATGACACCTGTCAGCAGAATAAAAACCACACAGAGTAACCAGCTGGTAAGTTAATGCCAAATTCTATTCCAGAGAAACCTTGGACACATATTTCAGTAGACTTCATAACTAAATTACTACTAGCTCAGGGATATGACTCTATTCTAGTAGTAGTGGACCAGTTAACCAAGATCATACACTTTATACCAACTACAGAAAGGACAATGGCAGAAGGACTAGCAAGGTTGTTTAGAGATAATATATGGAAATTGCATGGTCTACCTGAAAGTATCATATTTGACAGAGGACTACAATTCATGGCAGGAATAATGAGAGAGTTGAACAAGATGCTAGGGATCAAAAGCAAAATGTCGATGGCGTTCTACCCTCAAACAGATGGACAAATAGAGAGGGTGAACCAAGAGCTAGAGCAATACTTGCAAATGTTTATAGATCATAGACAGAAGTAATAGCCAGATTGGCTGGGAACAGCAGAGTTTGCCTATAATAATAAGGTATACTCTAGTACTAAGACATTGCCCTTTAAAGCAAATTATGGGCAAGATCCTAGGATGGGGTTTGAGATAAGAAAGAAGGGGAAATATGAGAGAGCACATAAATTTGTAGAAAAGATGAAAGGAATTCAGGAGGAGGCAAAGGCAGCATTAGGGAAAGCACAAAAGGAAATGAAGAAATATATGGATAAGAAGAGAGCAGAGGTTGACAAATATAAAGTAGGGGACTTAGTAATGCTAAGTACCAAAGATCTGAAGTACCAGATGCTAGGAAGACAAACAGAGAAGTTGACAAAGAGATTCGTGGGCCCTTATAAAATTAAGAAAATAATATCACCAAATATAGTAGAACTACAGCTACCTAGTATAGTAAAGATACACCCAGTAGTCAATGTTAGTAGGATACGAAAATATATAGGACAAATAGAAGAGCAGAGAAAGGAGCAACCTACTCCAGTAGTTATTGAGGGAGAGGAAGAGTGGGAAGTAGAGAAGATATTGAATAAGCAGTGGATTAAAGGAAAAGACAAGTACTTAGTATGGTGGAGAGGGTTTACAGTGGAATCAGATACTTGGGAAGGAAGAGAGAACTTGGGAAATGCAAAGGAGGCAGTTAAAGAGTTTGAAAGAGAATATCATAGAGATATAAAAGAGGTTAGAAGGCAGAAAAGAGCAGAGAATAAAGGAATATTTGCAAGAGGAGAATTACCTGGGAGGTTTATGGCAAGAAAGCTATTTGGGTGGTTAGATAAGAAATACAACAAAGAATACTGGGGAAAACTTAAGAAAAATTAGAGAAGATGGAAAGAAGAATGAAGAATGATGGAAACTATTAAGGAAGAAGAAGAAATCAAGCAAGAAGAGTCGGGACTTAGAGAGTGGATGGAAGAAGATGACAATGAGATAGGAAACCTACAAGACCCATATGACAAATTATAAGTCCTTGGGATGAGGAATCTTGAGAGGGAGGTGATGTCATAACTTGGTCAAAATGCCTAAGTCATCTTCTATTTTCTTTTCTCACCTAAGTAGGTTGTGACATAATGTGACAGGTCACAAAGGTGACAGACATTATGATAAGATAACATGTGACATGTCATGTGATAGAACATTCTAGAAGATCATATGATCATGGGAGATAGGTACACAAACCAAGCAATAAATATATAAGTAGTATACAATGAATAAATGAGAACTCCATCAAGTTCTTCTTGTTAACTTGGACTTGGAGGGTATTTAAGTCATCTTGGCTAAGGTACTATATCGCCCTCAATAGTCACTAGAGCTAGTTGCTCCTTTCTCTGTTTCTCTACTTGCCCTGCATACTTTCATATTCTACTAATATTAACTACCAAATGTATTCTTATTATGCTAGGTAGTTCTAATTCTACTGCATTTGGTGATACAATCTTCTTAATCCTGTAGGGGCCTACAAATCTCTTAGTCAACTTTTCCATTCATCTTCCCACCATCTAGTACTTTAAGTCCTTTGTGCTCAACATCACTAAATCCTCTACTTTGTATTTGTTAGCCTCTGCTCTCTTTCTGTCTATATACTTTTTTATATCTTTCTGTGCTTTTTCTAGTACTGCTTTTGCTTTCTTCTGTATTTCTTTCATCTTCATCACAAACTTCTCTGCCCCTTCATCCTTCTTATTTCAAACCCCATCCTAGGATCTTGCCTATAATTTGCTTTGAAGGGTAATGTCTTCATACCAGTCTGGCCTGTTACAAACTTTATTTGGACCATATCTCTATCAATTCTCCATCAATTCCCACGGTCTCAAAGGTGTTCAAGAGCTCTCAAGAAGACCTTTCGAACGATGCCCAGGGCCTCTCAATGCGATCAGTATTCACCAAGCTATTAGGCAATCAGTAGATAAAACTACAGTAAATTGCCAATATCTCAGGAACTGCTATGATCTATGCTTTGCTTCTTGGAGCACTGAAAGTACTCTTCATTCCACTCAGATCAACCCCAAAATGACCTCGAGACATTACATATTTGAGGAGATAGAAGGTCCTTAATATTTGCACATGACACTATTGATTATCCATAGATAACTCATCTGTCCTTGAATAGGACAAAGGATAGCCCTGATATAGTTATGTTATCTATTCCTGTAGTAAAAAGACACTACTATATGTAGAACAATGGGTAGTAGCATATGATAGTCTGTCTTGGAGCATAGACCATCACATTTCTGTATATAAAGACTTCTTGTCTGAGGATTAGACCTCAGACTTAACAACATCTTTTGTCACTAGTCTTGCTTTGCATTTTTAAGCCTTTCTTCTATCAAGACACCCAATCACAAATCAGTAAGTGACCATTTGTGATATGGTCACTGCTCTTGTCTATAGTCTATGAACATCCTTAGGTATTGTTCAAGTTCTTGGTTGACCCTCTCCATCTATAAGGATTAGGTCATACTGACTTAGGTCCTCCTCCTAGTCTGAGTTTACAAGGAGAACTCATTAGAGCTCTCATTCAATTACTGTACACTACTTATACATTTTCCACTATTTATAGTTATTTATAATGTCCCATGCATTTCTTTTTATCCAGCTATCCCACATATCTGATCTCTGAAAACTAAAAGAAAAGAAAAATAAAATAAAAATAAATATTGACTTAGCTGTTTTGCTAGGTCATAACACCATCTGTCTATCCATTTGAGGGTGGAACACTGTCAACATTTTGCTCTTGATCCCCAACAACTTATTCAACTCTCTTATTAATCATGTTGCTTTATATTAGTCATGGTCGAGGCAACTCATGACATGTTATGAGATGCCCCAGGAGGAAGGAATTTCTCATACATTCAAGTAGTTAGTGGGAAACATCAAGAGATACAATGGACTATAAATAGCATGGGAAGAAGTTACATAAGAATAAGATCTGTATAGTAGATTAGTAAAAGGTCATATGAGTGTGGGAACTAGGCACACAGACCATGGGATATTTGTATAAGTAGATAGCCAATGCAATGGGGGACTCTATTGAGTTTTTCCCTTTCAGCACTCATTGTTGGGGTCAGAACTTCTCTCCTAAGTCTGTACCTTTACATGACAACCTGCTCATATAGTGCTCTGAAGATTAAAAGTAAGTGAGTCTAGAGGAATTTTTTGGATAGAAAGAAACCTAGAGTGAGCAAGAGCAGTGCAGACAAATGGTGGCTTGCTCACCAAGTATAAAATCCAGTCAGTACATGTGAATGGAAAGTTGTAGGATTCTACAGTGAGCATCAACAATGACAACAAAGTAGGAAAATTATTGAAAATTTTCTGTATTGTCTACTTACAATGGAGCAAATATTTCACTGAGAATCTACTTTATTGTATCTTTTATTTAACAGAACCTTCATGCATAAGCTTGATAGAAGTATTGAGTCACCAGCACAGTACGGCGTGTATTAATAACATGGATATGACCTTGTGTAGTGGTATTATACAATTGGTCAACGAACATCAATGAGAGCCTAGCAAAGGTCTCAAGATCGTAAGCTGCAACATTTAAATCAAGATACATCACTCAGAAAAGAGAGAAAATAAAATACGGAGTAGTCCTGTTTTTCACAACAACCATAACACCGCGCGTCAATTGTGCACTGTCCGGGAATTGGTCTTGTGCATATGGTTATGTCCCCACTCCTAATCGCTGCTCGAGCGCAGAGGCTTGACTTTGTGATCTTTCCTGCAGCTCAAAATGCACGGTATGTTCAATGTGGGGTGGAACGATACAAAGTTTCCCTATCACGCCAGGTACCTCAGGCCTCAATGACCCGGCAGCAAGCCTTTCTAAAGGCACCCCAGTGATCACCACCGGTTTCTGAAGCTGAGATTGGGCCTCAGATACTGTTGCCGTTGCACTGCTGTCTGTAACTACACCCTGTGATGTGTATACATTAGTTGAGAGCGTACCACCACGAGTGGTGCTACCACTGCCAGTATGGGTAAACGTGATAGACCCATATGGTCTGTGAGGCAACCAGGATATCCAGGCTCTCATCAAATCCTGGCAAAATATTGTTTCGGCAAAATTAAAATAGTATTCAACGAATACCTTTTGAGTGCCAAATGCAATGGCGATGAATATTGGCACTAGATTTTTGTTAATTATGGTTCCGGAGGTATAGAGAATCCAAAACTCCTACAAATTGGATAAATGAGGCTTGTTTCATCCGGTGTTGGAAACACAAAGGCCAGCGTAGATAACCTATAAACGAGTTTCACAAACTTTCCACTGTTTGCAGGAAAAACATAGCTCACGCAAAAGCTATCACTGCGGCAATGGTGGAGAAAAACAAACGGAGGTATACAGTCAAGAATAATTGACGATCTGTTCGTGTGAGGCGTCTGAAAACGTCCCAGTGCCGATACATAATGTAACCAGTCCAAACTATGGAGAAATATTGTGATTAATAGTTCATGAAAAGAATAACAGTTCTGTACCCTCAAGGGGAACAAGAATGACCATGTTTACTATAACTAGAGCAGCGGATACAATGTCCCTGCAGTCATTTGTTTTAGTTCTTAGGGAAAGAGATCATGGTACGTGGTTCTGAGTTCACTCACGGTATGTTATCTCCTAAATGACAGTAGAAATTATTCCCCGCTCGTTCTACGCGATTCAGTCGTTTCCCTGGGAAGATGAGCTATTTCTATTTAATACTTCTGGTAAGATCCAGCTGGTATTGAATCTTGCCCACCAGTAGCACTTCAAGGATCACAGACAAGAATACCAGCCATGGAGTAACAACCAGCTAGAACTAAAATTAACAATTAAAGGAGAGACTGAGACCCCAGCTCACCCAAAATGTTCTCCACGAACTGTAAGGTCTCGAGTTTCCCGACCGTAATCCATGTACAATGAGGGAGAACTAGGGAAACCCTGGGTTCTAGCTCGAAGGAATAGTTGTCGACATAATCACCTCGATGTAATAGCACGTCATGCCCGTGGCCACTCTTTTTTTGCAATCAGTAGAGTGTGGATTGGATCTGTAATAAACCTACAGTGTAGGAACGGCATAAATAAGAAGACTTTGAAATGCACATAACCCAAATGGTGGATCAGGCCCTTCTTGTTTTCCTATCAGCAAGGCGTAGCTTAATGAGTAGACGAGCCATGCTGCGATCAGGCTATACCATCCTATACTTCGATGGACATTTTTCGACAGGATTGCTGGAAGAAAGGTAAAAAAAGAGAGTGCAATGGCCACGAACACAACAACGTCAAAGAAGACGACAAGGGAGTGGTGGGAAGGCATGATTAATGGTATTGGTAACAAGGATCTGTTGTTTCGGAAGGGAAAGAGAGTCAACCTGAAGTCATAAAATGGCTTGAATCACTAAACGCCCTTGGCCGAGGACGGATTAGATTCTCACTTGAAAATATCTTGACAGAGTTCTCACACATCACTGGGTGCACCGACAGCTGTCAACAACACTAGGCCATACAAAGTCTTTTCTGAAATTAACATCTCACGGGAATTGACCCAGGTGGAATGGCTGTGCGATGGTATCACCGACCTCCTCGGATCTCAAGTATCTAGAAATATTTATACATAGTGTGTCCAGTAAGAAATGGCTTGGCAATGGACAACGAGATCCCACCGCTCATGGATGCAGCACGTTGCTTCCATTGCACGGCGATCAGAACGAACGATGTCTGGTTTAAACGCGGTGACCCGACCCGACCCATAACAGTGAAGAGGGCACCTAAACTACTACAATGAGATCTGGTCATGGGTTGCCGAAATGTTTCCGTCAACACTCGGGAGCTTTGTATTTTCGTTCGATCAAATGCTTGCTGATATTTGTTGTGCCTTGATGCAGAATCAACCTTTGATCCAACAATGTTTGTGCCATCAAGTGGAAATCGTAGGCACTTACTGAAAATCCTAATCAGGATGAAGACTGGTTCAAAAGCTCTCTTTGTCATAAACTACCTCATTTTCACGAGGCTTGCCTTTGGGATATATAAAGGGGGGAATGAAACTCGTTGTAAACTCGCAACGAACTTCTATATAGTGTAGCAGTTCATCAATGAAAGCGACTGAACTACGGCTTTATTTAGACTGCATAAACAGATAAGTTCTGTCAGAGGTAACTCCATCAACGTATCCAAGCGCGGTCCCAGCGGCGACCGTGTACGCCTAAATCCGCAAATAGACAAACACGACCAAAAACTCGTTCCTCCCGCATTGACGCCTCGATGAAAGCCAGAACAAGCGCCTGCATGAGGACATCATACAAAGATTGTGTACATGGTGCAAGTCTAAGATTTGATAAACCAGGCCGGAGAGCTAGGTCGTGATGGACAAAAGCACACAAACTCTGAAGCAGGAGAGGGGGATCGGCGATCTCAACCAGGTGCCTGCAATCATAATAGATTCATGAGATTTCGACGATGGTAATCCGCTGATATACCGCTGTCGGGTGAGTACAAGAAGTGATCACTCTAAGTCCGCAATCGCATGGGTTGTACCAATTAGAACTAGAGTAGTCCTTATCGGAGTCTCCATCATTTGAAGCTCAAGAGGCGATTCATTGCCAAAGCTTTCGGGCACAGAAGTGGATAGGAAGTTTGTCTGCTCTGACAACTATGCATGAACTCTCCACTGTACGATGGATGAAACTGAACATGAAACCTATGTGGTTGGTCCGCCAAGGTTGAACCGAAACAGTCACGCATTGCAGCAGGAATGGACGTAAGGAGGCCATGTCATCCCACGAAGTAATACCACCAGTTAGATCTGGACCATTCCAAAAACCTGGGTCTGCAGGGACTTCATGTCGTGGGTTGAAGGTCTGCCAGGCACCAACAAGCAGTGTTAGTGGATTTTCCTGTTCCAGTGCGTCTTTTGTGCGGGAGTTGAATGCCATACGATACCATTGAACTCTGACCGAGAGTACACTGACCATCAGATGATCTTGAAACAACCAAGAGTGCGAGCGCAAGAGAAAGCAGCCAGAGAATGTGATTAATGTGTACAGTCGGAAACAAGCAGCCAGAATTCGGAAGGTTCCAATCCTTTGACACGACCGGGAACTGTGGGAGTGAGTCTGTGACGGTTCACAGAACTTTTCTCACCCCTTTTATCCCACACTTTATGTCCATTCTGCCCATCTATATGTATCATTAGAACAGTGATACACAACCATGTGCATCGACATCTTCAAAAGTGGCCGAAACAGTAATGATGACAAAGTTAAATTCTCAAAGCCGAAACAATGACTAATTTCCATTACAAAAGAAATCTTGTCGCTTATAAATGGGATTTGTTGACTCACTATACCACCAGACCTGCTCCAGATTACCATGATGACAGACTCTACCAAGAAAATGTCCTACGGTAAGGCCCTCTCAGAGACTATCATCATCTCTAAACAAAAGATGGTTTCATCCAGTCCGTTTGGGCAACTCGGGCTTGAAGGTTTCGAAAATCATACTTGGTTGTATGTCGTATGGCACCTCAGATTGGATGGATTGGGCCCTCGACGAAGCAGAGGGTGTCAAGCATATTAAAGCTGCGTGCGTCGCTATCCCTCAATGCTTTTCAATACCTGATCACCACTGTTATCTACAGATATGATGCTGGTATCAACACATTTGATACTGCCAACGTAAGCATAGCTTCCGAATATCCCCGTTCTTCTTACCTATTTGATAGATATACTCCAATGGTCTTTCGGAGGTCATCCTCGGCAAAGCTATCAAAGAGCTAAAGCTTCCCAGAGATGAAATCGTCGTTATGACCAAAGCTTTCGGGGTCGTTGATCGTGATCAAAGTCATTGTTGGGGCACCATATCAAACCCAGATCAACAGGGATATGTCAATCAACATGGCTTGAGTAGGAAGCACATCTTTGATTCTGTTCAGAAAAGTCTTGAAAGATTGCAGTTGGATTACATCGACGTCTTTCAATGTAAGTTTGATACTGTTGTGTTGGTACCAGATTCACATACATATATGTAGGTCATAGATTTGATCCCGACACTCCTACCGAAGAGACGGTAGGTGGATACAAACATAGCATCTCTCGTATTTACTCAGATATCGTCAGATGCATGCCCTCCACGATGTCGTGCAAGCTGGGTAGGTTCGATACATCGGGATGTCTTCATGCTATGCCTGGCAATGTACGCATTTCTGCTGAAATTGTCTATATTGACTGTACTCAGTGTTATATTGCAGTCTCTGCAATGCAGAGTACGTACCGTCAATCTGTTGCACCTGGATTTCATTTCTCATGGACGCAGACTACGCCATCAACAACAAACTCACCCCTTTTATATCAATGCAAAACCACTACAACCTCATCTACCGCGAAGAAGAGCGCGAGATGTTCCCAACCCTCGATGTATGTTTCCGTGTGTGCCCCGTTCATGTCAGCCCCTAATATCGTCCCATAGTGGTTCAAAGTTGGCTCTATTCCCTGGTCCCCCGTTGCTCGTGGACTCCTTTGCAGGCCCTTGACCGAGGTTACGAAACGTAGTAAAGGAACTGACTTCGCGGTGAAGCACTATAATGCCGAGGCTCCTACCCAAGAAATCATCAAGCGCGTTGAAGAAATTGCGAAGGCGAAAGGAGTCAGCATGGCTCGGTTGTCACTCGCTTGGATTATGAGCAAGCCCGGTAAGTGTTCTGTATGTTCTCAGGTGTCATGGGTACCTTGACCAAGCATAACATTTCAGGTGTAGCAGCACCCATAGTTGGCACCACATCATTGGACAACTTGTATGACCTGCTTGGTATGTAGAAAATTCTAATTCAGCCTGATGTCGATGTTTCTTACGACATTTCTCACAGGAGCGGTTGATGTCCAGTTGACCGCAGAAGAGATTAAACAGCTTGAGGAGCCTTATAAGCCTGTCGAAGTGGTTGGTCATTAATTGAGTTTCGGCAGTTTGATCTTTTGGTTGCATCATAGAAAGATATCTTTGACAGGATGTGTCGTCAGTAAAGCCTTCAGAATGTCAAATAGTTGAGTATTGGATCACTGGATTCCAACATTAGATCATTTGTCTCAAGTCGGCACAGTGGATTCGTAACTCAGTTTGCCGTAATCGAAGCTCATTATCACTTTCAAAGTACAATCACCTGTAAAAATTATGAACCACTGATGACATCTTTGTCCGAAAGTGTCTGGCATGATGGAACACGGTCCTCGTTGAGTTTACTCAACAGTAAACTATTTGTTACTTGCCTGTGGTAGAGATACTTGAAAATTTGAAACACATATGGAACAATGAGCGGAACAGCTGCAAAAACTTGTAGAGATGCAAACATCATTTATGAGGACGAACACGCTTTTCTGATTGATTTTGACTGGACTGGAACAGCAGGATTGTGATAAATCAATATCGATCATGACTTGGGTGTGGATTACAACATCCGCCAATTTCACTTTATCTGTATCTTTTTCAGGGAACTTGCTGGGTTTCATGTGCACATGGATGGGGTCATGACCAGAGAAAAGCGAGGCAGAGCTCTGATCATCCTTGGAATCAGTACTATTGCCAATCTGGGAATCGCGAACCAGATATCAAAAACATCATCAATCAAACGAGGATAGTGTCATTCTATGGGCACTAGCTCGCTAGTCCATAGTGTAAAAGGCCTCAATTTCGTGCATTGCTCGAATATGTGTGTGCTCAGTGTCAAGCCTATATTCAGTATTGTATCCCTTTCCAAATGTACACGAAGAATTCAGCACTCGCGTATCATTGTATCCGGTTTTGGATAAGAAATACTGACACGAAAGTTGACTTGCGCTTCTGTCACTTAGAAATGGACTCTCCTAGGTGCTCACTTTGCATAATACCACTTGCGAATGTTGTGGCGGATAATTCCCTCTGATACCGATTCAGGCTATCGTGTGAATTAGAATATGGCCTACCAGTGCCTGAAGTTGTCCAACCCTGACGGACAGCCCACTCTCTGTTCATTCTTTCATTCCAGTCTTAATACTTGCCAGTGGACTCCCAGTTTACGTTATCTTATAAACTTTTTTAAAATTGTCGCGGCGCATTGCAGTTCAGACAGCTTTATCACCGTTTCATTTATCCTACTATCCTGGTTTTCCTGCTCTTCAGTCCGCAGGCTTTGAACGACAGACAACACTCATTTTATGAATTCCTCTGCCTCCCGTCCGAGCCCGAGTTGTTTCTTGCGGATGGGGCTCAGTCTGGGGCTCAAATCGCCATCAGAGCCTCACAATCCTGGAGGAAAGCAGCGCGATGAAGGGTGGTACATTCCTTATACAGGAACATACGATCCCCCGCCAGAACCGCAACCCCCTAGAAATAGACATCGGGATAGCTGGGGAGATCCAATTCCTGGTCTGAACGGCGTAGAGGCAGCTTATGTGCACTATGACAACGTACAGGAAGAGAAATTATCAGAGGAAAAGCGAGCGCGAGGTCGCGTTCAATCTACATCATCCAGTTACACCGCGTTAGATCATGGCAGGCCAGAGCAGAGTACCAAACGCAAGCAATACACCAACTCTCAATGTCTTTCAGCGCTGTCCTGTAGTCCAGACATGACAAGTGTTGGCAGATCGCCAACCCCTCATATTCCTCTGCCCAAAGAAAGAACATTTTCTCGTCGGAATAGTCTTGCAAGCCTTTTTACCTTCGGAAGGCCTTTTTCCTCTGCCGATCGCATTCTGAAGTCACCCTCGCGCAAACGGTCCTCTCGGCCTAACACTGGTGATAGTGCTGGCAGGGTCAGCACTCAGCTGTCATCTGCTGGCCACTGTCGTACGACTTCAGGAGACATCATGAGTCCACTCCAAGTTGTTGACTCGCGCACAACCACGGACGAGGAATATTATCATTCCTATTATTCAACTCTTCTACAATCTCCTGTGAAAACCCGAACTCGAACTCCTGTATCTATCGGTACTGTGTCTTCTCCCGGCTCTGAACTTGTTACAACTTCCCAACATCCCTATGCTATCGCATTTCCCAGTAAAGAGGGCCGAGAATCAACCCAAAGGGCTCGCCAAAGGCGTCGGCCACCTGTTCTTAATCTTATTGCCCCTCCGTTGAAATTTTCTGCTTCTGAACATATCGCTCCCAATAATTTTTCACAAAGACAAATCAGGGCATCCGTGTCATCCCCCAACCTCAAATCTACGAAAGGTCCATCAAATCAACCTCGCAGTGTGCCCAAAGGCATAAATCGTTGGTTGTCAGCGGAGACGTGGTGTGACGCACTATTTTTTCCACGACCACGACTCAAGATGAAGAACGAAAAGTCTGACAGTGTGAGGATCGTCAGCCTACCCGGAAGCCCTGTACTTCCCACTGGTAGTGGCATTCATATACCTAGTGTTCCTTCGAGGGTATTGGCTCACTCTATGTCGCTCGTAAACTTGCAAGAAAAGACTCGGGACGAGCAACGGCGGCAAAAGTTTCGAGGTGAACCCTTGTTACCTTCAGCTACAACATCACAGGTGCAACTCCGATCAGGAAGTAAAAGAGAACAACCGAACACGAGCGGTTCTGCCCGAATGCCTCGTCCAAAGAGTTGGGCTTTGGATGATTTGGATCTACCAAGTCCGGTGCCTTCTTTAGCCAAGTGAGTACCTTGATCTCGACCACGCGCTCAATCTCATGAAAACAACCCATTTAGAGTTCTAGCTGAGGGCGAGCGGCTGGAAGCTGAACGTAAACAGTGGCGGAGTCAAGCTGAAGGCTCTTGGGGCTATAAACGGGCCCGGAGTGTCTCTCGCTCTCGCTCTCGATCCTTGACGGCCAGCGGGCGGAAGAATTCCAGCGAGGTGCTAAGTCACCTAGAATTCTTGGCTGCACGCGCCGTTCACGGCAATCAGGACATCGTTCCAGCCCTTCACCCGACACCAAAACACGGGAGAAGATTTTCTTCATCTAAAGGAACAGGATCTCACTCTCAGGATACCTTAAACAGACATTCGCAAATGAGCTCCCTCATTCGTTCATGGACACAATCATCTAGATCGCCTCATTCTCGAGATCGTTCATGGAGCAACCCACCAGCAATTAAAGCAGTCAAATCAGCTACTCACGCGATCAGTATGCCGGGAGTAGAAAAGGACTTCCATCTCCACCACAGTCCTCAGGCACATAGGTCGCCTAAAAGTGGGGCACTACCCATCCAACAACCTGCGCCCGCACCCATACTCTTATCACTTTCCCAATCTCCAACCCCGTCAAGTGCTTCAGGTGACACTGATCCTTTTGTTGGAATAGCCATATCTGCTCCATTCACAGACGAATCACTGGATCGTGAAAACCTTAAACTCGTTTCGCATCCGTACGCCCAAGGTGGACTATATTCCTTCACTCCCTCATCTCCAGTTCGTGAGAAACGTGCTGAGTATGCAGGTCCTCATCCTGTTCAGAATGTCCATCCTCAAGAGATACCCGCAAGTCCTGCTGCCAGACATCGACTTCCACCACATGTCATTCTTTCACATCCTTACGCACGCGCCATCTCGTCTATCGGAGACTCGTACGATGACAGATCGACCCAAAATACCCGACCTGACAGTGATGTGCCTTCACATACTCTAGCTCTTGGTATCGTGCATGAAATGGTTTCTGGTAACTATTCATCACTCTTTTCGCCCGATGCCAACTTGGAGGGTGACATGCCAATGTCAATGACCGGGATCGTAGACACGGTGGGCGTGGGAGAAGCGCTAGCGTATGCCAATGAATACCAAGGTCAAAGACAAAGAAGAGAGAGCATAGGGGACAATGATCTGGCTGCAAGCGATAGTGTCCTCTTGGGTGATTCTGTATCCGGTGCCGTACGACCTGAAGTGGTTTCAGGACAGTTTATCGCAAGGGTTTGTTCATCATCGAGGATGCCTGTCCAGTATGACGTTACTCGACCACCATATCGACCTCAACGTAAAATACCTTGGACCCCCGAAACCCTTGATACGTTAGCTTCTTCTCCACTAGAACACCAGTACACCCCAAGATTGCCAGAATTTATTCGGACCGCGAAGGCTGACCTCGCTTCGTCAGTATTAAACA
>Ga0153972_1000043_pt1 | contig 34152 bp, 32 predicted proteins | sample TSGA056MetaG_FD_104732 | JGI IMG/M metagenome (GOLD analysis project Ga0153972, IMG submission 104732) | Attine ant fungus gardens microbial communities from Georgia, USA - TSGA056 MetaG | ecosystem: Host-associated > Fungi > Mycelium > Unclassified | place: USA: Georgia, George L Smith State...
CAAGTACGTGACGGCGGTGCGTTCTCTATTTCAATCCCCGAAGGAACTTATCGCAGCTATAGCTCAAGTGGAGAATTTCTGGCTCTTAGCTCTGTAACCGATGGAGTTTTAAGCACCATTAAGAGTTTTTACGAGGTGTAACAATGACGAATGACAGGACGGTTCTTGCACTCGGATTTTTTGACGGCATACACATTGGACACGGGGCGCTGCTCAAAAAGGCTTCGCAGCGTGCGGAAGAGCTTTCTGCAAAGCCGGCCGTGCTGACCTTCGATTCTCACCCTGACACTCTTGTCAGGATGGAGAAAGTGCCGTTAATTAACAGCTCTGCCGATAAGGTTTACATAATTCGTGAATATTTTGGGATTGAAACTGTATTCTTTCTGCATTTTAATGCCGAAACGATGAACATGAGCTGGCGTGACTTTCTTGACTATATTATAAAGAAATATAATTGCTGCCATCTTGTCGCCGGAGTGGATTTCACCTTTGGAGCAGGCGGGCAGGGGAACGCCGGATTGCTTTTGCAATACTGCGAGGACAACAGTTTGGGCTGCGACATCATTCCCGCAGTGCTGTACGGCGGTAGGCCGGTCAGCTCCACAAGAATCAGACTTCTGCTTGAAGAGGGCAAAATTGAAGAGGCTAACAATCTTCTCGGACATCCGCATTTGCTGACAGGCGTTGTGCGGACAGGACACAGGCTCGGTAGAACAATGCAGGCGCCAACCGTAAACATGGCATTTGCCGATGGCGTGCTTGTTCCGAAAGAAGGAGTTTATATTGCAAAAGCTCTGTTTCGTGGGCAGAAGAGGCAGGCAGTGCTGAACATTGGCACTCGTCCCACCTTTGATGGCGGCAAAATAACCGTAGAAACGCATATCCTTGACTTCGGCGGCGATTTATACGGAGAGCGTATTTGCGTTGAACTTTATTCTTATATAAGACATGAACATAAATTTGACAGCTCCCATGAGCTGACGCTCCGAATAAAAGAAGATATTCAGATGGCACGCCGGTTTTTTGAAAATAAAAAATAAAAAAATTTAGTCAAGTACTTGACAGGAAACTTTTGCTGTGTTACACTCAACTTGGCTATTGATTAACAATGGCTAACCTAAGAGAATCAAAAAAATTTTTATAAGGAGAAAAAGAACATGATTATTGATGCAAATATGCACCATCTTCCAGAAGACTTGTTCGACAACGAAGAGACCCTTGACGGCTTTCTTTCAACTGCACCTCGCGGCTACGGTGAAATCGCTTCCCTTGGCGTAACTACAAAGGGGCAGCGCCAGATCATCGTTGAGAAGCCAATGGGTTGCCAGAATCTAAACTATGTTGAAGGCGACTACAACATGGAAATGAAGCTGAAGGCTATGGATGACAACGGCGTTGACATCGGTCTTCTTCGCGTACCCGTATGGCAGGAGTGGCTGCGTCTTGACACCTGCAAGAAGGTTAACGACAATGCTTATGAGCAGTGCAAAAACTCAGGCGGCCGCCTGTTTGCAAACGCTTGTGTTCCACCTTGGGGCGGAAAAGAGAACATCTACGAGCTAGAGCGTTGCGTTAAGGAGCTTGGCATGGTCGGTGTTCAGCTAGCTTGTCACTATGGCCAGCTATATCTTGACGATCCAGTATTTGAGCCATACCTGAAGGTTATCAACGACATGAACATTCCTGTTGTTGTTCACCACACTCCAGGTCCGGTTCACTGGCAGTCAATCTATGAGTACACAAACCTTCGCCGTGAGTTCGGTCGTGTAACCGACCAGGCTACTGCTGTTGGCCGTGAGCTATTCAGCGGCATGTTCGATAAGTTCCCGAACCTAAAATTCATCCATACCATGTTCGGCGGCAACTGGTTTGGCATCCAGAACCTCGTCCTTCCTAAGCTAGGCAAGAAGGCAGAGGCTATGGAGCGTCTTGACATGAGCGAGGGTGAGCGCATTCGCGGCTACCTACAGAACAACATATACTTCGACACAACACATCCAGCTTCATGGGGCAAAGATGTTGTTGAGTGCGCTATCAAGGTTTGCGGCGCTGACCACATCCTGTTCAGCTCTTCCTTCCCAGTATTCTACAACTGGATGAGCGACGGTGTTGAGCTGATGAAATCTCTTGATATCACCGAAGAAGAGCGCGAGATGATCTGCAGCGGCAACGCACTGCGTTTATTCAACCTCAAGGCATAAGTTTTATCATTCAAGAGGGGAGTTGCGGACAAAAACGCAAGCTCCCCTTTTGCATTTGAATACAGGAGAAACAATCAATGAATGAACTTAGAACCAACATTACAGAGCAGCTTCGTCATCTTCAAATGCTTATGCACCGTGCTTATCATGACATCACTGACACATCCAGAAACGCTCATAATCCATATCGTGGACAGGGGAGGGTGTTGTCCGTATTAAAGATGAAGCCTGAAATCAGCCAAAGGGAGCTTGCCTATTTGCTCGACATGAGCAAGCAGGCACTTGCAGAGCTTTTGACAAAGCTTGAAAAAAGTGGCTATATATCAAGGCAGCCATCTGAAAATGACAAGCGTGTCATCATGATAAAACTTACGGAGGAGGGCATGAGGTCCGCTGTTGATATGGACGAAGCATCGGTAGATTCCTTTCATGATCAGGTCCTTGACTGTCTGGAAGACGACGAGCTGGAAAAATTTGATGAGTATTTAGGACGGCTTATCAGGCAATACGAAGGTCGATATCCAGATAAGGACTTTGAGGAACATAGAAAAATTATGGCAGAATTTCTGTCTAATAAGTCCAATGACGCTGATACAACTGATTATTAATTTTTTTAACGCCCCAAACGCTGAAGGACTGCTATTACAATCCTTTCATGCTTTGGGGTGTATTTATTAATCTGTTTGAAACTTTCCCTTTATACTTGCCAGTCGTGATGTGTTAAGGTAGCAGGATGAGCATTTCGTTCTTCGATTTAGTACTTTGAAGAGGCCCTTTGCACAGTCAAGGACGTTTTCATTGAAAAGCTTGTTCTGCATGAAGACGGTAGCTATAACTACTCGCTCGTAAAGGAATATAATGACGTTCCTGCCACCAGGATATGCTTAAATCTACTCTTTCTGAGGTGTTTCTGCCTTTTGCACAGACGCCTCAGAATATTTAAAAACAATCTCGATTTGCACAATAAAAAATCATATAGAAAATGAGACTGTTTTTTTGATAATAATGCCTAAACGCCCAATTTAGCCTCTGGCTACATAATACAATGCACCTCATAACCAGAAGTATTGCAATTGCAATTATTTCAAGTGCCGAGGTGCATTTTACTTTTTTCGGAATTTTTTGCGATAAAAGCAAAAATATATTTTATCCAAAATCCACCTTACTAAACCCAAAGAAAACCTACTTGCTATTTTGGCAAACTGATGTTATTTTCTATATATGAAAACGCAATAACTTGTGCAACTTCCCATATCTTAATATTTTCTGACAATAATCTGAAATGCATATACAGTATGTAGTTGCGGTCCTTAATCATTATTGGATAAGTTCGTTGTCGTTCTTATATAGCAAATCCCGGCGCACTCATTATTATGCACAGATGGAAAAAACATCTGTGACAAGGGAAAGGAAAGGGAAAGTTATGAAAAAGACACTTGCACTTGTTCTTGCACTCGTAATGATCTTCTCTCTGGCAGCCTGCGGGAGCTCAAAAGACAATTCGGCAGCAGAACCTATTAAAATCGGCCACATTTGCGACCTGACCGGCTCGGAAGCTTCCACCGGTAAAGAGGCAGAGCGTTCTTTACAGTTTGCGGTTGATGCAATCGGCGGTGAAATCGCTGGCCGTCCTGTAGAAATTGTCGTTAAGGATTCACAGAGCGATCCATCCATCGCAGCTGACATGGCTAGACAGCTTGTCGAACAGGACAAAGTTGTCGCAATCTTCGGACCAACACTTATCGGACACAAGTCCGCAGTTTCAGGCTATATGGAGAGCGTTGGCGTTCCTCTGATCTTCTACAACCCAACTCCGGAAGGCCTTCTTATGAACGCTGAGTGGACAGTCGGTGCCAGCGGCGCAACACCGCAGATGCCTACAGTTATGGCTGACTATGTTTACAACGAGCTTGGCTATAAGAAAATATATACCTTAACAAAGGACGACACCGGCGGAACCTCATATATGGATCCGTTTGTCGAAAACTATAAAGCTCTCGGCGGCGAGGTTCTCTTGCAGCAGTGGGCACCAACCCCAACGCCTGACTTTGCGCCATACTTCATCAAAATGACTGACAGCGATGCAGATGCAATAATCTGCTGGACGTCAGGCAGCAGCGCAATAGCATTCTGGGAGGCATGGCATGCCGCAGGTCTTAGCGGAAGGCTTCCTGTCGTTGCATTGTTCCACGGTGCATTCACAGATTACTTTATCCCGGCCGCTATTTCGAACACCAGCCCTGAGACTGCCGAAGCAATGCTGGGCACAATCGCTCCTATGACCTATGCTTACAACATTGACTCCCCTGAGAACAAAGAGTTTGTTGAAGCTTGGCAAGAAGCCTTCGATGGCGTACCTCCCGGAAGCAACCTGCCTGGCGCTTGCTATCAGGTTATCCTTCTTCTAAAGGCAGCTGTTGAGGCAACTGAGGGCGATACAACCCCCGATGCTCTTATTGCAGCAATCCTTGCAGCCGACATCACAGGACCGGAGGGCAGAACCGTTTTCGAGAACAGCATGGCAGCTACAAAGGATATCTTCATTGTTGAGCTTGTAAAGCTTGATGATGGCAGCTACAACTATTCTCTTGTTAAGGAATACAAGGATGTTCCTCCTTCTGGCTTGGCAGCTCAGTAAGATTCTGGCGAAGTCCACAAAAAAACAAGAAAAACATCTTGTTATTTTAGCGAAATTGTGTTACTTTGTTAAAAAGATATTGCATTTGTATTGCAAGAATTGCTTGGGTCTAAGATTTGCTGAAATTAAGGGCCAGGCAATCCAAGCGAAAAGATGCTTATCATATGTTCTAAAAACGCAAAACCCGAACTAAAGACAACGAGCAAAATCATCAACGGCGCAAACAAAATGTTTGCGACCAACAGAAAGGAAAGGTTCAAATCAATGAAAAAGACTCTTGCACTGATTCTTGCCCTAGCAATGGTTTTCTGCCTCGCTGCTTGCGGCGGCACAAATGACAACAAAAACGACGATTCTAGCAACTCAAGTGAGGTTGTAAGCAATGAACCCGTTGAGAACTCTGATGAAGGCAATGAAACGGATGTCTCTGCAGGCCCGGTTGTAGCAGACGGAGAACCAATCAAAATTGGTCACATTGTTGACTTGACAGGTGTTGAGTCCAGCACCGGTGCAACAGCTGTTCAGTCCTTCGAGTTCGCTGTTAAGTACATCGGCGGCCAGATCGGCAACCGTCCAATCGAGATTATCACTAAGGACGCACAGAGTGATTCCGCTATCGCAGCTGACATGGCTAGACAGCTTGTCGAGCAGGACGGCGTTGACATCATCTTTGGACCAACTCAGGTTGGACATAAGTCCTCTGTTGCTTCTTACATGAAGGAAGCAGAAGTTCCTGTTGTATTCTACAACGCAACACCTCCAGGACTTCTAAAGAGCGGCAACGAGTGGATCATCGCTTCCGGCGGTGTAAACGATCAGATGCCTACAGTTATGGCTGCATATCTTTATGAGACAATGGGCTACGAGACTGTATACACAATCGCACAGGACAACACCGGCGGGCGTTCCTACATTGAGCCATTCCAGGCTACTTTCGAGGCTTTGGGCGGCACGGTTGTTAAGAACATCTACACACCAACAGGCAACTCCGATTTTGCTTCCTTCCTATCAGGTATCACTGCGGATGCTGACGCTATCGTCGCTTGGGTTTCCGGCGGTGACGCTATCGCTCTTTGGAGCGCATGGTACGAAATGGGTCTAAACGAGAAAATGCCAATGGTCGGCACAATGCACGGCGGCTTCACTGACTACTTCATCCCCGTTGCACTTGACAAAAAGAACACGGACATCACAGCAGCAATGATGGAGAGTGCACTGGCGCCTATCTTCTATGGTGTAACAGCTGACACACCTGAGAACAACGAATTTGTCGCTGCTTGGCAGGAAGAGTACGGCGAGATTCCTCTAGGAAGCAACCTACCTGGCGCTTGCGCACAGGCAATGCTTCTGTTCAAGGCTGCGGTTGAAGCTACAGGCCTAGACACAAGCCCTGAAGTTCTGCGTGATGCACTTCTTGCTGCTGACGTAAAGGGTCCAGAGGGCCACACCTACTTCGAAGGCGATTCACAGGCTGCAACTAAGGATGTATTTATCGTTAAAGTAGTTCAGCTTGAGGACGGTTCTTACAACTATGAGACCGTTGCGGTTTACGAAGATGTTCCTCCTTCCGGCTACGTTGTTGGCTGATTAGGATAGAAAAAATTCGAGCATACAGCAAATAACTGAGTTAGGATGTTGGGCATCCGCAAGAAGAGTGCGAATGCCCAACATCTATCCTCTAGCAACATTCGGATTTAATGCTTTGGCGCTCAAGCATAATAATCAATCCGAATGTATATTATAGTAGTGCCAGGGTTAAGGGGGCAGGCTAATAAATGAACATAATTGCAAATTTAATTCTAGGTGTTTCTTACGGACTCATCTTATTCTTATTGGCGACAGGCATGACGCTGACTATGGGACTCATGCGTGTTGTCAATATGTCACATGGTGCCATTTACATGATATGCGGCTATTTGGGTGTTTCTGTGTACAACTACACAGGAAGTTGGATTTTGGCCGTAATTGCCGGAGCAGTTTTAGGTGCAGTTCTAGGTCTATTTTTGGAAGTTGGATTTTTGCGGCGCTTGTACGATAAACCAACAAACCAAGTGCTGCTAACTATAGGATTCATAAACATTATAAACAACGTCACGCAATGGATTTGGAAGGGCTTCCCGATTTCGGCTCCTACTCCAAAAATATTCAGCGGTGCGGCTATTCAAATAGGCGGCGTTGGTATTCCTCCATTTAAGTTCTTTATCATTGCCTTCGGCATTGTTATGGCTGTCCTGCTATGGCTATTGCAGGACAAGACCAGAATCGGCGCCATGGTACGTGCAGGCATGGATAACCGTGAAATCTCCGGTACCTTGGGTATTAACAACAAGATTGTATTTACCGGCGTTTTCGTTCTAGGTTCTCTTATTGCAGGTATGTGCTCTATCATCGGCGGTACTGTTACCGGCTTTACAATGACAACAAGCTGGAACGTATTGCTTAACTCAATTATTGTTGTTGTTATCGGTGGAGCCGGCTCTATTCAGGGTGCTCTTATCGGCGGCATCGTTATTGGTGTCGTCAACTCCTTCGGTACAGTATACTTTAATAATTTTGCGTCCTTCCTAATCTATCTTCTTCTCATCATTGTTCTTGTTGTTAAACCAACAGGTCTTATGGGCAGAAAGATTGACGTTGATAAGGCCGCTGATAACGCAATCAATCAGATTGGCTCAGCAAAAAAGCGCGGCGCTGTTTGGACAGCTAAGGAGCTTGGTCTTAAAACCGCCGGTGAGAGGGCAAAGCTGAGGATTTACCGCTGGCTGCCTTCAATCTTGGTGCTTTTGGTCCTTTGCTGTGTTCCAATCTTTGCATCCACCTATCTCCAAAGCATGATGACAAAGGTTCTCATCTATGCGCTATTTGCAATGAGTCTTGACGTTATCATGGGCTATACGGGAATGCGCTCCTTCGGTCACGCTGCATACTTTGGACTAGGCGGCTACTTAGTTGGTATTCTTGCAAACTTTGCGGGCATTACCTCCTTTTGGCTGGTATTACCGATTGTCATCATTGTAAGTGCTCTAATTTCTGCAATCGTCGGCTATTTTACACTGAAAACCTCGGGTACATACTTCCTAATGGTTACAATGGCATTTGGTCAGCTATTCAGCGTTGTTGCTGAAAAGTGGATATCTGTCACAGGTGGTTCCGACGGTCTTGGCGGAATTCCGAAGCCGCAGCTTGGCTTTGATTTCAAGTGGAAATCATGGAGCTTGTTCATTTTCGTTCTTGTTATATTCGTAATCTGTTATATAGTATTGCGAATGATTATGCGCTCTTCGTACGGACGTTCACTTGTTGGCGTTCGTGAAAATGAGGGACGTATGCGCGCACTCGGCTATAACACATGGGCGCTGAAATATGGCGGAGTTATCATCGCCGGCACATTTGCCGGTATCGCAGGTATGCTATATGCATATTCCTATAATCTAATGGTGCCTACCACCTTGGCGCTTGAGCAATCTGCTATGCCTATGCTAATGGTTATCATGGGCGGCGGCGCAACGCTTTGGGGCCCTGGTCTTGGTGCTGCTGCTATAATCCTGTTCCAGACATTCGTCAGTACGCATTGGCAGGATAGATGGCCTCTGTTCCTTGGGTTGCTATATGTTGTCTGTGTTATGTTCCTGCGCGGCGGTTTTGCTCCTTATCTCACAAAGTTCTGGAACTGGGTTGGAACGAAGCTGTTCAAAAAGAACATAGCTGAAAATGAGTCGGCACCTGCCGCTCAAAAAGACTGAGGGGAGGAGTTAGTATGAGTGTTTTATTAAAAGTACAGGACCTCACCAAAAGTTTTGGCGGTCTCAAGGTTCTTACCGGAGTAACTTTTGACCTTGAAAAAGGTGACAGACTTGCTCTTATAGGCCCTAACGGTGCTGGGAAAAGTACCCTCCTAAATGCTATCGGCGGACAGGGACCTGCTACAAGCGGAATCATAGATTTTCAGGGGACTAATATCACCTCGTTATCTCCAAACAAACGTCTGCATTCTGGACTTGGCCGCAGCTTTCAGGTTAACAACCTTTTCTGGCAGCTAACCAATCTTGAAAATGTTCTTCTTTCGCTATTCGGTGCTGAAAAGAGTCACTTTAGTATGATTAAGACATTGGAAAAGAATGAGGGATATTTGGCCAAGGCAGAGGAGATGATGAAGCTCGTTAATCTCTGGGATAAGAGACACGAGTACCCGGCTCTTCTGTCATATGGCGAGCAGCGACTTCTTGAGTTGTTGATGGCTTTCACTTCAAAGCCTGATCTGGTCTTGCTTGATGAGCCAAGCGCAGGTTTGCCTACTGCAGAAGCATTTGCTTTCGCTGATATCCTTCGTGAGCTTTCCAAGGATACAACACTATTGTTCTGCGCACATGACATGGACTTGGTGTTTAGCCTGGCAGACAGCATTATGGTTCTTTATTTCGGTCAGATTATCGCAAGAGGCACTCCTGCTGAGATATCTGCTAACCCCAAGGTTAAGGAAATCTACCTTGGCGCCGAAGAGGACTGATAAACTGCATTTGCTTTCTTACAGAGAGCACCGAAATCTATAAAAAAGCGAGGGATATCAATTGTTAAAATTAGAGAACGTAAACACATATTACGGCAACAGTCATATACTATTTGATCTCTCAATGGAGATTCCTAAGGGAAAGATTGTTTCCATGCTGGGCAGAAACGGTATGGGTAAGACTACTATTATGCGTTCAATCGTGGGTTTGACCCCTCCTAGTGACGGTACAATTACATTCAAGGGCGAGAAAATCAGTGGGCTTGAGCCACACAGAATTTCTCACAAAGGAATAGGTTATGTACCCCAGGGCAGAGGAATTTTCGCTTCACTTAGCGTTAAGGAAAACCTCACAGTTGGTGCAAGAGGACAGAAGAAAGAAAACGCTTGGAATCTGGACAGAGTTTATGACTTTTTCCCAATCCTTAAAGAGCGTGAGGATTTTGCGGCCAACCTCCTAAGCGGTGGTGAGCAGCAGATGCTGGCAGTAGGCCGTGCGCTTATGACAAACCCTGACCTGCTTATTATGGACGAGCCATCAGAAGGCTTGGCCCCCATGGTTATTAAGCAGATTGGCGAGGTTATTATGGCACTGAAAGACCAGCTAACTGTTTTCCTTGCAGAGCAGAACTTCAACATGGCTCTTTCTGTATCAGACTATATCTACATAGTCAGCAGAGGCTCTGTTGTGCATCAGTGTACTCCTGATGAGCTCCGCCACGACGAAGAGACCAAGGAAAAATGGCTGGGCGTATAATTTGTTGGTACGCATTAACGACAGAACCGCATTTTTGCGGTTCTGTCGCATCTTTTTGTTGTTTTTTACCGGTAATATAAGCCAAAAAGGCATTGACAAAAAAACCAGAAACAATTATAATATCAGTACAGCGTGTAGATCAACGACGTAAGTCCGGCTGAGGTCTATGTGCTGTTTTTTTGTTTTTTATTCCGAAATTAGCAAAAAAGCCCGGCCATTCCATTTTTAAAAAGGTTGTTTTACAACCACAAACTAAGGAGGAAAATACAATGGCAATTCAAGTTGGAATCCCAGAAGCTGCTATGATTACTCTAACAGACCTTGTTGACAATGTCTTAGGTGTAGACGAGTATGCTGGCGGCAACAACCCAGAGCTAAAAAAGCCACTTATCGGACCTGGTAAGGAAGCTCTTATCATCGCTCACAAGGACGGCCTTTATGGCGGCGAGAATCTAATCGATGAGGAGACAGTTTCTTGGCTATCAACAGTTATCACCTCACGCGGCTCACGCTGCTCAATCCTATGGGTTGATGATCCACAGAAGCCACACGAGTGGCGCTACCCACCAGTAGTTAAGGCTGCTATCGCTGGCGCTGATGTTATCATCAACGCAACATTCCAGATGGCAGTTGAAGAGATTGCTGAGTTCCGTAACCACATCGAAGAAGTTGACACATGGATGGTACGTTTGTTCCCTCTAACAAAAGAGCTTCTCATGACAGAGTGGGCACAGACTCCATATGAGCTAACAAAGATGATGCGTCATCAGGCTTCCAACGCCTTCATCGGTCAGCCGGACGATGAGTTCGAGTTCACCATGACCGATCCAAACGGCACACATATCACTGGTAACACCATTCAGCCAAAGCCACGTCCCGGAGTTCCTGGCCATGGTTACAACTCTTGGCGTCGTGACGCTAGCCATTATCTACCAGTCCCAGAGTGGGTACATCCTCCAATCAACTGCAAGAATGTTAACGGTAAGTTCGTATTCAACTCCATGCTTAGCTGGTGGTCACCAGTTATCGGCATCGATCCAGAGTGGGAAACCCCAGTTGAGATCGAAGTTGTTGACTGCAAAATGGTTAACATCACAGGCGGCCTAGAGGCTAAAAAGCTAAACAGCTTCTTCAAGAAGATGGAGCAGAAGGTTGGTCCAAACATCTATCTGTTCGACACCTTCCACTTCGGTATCCATCCAAACGCACACGTTGCAAAATATCAGTGCCCACATGATCTGTATCGTCGTATTATCGATCATATGCACACCTGCAACCTGCACTTCCATCTAGGTTCTGCCGGCGCATGCGAAGGCTATCCTTACTACCCACATATCACTGGTGATATCCGTGAGGCTGATCTTGTCGTTAACGGTAAGCAGGTTTACGACAAGGGTTGGCTATGCTGCCAGGACGATCCGGAAGTCCGTCGTATTGCTGCTAAGTATCCAGGTCGCCCAGGTATTCCTGAGAGATTCTAAGATATTTTAAAGGAGATATTTAATGAGTAAACTAATTGCTTACGTCGGTCGCAGCCACATCGCTGGTTTCCAGGGTGGCGGTATCGATGCGTTCGAAATCGGTGAGGGCGGAAAGACTATCACCCCACTAAACAACGGCAGCATTGACGAGCCAAAGTATGCCGGTTTTATGGCATATGCTCCTAAGAGCGGCACTCTATATGCAGTTGACGAAAGAAAAGATGACGGACGTAACTCCAAGCTTCCATCTACAACTGTTATGTCCTTCAAGGCTGACCAGAAGACCGGCGCTTTGACCCTGCTTAACAAGCAGCCAACACTTGGTTGCAGCTGCGCTTCTGTTTGCGTTGGCCCTGATGAGAAGTTCATCTACACCGCAAGCCACGGCAAGTTTGATGTTGTTATCAAGGTTGTTGAGACTTCTGACGGCAAGTTTGTTAACCAGTTCGTATATGACGACTCGACAGTCGGTATGTACCCTGTAGATGCAAATGGTGCTATCGGTGAAGCTTGCGATTGCATGGTTCTCACCGGCCACGGACTAGACCCCAACACCTCACCGCAGGCTGGCGGTCATTCCCAGGCAAGCCCTCACGCTCACATCGTTGTTGTTGATCCTTCAGGCAAGTTCCTGATTGTTTGTGAAAAGGCTAGCGAGAAGGTTTATGTTTATCGTCTAGGCGAAGAAAGACTTGTTCTTGCTTCCATCTACCAGGCTCCTCTCAGAACCGGCCCAAGGCACTGTGCATTTGACCAGAACGGTCATATGTTTATGACTTGCGAGTTCTCATCTGAGATCTGGGCATTCAACTTCGATTCCGAGACTGGTGTTCTTAGCTTCCTAGACAAGCAGTCCACCGTTGCTCCTGGCTTCAACGGACGTAACGAGCTGGCTACAGTTCAGGTTCACAACAGCGGCAAGTTTGTTTATGTCAACAACCGTGGTGAAGATACTCTTGTATGCTTCAACATCGAGGCTTCCGGCAAGCTGACAAAGGCTTCCTCCATCGGTCTGGGCAAGTGCCCTGCTGATCCTAAGGATGCAGTTCGTGATATGAAGATTTCACCGGACGGCACATTCCTGCTCGTACCTGTACGTCCTGATGATGTGCTTCGCTCCTATGCGATTGATCAGAACACAGGAGCTCTAACAGCCATCACTGATGTTCCTGTTGAGAACCCTGTATTCATCTGCTTTGCGGAGCTATAAGCTATAATAGCTGGGTCCCCATCAATGATGGGGATCTGGTTTTTTATTGTTATTGACGATACGTAAAAACTCCCCTTACAATGAAGTCAGGGGAGTTTTATTATCCATGCAAAGAACGGTATAGCGATGGCTTAATGCCAACAATCCGTGTGAAAATTCTGCTGAAATGCTTGTTGTCTGTATACCCAACAGCTGTGCAGATTTGGGAAATGTTCAAAGTGCTCTCTCTAAGAAGGCGTTTTGCTTCTTCTATGCGGCAGTCGGTAAGATACTCGGAAAAGTTCTTGCCCGTCTCTTTTTTGAAAACCGTGCTGAAATATGAAGCGTTAAGGTGAACCTGCTCGGCGACAAATTCAAGTGTCAGCGGATTTGTGCAGTTATTTTTGATAAACGCCTTTGACTCTCTAACGGGCCTGCTGTACTCTCGCTCCTTCAGGCAGCCATCGAAAATGGTCTTTGCCCACGCCACAAGCGCTGCAATCATTTCCAGAAGGGTTGGGTATCCTCCGAGGCTGTCCAAAATGTCCTTGCGTGCCTGCGCCGAAATCACGTTCTCACCCGAGCTTCTAAACGCCTGCACAACAGCCTCAACCGCAGCCCAGCTGATGTACATGATGCCGGCAGGGTCACTTCTGACGGAAATGGGACTAAATGCGTTCCTGACCGCTTTTTCGTATTTGTTGATGTCCAGCGCCTCGGCACTGGATACAAGCTCGCTCATGAGCGTTTGCGTTAGCAGATCGACGCCTGCAAGTTTGTCGAACTTTAAATCCTCATAAAAATACTGTTGATTTTGCTCTCTTAACATTCCGCAGCGAACGGCACGCTCTGCCGTTTCGTTAGCCCTTTTCAGCATTCTGACATCCCGTTCGGGCAGACCGACGCCGATTGAGTAGATTGCCTCCTTGCAGCTGCGCTTTCGAAGATGTTCTTTTATGATACTCTCAAGCTCGGGAAGGCGCTCTCTTGTCTTGCTGCCCTCGTCGTAATTAAAGATTAGCGTAGCTCGTCCGGGGCCTTGAACATAAGGAATCATTTCGTGGCAGACGGGGTCAAATCTTGCACGAATTGACTCTACGATCGTAGGCATCAGAGTGCCTTCTTCCTCGTGAGGAAGGCTGCTGATAACCAAAACTGCGCAATGAAAAATTCCTTCTTTAAACTGAAAGTGATATTTTTTGTTAAGCGCATCTATGGAAAAATGCTCCGGCGCATTTATTGAGGTGAAGCTGTCCATAAAAGCGTTTCTGAGTAGTCTGCGGGTTTGTAAAAAATGTTCGTTTATATCATGTCCGTTCAATGCTTGACGGCGTTCGGAATATTTTTGCAGAACATGCGTCAGCTTGTCCTCACTAACGGGTTTTATGAGGTATTCCTGCACGCCGAGATGCATAACAGAAAGAGCAATTTCAAAATCTTCAGTATCCTCAACAATCACGAAATCGCTTGATAATCCGTGCGTCTGAGCGTTTTCAATAAGTGAAATGCCGCTAAAGCCTGTAAGTTTTCCGTTTGTGATTACTAAATCAGGTCTGTAGCGATAAATCGCCTCCATCGCAGCAAGCCCGTCGCCGAACACTCCGACTAATTCCCAACCGTGGCGGCCCCAGTTAATAAGATCCCGCAAATGTTTTCTATGCCAGTCACTTTCTTCAACAATTATGACCGTAAGCATTCCAAGGCCTCCTTTCGTAAGTGTTCATACAACTTGATTTTATTACAATTCGTAAAATATTACAAGCTTTATATTTTTTAAAAGGTGCCAGCACTGTACATTATATTGATTTAAAAAAACCAAAATCTATCACACCATTTCCAAACCTAGTCTCCTTGTTAATGAGGGGCAAGAATGTTATCCTTGTAGTAGAAAATGGTACTCGAATGCGCACTTGCTGTTTCTGCTTGCAATGCGCTAAGAAATTTCACAATTTTGAAAGGAATAAACAAGAAATGGATTTTAAGAATTTGTTCGATCTAACTGGCAAACGTGCTGTAGTTATTGGCGGCGGCGGCGGAATCGGCGGCTCTATCGCTGAGGGTCTTGCTGCTGTTGGTTGCAAGGTTGCAATCGTTGGCCGTAGAAAAGAAAAGCTAACTGCTCAGGCTGATGCTATCAAGGCAAGCACAGGCGCACAGGTTGAGTGCTTTGGTGCTGATTGCAGCTCCGATGAGGCTGTTGCACAGCTTTGCGCTGAAGTAACTGCTGTTTTCGGCGGTGTTGACATTCTTGTCAACTCACAGGGCGTTAATAAAAAGTTCTCTGCACTTGAGCATCCGGTTGAAGAGTGGGACGAGATGTTCTCTGCAAACGTTAAGAGCGTAATGCTGACCTGCAAGCACTTCGGTCGTGGCATGAAGGAGCAGCACTTCGGTAGAATCATCAATGTTAGCTCCATCGGCGCTATTCGTTGCAAGCAGAATGACATTTCCGTATGCTATGGCGCCACAAAGGGCGCTGTAAACGCATATTCTCTGAACCTTGCCGCCGGTTGGGCAGAGCACGGCATCACTGTTAACTGCATCGGACCTATCATGACCGAGACAGAAATGATGAAGCCGATCTTTGAGAAGAATCCAGAGCTTCTTACAAGCACAGTTGCAAGAGTTCCGCTCGGCCGCGTTGGTAAGCCGGAGGATTGCGCTGGTCTTGCAATATTCTTCGCATCTGAAGCAGCAGGCTTTGTCACAGGTCAGATTCTATATCCTGATGGCGGCCTTTGCACACTTCAGTAATCAAAACGAACCGATTTTTTATGATTCAAAAGGGAAATATATATAATGGCTAACACACCCAAAGCTAAGTATCAATACGTTAAGATGCCCACGCTTGAGGATCTTCAGGAGAAGTACAAAGACTTTTTCGTTTTTACGTTTAAGGATGGTATTCTGGAGATGCGTATGCATTCTGATGGCGGCCCTGTTCTATGGAGCTATCAAATGCACCACGCCCTTGCCGAGGTTTATACCGACATCGGCCATGCACGTTGGGTTGAGTGTCTTATCATCACCTGCACCGGCGACAGCTGGATTCACCAGAACGATGCTGCTTCTTTTCAAGAAATTGAGCAGGGCGACGATGATGATGCTCGTTTTAACGTACAAATTTACGATACACTCAAGGTATGCGAGAACTTCATAAATGATATTGAGGTTCCGACAATTGCGGCTATCAACGGTCGTGGTTTCCACTGGGAAATGTGCCTGATGAGCGATATAACACTTTGTACGCCAGACTTCGTTCTTCAGGACGACCACTTCGGCATGAAAGAGGGGCATGTCCCTGGCGACGGGATGACCATGATTCTCCAAAAGGTGATGGGAACGAAACGTGGCGCTTATATGTCGATTATGTGTCAGGGTGTTGATGCCGAGGAATGTCTGCGTATCGGCGCTGTCAACGAGATTGTTGAACGTGACAAAATTGTCGAGCGTGCGTGGGAGATTGCGGAAAAGCATATTATGACCCGCAGCCGCTCCTGCCGCCGAATGACGCACTACAACCTCATGCGTGAATGGAAAACTCTTTTTGAGCGTGATATTCGTATCAACGTTTATTCCGAGATGTATTCTTTCAATCTTTCCAAGAGCGCACATGATTTTAGCTATATCAAGTATGAAGGTGAGGAATAATTAATGAAACAAGTAGCAGTAGTTTCCGCAGTCCGCATGGCTGTCGGTAAGGTTGGTGGCGCCCTATCCAGCTACCGTCCTGAGAAGCTAGGCGGCATGATCGTTCGCGAAGCTATCAACCGTTGCGGAATTGAAGACGATGTAATCGATGAAGTAATCTTCTGCTCATGCGATAATGAGGATTTGAAGATTGCTGCACGCGTAGTACTTCTAGAAGCAGGTCTTCCAATCCATATCCCTGCATATCAGATTCAGCGTGGCTGCGCTTCATCCCTTACAGCTTGCTGGGATGCAGCAATGATGATTCAGACAGGCTTCGCAGAAACAGTAGTCTGCGGCGGCTGCGAGAGCACCACATTGGCTCCATACCTTATGAACAAGCCAAAAAGAGCATATTCCGCAGCTCCAATGCCTTGGGCAGAACCGGTTTTCTCACCAAAAGATCCGTACGGAAATCTTCCAAACGGCATGACAGCCGACGAAATCGGCCGTCGCTACAACATCACTCGTGAGATGTGCGATGAATTCGCTGCCGACAGCCATCGTAAGGCTGCTATCGCTGTAGAAAACGGCTATTTCGATGGTCAGATTCTTCCTGTCGAGGTTCCTCTCAAGGGCGGCAAGACAATGTCCTTCAAGGATGATGAGCCTATGAGAGCTGACACAACTGTTGAGACCCTTTCAAAGCTCCGTCCTTCCTTCGGCAAAGATGGTGTTTGCACCGCTGGCAACAGCTCACCTCTGACCGATGGCGCTTCCTGCGTTATCCTTATGGAGCGTGAAAAGGCAGAGAAGATGGGTCTGGAAATCCTTGCTATCCTTTCTGGCTTTGCTGATGCAGGCTGCGAACCAATGGTCATGGGTGAAGGCCCAATCTATGCTACAAGAAAGCTTCTTAAGAAGTATGATCTTACTCTTGAAGATTTCGATCTAATAGAGATGAACGAAGCTTTTGCTTCTCAGTCAATTCGCTGCGCAAACGAGCTTGGTATGGATCCTGCAAAGCTGAACGTCAACGGTGGCGCTATTGCTCTGGGACATCCTTTTGCAGCAACCGGTACAATTCTTGTTACAAAGCTTATCCATGAAATGCGTCGCCGTGACGCAAAGCGCGGTCTTGTAACCTTCTGCGTTGGCGGCGGGCTCGGCGTTTCCGCTATGTTCGAAAGACCGTAAACATAACTAAACAAGCGCAAATACATTTCGCCCAATAGCCCAGCAATTTTAGTTGCCGGGCTAAAAGGCAATTTAAGAAGGAGAAAAAATCATGAAAACCATTATTACTGCTGCGCTATGTGGCGCTGTTACCCCAAAGAGCAAGGTTCCATCCCTTCCAATCACTCCAAAGGAGATCGCAGCTGACGGTATCGCTTGCTGGAAAGCCGGCGCATCCATTCTTCATCTTCACATGCGTGATGACGAAGGCCGTGGCACAATGGACAAGGCACGTTTCGAAGAGACAGTTAACATCCTTCGCGGCGAGTGCGATGCTGTTCTGAACCTAACATCCTCTGGTGAGCTTGGCGTTTCTGATGAGCGCCGCATGGAGCACATCATTGCTCTAAAGCCTGAGATGGCTACATTCGATGCTGGCTCAATCAACGCTGGCGACGGCATTTTCGACAACACAATCGAGTTCCTTCAAAAGCTCGGCAAGGCTATGATTGAAAACGGCGTAAAGCCTGAAGTTGAAGTTATGGACGTCGGCTTTATGTCTGCTGCCGAGCATTACACAAAGACAGGTACACTTCTTGCTCCTGTACACTATCAGTTCGTTCTTGGCTTTGGCTTCTCCGGCGCACCTGCTACACCTCAGAACCTTTGCTTCATGAAGGATAAGCTTCCGGCTGACGCAACATGGTCTGCATTTGGCACTGGCAGCGCACATCTTCCAATCCTATACACCGCAATCGCTCTTGGCGGAAACGTTCGTGTTGGCCTAGAGGACAACATCTGGTATGCAAAGGGCGACCTTGCAACAAACGTTCGCCTTGTTGAGCGTGCAGGCAGAGTTATTAAAGAGTTCGGCAACGAAGTTGCTACTCCTGCTGATGCTCGTGAAATGCTTGGCCTAAGAAAGTAAGCGGTGAATAGAAAATGGGAACAAATAAAATTGCATTTGTTGGCGCTGGTCTAATCGGCAGTGGCCTTGCGCTTAACTGCATTACCCACGGAATTCCTGTTTCACTTCAGACAAGAAGTCAGGTTGATCTTTGCAACAGCCGCATTGATGCAGGCCTGGAGTTTTTTGTTGAAAAGAACATCATCACCCGTGAGCAGGCTGCTGAGGCCCGCAAGCTTGCTACAGTTACAACCTCTGTTGAAGAGGCTGTTGCCGGCGCAACCATGATTCAGGAATCCGGTCCTGACAGCATTGAGCTTAAGCACCAGATTATCGCTCAGATTGAAGCTGCTTGCTCGGACGATGCAATCATCGCTACCAGCACCTCCAGCAAATCAATCACCGAGGTTTTTGCAAAAGCAAAAATCCCCGGACGTTGCATGGGCGGTCACCCATACAACCCTGCATATCTTATCCCTCTTATTGAGATTACCAAGGGCGAGCGCACTGAGGATTCCTTTGTTGCAAAGGCTAAGGAAATCTACGAAGAGATGGGCAAGGTCCCTGTTGTCCTGAACAAGGAAGTCATCGGCTTTATCGCTAACCGTTATCAGAGTGCTATTCATCGTGAAGCGGTTGACCTTGTTGAAAATGGTGTTTGCTCTGTAGAGGACGCTGACAAGGCACTTGTTTACAGCGTTGGTATGCGTTGGGGCATCATGGGCCAGTTCCTGACCCTGCATCTTGGCGTTGGCGCAGAAGGCATTGGTGCATTCAATGAGAAGTATCACGTTGATGTTACAAAGCCGGATGGCAGGCTTTCCAACATGCCTACATGGACAACATTCCCTGTAGACTGGGATAAGCACGCTGAAAAGGGTTTGAACGAAGCAATCGCAAATCGTCCTGCTGAAACGGGCAATGACATCGAGTCAATTGAAAAGTGGCGTGACGATCTATTGGTTGAAAACCTTCGTCTGCACGGCTTACTGTAAAAACAACTAAAAAGGCTAGCGCGATTGGTTTCACGCTAGCCTTTGTTTAAAAACTTCAAAGGAGGCTTTACATGTTTACTCTTGTTATCAACCCAGGCTCCACCTCAACAAAAGTTGCTGTTTTTGAGGATGCAGCCGAGCTACACAAGAAGACACTGACACACTCAAAGGAAGAGCTTGCGCCCTTCAACGACATTATGGATCAGCTTGATTTTCGTATGAATTTGATTCGTGGATTCCTTGACGAGGTTGGCTACCCGCCCTCTAAGCTAGACTGCATCGTTTCCCGTGGCGGTTCACCACCCAACGCAAGAAGCGGAGCTACAGAAATCAACGAAGCGCTTGTCACCGCACTGAAAGAGCGTCCGAAAGAGCCGCACCCTGCTTGCCTGGGCCCAGTTATCGCGTCGATAATGGCTAAAGAGGTTGGCATTCCATGCTATATGTATGATCCGATCTCCGCTGACGAGATGAACCCACTTGCTCGTGTATTCGGCATTAAGGGAATTGAGCATGACAGTATGTGCCATGTTCTTAACACCCACGCAATGGCAATCGCAGTTGCAAAAGAGCTTAATCGTCCAATCAATGAGATGACCTTCGTAGTTGCTCACTTTGGAGGCGGCAACTCCGCTGCCGTTTGGCGTAAGGGCCAGCTGCATGACTGCATGCCCGGCGACGCAGGAACATTTTCTGCTGAGCGTTGCGGCCCAATCCGTGCAGAGCGGTTAATCGACCTTTGCCAGCAGTATGATAAAAAAACTCTTATGGGCTGGTACCACGGCAAGGGTGGCATGGTTTCCCTACTTGGCACTAATGACCTTCGTGAGGTCAGAAAGATGGTTGAGGCAGGCGATGAATACGCAAAGCTTTGCGTTGACGCAATGGCTTATCAGCTATCAAAGAACATCTGCACTCTAATTCCAACCTGCAATGGTGAGGTTGATGGCATTATCCTTACCGGCGGCGGCGCTTACCTCGAAATCCTTGTTGATCAGATTATCGAGCGTCTAAAGTTCCTAAACATTCCAATCTACGTTCGCCCGGGCGAAAACGAGATGCAGTCCCTTGCAGAGGGCGCACTTCGTGTAGTAAATGGTGAGGAAAAGGCTCACATCTACGAATAAGAATTGATTTATAACTAAAAAATCTCCCTGCCGCGGCAGGGAGATTTTTGTTTTATATCCATTACTCAATAACGATTAGAACCTGACCGGACTTAACCTTGTCGCCAACAGCAACAGAGATCTCTTTAACAGTGCCAGCCTTAGGGCAGGGAATAGGCTGCTCCATCTTCATAGCCTCAATTGTACCAAGAGAATCCTTGGCGTTTACAGCGTCGCCAACAGCGACATTGATAGCCATGATCTGGCCGGGCATTCTTGCTTTGATTTCCATGATAAATTACTCCTTATTAAAATATTAATTGATCAACCAACCATACTGATGGTGGTAATGAATACGCCAGTTGCGATTGCAGAAACAATAACTCCGGAAATGTTTGCGCCCATAGCAACAGGCAGAATCATAGCGAATGGGTTTTCCTCCTGCGCAGCGTGCTGTGCAAGCTTTGCAGTTGTGGGTACACAGCTTACGCCAGCAATACCAACAGTTGGATTGAATTCCTCTGAATTCTTCTTGTACTTGTGAACAAGATACATAAGCCAGCCGCCGCCAAGACCGCCGACAGCTGAAATAGCGAGAGCGACGATGCCAAGAATAAGAATTGGGATAACCTGAGGGTCAAGGATTGTCTGAGCCTCGCAAAGTACTCCAAGAAGAAGACCGAGCAGAAGCGTTGCAAGATAGCTAAGTGACCGCTCAAGAATATCGGTGTAGTAGCCAAGATCTGCCTCTTTAACAGCCATTCCAATGAAGAATGACAGGAACAGAGGAGCTGCAACAGGAAGAAGCAGGCATAGGAATCCACATACTGCGATGATAAAAGTGAATTTTGCCTTCTTGGAAACTTCGGGAACGTCAACATACATATCTATTCCACGATACTTCTTAGGAACCAAAGCCTTAATAATGAATGGGTAACCGCCATATGTCAGGCTTAGGTAGAGATATGCAATAATAGATATCGGAACAAACAGCTCCGGAGCCATCATCAGAGAGCCGACAAGAACCATTGGGCCGTCAGCGCCGCCGATTGTAGCAATAGCAGCAGCGACAGGAGCATCAAGGCTAAATGCCATAACGCCGATGACAAGCGCTGCGAAGGTACCAAGCTCTGCAAAAATTGCAATGATGATAGACGACCAAGGCTTTGCAAGCAGGAAGCTTATTTCGCTTCGAGCGCCAATGCCCATAAACACCAAGCATGCGATCAAACCGTTGGAGAACGTCAGATTATAGATTGGCTGAAGGAAGTTAATCTGCATTGCGTCCATAATTGCGACAGAGTCGGAAAGCATCGGGTCGATAATAATGTTGCCGACAGCGCCGCCTGCAAGGAACATTGTGCCCGCGTTAACAGCAATCATGCCAATACCCATCGGTATCATGATAAGTGGCTCAAGCGTGCGCTTGAAGCCGAGCATGCAAAGAACAAAGCCAAGCGCAATAAGCAATACACGAGCAATAGCAATCGTTGGGTCAACAGCAAAAAGTGTTCCTATTCCGGGGAACAGGTTGGATAGTGTTTCAAGCATCGTCACCTATCTCCTCTTTATTTTTTTTAGTCATTATCTTACCGATTATTACAACGATCGCAATAACTGCGAGGGAGATAAGTGCGGTTAGGCCATAGGCCATCAAAGCATAAGGTATAACGTGCATAATTCTTCCTCCTATTATAGTGGCATATTGCCGCGAACCCTACCCTCACGGGCTTTGTTCTCTAGCAGTTCAAGGCTGCTGATTATCTGTGCTCTGGTTTCGCTTGGCTTAATGACCATATCAACAAAACCACGGCTTGCAGCTACATATGGGTTTGCAAACTGTGATCCATAAAGCTCGATCATCTCCGCTCTCTTAGCTTCAGGATCTTCTGCAGCGGCAATTTCCTTGCGGAAAATGACGTTTGCGGCGCCTTCAGCTCCCATAACGGCGATTGAAGCAGTTGGCCAAGCAAGAACGCAGTCAGCGCCCAAGTCCTTGGAGCACATAGCAAGATAGCTTCCGCCGTATGCTTTGCGCAGAACAACCGTGATTTTTGGCACTTCAGCAACCGAGTATACGTACAGCATCTTTGCTCCGTGGCGGATGATGCCGGCGTGCTCCTGATCAACGCCGGGAAGGAAGCCGGGAACATCAACAAGGTTGATTAGCGGAATATTGAATGCGTCGCACATCTGGATAAAGCGGGCAGACTTGTCGGAGGCATTAACATCAAGGCAGCCGCCAAGTGAAAACGGCTGGTTTGCAATGATACCGACGCTGCGGCCTGCCACACGGGCAAAACCAACGATAATGTTATCGGCATATAACGGCTGAATTTCGAAAAAGCTACCTTCATCGGCAATCTGCTCAATAACATCCTTCATGTCATAAGGGAAACGGTCGGAGTCAGGCATGATTTCATCAAGTTCAGGACGCAGTTCATCTCCCGGGGTGTATGGCTCTTCCGGAGGAAACTCTTCAGCCGAGGAGGGCAGGTAAGAAAGAATTTTTGCTACCAGCTCAAAAGCCTCCTGCTCGGTTTCTGCCATAAGGTGTGATACACCGCTTGTTGCATTGTGTGTGTAAGCGCCACCAAGCTCCTCAGAGGAAATAACTTCGCCTGTTGTGGACTCAACAACGGCAGGGCCGGTAATGAACATCTGGCTGATGCCATCGACCATGATAACAAAGTCGGTCAGAGCAGGGGAGTAGGATGCGCCGCCTGCGCAAGGTCCCATGATGACTGAAATCTGTGGGATGACACCTGAGCAAAGCGAGTTTCTATAGAAAATCTGACCGTAGCCTGAAAGGGAATCGACACCCTCCTGAATTCTGGCGCCGCCGGAATCGCTGAGGCTGACAACGGGAGCGCCAACGCTCTTTGCCATGTCCATGATTTTGCAAATTTTCTTTGAAGCCATTTCGCTCATTGATCCGCCTGTTGCGGTGAAGTCCTGAGCGTAAACAAAGATTGTTCTGTCGTCTACCTTGCCGTAGCCTGTTACAACGCCGTCAGCAGGAATTTCTTTTGATTCCATGCCAAATGCGGTGCAGCGGTGGGTGACAAAACGGTCAATCTCTATGAAAGAACCTTCATCAAGAAAAGCGGCAATACGCTCACGGGCGGTCAATTTGCCGAGGGAGTGCTGCTTTGCCACGGCCTTTTCTCCGCCCTGCTGGAGAATTTTTTCTGACCTTTCGGCCAGACCATTAATCTTATCAGCTGTTGACATTATTCACGCCTTCCTTTCACAGGTTCTGGCAGAGCTCAAGAAGAACTCCGCGTGTAGCCTTTGGATGAACGAAAGCGATGCGCTTGTTACCTGCGCCATATCTTGGTGTTTCGTCAATCAGGCGAACACCCTTTTCCTTTAGCTCAGCAAGAGCCGCGTCGATATCCTCAACCTGGATAGCAACGTGCTGAACACCTTCACCGTTTTTCTCGATGAAACGTGCAACGGGGCCATCGTCAGAGGTGCTTTCAAGAAGCTCAAACTCGCAGTCGCCGCAGGGCATAAACATGACCTTAACCTTTTGCTCGTCAACCTCTTCAACACCGGTGCCTGTAATGCCGAGGATATCCTCATAAAACGCTTTCGCTTCTTTGAGACTCTTAACAGCAACGCCGATGTGATCGATGTGCAGACATTTCATATTTTCCTCTCCTTTTTCTTAAACCTAAAACTCTTTAAAGGCTATGATTGTCTTGACGTCAGTTGATATTAAAATATGACAGTCAAGACAAATCATTTTAATTATGTATTAATTCTCTAAAAAGAACTTAGAGAGACTCAACAACAGTTGCCATACCAAGACCGCCGGCAACACATAGGGTTGCAAGGCCGTACTTTGAGCCACGTTTCTTCATCTCGTGAACCAGAGTAACAATAATGCGAGAGCCGCTTGAGCCAATTGGATGGCCGAGTGCAATTGCACCGCCGTTTACGTTAATAATGTCCATGCGATCCTCAAGACCGAGCTCACGAATACAGCCGAGAGACTGGGATGCAAATGCTTCGTTCAGCTCGATAAGATCCATGTCGTCCAGGCTCAGGCCTGTCATTTCCATAACCTTTTTGGTTGCAGGAACAGGGCCAAGACCCATATAGCGGGGGTCAACACCTGCGCAGGCAATGCCACGGATAACTGCCATAGGCTTTAGTCCGAGGCTTGCAGCCTTTTCAGTGGACATTAGAAGAAGTGCGCTTGCGCCGTCGTTTCTGCCTGAAGCGTTCCCTGCCGTAACAGTGCCGCCGTCGGGCTGGAAGGCGGGCTTTAATGCAGCCATCTTTTCAAGTGTTGATTGCCTTGGAAATTCGTCTGTATCAAAAATGATTGGGTCCTTTTTGCGTCCCTGAGGAACACTAATCGGAACAATTTCATCCTTAAATCTGCCCTCTGCAATTGCGGCTGCTGCTCTATCCTGCGAAACTAGCGAAAAAGCATCCTGATCCTCGCGGCTTATGTTCATTTTTGCAGCGATGTTTTCAGCCGTCATGCCCATGTTGAAGCGACCATAGATATCAATTGGCTGCGACTTGAACTGGGCTTCTGTAAGAGAATCCTTAAGCTCTGTTGTGCCTGTTCCTACGCCCCAACGGGCGTTTGAAAGGTAGAAAGGAGCGTTTGTCATGCTCTCGGTGCCGCCTGCAATTCCGCAATCAATATCGCCGCCGCGGATTAGGTTAACGACGTTGCGGGTTGCCAGCATACCGGATGCGCAAGCATACATAACTGTATTTGCAGGAATTTCCTCCGGAAAGCCTGCCATGAGCGCCGCATAACGGGCAATGTTTGAGTAGTCGGAACTCTGACGGCAGTGCCCCATGCAGATTTCTTCAACCACGCTCTTGTCAACTCCTGCACGCTGGGCGGCTGCTGTCATAACCTCCGCTGCAAGGCTGTCAGCGTTAAGTGGTTTAAGAGTGCCGCCGAACTTGCCAACTGCGGTACGAACCGCTTCAACTATAACTACATCACGCATGTTATATCTTCTCCTTGATCATGTGACCTGTTGCCTTGAAAACTTCAATAAGCTTCTTGTCACGCTCTTTTGAAAGCTCTGTGGTGCTGCGCCCGCCGTAATCGAAGAAGCCCTTGCCTGTCTTAACGCCTAGCTCGCCCTTTTCAACATGGTCAAACAAAGCGGTTGGACGCTTACTGGTTTCCGGCATCACATAGCTTGCGTTTGTGATATTGTTTGCGCTGATGTCAAGACCTGTGAAGTCATACCTCTGAACAAGACCAAGAACCATGCCACGGGGCATTAGAGATGCCTTAACTGCAAGGTCAATTTGGTCAGGTGTGCAAATGCCGTTGTCAAGCAGGTAGAAAACTTCTGTGTTAAGAAGAATCTGAATTCTGTTTATGATGTATCCCGGGACAAACTTCTCCATGCGAACCGCTGTCTTGCCGCACTTCTCAAGAAGAGCAATTGTGATTTCCATTGTGCTCTCGCTGGTGTTCTCGCCCTTTGCAACCTCAACAAGAGGAATGATGTGGGGAGGGGCATACCAGTGAGCTGTTGTGAAGTTCGCCTGTCTGCGTTCTGGAACATACAGGAACGGATTTAGGGAGGAAGCATTTGAAACAATGATTGCATCATCTGGCAGAAGCTCATCAAGCTGCTTGAAAATATCAGTTTTGATGTCAGGCTTCTCGGCAACTGTCTCCTGAATGAACTGTGCGTCCTTAACTGCCTCGGCAACGTCGGTTGTGTAGGTTACGCGGGCAGCAATTGCTTCGCTTTCCTCTTTTGTCAGCATTCCTTCCTCGACAAAAGTGCCAAGGTTTGTTTGCAGCATTGTCTTTGCCTTCTCAAGTGTGCCTTCGCTGCGGGTGTACATTGAAACCTCATAGCCGCCTGTTGCATATGCCTGTGCAATGCCGGGACCCATAGTGCCTGCGCCCAGAACCGCTACCTTTTTAATATCTTGAAGATTCATTTTAATGCCTCTTTTTTTATTAAATATAAAATTAATCGTGCTTTACAAGACCTAGGATCTCACGTGCTTCAGCAGCAGTTGCAATTTCACGGCCACAGTCCTCACCGATTTTAACAGCACGCTCAACAAGCTGAGTGTTTGTAGCAAGAACGCCCTTATCTAGGAAGATATTGTCCTCAAGACCAACACGCAGACCGTCGCAGCCCTCTGCAAGAGCGTGAAGCATAACAGGAAGATGCCAGCGGCCGATACCTGTTGCAGACCATGTGCTGCCCGGCTGCAGTTTTGGAAGCATATATGAGAATGTCTCTGCTGTGCCTGGCATACCGCCGGAAACGCCGAGAACGAACTGATAGTGAAGCGGCCCCTTCAGGAAGCCCTTCTTGACATAGTAGTCAACGTTGCCAAGCATACCGCCGTCGAAAATTTCAAGCTCCGGCTTAATCTGAAGCTCCTGGGATAGGGTTCCAAGTCTCTCAAGGAACTGCGGGCTGTTAAGGAAAACATAGCTGTTTGCCCAGTTCATGGAGCCTGGATCGTAAGAGGTCATTTCCGGCTTTAGAATAGGCAGATGTGCTAGACGCATATCCTCTGAGAACTTTGAGCCTGAAGAAGTTAGGTTGATAACAAAGTCAACGCCGGCCTTTGCGCGCTCTTCACGGACAAGGTTGATAACCTCAACAAAGCGCTCGGTTTCCATTGTGTTCTTGCCCTCTTTGTCACGCACGTGGAAGTGAACGACCGATGCACCGGCCTTAGCGCAAGCTACCGCGTCTGCTGCAATTTCTTCTGGGGTGATAGGAACATATTCTGTCTGTGCCTTTGTTGTGCCTGCACCGCATAGTGCAGCTGTGATAACCAATTTCTTTCCCATTGCTGATAAGTCTCCTTCAAAAAAATAATTATTAACTTTGCTTAAAAGATTTGAAATGTATTTGTGCTAAACGGATTTTATATGTATAATGAGTACACCATACTTACAAGGAGATTATATTCCTTCGTTTTTCAAATTGGAAATGCCAATCTTGGATATCTGTGATACGATTTTTGTCTATATTTGATGATAGAAACACGTGTTAAAATTGCGGCGAAATTTTTGTCTAAATTTGTAGGCTAGAAACTAAAAACCGCCCCCCCAAATCTAAATTTCATCTCCTTGTGTAAAGGGGGCAATATGTGGTACTCTATATAGTAAAGTGGGAGTCGAATGGCTTGAACGGAATTCATTCACTCAAATCTCCGGCAAATCTTCGAAAATAACAACTATTTTATAAGGAGTGTTTATATGGAATTGACAAATCTTGCGCAAATCAGAGAAATGGCAAAAGGCACAGGAACTAAAAAAAGCAGAATGGCAGTTGCAGGCGCCGCTAAGGCTGCTGCAATTGACGCAGTTCTTGAAGCTGTTGATGAGGGCGTTGTCGAACCAATACTTGTTGGACCTACAGCTGAAATCCGTGAGCTGCTTAATGAGAGAGGCAGAAATGCTTCCGACTTTAACATTGTCGAAACAATGTTAGGCATGAACCCTGCTGAAACGGCAGTAGAAGTTATCAAAGCCGGCGATGCAGACTTCCTGATGAAGGGCTCTGTCGAAACAAGCGAGCTTCTTCGCCCTGTAGTAAAAAGAGAAAACGGCCTTCGCACAGGACGTACCATTTCCCATGTTGCGTTTTACGATTTGCCATTCTACCACAAAATAATCGTTACAAGTGACGGCGGCGTTACAGCATATCCTGATCTTGCAAAGAAAAAGGACATTGTTGTAAATGCTGTTCAGGCACTTCTTACAATAGGCGTTAAGACCCCCAAGGTCGGTATCCTATGCTGCAAGGAAACCCCGGACGACAATATGATCGAGACTCTCGACGCAAGAGCGCTTCAGGAAATGGCGGAAAAGGGCGAGCTTGGCGATTGCAAAGTTGTCGGCCCGATTTCATACGACCTCGCAATGAGCGCAGAGAGAGCAAAGATCAAGAAATTCGATTGCCCATATTCCGGCGATTTCGACGTTTTGATCACACCAAACATTCACGCAGGAAATATCCTTGGCAAATGCTGGGAGCTTCTTCCGAACGTTGAAATGTGCAGCTATGTTTCAGGAGCACGTATTCCAATTGTTCTTACTTCAAGAGCAGCTCCGGCTTCCGAGAGAATCACCTGTATCGCTCTTGCCGGCGTAATCGCAGCCGGAAACAAAGAATAATCAATCAAAGCTACTAATCCAAGAAGGGGAGGGCTAAACTTATATGTCTGGTAAAATAAACGAGCTAATTGAGCTGCTTGGAAATTTTGACGTTGTCGACCTGTCGCACACGATAGAAAACAATATGCCGACATTCCCAAGCCACACGAAGTATTTCATCAACAACTGGATTTGCCCCGGTGACCCTGCTTTCCTTAACTCGATGGTAATGGGCGACCACACAGGCACCCATATGGACGCACCGGCACATTTCCTTCATGACGAAAGCGATCCGAACCGTAAGCTTATTCACGAAATTGACCCTATGGCAATTTCAGGACGTGCGATAAAAATGACCTTTGGCCCATTCCCTGCAGAAAACTGCACAATCAGCGCTCAAGACATTAAGGATTGGGAAGCAAAAAACATTGAAATCGCAGAAGGCGACATTGTTTTTATCGATTATCAGTGGGCAGACAAATGGACAACCGTTGACATTAGCAATGCCGTAATGGAAGCATGGCCCGGGTTGGATGTTTCAGCTGCGGACTATCTGCTCGAAAAGAAAATCCGGGTAATCGGCTCTGATTGCGCAAGCATAGACGCTGCCGATGGTGACGGATTCCAGTTTCCTGCACACCTTAAAATCCTTACAAGCGGAATCCTGATGGTTGAAAATCTTAAAAATCTCGGAAAAGTGCCGTCAGAGTTCTTTTTTGTCGGAATGCCGCTTAAACTCAAGGATGCAGGCGGCTCGCCAATTCGCGCAGTCGCACTTGTACCAAGAAATTAAGCTTATTTCAATTGTTGCATAACAGTCATACGTTTTCGGCATTTCATATTTTCTCAAAAGAAGATTATATTCTATGGTAGAATATAATTGTTGCATACGCTAAGCGTGGAGGTAGTCTATGAATATCCAGAGTATGGAGTATATTCTGGCATTGTCAAAAATTCTGAACTTCACAAAGGCGGCATCCGCCATGCAAACCACACAGCCTGCATTCAGCAGGATAATTTCCTCCGCAGAGGAGGAAATCGGTATAGTTTTGTTTGAACGCTCTAGAAGGCATGTGGTTCTTACACCTGCCGGCGAAGCTATGATTCCCCAGATAGAACGTTCTCTCAGAAACTATAACGAGGGTTTGCGCCTAGCCAAAGGTGCGGCGACAACATACGCAGGTAAACTTAAAATTGGTTACATTCCAGACACAATAAACCAAGACATTCGCCTGATTATGGACAGATTTACGATAAACAACCCCTCGATTGCTACAACCCTGCTTGAAACGCACTATTACGAGCTTCAATCTCAAGTTATGAATGAAGAGCTCGACATGGTAATATACACCAGTATGCAAACAAATTTTCCCGCCGAGCTTGAGCATTATCCATTGTTTGAGACCCCTCTGTGCGTTATAGTCCATGACACACACCCTCTTGCAAAAAAGACATTAATTGAGCCCGCCGATTTGCGGGACGAAGCGTTTGTTGTTCTGGAGCATGATGCCACAATGTCAGGCAGCTGGGGATTTGTTCAGCGTTTCACCGCTGATGCTGGCTTTACTCCGTGGATAGTGTGTCAAACTTCTATGCTTTCAAGCGCCCTGTTGCAGGTTTCGTGCAATAAGGGATTATGTATCGCATCGCAATTTGCCGGACATCTCGCGCCAGAAGGCGTAAAGATAATCCCGATTGCAGACTGCGAAGGCTGTGTCAGATACGCACTTTGGCGCAAGGACAACAAAAATCCTGCGCTGCAAAGCTTTGTAGATTGCGTAAAAAACAGCTTTGAATTTAGTTAACTTATAGTTAAGATAAAATTTTTTTAAGGAGGCAGATGAATATGCCATTCACAGTTGACCCATACAGTGGCCTTAGGCTGTACGAACTAAGCCACGTCTGGAACGGCGAGGCTCCGTCCTATCCCGGACAGGCAGACGTTTCCATGAGGCGTGGAGTTAAGCACTCCGAGCATGGCGTTCTAGCATGGAGAATCAGCACTTCTCTCCACACAGGTACCCATATGTGCGCACCTCTACATATGGTACAGCTAACAGAGGACCTAGCATCAATTCCCCTAGAGAGACTTTTTGGAAACGGTGTAGTTCTTGACATTCCTAAGGGCAATTTTGAGACTATTTCCGCAGCAGACCTTAAAGCGGCTCAGCCAATTAAGGAAGGCGACTTTGTAGTCATCAACACCGGATGGCATCACAAGTATTCCGACGGTCTTGAGTACTTTGGCGAGGCTCCCGGCCTTACCGAGGACGCAGCACAGTACCTTGTTGAGATGAAGGTGAAGCTTGTCGCAATTGACACTCCATTTATAGATGCTCCCCTTGCGACCTCTATGGGACCGCATCGCGGCGGCCCAAAAATGAAGCGTCTTGAGAAAGCATATCTTGATGCAACAGGCAGAGATGCAAAAGTAGATTTTCCTAAGTGGTATATTGCACACAAAAACCTTGCAGCAGCAGGCATTCCTGTCGTCCAGCAGGTTGGAGGCGACGTTGACGAGCTTTCAGGCAAGCGTGCAACTTTTGCAGCAACACCTTGGAAATTCGAGCACGGCGAAGCTTCCCAGATCCGCTTCGTAGCTATGACAGACCCTGAGGGTAAAGTCCGCATGGACAGCGGCAAGGAGGTAAAGTAATGGCACTTAAAATATATGATTTGACACATACCTTCACCCAGTTTTCACCAGAGTGGCCATCAAGCCCAAGCATCGATATCGACATCCTGAAATTCCACGCTAAGGATGGCGTATACGAGCTAAACTGGGAAGGCATTATGCACCGTGGCACACACATGGATGCTCCCCTGCACGTAACAGAGAACACCGGCGACATTATTGATTACCCACTATGGAGACTTGTTGGCACAGGTGTCTGCGTCAGCATTCCAAAGGAAAAATGGGGCATCATCACACCGGAAGATCTCGAGAAGGCAACACCGGAGATCAAAGAGGGCGATATCGTCATGATCAACACCGGTTTCCATCACAAGTTTGCTGACTGCGATGATTACTTCGCATATGGATGCGGTATTAGCGGCGCCGGCGCTAACTGGCTTGTTGAAAAAGGTGTAAAAATGGTTGGCTACGGCTGCCAGGCAAACGACCATCCAATCGCAACAAAGCTTGTTGACCATGGCCTTGGCCCAACCCAGCCGCACCTGATTGAAGAGTATAAAGCGTTTACCGGCCGTGATGCAAAAGAAGATTTCCCACTTTGGGAAGATGCTCATAAGAACCTTATGGTTAAGGGCGGCATCCCGGGTATCGAGAACGTCGGTGGCGATCTTGATGAAATCGCCGGCAAGCGCTGCTTCTTCGTTGCTCTGCCTTGGCGCTGGAAGGGCGGCGATGGCTGCATCGTTCGTATTCTGGCTATCACTGATCCTGACGGAGACTTCCGTTTTGAAACAGGAATGTAAGAAAGAGGCTAAAATTCATGAATATGTTTGATTTAAGCGGCAAGAATGCCGTAATTGTCGGCGGCGCCGGCGGCATCGGGCAGGCAATTGCTCAGGGCATTGCCGAGGCTGGTGCAAGGACAATCATCGCAAGCCGCAGCGAGGAATCCCTTATTCGTGCTCAGGAAGAAATCAAGGCTGCCAGCGGAATTGAGGTCGGTTATGAGTGCGTTGATGCTGCTAACGAAGAGAGCGTACAGAAGCTTGTTGCTAACACTGTTGCAACTCTTGGCAGGGTAGACATTCTTGTCTGCGCACAGGGTCTTAACAAAAAGTTCCCGGCAGAAGACTTCCCAATGGACGTTTTCCGCCAGATGCTGGAAGTCAACGTAGTCGGCGTTATGCTGTGCTGCAAGCACTTCGGCAAGCACATGATGGAGAACAATTATGGCAAAATGGTCATCCTCGGATCTGTCCGTGGTAAGATTGCAACCCGTGGCGCAGGCAATGCAGCATATTGCACCACAAAGGGCGCTGTCGACATGATGACAAAGCAGCTTGCTTCCGAGTTTGGACCCCACGGCATCACTGTTAACACCATTGGACCGACTGTTACAGAAACTCCAATGATGACAGCAGTTATTGAAACCCGCGGCGGCGATGAATATCGCAAGCAGCAGGCAGAGCAGCTTCCTATGCGTCGTATGGCTAAGCCGGAAGACTGCGTTGGTCCAGCTATTTTCCTTGCAGCTCCTGCCTCTGACTTCATGACAGGCAACATCCTATATCCTGACGGCGGACTTACAGCAGTAGGTTAAGCCTGAGAAAAAACATTTCACGAACTGCCTCACTTAAAAAAAGTGGGGCAGTTTTTTTCTGGTGCAACAAAAAGACCAGGCGGCAATTTGCCGCTTGGTCTAAAACATTATAAAATTATCTGCAAAGCTCGATAACTCCTAGATTCTTTGATACGTTGGTATGAACCTTCCTTTCGATAGGCGCATATCCCGGCGCTTCAATGCTCAAAATGTAGTCAGTATTCTTTTTAAGTGATTTGAACTCAAAGTCGCCCATAAAATCAGATACGCCATCAATAGTCTCGCCGCATTCCTTGCAGGTAAGCGTAATCTTAATGCCAACAGGAGGTTCTCCCTGAGCTTCGGCATATACAAGCTCGCCTGAAATAAAAGGTTTAGGAAGGCTGATATACTTAACGCTTGGGTTGGTTGTGAATTCAGGCTTGTAAATCTCAAGACGGTCGCCTTTTTCAGCAATCAGCTTGGAAATTGCGCTGTTTGGATCGTCAATATCGCCGAAAACCTTTGCGCCGGTGGGGCAGCACTCAACGCAGCGTGTGGTCATATCGCCATTGTCAAGCATATGGGCGCACATGGTGCATTTTTGCGGAATCTGCTTTTCCTCATTCCAGAAAACAACATGATAAGGGCAGTTTCTAACTATAGATTTGATACCCTTGCTCTTTTCCGGATCAAAAACAACTACTCCATCGTCACGTGTGTAAACCGCACCTTCGGGGGCTCCGCGTCCGCAAGGCGGATTGCTGCAGTGCTGGCAAAGCATTGGGATATAGTCAACTTTTACTTTATCATCGGTTCCGTATTCAACCTCCTGAACACGAAGCCATTGCTGGTTTTCGCCCTGTGCCTCCGTCCAAGGCAAATGGGCGCTGCCAACATATTCGTCCTTGCAGGCCAAAAAGCACGCATGGCAGCCGGTACATTTTTCCACATCGCATACCATTACATATCTTGCCATTATTTATTCCTCCTTCTTATGCGTTCCACTGCCTTACCTCAATGAGGCAGGAGTTAGGTGCCATACCCGGAACACGCTTTGAAAGCATACGGGATGAGGTCAAAAGGTTGACGCATCCCGCCTTGTCCGTTGCACCCGGAACCGGGGTTACCGGATCGTACTTAGCCGAGCAGCCATAACTATGGATAACTCCCTTTGGTACTCTGTGCGTAACGACAGCGACACCAAGAACGCTTGCACG
>Ga0153972_1000044_pt1 | contig 33654 bp, 25 predicted proteins | sample TSGA056MetaG_FD_104732 | JGI IMG/M metagenome (GOLD analysis project Ga0153972, IMG submission 104732) | Attine ant fungus gardens microbial communities from Georgia, USA - TSGA056 MetaG | ecosystem: Host-associated > Fungi > Mycelium > Unclassified | place: USA: Georgia, George L Smith State...
CAATAAAAAACCAAACGCCTGCCATTTTGGCAAAGCTTGTTCAACAATTTATCAAAAACCCGCTTGCATTTAGCGGAAAACTATCTATTCTGCCGACAAGAGACCTATAAAAATGCGGCGGTGACAGAGCGTTGGCGCTCCCTGCCACTGCATAGGTGACGACACACCCATACAAGGCCATTACAGCCCCGCCGCTCCCTCATTGTTTTTTGTGTTTCGGCGGCTTTTTGGTTCCTTTTTGGCCGAGCCAAAAAGGAACATCCCCCGTCCCGCAAGCAGGGAACGAATCACTTCCGATAACCCACATTCCAAATATTATCCGCATAATCCCGAACACTGCGATCAGCAGCAAAAACGCCGCTCCGAGCGATATTCCGAAGGGACATGGCATTCCAGCTTAGGGCGTCCGGATAGGATGCCGCCAACCGCCGGTGGGCTTCCCCGTAGGCGTCAAAATCGGCCAGGAGCATGTAAGGATCGGCATTGCCGCCGCTGCCCAGCAGAAGACTGTTCACAAGGCTCTGATAGGATACGCCGTCGCGGAAGCCCGCGCCGATGTGGTCAAGCACCCGGCGAAGGGCCGGATTCCCGTTATAATACTGGGTGGGATTATACCCGGTTTTCCGCAAAACCTCCACCTCGTCCGCATGCAGTCCGAACAGGAACATGCTTTCGTCGCCCAGCAGCTGATGCATTTCCACATTGGCACCGTCCAGCGTACCAATCGTGACGGCGCCGTTCATCATAAACTTCATGTTCCCCGTGCCGGAGGCCTCCTTCCCGGCGGTGGAAATCTGCTCCGAAACCTCGGCGGCGGGCATCAGGAGCTCCGCCATGGATACCCGATAATTTTCCAGGAAAACCACCTGGAGCCGATCCCGGCAGACGGGATCCGCCGCGATTTGATTTGCCAGGCTGCCGATGAGCCGGATGATCTGCTTCGCCACAACGTAGCTTGGGGCGGCCTTGGCGCCAAAAATGAAGGTGCGGGGAAGGAAGTCCCGGCCTGGATTGTCCCGCAGCTCATTGTACAGGTGGCAGATGTGCATCACGTTTAGAAGCTGCCGCTTGTATTCGTGAAGCCGCTTGACATGCACGTCGAATACCGCGTCCGTGTTGAGCACAATGCCGTTCTCCTTCAGGACATGCGCCGCAAGCCGCTTTTTGTTTTCCTCCTTGATGGCGCCCAGCCTTGCGAGGACGGACGAATCGCCAACGTGGGCCTCAAGGTCGCCGAGGGCCTCCGGCTTTAAAAGATAGGCGTCTGAGCCCAAAAGCTCCCGGATAAGCGTATGAAGCGCGGGGTTCGCCTGGGCCAGCCAGCGGCGGTGATCCACGCCGTTTGTCACGTTCTTGAAGCGGTGGGGCGAACGCGCGTAGGCGTTTTTGAAAATGTCCTTTTTTAATATGTCGCTGTGAAGGGCGGAGACACCGTTGATGGCAAAGCAGGCCGCCACGCACAAGTTGGCCATCCGCACCTCAAAGTCCCAGATGACGGCCATTTGGCGCAGAAGCTCCGTGTCCGCGCCCAGCGCTTGCGCCAGCTCCCGGCAGTACCGGTCGTTCAGCTCCCGCAGGATCATCCAGATGCGGGGGAGCAGAGTTTCAAACAGGCTTTGGGGCCAGCGCTCCAGCGCCTCCGACAGGATGGTATGGTTGGTATAGGCCACGGATTGGGTCACGATGTGCCAGCTGTCGTCCCAGCTCAGGCCATCCTCATCCATGAAGATGCGCATCAGCTCTGGAATGACCAGGGCCGGGTGGGTATCGTTGATCTGGAGCACATGCTTCTTGTGGAAATTCCGCACGGTTCCGTACGTGCCCCTGTGGGCCTTGACGATGGACTGGACAGTGGCGGAAACAAAGAAATACTGCTGCTTGAGGCGCAGGCTTTTCCCCTCGTAATGGTTGTCGGCGGGATAAAGGACCTTGGCGATCACCTCGGCCATGGCTCGGTTTTCTATGGCCTTCATATATTCACCCTTAGAGAACAGGGACATGTCCAGAGAATCCGGGGATTTGGCGTCCCAAAGGCGCAGCTTGTTGACCCGATCCGTCTTATAGCCGGCGATCAGCATATCCTTCGGCACGGCCAAAACCGGTGTATAGCCCGTGTGGCGGATATAGTGCCGCCCGCCGCCATCCCAGCCGCTGTCCACGCTGCCGCCGAAGCGCACCTCCACCGTTTCGTCAAATTTGGGCATGAGCCAGGAGTCGCCCGCCTCCAGCCAGTTGTCGGTCAGCTCCACCTGCTCGCCGTCAATGATCTTTTGCTTAAAGATGCCCAGCTCATAGCAGATGCTGTAGCCGGTGGCGGGTATGTCGAGGGTGGTCATGCTTTCCAGATAACAGGCCGCGAGCCGGCCAAGCCCGCCGTTGCCTAGGCCCGCGTCGGGCTCCGCCTCAAAAATATCCGAGGGGTTGCTGTCCATTTCCAAAAGGGCGGTCCGCAGGGTGTCGTAAATGCCCAGGTTAAAGGCGTTTTTCTCCAGCGAGCGGCCTACCAGGAATTCCATGGACAGGTAATGCACCTGCCGCTCCCTTCGGCGCGCTTCATTGTGCGCCACCCGGCTGCCCGACATAATTTCGCGGAGCACAAGGGCGCAGGCCTTGAACAGCTCCGTGTCGGACGCTTCCTTGCGCTCCTTGCCCAGGTTCAGCGTCAGCTTTTTGTCGATTTCCTTGATGAGTGTTTTCTTCGTGTAATTCTGCATGGTTTCTCCATTATTTCTAGGCTCACGCGCCGGAGGCCGCTGCCGGACCCGGCGGGAGAGGGAATTTTATTAGACCTGTCCGAGAACCTGCCGCGGACTGGTGGGAAAAAGGCCGACCAGACGCCGCGCACAGGTTCTCGGACAAGGTCTATTGCGTGATTTGTTCGTAGATATCCAGATACGCCGCGGCGGATTTCGCCCAGCTAAAGTCGGATTCCATTCCGCGCATCATAAGCTCGGCCCAGCTCTGCTTATCGTCCCGGTACAGGGAAAGCGCTTCGTTAAGCACATAAAGCATATCACTGGAATTATAATTTGTAAAGGTAAACCCGGTAGAATATGGGCTATGATAAGGGAAAACCGTATCTTTGAGTCCGCCGGTTTCCCGGACGAGGGGTATGGTTCCGTACCGCATGGCGATCATCTGGGAAAGGCCGCAGGGCTCACTTCGGGAGGGCATGAGGAACAAGTCGGCGCCGCCGTAGATGGCGGAGGCGAGGGCGTCTGCATACAGGATATTCGCGGATAGCCTGCCCGGATACCGATGGGATGCCTCAATGAAGCCCTGTTCATAATTCCAGTCGCCGGTGCCCAGCACTACAAGCTGCACATCCTGGGCCATGATCTGATCCAGAACCTCCAGGATCATGCCGAAGCCCTTGTGGGCTACCAGCCGGGAAATGCACCCGATCACGGGGATGTCCTCGCGCACCGTTAGGTTCAGCCGCCGCTGCAGCTCCAGCTTGTTGTAGACCTTGTCGCTAACGGTGCTTGCGGAATAATTCCGATAAAGGCTGGCGTCCGATTCCGGGTTATGAAGCGCCGTGTCAATGCCGTTCAGGACGCCCCGCAGCTTGTGGCTGTTTTCCTCGATTACCCTGTGGAGGCCGTGCGCGTAATCGGGGGTCCGCAGCTGGTCCGCGTAGGTGGGGCTGACGGTGGTGATATAATCGGCTGTATAGAGGGCGCCCTTCGTCAGGTTGATATGATCGCCGAAGGCCAAAATGCCGTTGTCACAAAGGACGCGGGGCAGGCCGAACAGGTCCTCCACGGTGCCGATGCCGAACCGGCCCTGGTATTCGATGTTATGGATGGTGAAAACCGTCCGGACGCGGGGATAGGGCGCCCCCGGATCTTCCCGGATGTAAATGGGGACGAGGGCGGACTGCCAGTCGTTGCAGTGCACCACATCCGGCGTCCAGCCGAGAAGGGGGATCAGATGGTAGACCGCCTTGGAGAAAAAGCCGAACCGCTCCCCGTCGTCATAGTGGCCGTAAGGGTAGGGACGCTTAAAATAGTATTCGTTATCAATAAAATAATAAGTGACGCCGTCCAGCTCCAGCTTGAACAGGCCGCAGTACTGCCTGCGCCAGGACAGGAACACATAGGTGTAGAGCACAAACTCCATCTGCGCCCGGTATGTATCCGGAATGCCTTCATAAAGGGGCAGGATTACGCGGGCGTCGGCGCCGCCCTCGGCCAGCGCTTTCGGCAGACTGCCCGCCACATCGGCCAGGCCGCCTGTTTTGATGAAGGGATAGGCTTCAGAAAATACATACAGGATATTCATATTTTTGCTCCTTTTCCGATGGTCATGGGGGCGGCCTCGTGCCCGGACAGCGTGACGCCCGGGTTGATGACAACGTCCTTGTCGGCGATGACGCAGTTGAGCCTTGCGTCCCGTCCCACCACGGTATCTTGCATGAGGATACAGTTTCTCAGGACGCAGTCCCGCTCGATCCGAACGCCCCGGAACAGGATAGAGTTTTCGATTTCACCCTCGATATAGCAGCCGTCCGCCACGAGGCAGTTTTTGCTTTTCGCGTTGGAGCCGTAATAGGTGGCTACATCGGAGCGCTCCTTGGTTTTGATGGAGCGGTCGGGGAGGAAGAGCTGCGCCCGGACGTCGGCCCGTAAAAGGGCCATACTTTTTTGATAATAGGATGGTACCGAGGCGGCGGCGGCGACGTACCGGTCAAACAGATACAGGCCGGTTTTCCCGGTTTCCGTGATGATCCGGGCAAAATCGCCCCGGGCCGAAAGGTCGTGACTGCTTCCGTACTCCACGGTTCGAAGCAGCAGCTCCCTGGACAGGACATAATGCTCAAGGGATTGATAGCCTGACGGCACCTGGAGCGGGTTTGTGATGGCCTCCCGGGCAAGCCCGTCGCCGCCGGGAACAAGGAAGGTGCTTTCCTGAATCGGAAGCTCCGGCCGGGGCGTGCAGACCACCGTTACGTCCGCGCCGGTGTTGACGTGCTGCCGGAGCACGTCGTCCAAAGGGATGTTGGCCGCCACGTCGCCCCGGCACAGGATCACATATTCCTGCCGGATCCGGGTCAGATAGCTGTACACGCCCTTCAGCGCGTCGATTCTGCTCCGGTAGCTTTCACTGGGCATGTCCGTGTAGCCGAAGGGCGGCAGCAGCTTCAGCCCGCCGACCCGCCGGGTCAGATCCCAGTCGCGGCCCGCGCCTAAGTGATCCAGAAGGGACTGATAGCCCCGCTGCATGATCACGCCGATATCGCTGATCCCGGCGTTTACCATATTGGAAAGCGGGAAGTCGATCAGCCGGTACCGGGCGCCAAAGGGCAAAGAGGAGGAGGTGCGGTACGCCACCAGCTCCTGCAGGGCTTGGGTAGCTTCATAAGCAAAGATAATTCCGTGGGCAGAATGCATAAAGGATACCTCCGGCGATCATGAGCGTGCACATTAGTTCCATCATCTTCCAGATTCCCAAACCATGGATTTTGGGGGGATTACGCCGCCGATTATAAGATCCGGCGCGATTGTGGTCAGCCCCCAGTCCTCCGGCGGGTAGTCGCAGGGGGTGCCGCCGATATGGGCATCCTGCCGGATCCGGGTGTTTTCCGCGACGATTGCGTATTCCACCACCGCGCCCGGCTCCAGCACGACGCCGGGCATGAGGACGCTGTAGCGAACCGCGGCCTCCGCTCCCACGGTGACCGAGCTGAACAGGATGGAATTTTCCACGGTCCCGTCGATGACGCACCCTTCCGAAATGATTGCGTGTTCCGTTTTGGCGGCGGCTCCGGTGATATGGGGCGGATTGGTGGCGCTGCGGGCGCGGATGGGCCAGGCGGGGTCAAAGAGATTGAGGGCGCCTTGGGACAGCATATCCATATTGGCGTCCCACAGACTGTCAATGGTACCAACGTCCTTCCAGTATCCGGAAAAACGGTAGGTGGATAGCTTTTCCCCCGCCGCCAGCATGGCGGGAATGATATCTTTCCCAAAGTCATTGTCCGAGGCCGGATTTCCTTCATCCGCCACCAGATATTCCCGGAGCTTTTGCCAGGTGAAGATGTAAATCCCCATAGAAGCCAGGCAGCTTTTCGGATTTTTTGGCTTTTCTTCAAAGCCATAGATGTCGTCGTTCTCATCCACGGTCATAATGCCGAAGCGGGAGGCCTCCTCGTATGAAACCTCCAGGACGGAGATGGTGCAGGCGGCGTTTTTCTCCCGGTGCAGCGTCAGCATTTTGGAGTAGTCCATTTTATAGACATGATCCCCACTGAGTATCAGAACGAATTCCGGGTCGTACAGCTCGATAAAGCCGATGTTCTGATAGATCGCGTTGGCGGTGCCCCGATACCAGGTACCGGAATCTCCGGTGCTGACGTAGGGTGGCAGAATGCTGATGCCGCCGTCTGAGCGATCCAGATCCCAAGCCCGGCCGCTGCCAATATAGCCGTGAAGCTCCAGGGGCTGGTATTGGGTCAAAACCCCCACGGTGTCAATGCCGGAGTTCACGCAGTTGGAAAGGGGAAAGTCAATGATGCGGTATTTTCCGCCGAAGGGAAGGGCGGGCTTTGCCACGCGGCTGGTCAGGGCATACAGCCTGGAGCCTTGTCCACCCGCTAAAAGCATCGCGATGCATTTTTTCTTCATAAAATGATCATTCCTTCTGTTCGATAGGTTGGAACGAACACGGAGCTGGGGAGGAAGCGCCGCCCTGCATCCGGCGGATCAGGGGCGCTCTGCGGCCGGTGCGGCGGCGGACTCCTCCACGGAGACGGAAGCCGGGGGCAGGGTTTTCGAAACAGTGGGCGCCCGGCGGCTGGCGGGGTCAAAGCGCAGGAACACCGCGCCCAGAGGCGGTACGTCAACATGAATGCTGAAAGGCCTGTTGTGGCAGGGGTGCTCCCTGGCCGCAATGGGCGCGGCGTTTAGTCGGCCCTCCCCGCCGAAGCGGGCATCGTCACTGTTGAATACCTCGTTGTAATCGCCCAGGTCGGAAACGCCCAATTGGTACCGATCTCGGAACAGGGGGGAAAAGTTGCAGACAAACAGCAGTTGTGCGCCCGACTTTCCCTTTCGGATGAAGGCGGCGGTGTTTCCCTGATTGTCATCGGGACAGATCCATTCAAAGCCGGCCCAGTCAAAGTCATTTTCCCAAAGCGCCGGCTGGGACAGGTAAAAGTTCCCTGCCTCCTGAAAAAATTCAAACAACGCCTTATGGGGCGGCTGGCTCAAAAGACCCCAGTCCAGCTCGGTTTCAAAGTTCCACTCTGCGAGTTGCCCCAGCTCCGCGCCCATGAACAGAAGCTTCTTGCCGGGATGGGCCAGCATGTAGCAGTAAAAGGCGCGCACGCCCGCCAGCTGTTGAGGCGGATCCCCGGGCATTTTCCCGATGAGGGAGCCCTTCATATGTACCACCTCGTCGTGGGAAAGGGGCAAAACGAAGTTTTCGGAAAAGGCGTAATGAAAGGAAAAGGTGATGTCCTTATGGTTATATTGGCGGAAATAGGGATCCAGATTGGTGTAGTGCAGGACATCGTTCATCCAGCCCATATTCCACTTCAAATTAAAGCCCAGCCCGTCGGGCCTCGTGACCGAGGGCCAAGACGTGCTTTCCTCCGCGATCATGAGGATGCTGTCGTCGTAAGAGAAGGCTGCCGTGTTCAGCGCCTTCAGAAGGGCGATCGCTTCCAGGTTTTCCTTACCGCCGTGGACATTGGGCAGCCACTGCCCCTCCTCCCGGTCGTAATCCAGATAGAGCATGGAGGCCACGGCGTCAACCCGCAGGCCGTCGATATGGTATTCCCGAAGCCAGAACAGGGCGGAGGACAGCAGAAAGCTTTGCACCTCGGGGCGGCCATAGTCGAACACCAGCGTCCCCCAGCTGTAATGCTCGCCCCTCCGGGGGTCTTCGTACTCGTAGCAGCAGGAGCCGTCAAATTTTGCCAGGCCAAAGGCGTCCTTGGGGAAATGGGCCGGCACCCAATCCAAAATGACGCCCAGTCCCGCCTGGTGGCAGGCGTCCACAAAGGCCTTGAAGTCGTGAGGCGTCCCGTACCTGGAGGTGGGGGCGAAATAACCGGTGCATTGGTAGCCCCAGGAGCGGTCCAAGGGGTATTCGGTGATGGGCATCAGCTCGATATGGGTAAATCCCAGGGATTTTACATAGGGGATCAGCTCTTCCGCCAGCGCGGTGTAGCTGAGGCAGTTCCCATCGGCATATTTGCGCCAGGAGCCGGGGTGCAGCTCATAAATGTTCAGCGGACTGTCGTAGACCTTGTGCCTTTTTCGATAAGTAAGCCAGGATTTGTCACCCCACTTATAGCCAAACATGTGATACAGCTTCGAGGCGGTCCCCGGTCTTGTTTCCGCGTGGAACGCGCAGGGATCCGCTTTGTAAATCATATGCCCGTCCTCGGCGGTTATGACATATTTGTAATTGTCAAAAAGCTTGCCGCTGCCGGATACGGCTTCCCAGATCCCGCCGCCGATCGGATGCATCACGTCTATGTCCGGCCTCCAGCCGTTCCATTCACCGATAACGGAAACCTGCCGAGCGTTTGGCGCCCAGACCCGAAAAACCGTCTGCGCGCCGTTCATATGCGCGCCTAAAAACTCGTACAGGCAGGTATTGCGCCCGGCCAAAAACGCTTCGATGTGACTTTGCTTTGATTGTGTTATTTTTCGCATTGTAGCTCCCTTTGCTTCGCGGCGTAAAGATACGCCTTTTTATAATCATCCAGCTCCTTGTAACAGAGTTCCAGTTGCTTGTAAATTTTGGAAAGAAGGATCGGATTGTCGGCTGCCTGGGCTTCCGCTTCCAAAAAACGGCTTTCGGCCTGTTCCCGGCTTCCCTCTGCGAGCAGCAGCCGGCCCTCCAGGTAAAGACGCCGCGCCTTGTATGGCTCCTTTATTTGGCCGCAGTTGTCCAAAAGCGCCTTCACGCCCGGCTCGTCCCCGCGGTTCAGCAGGTATTCCGCCTTGTCCAGTATATACCGGTCAAAATAATCAATGTGGACGACGGCCCGTTCAAAATTCCGGATTTGCGTCTCGAAGTCCTCTTCGCCGGTAAGCAGGACGGATTCGGCCATGATCAGGCTCATTTCCGCGTCGATCCTGTGGCTGTAATAGATGCCCTCCTTATTGTAATAATCGGCCGCTTCCGCGAAACCGACCGCCGCCGCCATATCCCCCCGGGCCAGCGCCTCCCGGGCGGCCGCGGCCCCGGCCCGGGCGTGGAGCAGATAACCCTCGTCCGTGGTGCCCGCGGGCCTGGCCTCCTGGAGGAGCTTGATGCAGGCCTCCCATTTCCCCGCGCGGTACGCGTCCCGCATGTTGTCCAGACCGTCGGGCGAGCTGCCGTCGGAAAGCTCCGCGTCCTCCATAAAATAGCTGACGGGCGTTTCCAGCGCCCGGGCCAGATATTCCAGTGTGCGGACAGAGGGGGTTGCGCTGTCGTTTTCGATTTTGGAGAGCATGTTCCGGGTGATATAGTCTCCCACCAGCTGCTTCTGGGTCATCCCCTGCCGGATGCGCGCCTCCTTTATTTTTTGACCAAGTGTCATGGAATCACCTCTTTGGTTACTTTGAAAAGATTGTACAATTATACCACATTTTTGGAGCGCATGCAAGGGGATGCCAGACCAATAGCACCAAAAAGCATGAGGAAATCTGAAAGAATTCGGTGAATGTTTTTTGTTACTGTCGAATAGGGGGGCGGGGCGTGATCCGGGCTTGTCCGATTTGCCGCTTGAGAAACCGGACAAATTCCTGCATACTGGGGAAAAATGACGGCGCTACACGAGCGAATTCACAATATACATAAAATGCGCGGCATAAAAAAGCATGAGGTTGTGGCAAAAGAGGTGATTGGATGCAAATCGCGGTCTGTGACGATAACGAGTTATTCCTGCGGGAAATTGAGGAGCAGCTTCAAACGCTCCCGATGGTTGGGAATATCTTTTTATTCTCCGATTTGGACGCGCTTTTGTTCTCTGTTGACGAAGGGCGGCGGTACGACGCCGTCCTAATGGATATAGACTGGAACCAGGGCGACTCCGGAATGGATGTCGCGGAAGAATTATACAAGCTGTGCCCTGATACAAAAATCATCTATGTAACCGGCTACAGCGAGCGGTTTTCCCAGCATATCTTCCTTTATCGGGCCAACTTGAGCGGATACCTGACCAAGCCGGTGGACACGGCGCTTTTGCGGGCGAATTTGCGGAAGGTAGCTGACACGCTTTCATTTCAGAGACAGCCTTCTGTGGTGCTTCGTCAACGCGGCGCACCCATCTCGATTCCTCTGCGGGAAATCTATTTCATTGAAAGCCGCGGGCATACAATCGAGGTACATACCGCCGGAGACACGGTAATCGCCTACGAGCGTCTGGAGAATCTCCTGCGCTCTCTTCCGGCGGTTTTTTTTCAGTGCCATAAGAGTTACATAGTGAATATGCCGCAGATCCAGCGTTTTCAGTCCGCCGACATTCTATTGAAAAACGGGGAGACGGTTCCGGTCAGCAGAGCGCGCTACGCGGAAACCAAAGAAGCCTATTTTAGTTATATGGGACAATCCTTTTGAGGGACATATTTATGTTCATTTCGATGCAATTTTTGTGCGCAGCCATCGCACACGCGGCGTTGCTGATATTCCTGCTCCATCTTCTGCCAAGCCGCCTCGGGATATGGAAGATTATCGCAATCTCCTTGGGTTATGCACTGTTTGTAATACCCAAGTATCTTTTTTCAGATAACGAGGCAGCCGTTATTTTGATAAATAGTATCGAGCTCGTTTCATTGCTTTTCATTCCTGCCTTTTGTTTTCAAGGGAGATGGCGGGCAGCTGTCTTTGCATTTTTTCTTTTCATGATGTTTCTAAGCGATGCGGTAAGCGGCGCAATTATGATCACGCACGACGGCGCGTTAAATTCGCGCCTGACGGAGGAGATGCTGCTGCTGATACATAATGCGCTTTCTGCAGCGGTCTATATACTGCTAGGGTTCCTCTCCATATTCATTTGGCGCATGCTCGCGACACGAAAGGTTCAGTCCTTATTCTTGCTGTTTTTCATCCTGCCCATTGGACAGATCATTACTGTTTACAGCTTCATGTTTTCGATATGGACAGCCCCTTGGGTGATTGGCGTTTTGCTAAGCTTTGTGGCTGATCTGGTTTTGCTGACATATACCATAGCGCAGGAGACAAAGACGGAACTGGAGGAGACGCTGCGGGAAACGCGCCACCAGATGGAGCTGGAACAGTTTCACTACCAGGAGGTGGAGCGGCGTCGTCAGGATCTGACCAAAATCCGCCGTGACTTCAACAAGCAGCTGGTGTCTGTGGCCCAACTTGTCCGTTCCGGCGAAGAAAGCCCGGCACAGGCGCTGATCCGTTCTCTTTCGGCGGAAATCAACAAAACAAAGGAAAATCCCTATTGCGCCATTCCTGTGGTCAACGCGATCCTGACCGAAAAGGCGCGGGAGTGCGCGGCGGCAGGGATCGGCTTTGATGTGGAGCTGGATATGCCCGCCCGGCTTTCGGTGGAGCCGATGCACCTGTGCAGTATCTTCTCGAACCTGATGGACAACGCCATCAACGCCTGCAAGCAGATAAGGGGTGAAACGCCTGCCATCCGCCTATGCTCAAAAGTGGACGGCGACTATTTGTTTATCAAGGCGGTGAACCCATCCGCCGCGCCGCCCAAAAAGCCTTTGCCCGGGCGGGGGTATGGTACCCGCATCCTGTCCGATTTGGCAGCGCGATATGGAGGAAATTATCAAAGCGAATACCGAGACGGGATGTATACGGCGGTTGCATCCCTGCTGGCGGTAGATCGGTGACGGAGGGGTGCGGCATATGGACGCTGTTGTCATGAATTTGCTACAAAGAGGCGCCTTGGATCTTATTTTATCTTTTAGCAGATACTTTTTTTATGTGATGTTCCTTTACTATTTCATGAGCAGGCTGCTGCCCAACCGGCTCAATATTTATGGGATTATTGCATTATCGCTTGTTTATTCCTTGTGGTCGAATCTGAGACGCACCACTGCGTTTTACGGCACGGCGTACCACTTTTGGATGAATCTGTTTATCAATGTGTGGACGATTTTTATTCTGCTGTTCTTTTTTAAAGGGAAATTTTGGAAAAGAATAATCGTGTATTGGTACTTTGACATCCTCAGAACATTATGTGAAGCGATGGCGGTTGTAACGATTCTGATGTATGATGCCCATCGTGGTTCTTACGGGGAATGGGCCGGTATACTGTCATCTTTGGATTCGAATATTACGGTGACACTGCTTTATATGTTCACGGTTATTCCTGTTTTTTTATTGTTAGGCGCTTTATCGCTCAAAATATGGCGCAGGCTTTTATTACAGAAATTCCAACCCTTTTACCTGCTTTTTATTGCGTTGCCGATGGGCCAAAGGTATGCCTTGTCTCTTGTGGTATTTCCTAATATGGGAGATATCTTATTTGGCGTGCTGATTCGCTTCGGCATGGATCTAACGACAATTTACGACATCCTCGCAGTATTTGGCATTGTGCTCTGCCTTGTTGCCGATGTGGCGATCCTTTACTATGTACTCTCCCACAGCAAAAGAGAGGCGATTGAAGCCGAATTGCGGGAAGCAAAGCGTGTAATGGAACGGGAGCAGGCCCACTACCGGGCGCTGGAGCAGCGGAGTGAGGAGCTTGCGAAAATCCGCCACGACTGGGGCAACCAGCTCGCGTCGGTGACGCAGCTCGTCCGAACCGGCGACAGGGCCTCGGCGCAAGCGCTGATTGGGGCGCTGTCACAAGAAATCAATGATACGAAAGACCCGTGACAATCAGCGCAATAAAATTTGAACCGGACTGCTGCAGTCCGGTTTTTTTACCGTTCACGCTCTTTTTTTGACCGGTTTTGATGAGTACCTCTCGGCGCCCGCAATTTATGTTATACTTTCACGGCAATTGCAGCTTTTGCGGAAAGGTGAATGTATATGCAAAAACGAATCGCGGCCCTGCTGATTACCCTCGCGCTCTCCATGGGACTTCCCGGCCCGGCGCTGGCCTCGAAAGCGGAGGCTTATGAGATTTGCACGGTGGAAGACTTGCTCGCGTTTGCCGGCAGGGTAAACGGCGGCGAGGATTTAAATGCGATTTTGATGGAGGATCTGGATCTGAGCCAAACGGCTTGGACGCCGATGAACGGAAAGCCGTACACCACCCGGGAATACGTCGCGCAAACCGGATACGAGGGGACGTTTGACGGAAACGGGCACACAATATCCGGCATAAAGCTTGTAAGCGACAGGCAGGTCTCAATGGGGAGCCTTTTTTCCACACTGGGCGCGGGCGGGGTGATTAAAAACCTGACCCTTTCCGGCCTCAGCATTAAATTCGGCGTGGCGGGGGGCTATTCCACCAACGTGGGCGGCCTGGCGAACCGCGTCTACGGGCGAATATCCAACTGCACCGTCAGCGGCAAAATCACCGGGGACGACGCCTTTGTCCTGGGCGGGATCGCCGCTTATCTTGAAACTGGCGGCGTCGTGGAGGATTGCGTCTCCGATGTTTACATCTCGGTACGCGTGACGGAGCAGGGCATCATCAATAGCGGCTATACGAACGTGGGCGGGATCGTCGGCGACAGCAATGGCCTCATTAACCGGTGCGTAAACAACGGCAATATCCGGGTGGACGGCCCGGTCCACGGCTGCAACAACGTAATCGGCGGGATTGTCGCTTACAGCTTTTCTTTAAGCTATGGTACCTTGTTAAATTGCAAAAACACCGGCAGTATAACGGTGACAGGGTATGGGGACGCGGAAAACGACTGCGTCGTCGGCGGCGTCGTGGGAGACGCATTAGGCATACCTGTCAATTCCTGCAATACCGGTGATATTTACGTTGCGGTCATCGGCAGCGGGGCAATTGTGGGAGGGATTGCGGGGGACAGCGCGGCGCTCTATAACTGCTGGTCAAGCGGCGAGGTTTCGGGCCAGTGCGATAACGGCAGATTAACCGGGACGATGGGGGCCGCGTATAGCGGTACGAAAAGCGAGGGCCTGTATTACCTGGCGGGCTCCGCGCCTGACAAGGGCGCCGGGACAGAGGCTTCGGCGGCGGAATTTTCGGACGGCACGCTGACGGCCAAGCTGAACGAGTATGTGCTGAACAATCCGGGTATGGGGCTTTTAACCTGGACGCAAACGGCGGAGGGGCCTGCTTTCGGCGGACAGGCGCTATGGGCCGAAACCCTAACCGCGGCGCCGACCGCTTCTACCGTCCTGGTGAACGGCAAAGCCAAAACCTTTGACGCGTACAATATAAACGGCAGCAACTTTTTCAAGCTGCGGGATCTGGCCTATGTGCTCTCCGGCACAGAAAAGCAGTTCGCCGTTGAATGGGACGCCGCGGGCAACGCCATCCGGCTGATAAGCGGCAAAGGCTATACGCCCGCCGGCGGGGAGCTTTCAGCCGGGAGCGGCGGCGCGAAAACCGCCGAGGCGACGACCTCCGCGATCTATTTGGACGGCAAAAAGCTTGAACTCACCGCCTACAGCATAGGCGGGAACAACTATTTCAAGCTCCGGGACGTGGGCGAGGCCCTTGATTTTTCCGTCGTGTGGGATGGGGTGAGCAATTCGATTTTCATTGATACAAGCAAGGGATATTCGGCGGATTAAGCGCACTCCGCCGTTTGCCGGCGACTTGATACAAAGTGACGAGGAGAGTATATATGAAAAGGCGAATCTTATTTCTGGCGCTTACGCTGACGCTCTGCCTGGGCCTTTCCACGCCCGCGTTTGCGCTTGCTGCGGTGCCCACATCCTCAACCGTTTTAATAGACGGCGAAGCCAGGATCTTTGAGGCATATACCATAGACGGATACAATTATTTTAAGCTGCGGGATCTGGCCTATGCGTTCTCCGGCACGGAAAAGCAGTTTGCGGTATCCTGGGACGCCGCAAGCAACGCGATTCAACTGACAAGCGGTCAGCCCTATACGCCCGTCGGCGGCGAGATGGCGGTTTCAGGCGCGGGCGCGCAAACCGCTTCGCCGGATACCCCCACAGTGTACGCGGACGGAATACGGCTTACCCTCACCGCTTACAACATCGGCGGCTACACCTATTTCAAACTCCGGGACATCGGTGAGGCCATCGATTTCGCGGTGGAATGGATCGAAGCGTACAGCACCATAAGCATAGACACCTACGCGGGCTATTATGACGCTTACTACCGGAGCATCGCCTACAGCGTTTTCACCACGCCGGGCTTCGTTTCCTCCGCCGAGCTGACCATCGGCGGCAGACTGTTCTACGAGACGGATACCGCCTTTGTGGAATCGTATTTTGACGGCTATGCAATCGACAAGACAGTGCGGTCCACCGAAACCGGATTCCATTATACAATCTATCCCGAAGGCGCAAGCCTTTCGGAAAAGAGCTTTGGCGTAAACGTCATGACAGAGGGGACGGACGTCATTTACGTCAATTACGGCGGAGTAAGCTACCGTGAGGGCGCAGGCATGAATATCCCGCCGGAATTGCAGGATATAAACCCGGAGGACACCGCAAAGTCCGTTTTAACCAAGCTTGGTATCGAAGGGGACGCGCTGAAATTTCTGCTTTCTCAAACCTATGTTGACCTGCGGGCGTTTGGCTACCCCACGCTTACTTACGGCGAATGGAGCACGTATGGACATGTGGAGCAACAGACGACAGACGAGGATTTTTCCAGGGAATATCACTTCGGCTGGTATTTCGGAGATGAGGATGAAAGCTTAACTGCCTATGTAGGGCTTACTCTTTATTTTGACAGATACGGGTTGCTGGCGAAAATCGCCTATTCCTATGACGCATTGAATGATTAGCCGGTTTGCATGGTCAGATTCCCGCCCCGGGCGGTCTGAAAATAAATTCATGTTAGGGAGAATATGTATGAAGAAACGAGTCGTATCCCTGCTGTTGGCCCTATTGGCCCTGCAGGCCATGGCGGCGCCGTCCCTGGCGGCGGAGGACATGGATCGCGGGATCCTGTATTATGAGGACGTAATCGGCCTTCAGTACGAGGACGCGCAGTTTTTTTCCGAGGGTTTGGCGGCTGTCAAGAAGAACGGAAAATGGGGCTACATCGATAAAGACAACAATGTGGTGATCCCCTTTGCCTATGACGTGGCCAACATCTTCTCCGAGGGCTACGCCGTGGTGGGCAATTTTGCCCAAGGCGAGGACTGGAACGGTGAACCCACCACAATCATAGGCCTCGGCTTCGTAGACGCAAACGGGAACTATAAGCCGTTTCGCCGTTCTGCGGATAGCTACGGCCCCGGACCGGATGACGGCAATCATTACATGTACGCCTATTCCTATGATGAAAGCTATGACTACTTCTTCTACGGCGGCTGGGTCTGCGTAGACGGCCTGTTTGACGTAAGCGGAAACCAATTTGCAATTGAGGCGACGCGGGTGCCGACGGAAGGACTGATTCCCTGTTGGACGAGCTTCTACGGCGGCCCGGGCGGCTACTATACGGATGTAAGCGGCAATGTCGTGCTGGACTTTCGGGATCGATATACCTACTATGACACGAATTGGAATCAATTGTATGCCACCAATGATGCGTATGGGAATGAACAGTACGACTGGGACAATATCCGGTATCAGAAATACATTTCCAACATTCTCCCTTTTAACCAGGGCTTGGCCATTGTTTGGGAATGCATATGGGATGGGGAAGCCTATGAAGAACGCTATCAGTGGGGCCTCATTGACACCAGCGGCAATTGGGTCATCACGCCCCAGTTTGACAACTACTATTACATTAGCTACAACAGATACCAGCTGTTTGCCGACAGCGGTCTTGCGTCTGTGTCCAAAGACGGGCTTTATGGGGCCATCGACAAGAGCGGCAATGTAGTTGTTCCCTACCGGTATGAAGAGCTGCGCTCTTATTTTGAGGGCAGGGCGGCCTTTAAGACGGGCGGGCTGTACGGCTACATCGACGAGACCGGCGCGGTGGTTATTCCCGCCCAATATCAGGTGGCCGGCGGCTACGCAAACGGCTATGCCGCCGTTTATGACGGGACGAAGGCCTATCTCATCGACCGCAAAGGCAATGAGATCCCCGGCTCCGACAAGCTGGATCCGGATAATTATTTCGTCGAGCTGGCCGACGGCTCCATGGTGACCTATACGCCGGGCGAGTACGTGGTCATTGAAGAGGGCGGAAAATACGGCTATGGCAAAATCAGCTATCTGCCCGCGCTGCCGGACAGGTCCGAAATGAGCGGCTGGGCCTACGAGGAGGTCACGGCGGCCATTGTGGAGGAGCTTGTGCCGGTCTCCCTCCAGAACATGTACCGGAACAACATCACCCGGGAGGAGTTCAGCGAGCTGGTGGTGGAGGCGGTCAGCGTGGCGCTGGATACCGACCGGGAGGCGCTGGTCCGGGAGAAAACCGGAAAAGCCCTATCCGCATGGGTGGCCCAGTATCCCTTCCAGGACACCGCCAATGACGACGTGATCGCCGCCTACGCCCTGGGCATCGTCGCGGGGTATGGCGACGGCACCTTTGGCCCCTATGCCCAGATATCACGGCAGGAGGCCGCCGCAATGCTTACCCGCGCCGCCAAGACGCTGGGCGCGACGGTGGGACAGCCCCAAAGCGCAAAATACGATGACGCGGGGCAGATCGGAAGCTGGGCCGTGGAGTCCGTGAACTATGTAAACAGCATCGGCGTCATGCAGGGCACCGGGGACAACAAGTTCTCCCCCGTCGGCACCTACACCCGCGAGCAGTCCTTCGTTACGATCTACCGCCTGTTCCTGGCGGTCGTGGCCCAGGCGTAGGGGCCAAAATACGATGACGTCGCGCCGCGCGCATTTGGCGGCGCAGGGCAAAAGGAACCAAACGGCTGCGGGGACTTATAAGTCCCCGCAGCCGCCTTGTGTCAGGTATTAGCCCAGCTTCCCTTTGAGCTTGTTTGCGATTTCGTCCAAAAACGTCTCCGAGTCCACCGGGGTGACCGGGCCGCCGTCCTCCACGAGGCCGGCCAGATCCTTGGTCATGATCCCGGCCTCCAGCGTCTCCAGGGACGCAGCCTCCAGGGCGTTTGCGTATTCCACCAACTTGTCCAGGCCGTCTAATTCCCCCCGCTTGCGGAGGGCGCCGCTCCAGGCGAAGATGGTGGCGATGGGGTTGGTGGAGGTTTTTTCCCCCTTCAAATGGCGGTAATAATGCTTTGTCACCGTGCCGTGGGCGGCCTCGTACTCCACCGGCCCGTCGGGGGAAACCAAAACGGAGGTCATCATGGCAAGGCTGCCGAAGGCGGTGGAGACCATATCGCTCATGACGTCCCCGTCGTAGTTTTTGCAGGCCCAGACAAAGCCGCCCTCGGAGCGGATGACCCGGGCCACCGCGTCGTCGATCAGGGTGTAAAAATAGGTGATGCCCAAAGCGTCAAAGCGTGCACGGTAGGCTTCAAATTCCGCCTCGAAAATGGCCTTGAACCGCCCGTCGTATACCTTGCTGATCGTATCCTTGGTGGAAAACCACAAATCCTGTTTGGTATCGATGCAGTATTCAAAGCAGGCCCGGGCGAAGGAGCGGATGCTGGTTTCCGTGTTATGCATCCCCTGGAGGACAGCGGGGCCGTCAAGCGCCGCCACGGTGAGGGTCTGCATCGCGCCGGACGCGCCCTTGAAGGTCAGGTTGGCCGTTCCCGGCTCGTCGGTTACCATGTCCACACTCTTGTATACGTCGCCGTAGGCGTGGCGGGCGATGGTGATGGGCAGATGCCAGTTCTTCACAACAGGCTTGATGCGGTTGACGGTGATGGGGGCCCGGAACACCGTGCCGTCCAGGATGGAGCGGATGGTGCCGTTGGGACTTTTCCACATCTCGGTCAATTCAGGGTACTCCTCCATCCGCTGGGCGTTGGGGGTGATTGTGGCGCACTTGACCGCCACGCCCAGGGCCTTTGTGGCGTTGGCCGCGTCCACTGTGACCTGATCGCCGGTGGCGTTCCGATTCAAAAGGCTCAGGTCGTAATAGTCCGTTTTTATATCCACATGGGGGCAGATCAGGGTTTCCTTGATCATCCGCCATAAAATCCGGGTCATCTCGTCCCCGTCCATCTCCACAAGGGGCGTCGTCATTTGAATTCGTTCCATCCTTCTACTCCTTTACTCCGCGCCATACCCGGCGGCGTAGTAGTTGATCAGGCAGCCCTCCGTTAAAATCAGCCGTTCCTCTTTTGTGAGTCCGGCGCAGCGGAGGGAAATTTCCGCTGTGCCGGTTTCCGTTATTACCGTGGCGGAAAGGGCTTCCCGTCCTTCTAAAATCGCCTGCCGGACGCCGGGGATATAAATCCAGTCCCCTTCCTTATAGGGCCAGGGCCGATTGCCGCCAATCGTAAAGGGGACGATGCCCCAGTTGATACAGTTGGAGCGGTACCGCTTGGTGGCGTATTCGAAACAAATATTGGCAAAGCCGCCCAGTACCTTCTGACAGGAGGCGGCCTGCTCCCGGGCGCTGCCGTCGCCGGGCTTTCTGGCGAACAGGCAGGAGCCGATGGAGGTGCTTGAAAGCGTCCCGCCCACCTTGGCCAGCGCCTCGGCCGCCTCCGAAGGGATTTCCCCGTTTCTCCGCGCAAGCTCCAGCGCCCGGACGGCCTTGGAGCGGGACACATAGTCCGGCGAACGGCGGGAAAGGGTAAATTCGGACAGGGCAATGGGGTTGGAGCGGTAGGAGGAGGTTTCGCCGGAGGGGATCAGCTCGTCCGTCGTGGTCACCTCGTCATGAATCACGGCGGCCAGCCTTACAAGGAGGTTGTCCTCCAGTCTGGGCATAACCGGCCAGTCCGCGATGTTTGGGCCGAGACGCAGCGCCGCCGAGGGGTCGGCCTTGCCGAAGCCGTTGTAGCAGCGCTTTTCATAAATACCGGCCTCAAAATGATAAGAAAAGTCCGGCATCTCATAGTCGATATCCGTGGCCGCCGTCAGAACGCCGCCGTTTTTGGCTGTAGCGGCTATGGAGCGGGCATCCATCAGGGCCACCGCCGCGATTTGCCCGCTGCCGGGCTTGGAGCCTTCCCTGCTGGGGAAGTTCCGGGTGGCGTGGCGGATGGAAAGGGTGTTGTGGGCGGGGGTGTCCCCCGCGCCGAAGCAGGGGCCGCAGAAGGCGGGCTTCAGGACCGCTCCGGCCCGCTGGAGCTTTGCCGCTGTCCCGTCCTCGGTGATCGCCAGATTGATGGGGGCGGAGGAGGGGTAGACGGACAGGTCAAAATAGCTGTTTCCGACGGATGCGCCGTCCAGAATCGCCGCGGCCTCCGCCAGGTTTTCATACATACCCCCTGCGCAGCCCACGATTACGCCCTGATCCGCCGTGACCTTGCCGTCCTTGATGCTGCCCAAAAGATCCAGCGTTACCTGATCGCCCAGGCTTTCCTGGCAGGCCGTCTGGGTTTCGCCCAGGATCGCTTCCGGATCCGCCTGGAGGGCATGGATGGAAACGGCCTTGGACGGATGGAAGGGAAGCGCGATCATAGCCTCCACCCGGTCAAGGTCAAGGGTGAGCATACTGTCGTAGTACGCGCCGTCCTCCGGATGGAGGGGGCGATAAGCGCCGGGACGGCCCACGGTCTCGTAGAAGGTCCGGACGGTGTCGTCCGTTTCCCAGATAGAGCTCAGGCAGGTGGTTTCCGTGGTCATCACGTCGATGCCGATCCGGTAGTCCATAGAAAGGCCCGAAAGGCCCGGCCCGGCGAATTCCAGCACCTTGTTTTTCACCCGGCCCGCCGGGAAAGCGGCGGCCACCAAAGCAAGGGCCACATCATGGGGGCCGACGCCCCTTTTCGGCTGCCCTTCCAGCCAGACCAGCACCACCTCCGGCGGGGCGATGTCGTATGTATTGCATAAAAGCTGCTTGACCAGCTCCCCGCCACCCTCGCCGACGCCCAGGGTACCGTAGCAGCCGTACCGGGTGTGGGAATCGGAGCCTAAGATCATGCCGCCGCAAAAGGCGAGGCGCTCCCGCGCGTACTGGTGGATGACCGCCAGATTCGCCGGGACATAGATGCCGCCGTACTTTTTTGCGGCGGAAAGGCCAAAGGCGTGGTCGTCCTCATTGATGGTGCCGCCCACGGCGCACAGGCTGTTGTGGCAGTTGGTCATGGCGTAGGGCAGGGGAAATTCCTTCATGCCGGAGGCCCGGGCGGTCTGGATGATGCCAACATAAGTAATGTCGTGGGAAATCAGCGCGTCAAATTTGATGCGCATTTGGGCCTCGTCCCCGGCCTGATCGTGGGCGCGCAAAATCGAATAGGTCATCGTCCCCGCCCTTCCCGGGGCGGGGGAAGCAGCCCCGGGCGCCGCCACCGGCTTACCGCCGGCTAGGCAGACGCCGGAATCATGGAATGTAACCATAGCGTTCCTCCTATTTTTCATCGTCAAGAATGGTTTCTATAAAATAACGCGGCCGGCGCTTCGTCTCCATGTAGGTTTTGCCCACATATTCGCCGATTACGCCCAGAGCCAGGAGTAGAAGCCCGCCCACAAAGAAGATGGCCAGCGTGACGATCTTCCAGTTCAGCATCGTACGGCCCGTAAAATGCCCGGCCAGAAAGACGGCCAGTAAAATCAGCGTGAGCAGCAGCAGAAAAACGCCCGCGCCGAAAATCATGCGGATCGGCTTTATACTCAGGGAGGTGATCCCGTCGACGGCCAGGGCCAGCATTTTTTTGAACGGATATTTACTCTTCCCCGCGTAGCGCGCCCCCCGGGCGTAGGATACCACATCCGACCGGTACCCAATCAGCGGGATGACGCCCCGGAGGTAGAGGCTGCTTTCCTCGTATTCCGAAAGCGCAAGCAGCGCCCGGCGGCTTAACAGCCGGTAATCGGCGTGGTTAAAGACGACCTCAACGCCCATGCGCGCCATCAGCTTGTAATAGCCTTCGGCGGTAAGCCGCTTGAACCGGGTGTCCGTGGCACGTTCGGAGCGGACGCCGTATACCACGTCGCACCCGTCCAGATATTTTTCAACCATGCCGTCAATGGCGTCGATATCGTCCTGCAAATCCGCGTCCATGGAGATGGTTATGTCCGCCTTGTCCCGGATCGCCAGCAGACCGGCCAGCAGCGCGTTTTGGTGCCCCCGGTTCCGGCTCAGGTTCAAGCCGGAAAACAGCTTGTCCGCCCGGTGGAGGGCATCAATGAGCGGCCAGGTATTGTCTGTTGAGCCGTCGTTCACAAACAGCACCCGGCTGTCTGCGCCGATCCTGCCGGACGCAATGAGCGTATCCATTTTCGCCCGAAGCCGTTTGGCGGTTTCAGGCAGGACTTCTTCCTCGTTATAGCAGGGAACGACAATATACAGGCGGTTTCCCATCATATCCTCCTTGCGGTTATGGACAACGGACATCCGGCGCGGGCTGGCGCGCCTGATCCGAAATGCCCGCAGATAAATATTATAATTCAATGGACACTATTATGCAACATAAATGATTGAAAAAAACATATACTGATAAATATTGCGGCATTACGGCGGCATAGAGCATCAAATGCGCACCGAACCCGGAAATAACGCAAAAGCTCGGCGCGTGACTTTTGTATTTAGCGCGTATGCCGCCGTAATCGGTTCGCCCGCGTTGGAGTGCGAACACAGCCAATATTCCCCCTGCGCGGATCATTGCCGCTGCTTTTTAAGTGCCGGAACAATATTTATGGGAATTTCTTCGGATATATATTGAAAAAAGGCGTGAAAAGGACTAAAATAGAACATGAACAAAAAATGAGAATTAATAGGAAAGGGAAATGGCATTGAACTACAACAAAAAGACGGTAAGCGAGATTGACGTGGCCGGGAAACGGGTGCTCCTGCGATGCGACCTGAATGTGCCGCTGGACAAGCAGACCGGCGCGATTGCCGACGATAAGCGGATCCGGGCCTCTTTGCCGACGATCCGGTACCTGCTGGAACAGGGCGCGGCGGTTATTTGCTGCTCCCATCTGGGCCGGCCCAAGGGCCAGGTGCACCCGGAGCTGTCTCTGGCCCCGGTGGCAGAGCGGCTGGCGGCGCTCTTGGAAAGGCCTGTTCAGATGGCGAAGGACGTGATCGGGGAAGACGCGGCGGCGCGGGCGGCGGCCCTTTCGCCCGGGGAAATCCTCCTTTTAGAAAACCTACGCTTCCACAAGGAGGAGGAGCAAAACGATCCGGACTTTGCAAAAGCCCTGGCGTCCATGGCGGACCTGTTCGTGTCCGACGCCTTCGGAACGGTGCACCGGGCCCACGCTTCCACGGCGGGGGTGGCCGTGTATCTGCCCGCCGTCAGCGGCTTTCTGGTAGCCAGAGAGCTTGAGGCCCTGGGCGGTGCCCTGGACAATCCCAAGCGGCCCTTTGTGGCGATTCTGGGCGGGGCCAAGGTGTCGGATAAGCTGGGCGTAATCGGGAATCTGCTGGAAAAGGCCGACACGCTTTTGATCGGCGGCGGCATGGCCTACACCTTTATAAAGGCCCAGGGCGGCGAAATCGGTAATTCCCTTTGCGAAGCCGACAAGCTGGACTACGCGCTGGACATGCTCCGGAAAGCAAAGGAGAAGGGCACAGCCCTCCTGCTGCCCACCGATACGCTGGCCGCCGCCGAATTCTCGCCGGACGCGGCGCCAGTTTTGTGCAGGGCGGGCGAAATTGGCCCCGGACTTCAGGGGATGGACATCGGGCCGGAAACCCAGGTCGCCTTTGAAAAAGCAGTGCTGGATGCGGGCACGGTGCTCTGGAACGGGCCAATGGGCGTGTTTGAATTTGAAAAATTCGCCGGGGGCACAAGGGTCGTGGCGGAGGCGATGGCCCGTTCCGGCGCGGTGACGGTTATCGGCGGCGGCGACAGCGCCGCGGCGGTACAGCAGATGGGCTTAGCGGATAAAATGTCCCATGTGTCCACAGGAGGCGGGGCCAGCCTTGAATTCCTGGAGGGCATCGAGCTGCCGGGTGTGGCATGCTTATTAAATAAGTAATACGAAAGGAGCGGGTGCGAAATGAACCGAAAGTACAGGAAAACCATTATTGCGGGCAATTGGAAGATGAATAGGCTGCCGTCCGAAATAAAGGGCTACGCGGAGGAATTGAAGGCGATCATTCCCAGGGCGAAGTGGTGCGAGGTGGCGCTGTGCGTGCCGTTTGTTATGCTTTACGCCGGACAGAAGGCCCTGAAGGACACCAGGTTCGCAATCGGCGCGCAGGATGTCAGCGCCTATGACAGCGGGGCCTACACGGGCGAGGTGTCGGCGGCGCAGCTGGCGGACGCGGGCTGCAAATATGTGATCATTGGCCACAGCGAACGGCGTCAATACCACGGGGATACGGATTTTATGGTTCGGGAGAAGCTGAGAAAGGTACTGGAGCAAAAGCTGATTCCCATCGTCTGCGTTGGGGAAAGTCTGGAGCAGCGGGAGCTGGGAGTCACAATAGAGCACATTACCTATCAGGTGCGGACGGTCCTGTCCGGCCTTGCGGGGGAAAAGGTGCGGAAGATCGTTTTCGCCTATGAACCCATATGGGCCATCGGGACGGGCCGCACCGCCACGCCGGAAGACGCCGGCGCCGTTTGCGGCGCGATCCGGGCGGTCATCCGGGGCCTGTACGGGGCCAGGGTCGCAAGGGCCGTCACAATTCAGTACGGCGGCTCCATGAATGCGGGAAACGCGGCGGACCTTTTAGCCCAGCCGGATATTGACGGCGGCCTCATCGGCGGCGCCTCACTAAAGCCGGAGGAATTCGCTAGGATCATTTTGGCATCAAACGTGGAAGAATAAGGGAAGGCTAATGAAAACACCCACAACACTGATTATTATGGACGGCTACGGGCTGGCTGCCCCCACGGAAAGAAACGCGGTCAGCGAGGCGTATACACCCTGTTTGGACGCGTTGATCGAAGCGCATCCCCATACGAAGCTGTCCGCCTCCGGACTGGATGTGGGACTGCCGGAAGGGCAGATGGGAAATAGCGAGGTGGGGCATACCAATATCGGAGCGGGCAGGATCGTTTATCAGGATCTGCCCCGGATCTCCGAGGCGATACGGGACGGCTCCTTTTTCCAAAACACCGCGTACAGGGAGGCGATGCTGCGGGCAAGAGATATGGGCGGCGCGCTGCACCTGTTGGGGCTGCTTTCGGACGGGGGCGTCCACAGCCATATCACCCACATCTGGGCGCTTCTGGAGATGGCAAGGGAGCTGGGGCTTTGCCAGGTGTATCTCCATTGCTTCCTGGACGGTCGGGACGTGCCGCCCAAGTCCGGCGTGGTGTTTTTGGAGAAAGCCGAGGAAACGTGCCGGGCCATTGGCGTGGGGCGGATCGCCACGGTAATGGGCCGGTTTTACGCGATGGACAGAGATCAGCGATGGGACAGGGTGGCGTGCGCCTATCACGCCCTGGTCTGCGGGGAAGGAGAGGCGGCAAGCGATCCTGCGGGCGCCGTTCGCCATTCCTATGAAGCGGGCGTCACGGACGAGTTTGTCAAACCCGTCATCTTCGAACCGGACGGCAGGATCAAGCCTGGCGACAGCGTAATTTTTGCCAATTTCCGGCCCGACCGGGCGCGGGAGCTTACCCGGGCCTTTGTGGATCCGGCCTTTGACGGATTTGAACGGAAAAACGGGTATTTCCCTGTTCATTTCGTATGCACGACCCAGTACGACGCGGAAATGCCGGGGGTGATCGTGGCCTTTCCGCCGGAGGCGCTTCAAAATCCTTTCGGCGCGTACATCAGCAGGCTGGGACTGACCCAGCTGCGGATCGCGGAGACGGAAAAATACGCCCATGTTACCTTCTTCTTCAACGGAGGCATGGAGGAACCCAGCGAGGGAGAGGATCGGGTGCTGATCCCGTCGCCCAAGGAGTTTCCAACCTACGACCTGATCCCGGAAATGAGCGCGTACCGGGTGGCCGAGGAGGCGGTGCGGCGGATCGAAAGCGGCAAATACGACGTGATTATTCTGAACTTTGCCAATTGCGACATGGTGGGGCACACCGGGGTATTTTCCGCCGCCATTCAGGCGGTGGAGACCGTGGACAAGTGCGTCAGGCTGGTGGTGCAGGCCACCCGGGACATGGGCGGCGTCGCCGTTGTGACGGCGGATCACGGAAACGCGGACCGGATGATGGAGGAGGACGGCTCTCCCTGTACGGCCCATACAACAAACCCCGTGCCGCTGATTATCGTGGGGGCGGACGTGACCCTGCGGGAGGGGCGGCTCTGCGATATCGTGCCGACGATGCTGGATCTGATGGGCCTGCAAAAGCCGGATGAAATGACGGGGCAAAGCCTGATCGTCGAGGCGCCAGCCAATGAGAAAAAATCGGGAAAATAACGGGAGGTAAAAAAATGGCGAATCAGTATTTTGAAATTGTTGACGTAGTCGGACGGGAAATTTTAGATTCCCGCGGGAACCCAACCGTAGAGGTAGAGGTCTGGCTGGATAACGGCGTGGTGGGCCGGGCCGCGGTACCCTCCGGGGCGTCCACGGGTATTTTCGAGGCCTGCGAGCTCCGGGATGGGGACAAGGGCCGCTATTTGGGAAAAGGCGTAGAGCAGGCGGTGGCCCATGTGAACGAGGAAATCGCCGAGGCCCTGGCCGGGCTTAACGCGATGGATCAGGTCTCCATCGACAGGTTGCTTTGTGAACTGGATGGAACGGACAATAAGTCCAGGCTGGGCGCAAACGCCATTTTGGGCGCTTCCCTGGCCTGCGCCAAGGCCGCTGCGGAGGCCCTGGGCATTCCCCTCTACCGCTATATCGGCGGCGCAAACGCCAAGACGCTGCCCGTCCCCATGATGAACATTATCAACGGCGGGGCCCACGCCTCCAACAACGTGGATATTCAGGAGTTTATGGTCATGCCCGTCGGGGCGGACAGCTTCCGGGAGGGGCTCCGCATGTGCGCCGAGGTATTCCATAACCTGAAAAAGGTCATCAGCGCCAAGGGCGGCAGTACCTCTGTGGGCGACGAGGGCGGCTTCGCGCCGGATCTGGGAGACAACGAGGAGGCGCTGCAGCTGATTATGGAGGCCATTAAAATGGCGGGCTTCAAGGCCGGGGCGGATTTCCGCATCGCCATCGACGCGGCTTCCTCTGAATGGTATCAAAAGGACGGCTCCTATGTGATGCCAAAAACCGGAAAGCGGTTCACCAAGGCGGAGCTCGTGGGCATGTGGAAGGGCTTTGCGGAAAAGTATCCCATCATCTCCATCGAGGACGGCATGGCGGAGGACGACTGGGACGGCTGGAAGCAGCTTACCGATGCCATCGGGGACAAGGTGCAGTTGGTAGGCGACGACCTGTTCGTCACCAACGTGAAGCGGTTGGAAAAGGGCATTTTAACGGGCGTCGCAAATGCGATTTTGATTAAAGTCAACCAGATCGGCACCCTGACCGAGACACTGGACGCCATTCAAATGGCAAACCGGGCCGGATATACGGCGATCATCTCCCACAGGAGCGGCGAGACGGAGGATACCACAATCGCGGATCTGGCGGTGGCGTTGAACGCAGGCCAGATCAAAACCGGCGCGCCCTCCAGGACGGATCGGGTGGCCAAATACAACCAACTGCTCCGCATTGAGGAGGAGCTGTTCGACGCGGCCCTGTATCCGGGCGCGGAGGCGTTTTTCAACTTAAAATAATTCCGGTTAGCCGGCGGGCCTTACCCTGACTGAATCGCCCGGCGCCCGTGTGTGCCATGTACAGCCTCACAGGAGGCGTGCATGGCACATTTGGTTTTTTCTTGAAGTTGCGTAAAACTTTAAAATTTATTGTATAAAAAAGAAGCTGTTGGTAAAAATACCCTTAGACACATGAGGAGGCCGTACCGGTGCTGCCGCCGGAGGCGCCCCGCTCAGATTGTTTGGAGGGATTTTTAATGAACAAGAAAGACGGATTCCTGCAACGCGCGGGAAATTTTCTGACGGGAAAGGGCTTTTACATAGTCCTGGCCCTGTGCGCCGTTGTAATCGGCGTATCGGCCTGGGCTATGCTCTCAGTCGGAAACGCGGACGTGGACACACTGGAGCTGGAGGCGGGCATGGCCGTGACCGTGCTGCCGACCGCACTGCCGACCGCCCCTGCCGAGACGCCTGACAGTGAAGCGGCGATGGCGCGGCTGGATGAGGCGGAGACCGAGGCGGAGGCCGCCGGCAAGCAGTCCGAAATGGAGAGCCCGGCGCCGGCAGAAGAGCCGGAAGCTGCGGAGACGTATGACGACATGGGGACGGACGCGGGAGAAACGCCCGTGATTTCCACGGAGGATACGGCCATCCAGTTTGGCTTTGTCTGGCCGGTGGACGGGGAGATCGTGACCCCCTACGCCACATCGGAGCTGATTTACGACAAGACCATGGCGGACTGGCGCACCCACGGCGGCATTGATATCGGGGTTCCCATTGGTACAAAGGTTCTGGCGATCTCCTCCGGCACCGTGGAGAATGTCTATGAGGACGCGCTGTACGGTACCACCGTCGTCATTGACCATGGGAATGGGCTTCGGAGCGTTTATTCCAACCTGGCCGCCGCGCCCACAGTTGCCGTGGGCGACCAGATCGCAACCGGCGCTATTATCGGCTCGGTCGGGAGCACGGCACTTGTGGAGACGGGGCTTGTGAACCATCTGCATCTGGAGACTACGGAAAACGGCGTGAAAGTCGACCCGATGGACTATCTGCCTTCCAGATAGCGGGCGATTTATCCGAAAAGGGACTGAGGCACAATCTCCGTTGCGCTTCAGTCCCTTTTCTATCAAAAAAATACACAGAGCCAGACGCAGGGCGGGTTGGCGGAGGTGAAGCGCACCCGGTGCTTTTCGTGGGGCGGGATGAACACCGTATCGCCCCGGCGTAAGGGTAGAACGTGGCCGTTTTCGTATTCCAGCTCCGCCCGACCGGATAATAGCGCCACAAATTCGGCCTCGGGCTGGTCATACCAGCCGGAGGTCTGGCCCGTACTGACGATCCGCTCTATACGGATTTTTTCGCTTCCAAGGAGCGGGGTGGTCAGCTCCTCCGCAACAGGCAGATCGGGCAGCTCGAACAGGTTCATAACGCCGCGCTCCTTATTGGATTTTTATATAAAACATCCGGCTCCGTGGCCCGTCGAATTCACAGAAGTAAATCCCCTGCCACATGCCAAGGAGCAATCTGCCGTCCTTTATGATCACTGTTTCGCTTGCCCCCGTGCAGCTTGCCTTTAGGTGCGCGGCGGAATTTCCCTCCATATGCCGGAACGCGGGCCTGTCGGGAAACGCCGATTTAAGGCCAAGCAGCAGATCTCGCGCCACGTCTGGGTCTGTGTTTTCGTTGATGGTGATTCCCGCCGTCGTATGGGGGCAAAAGACCACGCATACGCCGTCTTTTACGCCGCTTTCCGAGACTGCTTTTGCCACCTGCGGGGTGATGTTATGGAAGCTTTCCCGTTCCGTTCGAAGCGTGAATTCCTGGAGCATACTTTTTCCCTCATTTACAATACAAATAAAGAAGCAGGGCAAGCTGACAGGCCGCCGCCAGGGGAATCAAAAGCCGGAAGCGCAAACGCCTTGTTTTATGGCGAAATACGCCCATGCCCGCCAGCGCCCCGGGCCCGCCCAAAAGGAGGGCGCAGCCAAGGAGCGTTTTTCGCGGATCCGCCGCCCGCCCCGAACTGCCCGCCGCTTGTCCAGACCGAACAGCAGGAATGTGCAGGCGTTCCAAATTGGCAGGGCGGCTAAAATTGCGGGATACATACTTGCGGCGCCCTCCTTTGGGTTCGTCTGGCCGAAGCTAAAAAGCAAGCCCGGCTCTGTTCAGGGCGGCTTTGATCGCCCTGTGCAGGGGAACCGCCACGGCCACGGCAATGGCGGCGTTGATGACGCTGCTGGAGGCGTTGGCGGCTAATTTGACTAGGGCAGGGCCCGTCGAAAGGCCCTCCAGCAGTCTATAATCATAAAACCATCTTTTTGTGAGGTACAGCGCGATATAGGCCGCCGCGCCGGCCGCGCCGGCTGCGGTGTTCCGGCGCAGGCTTTCCCCGGATTTTCCGCCCGCGTAGGCCAGCCGGCCCGTCACATAGGCCATGAGGAATTTGAACGCCAGGGTAAAGGGGGCGGAGGCAATGTAGGCGGGGTTGGACAGGTCAAAGAGAAACGAGCCGATTCCGGCGGCGCAGCCGCCGAAGAACCCGCCCAGCAGCAGCCCGGACAGGATGCACATGACGTTGCCCAGATGGATCACAAAAGCGGTTCCGCCGGGAGGGACCCGCAGCCAGGAGGCGGCAAATACCAGGGCGGCCAAGACGCCGGTTACGGCGAGCTTTCGGACAGACGACTTTTTCAAAATAGGCACTTCCTTTCGTGTAAGCAAGCATACATCGGATCTGGCTCGAAAGAAAGCGCCAAAATACAAAAAAATCATGGGGCCACATTTGAAAAGAGCAATGCCACGGCTGCTTGTAAGTCCTCATCGTTCATGCCGGTATAGCCCAGAACCAACGTGCTTTGGGCGGCCTCTCCGCCGATAAAGTAGTAATCGGAGAGGCGGTGGACGCGGATGGATGCCCGGGCGGCGTTTTCCATGGCGCGCGCCGCCGCCCCTTCCGACAACCGAACCAGCAGGTGAAGGCCGGCGCTGCCTCCGGCCACTGTCAGGTGCTTCGCCTGCAGCAGCGGGGCCAGCGCATGGAGAAGAACCTCCCGCCGCTTTTTGTATACCAGTTTCACCCGGTTGATGTGCCTGCTGAAATGGCCCTCCTCCATGAAGTGGCACAGGGTCTGCTGCTCAAACCGAGAGACTGTGGATGAATAGCCTGAGAATTTTTTGGAAAATGCTTCTGACAACGTCGGGGGCAGAACCATATAGGCGATGCGGATCGAAGGCGCCAGCGTCCGGGAGAAGGTGCTCATATAGACAACCTTCCCATACGCATCGATGCTTTGAACGGAGGGGATGGGCCTGCCGCCGAAATTGAATTCGCTGTTGTAGTCGTCCTCGATGAGATAGCGGCCCGGGGCCGCGGCCGCCCAGTTCAGCAGCTGGACGCGGCGGGCGATCGGCATGATGATCCCGGTGGGAAACTGGTGGGAGGGGGTGATGAAGGCCGCGTTCGCCCCGCTTCCCGAAAGCGGATCGGGCAGGAGGCCACTGTCGTCCAGGGGGAGGGGGAAAAGGGTTCCGCCGCTGTTTTCAAGTACCGCGGCGGCCTTTCTATAGCCGGGATTTTCCACGGCGAAGCCTGTGCCGGGCGGAAAAAGCCCCGCCAGCAGGGTCAGCAGATATTCGACCCCGGCACCGATGACCAGTTGCCCGGGTGTACATCGGACGCCCCGGAACGCATGGAGATATTTGGACAAAACCGTCCGCAGGGCCCAATCCCCCCTGGGATCCCCGGCGGCCAGCAGGCCGTCACCGTTCAGAAGCACCTCCCGGTTTAGCTTGGCCCACGTTTTATAGGGAAAGGAGGAAAGGTCCACGGCATTGGTGCGAAAGTCAAAGCGCCAGGCACTTTGGGGCGCGCCCGGCGACGACGCGCGGGGAGGCGGGTAGGGGAGCAGGCCGTCGATTCGATTGACGTAATACCCGCTTTTTGGGCGGGCGGATACATAGCCCTCCTGCACCAGCATACCGTAGGCGGTTTCCACCGTATTCCGGCTGATTTTCAGATGGGCGGAAAGGGCTTTCTTGGAGGGGAGCCGTTCGCCGCTTGACAGCCGCCCCGTTTGAATTTCAAGGGCCAGATAGTCGTAAAGCTGCCGGTAAAGGGGCAGCGTCTTGTCCTTTTTCAGCGGGATCGTAAAAACATTCATAGCTTGTGGCCTCAAATCGAAAGTCTGGAAGGTTGAATTTTTGCCGTTGGATAAAAAATAGGAATAGGCCTGTCCTCGGCCGGCCATCCGCGGCAGGTTCGCGGACAGGTCTAATGAAAAAATTTTCTCTTGCTATTTAAGCAAAACTCGGTTATAATTCAATTATCACAGGCCCACCGGCTTGTCCGGCGGACTGTGTGGCACGGCCTCCGGGACGATTTCCCGTACTGGAGGCCGCAGCCCCCGCTTTCCCGCAATTTTCGGGCATGGCTGTTTTTTATTCCCCGCAAACGTTATGTTTGCGGGGTTTCTTGCGTTTGTGCGGCGTGGGACTTTAAAAAGCAGGCTGGCAGCCGGGCCGCCGCGCCGCGATGGCTTTATGAAAAGGCCGGAAGCCGGGTTACATGTACCGTTTCATCCTCCGAAAAAAAGGCCGACTCCCGGGTGTGGCAGGTAAACAGAATCACCTGGCGGGTTTGGGCCATTTCATTCAGCAGCCCCAGGGCTTGGTGCAGCCGAGGCTCGTCAAAGCTGGCCAATGCCTCGTCCAGAATGATGGGGCAGGGATTTTTATCGGGCAGAACCATTTCGCAGATGGCAAGCCGCAGGGCCAGATACACCTGATCGGCAGTGCCGCCGCTGAGAAATAGAATATCCCGGCTCACGCTTTCCCCGAACCGCTCTACGCCGGGGGCCAGGTCCCGATCCAGCAGGACGCGCTTATATTTTCCGCCGGTCAGCCGATCCAGAAAATACCCGGCCCGTCTGCCGAGAAGCGGCGAGAAGCGGGCCTGGATCTCGTTGTTGGCCTCCGCCAGAACAGCGGACGCAAGGGCCAGCGCCTCAAACTGATCCTCCAGCTCCGATTTTCGGGCAGTCAGCGCGTTCAGCCTGGCGCCCAGCACAACCGGATCTCCCAAGGCCCGAAGCTCGCCCATAGCTATGGCTGCGCTGTGCTTCAGCGTTTCCAGCTCCTTTTCCAGCCGTTTCAAATCGTAGCTTGTCTCGCTTTTGCTCCGAAGCGGCTGGCGCAGCCCGTCCTTCGGGATGGGGGTTTGCCAGTCCCCATTGTAGGCGCGCTTCAGGCTTTGGAACAGATTGTCGGCCGCTTTTTTTTCCGCGGCCGCGGCTTCCAGGCGGGTCTGCTTCTTCTCGACCATGCTCATGGTTCGGAACGCGGACTCCAGCCCATTGGTCTGGGGGGCAAAGACGCTTACCTGCGCTTCAAAGGATTCCCGCAGACGGTTCATTTCCGCCATGGCCGCGTCACATGCGGCGGAGGACTCATCAACCCGGGTTTTCAGCTCGTCGCCCTTTCCGCAAAGCCGCTCATAGTCCTCCAGCCGGGCGATCAGATCGTCGATGCTGCCGCATTTGTAGCGGGCCAGCGTTTCCTGCCGCGTCCGCTCCGCCGCCCCCGCCGCCGCCCGCTTGCGGACGTAGAGAACCGTCAGAAACGCAGTGCCTGCCGCGCAGACGGCGGCAAGGCCCCAAAAGGCAGGCGACAGGAGGATGCCGGACGCAAGGCCCGCGAGGGTCAACACCAGGAGCACGGCAATGGGAATTGTATAACGCTCCCGCTTATATTCAGCGGCCTTGTCCGCCTCCAGATTTTCCACCGCCGCTGCGCTCACCGCGTCCCGGGCCTTCCGCAGGGGTAGCCCCGCAAAAACGGAATTCTGCTTTTCCTCGTCGATCAGGGAAAGCTCTCGCTCGGCGGTTTCCTTTTCCATTTTTTTGTCCGTATAACTGACCGTAAGCGCCCCCAAGCTGTCATAGCTGGTTCTGGCGGCGGATACCATCGCCCCGGTAATCGGCTTTCCGTTTACGGACAGGCTCCGTTCCAGCAGCCCGA
>Ga0153972_1000045_pt1 | contig 33019 bp, 29 predicted proteins | sample TSGA056MetaG_FD_104732 | JGI IMG/M metagenome (GOLD analysis project Ga0153972, IMG submission 104732) | Attine ant fungus gardens microbial communities from Georgia, USA - TSGA056 MetaG | ecosystem: Host-associated > Fungi > Mycelium > Unclassified | place: USA: Georgia, George L Smith State...
CGCATGGCTGTTGGAATCCTCATAATCCGCCTCCACGGCCTCCAGCCGCGCGTTCAGGGAAAGGCCACCCACATCGTGCATAGCCGCGGCGATCACGATATTCCGTCTTTCCGCGCCCGGGATCCCCATTGCCTCTGTCAGATGATAGGCGCCCCAAGCGACCCGGATGTGGTGATCCTTGATTTCATCGCTGATCAAGTCTACGACCTCGCTGACGCAGGCGATAAGCTCCAGCATTGAGATACGGTCCATAATTGCGCCGTCCTTTTTTGGGAATAATAACCGAACTGGTAAGATGGTGCAAATTATTATACTACCTTGAGGGGCCGAATGCAAACATTAATTTCTGAAACCGACCCGTGTGAAAATGGAATTAAAACGGAATACTTTACTTTGGCGGCGATTTGTAATAAAATAGAGAAAAATGGCGTTTGATGAGGCGATACAAAAGAAAGTGATGTGGTTCGGATGCAGGAAGCGTATTCGGTACAGCTTGACAGTCTGGTGGAGGAATTTCAATTTGAGGTGCTGTATGCCGCGCGGGATTTCGAGACGGTGTCGGTTCGCACGGCGGATGTGAATCGGCCCGGCCTGCAACTCACCGGTTTTTATGATTATTTTGAGCCGACGCGGCTCCAGGTGATCGGCAAGGTGGAGACGACTTATCTGGAGGGCTTTTCCCCCGAGGAGCGTGCCGGGAAGCTTGACCGGCTCCTGGGAAGCGGCATACCTGCCCTCATTGTCTGCCACGGGATGGATCCCTTCCCTGAATACCTGCAAATGGCGGAGGCAAGACAGGTGTCGCTTCTGCGAACCAATATGGACACCTCGGACTGCATGGCGGCGCTGATCGCTCGGCTGAACGTGGCCCTTGCGCCAAGGATCACCCGGCATGGCGTACTGATCGAGGTGTACGGAGAAGGGCTGCTCCTTTTAGGGGAAAGCGGCGTGGGTAAAAGCGAAACGGCCATTGAACTGGTCAAACGGGGGCACCGGCTGATTGCCGACGATGCGGTGGAAATCAAAAAAGTATCCGATACAACGTTGGTTGGCAGCGCGCCGGAAATGATCCGGCACTATATTGAGCTGCGGGGCATCGGCGTGATCAATGTGCGCAGGTTGTTCGGCATCGGCGCGGTAAAGCCGACGGAGCGGATTGATCTGGTGATCAATTTGGAGGCCTGGCAGGAAGGAGCGGTTTATGACCGCCTGGGCCTGGACAGCCAATACACGACGATTCTGGGGCTGGAGGTCCCATCTATGGTCATCCCGGTGAAGCCGGGGCGGAACCTGGCGGTGATCATTGAGGTGGCCGCCATGAACAACCGGCAAAAGAAGATGGGCTATAATTCCGCCAGGGAACTTACGGAGCAAATTAATAAATTTTTTGAAGCGGGCGCCGGAATGTAAGTCTGGCCGGCGGGAATGCCGGGGCCGCCCGGGGAGGCATATGGAGACTGTAATCAGAGCGCTTGAACAGGGCGGACTTACATTGCGTCGGGCGGAGAAGCTTTCGCGCCACACCTCTTTCCGAATCGGCGGGCCCGCCGCGGCAATGGTTTTCCCCCGCTCGGCGGCGGAGCTGACGCGGGCCTGCCGGATTTTGCGGTTGCATGGCCAGGCGCCGCTGCTTTTGGGCAACGGGACAAATATTCTGGCGCCAGACGAAGGACTGGCCCGGATCGTGATTAAGACGCACAACGGGCTGGCCGGGTGCCGCGTGGCGGAGGACGGCGTGATCATCGCGGAAAGCGGCCTTCTATTGTCCCGGCTGGCGGTCGCCGCCAGGGACGCGTCCCTGGCCGGAATGGCCTTTGCCCACGGCATCCCGGGAACCCTGGGCGGCGCCGTAGTCATGAACGCCGGGGCTTACGGCGGGGAGCTGGGGGACGTGGTGCGCCGGGTGGTTTATCTGGACGAAAATCTGGAAACCCATGAAGCCGCGGGAGATGAATTGGCTTTTTCTTACCGCCACAGCCTGTTTTCTGACCGAGCGTGCGTTATTTTAGAGGCGGAGTTACGGCTGGAAAAGGGAAACCGGGAAGCCATCCAAACGGAAATGGAGGCCCTCGCCGTGAAGCGGCGGGAAAGCCAGCCGCTGGAGCTGCCCAGCGCGGGCAGTACCTTCAAGCGGCCGAAAACCGGTTACGCCGCCGCCCTGATCGACGAGGCGGGGCTGAAGGGCTATGCCGTGGGCGGCGCGCAGGTGTCGGAAAAGCACGCGGGCTTTGTGGTGAACCGGGGCGGCGCCGCCTGCCGGGACGTGCTGCGGGTCATCGAGCATATACAGGAAACGGTGCTTCGACTGTTCGGCGTGGCGCTGGAGCCGGAAATTGCCATTTTGAAAGAGTAGCGCTGCATTTTATGATGGCGCTTGGATATGGGCGCAAGGGGGAAAAGCTGTGGAGTTTCTGATCATTTCCGGATTAAGCGGCGGGGGAAAGAGCCGGGTGGCGGCGGTTTTGGAGGATCTGGATTTTTATTGCGTGGACAATATGCCGGTCGTCCTGATGCCCCGCTTTGCGGAGCTGTGCCTGGCCACAAAGGGGCGGTACGAGCGGGTGGCACTCGTCACGGACATCCGGGGCGGGGCGGAAGGGCTGGGTGACCTGTTCCGGACGCTGAATGAAATGAAGGAGATGGGCTGTGATTACAAGATCCTCTTTATTGAGGCGGCCTTGTCCACCATTGTGCGCCGGTATAAGGAATCCAGGCGCCGCCACCCCCTGGACCCGGACGGCGTCAGCACGGAGGCGGCGATCCGGCGGGAGATTGAAATACTCCGGCCCATCCGCGACCAGGCCAACTATCTGATCGACACATCGGATCTGACCCTGGGGGCCCTGCAGCGGAAGCTGTTTCGTATGTTCGTGGGGAACGCGGGCCGGGACAACGCCATCCGGGTGAACGTGATCTCCTTCGGCTTCAAATATGGAATTCCCATGGAGTCGGATCTGGTGTTCGATGTGCGCTATCTGCCGAATCCCTTTTATCTTGCCCCTCTTCGCGGACTGACGGGGCTGGACAAGCCTGTCAGTGACTTTGTGTTCTCCCATGAGCAGGCCGTGGGCTTTATGGAGCGGCTGACGGGGATGATTGATTATCTGCTACCTATGTATGTGGAGGAGGGCAAGTACTCCCTGACCATCTCCATCGGCTGCACCGGCGGCCACCACCGCTCCGTGGCCATCGCGGAGGCGCTGGGCGGCTTTATCAGAGAAAGAGGGCATACGGTTACGAATGTCCATAGGGATATTGAAAAATGAAGGATGAAAGGTGGCGGCGCAATTGTCCTTTTCCTCCCAGGTGAAGACGGAGCTGTGCAGGAGCACCGTACTTCAGCAATGCTGTGCCGTGGCGGAGGCCTATGGCGCACTGCTTTACTGCAACGCCTTTTCCGAAAACGAAATCAAAATCGTCACGGAGAGCGTGCCTTTCACCGGGCGGCTGTCTCCTCTGTTCAGACGGGCCTTCGGCCTCCGGTTCGACGAAATCACCACTTCGCTCGCGGGAAAAACTACCTGCGCTATTCGGAGCCGGGAGAAGCTGCGTACGATTTTGCGTGCCTTCGGCTGCGGGGATCAGGGGATCCTGGCCCATCACATTAATTTGAGCATTCTGGAGCAACGCTGCTGCCGGGCCGCCTTTCTCCGGGGCGCGTTTTTGGCCGGCGGCTCCGTAACGGATCCGGAGAAGCGGTATCACCTGGAGCTTGCCACGAGCCGCTTCCATGTGAGTCGGGGCCTGTATGTCCTGCTGCGGGAAATGGATTTTTCCCCCAAGGATACCCGCCGAAAGGGGAACCATATCATTTATTTCAAGCAAAGCGCCGCCATTGAGGATTTCCTTACTGCCATCGGTGCGCCCCTGGCCGCCATGCGGCTGATGAGCGCCAAGGTGGAAAAGGAAGTGCGAAACACGGTTCAGCGGCAGGTCAATTGCGACACGGCAAATGTGGAAAAATCCGTGGAGGCGGCGCAAAAGCAGATCAGCGCGATTATGCGCCTGGAGGAAACCGTAGGGCTGGAAGGCTTGCCGGAAAAGCTTCATCAGGCGGCGCTTCTCAGGCTCATGAATCCCGAGGCCAGCATGGCGGAGCTTGCACGCCTGTCCGACCCGCCCGTGTCCAAGTCCTGCATCAGTTATCGGCTGCGGAAGCTGATGGAGCTTACCGATTCTTAAAAATTCAATCGTTAAAAGCCGGGAGGGGAGTGTGTAATGGCCTTTACCCATTTGCATGTACATAGTGAATACAGCCTGCTGGACGGCGCGTGCCGGATCCCGGCTCTGGTTCAAAGGGCGAAGGAGCTGGGCCAGACGGCCCTGGCCATTACGGATCACGGCGTTATGTACGGCGCAGTGGCGTTTTATAAGGAGGCGGTTCGGGCAGGGATCAAGCCTGTCATCGGCTGTGAGGTTTATGTGGCGCCCCGGGCTCGATTCGACAAGGAGCATGGTGTGGACAGCACCCCCTATCACCTGGTGCTGCTGTGCAGGAATGAAACCGGCTACAAAAATCTCTGCTATATGGTCAGCTGTGGGTTTACCGAGGGATTTTATACAAAGCCCCGGATCGATTGGGCGCTTTTAGAAAGCCACAGCGAAGGGCTTGTGGCCCTGTCGGCGTGCCTGGCCGGGGAGATTCCCGCCAATATCCTCCGGGGGGATTTTGACGCAGCAAAATCCTGCGCGGAGCGGTTTTCCACCCTGTTCGGGCCGGAGGATTTTTATCTGGAGCTGCAGGATCATACCCTGCCGGAGCAACGGCAGGTGAACGACGGCTTGCTTCGGCTGCACCGGGAGACGGGCATTCCCCTGGTAGTGACAAACGATGTCCACTACCTGACCAAGGCCGACGCCCGGATTCAGGACGTGCTGTTGTGTGTCCAGACCGGGAAAACCGTAGACGAAACGGAGCGAATGCGCTTTGAGTCGGAGGAATTCTATCTCAAAAGTGAGGCGGAAATGGCCGCCCTGTTCCCGGATTTTCCGGAAGCGGTGTCAAATACGGACAAAATCGCCGCCCGCTGTAATTTGGATTTCGTGTTCGGAAAATACCATCTGCCGGAATTCCGGCTTCCGGCGGGGGAGACGGACGCTTTCGCCTATCTGGAAAAACTGTGCCTGGACGGCTACAAAAAGCGGTACGGGCCGGGGAACGCGGAAAAGAAAAGGCAGCTTGATTACGAGCTGGATATGATCCGCGGCATGGGCTTTGTAGATTACTTTCTCATCGTCGGAGATTTTATCGCCTACGCCAAGGGGAAAAATATCCCGGTTGGCCCGGGACGAGGCAGTGCGGCGGGGAGCATGGTTTCCTACTGCCTGGGTATTACGGACGTGGATCCGGTCAAGTACGGCCTGTATTTTGAGCGGTTTCTGAATCCAGCCCGGATCAGCATGCCGGATATCGACATTGATTTCTGTGTCAATCGGCGCGGGGAAGTCATCGACTATGTAAACCAAAAATACGGCGAGGATCATGTGGCGCAGATTGTTACCTTCGGTACCATGGCGGCCCGGATGGCGATCCGGGATGTGGGACGGGCGCTGGGACTCAGCTACGCCGCCTGCGACGCAGTAGCAAAGCAGGTGCCACAGTCCCTGGGGATCACTCTGGACGACGCGCTGAAGGCTTCAAAGCCCTTGCGGGATATGTACGACGCCGACCCGGAGGTGCATAACCTGATCGACACGGCCCGAGCGCTGGAGGGCGTGCCCCGCCACGCCTCCACGCACGCGGCGGGGGTAGTCATTACCCGGCGTCCTGTCTATGAATATGTACCCCTGGCGAAAAACGAGGACGCAGTGGTCTGCCAATACCCCATGACCACACTGGAGGAGCTGGGCCTGTTAAAGATGGACTTTCTGGGCCTGCGGAACCTGACGGTTTTACAAGACGCGGTGGAGCGGGTGCGGAGCATCCGGCCCGATTTTTCCCTGGAGGCCATCCCGGACGATGACGAGGCGGTTTTTGCCATGCTATCCGCCGGGAAAACCTCGGGGGTATTCCAGATGGAAAGCGCGGGGATGACGGGGGTCTGTACGGGCCTCAAGCCCCGGAGCATTGAGGATATCACCGCGATTATCGCCCTGTACCGGCCCGGGCCGATGGACGCGATCCCCCGGTTCATCAAGGGCAAGCACGACCCAAGCACGATTACATACAAGCACCCCGCGCTGAAGGCAATTCTGGATGTGACTTACGGCTGCATCGTGTATCAGGAGCAGGTCATTGAGATTTTTCGGAAAATCGGCGGGTTTTCCCTGGGGCAGGCGGATATGATCCGCCGGGCAATTTCCAAGAAAAAGCAAAAAGAGATTATGAAGGAGCAAAAGACCTTCGTTTACGGCGATCCAGCGCGGGAGATCGCCGGGGCTGTGCAAAACGGCGTCGATGCGCAGACGGCGTCGGAGATTTATAAGGAGATTTTGGATTTTGCCAATTACGCCTTCAATAAGGCCCATGCCGTGGCCTATGCCATCATTGCCTATCAGACGGCGTATCTCAAATGCCATTATCCCAAGGAATATATGGCCGCCCTTTTAACCTCCGTGCTGGACAGCACCGCCAAGGTGGCGGAATACATCGGCGAGTGCCGGGAGCTGGGCATAAAACTTATGCCGCCGGACGTGAACCAGTCCGATGACAGCTTCACCGTCCGGGGGGCGCACATCCGGTTCGGGCTGGTGGCGGTGAAGAATATCGGCCGGGGCTTCATCCGCGGGCTGATGGAGGAACGGAAAAAAAACGGCCCCTTCCGCTCCTTTGACGAGTTCGTCCGGCGGATGTATGGCCACGACCTGAACCGGCGGGCTTTGGAAAGCCTGATCAAATGCGGCGCCTTCGACAGCTTGGGTGTGAGTCGCAGCCAGCTTTTGTCGGTGTGCAACAGGGTGCTGGAGACAATCGGGGAGCGGCAGCGGAAGAACGTGGCGGGTCAGCTGGATCTGTTCGGCGGCGGGACGGACGCGGAAAGCGGCCAGACTGTCACTTTGCCCGATATCCCCGAATATTCCCCCCGGGAGCGGATGGCCATGGAAAAGGAAACGACGGGCCTGTACCTGTCCGGTCACCCCATGGACGATTACCGGGGACTGGTAAGAAAACGGGGCGGCGTGCCCATCGGCCAGCTTCTGGCGGATTTTGGTCAGGAGAGGGGGCCGACCCGGTTCCGGGACGAGCAGGTGGTTACCGTGGCGGGGGTCATTGCCCGGGTGCGGACAAAGACGACCCGGAACAATTCCCTGATGGCCTATATCGGATTGGAGGACGACAGCGGAGAGCTGGAGCTTCTGGCCTTCCAACGGACGCTGGATGAGGCAGGGGACGTGATCCGGGAAAACACCCCCGTCCTGGTCCGGGGGAAAATCTCCGCCCGGGATGATAAGGAGCCCCAGCTGGTGGTGGACAGGCTCCGCCCGTTGGAGGACGCGGAGGAGAGAGCGCCTGCGGAGCGGCCGCGGCCCCAGCAATCCGGGGGAAAGGCGCGAAAGCTCTATGTAAGGCTAAAGGGCGAGGACGATCCGGCCTATGCGCGGATTCAGCTGATTTTGGTCATGTTCCCCGGCCAGGAGCAGATGGTGCTCTATATGGCGGATACGAAGAAAAAGCTTGGCGCCAGATGCGTCATCCACGACGCGCTGGTGCGGGAATTGGAGGCGCTGGTCGGGGAAGAAAACGTGGTGGTGCAATAGGCCGCATAAAAATCAAAAATGTCCGCACACTAAGGGAAAACGGAGATTTTCCCAAAATGACAAATTGGCAGCAGGATTTGCGGAAAGGACCGGTCACTCGAACGCTGCTTCGGTTTTCTCTTCCGCTTATCTTTGCAAATTTGCTCCAGACCCTCTATAATATGATCGACATGCTTGTGGCGGGGCGGTATCTGGGCCCTGCCGCCATGAGCGCCGTATCCGTGGGCAGTCAGCTGTCCTTTTTCCTGATGACCTTTTCCATCGGCCTTTCGGCGGGGGGCCAGATTCTCATTTCACAGCTGAAGGGGGCGGAGGACGAGGCAGGCGTCCGTGAGGCCGCCGGAACCTTCCTGACCCTGACGGTTCTCACGGGCGCCCTGACGGGCGGGCTGGGGATGCTGTTTTACAGGCAGGTGCTGGGGCTGCTGCGCACGCCCGCCGAGGCGTGGGCCGGGGCCGCCGACTACATGCGCATGACCTGCGCAGGTATGGTTTTCGCCTTCGGGGAAGGGGGGATTGCCGCCATTTTCCGGGGACTGGGGGATTCCAAACGGCCATTCCGGTTTGCGCTTTTTGCCTTTGCCGTTAACGCGGCCCTTGATTATATTCTGGTTGTTCAGGCCGGGCTCGGCGTTACGGGCTGCGCCCTGGCCACCGTTTTGGCGGAACTGGCGCGCTTTCTATGCGGGGTGATCGCGCTGATTGCCGGCCGGAAACGCTATGGCCTGTCTTGGCGGTGCCTGGCTCCGCGGCGGGGCAAGCTGAAAAAGCTCCTGAAGATCGGCGTACCTTTCGGGGTGCAGATGTCGGTGGTGTATCTGGCAAACCTGCTTATTATCGCCCGGGTCAATACCTATGGCGTTGCGGCGTCGGCGGCCCTGGGCGCGGGAACAAAAATTACCCAGTTGTTCACCGTTCCGATGATGGCCATTGGGAACGGGGCCTCTACGATGGTGGGACAGTGTATGGGTGCGGGGGATCCGGAAAGAGCCGGGAAGGCCGTCCGGAGCGCGCTGGTCTGTGCCGGTATTGGCACGGCGATGGCCCTTGGGATCACGCAGCTGTTTCCGGAATTCCTGATCCGACTGTTTCAGGACGCTCCGGACGTTGTGGAGGCGGGCGTTTTGTATTTGCGGATCGTATCCTTCAGCTATCTGGGTTTCGCCTGCCGCAGCGCTTGGGGCGGCGCCGCTCTGGGGGTGGGTTTTTCCGCCCTGACCATGCTGGCGGCGTGTGCGGAGGCGCTTTTGGGCCGCGTTCTGCTGGTTTGGCTGCTTTTGGGCCTTTTCGGTCTGCCGGGAAGCTTTGCGGCCCAGGCCGCCGCCCCCTATATCGCCGCGCTGATTACGGGCGTTTATTTCTACAGCGGAAAATGGAAGTGCCGGAAGCTTACGGCGCTGGAATGAATGACACTATTTTTAGATAGAAATATAATTAGAAAATAGTGCGAACGTACCGCAACGCTGCGCGGTACGTCTCATAAATTCTATGTCATGCGTCCTTATGGGGCGCGCGGGGGGAATCGTAATATGACTGTAAAACCGCCGAAGTATGTGAAGGAAAGCCTGAGGACGCTGGAAGAGCGCGGATTTCGCGCCTTTTTGGTGGGTGGGTGCGTCCGGGATCTGTTTTTGGGCCGCAGCCCCCAGGATTGGGACGTGGCGACAGACGCAACACCGGAGCAGGTTATGGCGCTGTTTGAAAACACCATCCCCACGGGAATCCGCCACGGCACCGTCACGGTGCTGCTGGGAAAAGGGGCGGTGGAGGTGACCACCTTCCGGCGGGAGGAGGATTATTCGGATCACCGCAGGCCGGGCGCTGTGCGATACATATCCGACCTCCACGAGGATCTGTCCCGTCGGGATTTTACGATGAACGCCATCGCCATCCCCCTGCATGGCATCATGATCGATCCCTACGGCGGGCGAGCGGATATCGAGAAAAAACAGATCCGGTGCGTTGGTGAAGCGGAGGCTCGCTTCACCGAGGACGCGCTCCGGATGCTCCGAGCTATGCGTTTTTCCGCAAAGCTGGGCTTTGCCGTTACGGAGGAAACCCGGATGGCGATTGACGCCTGCGCCTATTTAGCGGCGCATCTGTCGGCGGAGCGGGTGCGGGACGAGGTGGAGAAGATCCTCCTTTCGGACAGGCCGGAGGTGATTTGGGAGGTTCTCCAGGCGGGGCTTCTGGATCGGTTCCTGATCAAACGGCCTGCCCGGGTGCCTGCCGATCCAAAGGCCCTTGGCCGCGCGGAAAACCATAAATTCCAGCGCTGGGCCGCCTTATGCGCGCAGCTGCTGGATATGGGCCTGATTTCCACAGCGGACGGCTTTCTCAAGGCCCTGCGGCTGGACGGGAAGACCATCAGTCACATACGATTGGGCGTGGAAATGGAAAAGTGCGGCCTGCCAGAAGATCGGCAGGGGTGGAAGACGCTGCTCTGGCGGTATGGCGTCCAGCCGGTTTTGTGCGCGGCGGCCGCGGCGGACGCGCTGGAGGATGGCGGATATGGAAAAGCCGTCAAGGCCGTCCTGAAAAGCGGAGAGTGTTTTTCCCTAAAGCGCCTTGCGGTGAACGGAGACGACCTGATCGGTTTGGGCTATCATCCCGGCCCCCAGGTCGGGAAGGCGCTGGAAGCCCTTTTGGCTCATGTGATTCGTTGTCCGGCGGACAATAAAAAGCATACGCTGATCGCAAGGGCGGCTTATCTGCTGACAGGGGATTGAAACGGTTTTTCCGGCGCGGGGCTGGATAAAAAAACGGATAGATAAAACGAAAAGGCGAACAGCGCGCGCTTCATGAGGGGGTTGGCGCTCTCCGACGGGACAAAGAATGGAAACAGCGACGCTATGGTCCGTGAGATACTGATGGACGCGCGGGAACAGGAGGCGGTCAGCCGTTATATCCTGCGGGGTGTTTCCAATGCCAGCTCCAGGCGTCTGCGATGATCTCCTCCAGGCCCCGAACGGGCGACCAGCCCAAAACCCGGCCGGCCTTGCCGCTCGCGGCGATCAGAATCGAGGGATCGCCCGCACGGCGGGACTCCACCCTCGCGGGGATTTCTTTTCCGGTGATCCGCCTGGCGGTGTCAATGATCTCCTTGACCGAAAAGCCCGTACCGCTTCCCAGATTGAAGACGCCGCTTTCCCCGGCGGCGTCCAGGTGCCGCAGCGCAAGCAGATGCGCCTGCACCAAATCCTGGACGTGGATATAGTCCCGGATGCAGGTGCCGTCCGGGGTTGCGTAGTCGTCGCCGAATATGCCGATGTGACTGCGCTGCCCCAGGGCGGTTTTCATGACCAGGGGGATCAGGTGCGTCTCGGGATTGTGATCCTCGCCGATGTCCGCCTCGGTATTCGCCCCGGCGGCGTTAAAGTAGCGCAGGGCGGCGTAGTGGATGCCATGGGCGTAATCACACCATTTGAGCATCCCCTCTATGGCCAGCTTCGACGCACCGTAGGGGCTGGTGGGCGCTGTGCGGTCATCCTCTTCGATCGGCTGCTTTGCGGGCTCCCCATATACAGCGGCGGTGGAAGAAAAGACGATTCTGGATACGCCGTGGTTTCGCATGGCGGTCAGCACGGATTGGGCTCCGGCCACATTGTTGCCATAATATTTCAGCGGATCCGCTGTACTTTCTCCCACCAAAGAAAAAGCGGCAAAATTGACAACCCCGTCGATTTGATGCGCTGTGAAGATGCGATTGAGGAAATCGCCGTCCCGCACGTCGCCCACGTAAAGGCGCGCGCCTTTTACCGACTCGGCGTGGCCAGTAGACAAGTTGTCCGCCACCACTACGTCATAGCCCTCCTCCGCTAGAAGGGCCACCATGTGGCTGCCGATATAGCCGGCGCCTCCGGCTACCAGGATGGTTTTCATACGCGACCTCCTAATTATTTTTTTTGGGTAGCTTGAGGTACTTTTCATATGCTGCCCTCAGCTCCGCCGCCTTGTCCTCGGGACAGTTAGGGTTGCACCAGGCGCCCGCGCCGGTCTCAGAAGACGCAAAGAACTGCTGCAGGTTGGCTGCGCGCATGGGGGGAATAAACTCCACATGGAAGTGGAAGGCGGCCTCGACCGCCGCGTCGTCCCGGGTGTTCACCGGGGCGTTGTGCATGCACATCATATAAGGGAAGCTGGTGTCGAACAGGCAGTCGTACAGGCCGTTTACCGCGCGAATGGCCTTGCCCAGCGCATCCAGCTCCGTCCGGGACATGGCGCCCAGATGGGGAACGTGGCGGTTGGCCGTGATGTGGACGCCATAGGTCACGTTTCCGAAGAAGGGGACATAGGCGGTAAAATGCTCGCCCTGAAACACAATGCGCCGCGCGTCCTTCACCTCCGCCGCGAGCAGGTCGCAGAACAGGCAGCTTCCCTTTGCACCCTGATATTCCAAAGCGGAGGACAATTCTCGCTCCAGGGTCTTTGGCAGCCAGGAATAGCCATAGGCCTGACCGTGCGGATGGGGCATGGTAACGCCCACAACTTCTCCCTTGTTCTCAAAGATAAATACATATTTGATCCTGGGATCGGCGCGCATATCTTCAAAAACCTCCCGCCAGAGGGCGGAAAGCTTGTGGATATGCCCGTCGTCCAGGTCGGCGACCCTCCCGTGGTGGTCGGGGGAATACAGGAGCACCTCGCACCTGCCGTAGGAAGGGGCGACCCGGAACAGGGGCTCTGAGGCCACGTCGTCCGGTGCGGGAGGATCGGCGCCCAGGACGGGGAAGTCATTGGGGTAACGCAGCACCTGATAGTCGGCAGGCACCCTGCCGCTGCCGGGACAGAAGGGGCACCAGTCCTTTGGCATGGCGGGGCGGGATTGCCGGCTGCTGTTGACCATCGTCCAATCCTTCAAAATCGGGTTCCATCGTAATTCAGCCATATCTGCCGCGCTCCTTTTTCATTCCATTTTGAGGCGCCCTCTATTTGGAGACAGTATTACGCCGCCAAAATTGCGGATTGTCAGCACATGACAGGCGCCCTCGCCCAGTACGGCCTCGGTCTGCTTCTTGAAGGCGTCGATCATATCCAGCGGCACCAAGGCTTGGGCCGCGCCGCCAAAGCCGCCGCCATGAACCCGCACCGCCCCCCGGCCGCGCAGGATACGCTCGCACAGGGCCAGGGTAAGCATCATTTCCTGGTGGACGGTCTGGCCGGCGGGGGTGATGTTCTGCAGATACAGCGCGGAAGAGTACCCCGACTGCCGCACCAGCGTCAGAAAACGGTCAAAATCCTGCGCCCGCAAGGCTTGGGCCTGTTGGGCCGTCCGCGCATTCTCGCCGTAAAAGTGGAAGGCGCGCAGCACGCCCCGGTCGCCCGCCGCCCGCCGCACCTGAGGCAGGGCGGCCAGAAAGTCGGCTTCCGGCACCTCCCGCAGCACCTGCTTGTCAAAGCAACGGCTGACCGCACGCAGTTCATCGGTGATTGCCGCATACTCCGCCGTCAGGGCGGCGTGGCCCGCGCCGCTGTCTACGAGGCACAGTGCATAGCCATGGGCGGCTAAATCCAAAAAAATCCGATCTACCATGGGGCTGGCGGGGTTTTGAAAGTCAATGGCCACTACGCCGCCCACCGACGAGGCAGTTTGATCCATCAAGCCGCAGGGCTTGCCAAAGTATACATTTTCAGCATATTGGCCGATTTGGGCCAATTCCACGGGGTCGCATTTGCCCCCATGGAAAAATTCATTAAGCATCATGGCCACCAGCACCTCAAAAGCCGCCGAGGATGAAAGGCCGCTCCCGCCAGGCACGTTGGACACGACGCAGGCGTCCAGCCCCGCGTCCTTTACGGGGCATCCGAGGGCCGCAAAGCGGGCGGCGATTCCCCGGATCAGGGCGGCGGATGTGCCCGTCTCCTCGGGCTGGGGTGTAAGCCGGGACAGATCCACTGCGATCGGCGGATACCCTTGGGACTGCAGCCGGATCATGCCGCTGCGATTGGGCGCTGCGGCGGCCAGAATGTCCAGGTTGATGCCTGCCGCCAGCACCCGCCCATGCTGATGGTCGGTGTGGTTGCCGCCCAGCTCGGTGCGGCCTGGGGCGGAAAACAGCGCCTCGGCCTCGCCGCCGAAGCTTTTGACAAACCCAGCCGCCACGCCGGCGCAGCGCGTTTTTGCGTCCTCCAAATGTCCGGCGCCGTACAGCCGGGCTAAGGCGTCATCGAGCGCACCTTCCGCTAGGCACCGGCACAATTCTCGCGGCATACGACCCCTCCTCTGCTTTTCTGAGATTACGCGGAAATGAAATCGTCTAAATTCTCCTCGGTTACCATGGTGTACGCCAGCCAGACGTAGGTGCCGTCCTCCAAGACCACCGCCTGGTCGGGTGATTCGTCCTGCGCCAGGGTACAGGACAGTGCTAGCATCGCCCGGGCCTGATTGTCCGCGTCGTTAACCACGGTGCCCTTCAGCGTTCCCTCGCGCACCGCCTCCAGGGCGGGCGGCGTAGCGTCAACTCCCACAATGAAGGGCAGCTCCGCCGCCGTCAGGCCGGCCTCCAGGCAGGCGTCGATGGCGCCCAAGGCCATATCGTCGTTGTTGGCAAAGACGACCTCAATGCGTTCGCCGAAACGCTCCAGAAGCTGGAGCATTTTGGCCTTTGCCTGGCCCCGCTGCCAGTTCGCGGTCTCGTTGGCCAGCTTTTCGGTGGATACGCCCGCCTGGGTCAGCACCTTGACGGAATACTCCGTGCGCAGCAGGGCGTCCTGATGGTCAGGCTCCCCCTCCAACATCACATATTGGAGGATCCCGTCACGGTTTCGGTCCAAGGTGTTCAGACCGCCTTGCCAGGCGTCCAGCACGATCTGCCCCTGTAACCGGCCCCCTTGCTCGGCCTTGGCGCCCACATAATAGGCCCCCTCCCAGCGCATCAGGTCTTCCTCCACCGGCTCCCGGTTGAAAAAGATGACGGGAACGCCCGCGTCCTTGGCTTTGTCAATGAGGACGGCGGCAGCGGTACGATCCACGATATTCACGCAGACAATGTCGTAGCCTTGGGTGAGAAAGCGGTCAACCTGTTCGTTTTGCAGCGACTGACTGGCCTGGCCGTCGGTAATATTCAGGTTGATCTTGACGCCAAGCGCCTGCTCTTTTTCCCGCGCCGCCTGCTCCAAATTTTGCACCACGGTAGAGATAAAGGTATCGTCCTGCTGATAGAGGGCCACGCCGATCCGGATCGTGGCGGTCTGCTTGCCGCCGCCGCAGGCGGTAAGGCCAAGCAGAAGCGCCGTGACCTGCATCAGGACGCAGCAGCGCCGAAATGGGCTTTGCTTCTTCATGGGCTTTCCTTTCAGGCGCAACCGTTCACGTCACCGGGAACAGCAGTTTTTGGTTTTCGGGCAAATGCATGGTTTGGACATCCACCAGGGCGTATTCCAGCGTCGTCACAGAAAAGCCCTGCTGGTTCCGGACGGCGCGTACCGCCGCCTCCACCGCTAAATACCCGGCGGCAAACTCATTTTGTGCGGCAATCGCGGTGATATATCCCTGCTCCAGGCAGGCCGCGATGGTGGTGGTGGCGCCCATGCCGAAAAGCAGAGGCGGACGCGTGAGATTCTGTGCCGTTTTGGCGGCCAATTCCAGCGTGGCGGCGTCGAAGGTAATAACGGCGGCGTATTCTCCTGAGACAAGCCGGGCGGTAAGCTGGTCGGCGAGGCTCGTTCCTGACTCCGGTGCGAGGACGGAAACAGGGATCCCCTCCGCTTCCAGGATCCGCCCCGCCGCCGCCAGCCGCTGCGCGATCCCTGTGCTTCCGGGCACGCCGTCCACAAGTAATATGCGCTGTCCTGCGTCCAGTTGCGCCAGGGCCGCCAGCGCCAGCGCCTCGCCCAGTGCGGGATTGTCCACGCTGATACACGCGGCGGCGCCGCTTTCCGCCATACTGCTTTCCAGCGTAACGACTGCGGTGCGGCCGGCGGCCTGACGCACATCCTCCGCCATTGAGGCGGGGTCGGCGGGAACTAAGATCACGCCGTCTGCGCCGTTATCCACCTCCTGCAGGAACATGGCGCGCTGTTCCTGGGCGCCGCTTCCTTGAATCGGAGTCAAAAATCGAAGCTCCACGCCGAAATCGTCGGCAGCCTGCTCCATACCCTGCCGGGCAGAGGCCCAGACACCGCTGTCGGCAGAGCGGACGATGACTGAAATTTCCAGCAGCTCGGACGTTTGATGGAACAGGCCGGTGTTCGTTGACATCAGGGAAACCAGCACACCCAGGCCCAGAAACAGAATGATCAGCAGCAGGATCGACTTGCGCTTCATACGCCGCCCTCCTTTCGGTAACGCTCGGCCTGCGCCGCGTCCAGGGCGGGCAGCTTGAGCCGCACGACGGTGCCCGCGTCCGGCTCACTTTGAATGGTAAGGCCATATTCCTGACCGAAGGAAAGCTGGATGCGGCGGTGGACGTTTATAAGGCCGATCCCTGCCCCGTCCGTCGCGCCGTCCTTTTTCGGCAAGCGCCGGTCGTCATGCGCCAGCAGGCGCTCCACTACCTGGGGCGGCATACCGGGGCCGTTGTCCGTGATGTCGATGAAAACGCTGGACTCCCTGCGAAAGGCGTGTACGAGAATCTCTCCGTCGCCGCTTGCATAGGCCATGCCATGGTAGATGGCGTTTTCCAATATGGGCTGGACGATCAGCTTGAGGGTGTATAGGTCGCCTATCCCGTCCTCCATGGTGATGGCGGCGGTGAAACGGTTTTTAAAGCGCATTTGCTGGATTGTCAGGTAATGGTGGGCGTGCTCCAGCTCTGCTGCAATCGAGATGATGTTGTTACCCTGATTGAGGGAGATGCGGAAAAACCGGGCCAGCGCGGTGACCATGACCACCGCCTCGTCGGTGCGGCCGTTCTCGCTCATCCACACAACGGAGTCTAGTGTGTTATACAGGAAGTGGGGATTGATTTGGGATTGGAGCACGTCCAGCTCGCTGCGCCGCTTCTGCTGCTCCTGCCGGATGATGTCGTCCATCAGATGGCGCTGGGTGGACACCATCGAGCGGATGGAATGGCTGAGATGCTCAATCTCATGTGGCCCGTGCGCATCCAGCTCCACATTTTCGACGCCGGCCTCCAACGCCTTTACCGCCCGGTCCAGGGCTTTGAGGGGAGCGGTTATGCGCTCTGACAGGTACAGATTTATGAAAATAATCAGGAATACGGAAAACAGCAGCACAAACAGGAAAAATAAAATCAGCTGATTGTAATTGCTCAGGATATTATCCTCGGGTACCACGCTTACCAGCTTCCAGCCGGTATAGCCCACGGTCTTTACAGTGACCTGCCGCTTCTCATCCAGAAATTTTTCGGTGTGACTGCCGTCCTGGTAGCTAGAGGCTGTCAGGTTGTTTTCCTCCAGAAGGCCGGCGTAAATGAGCTGCTGCCGGGGGTGGTAAATGATTTCCCCCGTGCCGTCGATCAGGTAGAGATAGCCGGAGGACGAAATTTTCACATCCTTGCAGATTTGCTCAATGCCGCTATAGTTCATGTCGATCAGCAGCACGCCTCCGTCGATGGCGCCCGCCTGGGTCAGCTCCACGTGCCGGCTGAGGGAAACGACCCAGCGGTACCGATAATCAGGGTCTATGAAAAGGTTTTGCACATGTGGGGTAGAGAAATGAAGGTTTTCGATCTTGCTTGTGGCGGAGGTGAACCACTCCTGCGCCTGTGGATCCGCGCCGGGCTTCAGGCCCCGTAAGGGGGTAGAGGCAATGAGCTCGCCGTTTTGAGAGAAAATGGCGATAGACACCAGGAAATCCCGGTTGTTTTCATATAACAGGCCGAGCTGCGCGTTCAGACCGTCCTCCGCAAGGTCGGCGTCCTTGATGACGCTGTAATACATCGTGTTGGACACCCGCATCATGCTGCGCAGATAATTGTCCAGGTTTAAATTCACCTGGGCCAGTACCCGCTGACTGCTCTCGGCAAGCAAAGCGTTGTTGGAAACGGAAAAGCGCAGAAACAGCGTCAGGCCCATGCCCACCATGCCGACCACCGCCACAAGGGTGAAGAACAGAGACAGGATCATCTGAATGCTGGATTTTCGATAGAACGCTTTCCACCGTTGCGGCAGCGTGGTTACAACGGGCGCCATAGAGATACCTCCCACTGCGGTTAGGAATAACGGGCGTTATCCCGCTCTGAATTTGGTTGGAGAGACCCCGTAGCGCTTCTTGAATACATAGCTGAAATAGTTGGGATCTGCGTAGCCGATACGCTCGGCGATCAAATACGTCTTTTCCATGGTGGTTCGCAGAAGCTCGGCAGCTGCCTCCATGCGCACCTCGGTGACAAAGGAGGTGAAGCTGAGGCCGGTTTCCCGCTTGAATATGGTGGAGAAATAGGAAGGGCTCAGATGCAGATGGGTACACAGTGTCTCCACCGACAACTCGCTTTCCTTATAGTGTCCCCTGATGAAGGCTTTTGCCATCTCCACTGTACGCCCGGCCGAGTCGGTCCGCTGGCGGCCGATCTGCTCCTGGATGCGCAGGCAGCACGCCAGGCACCAGCTTCCCAGGTCGGCGGGGGAGGCAAAATCGGTGATCTGCACCGTACCGGAAAAGCCCTCGCCAAACACGTCCTCCGGATTCATCTCGGCGCCGCGGGTCAGCTTGAGCAGGCAAGTCAGAAGCTCAAGGAAAAACAGGTGACACTGGGGCAGGGCCAGCCCGGCCGCCTTGATCTTTTCCATCAGCCGATCCACCACGGCGCGGATATCCGGCTGACTGCCCAGCTTTACGGCGCCAGTCAGTTCCCGTTCGTCCTCCTCGTCAAAGGAAAGCCCGGCGCTGCCCGCCTCCAGATCGCCGATATAGATGCCCCGGCCGGTCCCCAGCAGAACCCGATAATCCAGCGCCTCCCGTGCACCCTTTGCCGACAGGGGCAATCTGGCGGGATCGGCGCAGGGGACACCCACCCCGACCGTCAGGGCCTGGCAGAGCAGACTGTTGGTGAGCTTGCACAGCCGGTCTAGCTCCTCAATCAGCTTATACATGGACGGCGGGCCCTCCATGCTGAACAGCAAAGCCACGCAATCGCTGTATAGAAAGGGCATGCATGTGCAGCCCGCCAGATCAAAATGCTCCTGGAACAGCTCAATCAGGGAGAGATACAGCAGTTCCCGCCGATCGTCGGCGTTTCCGTCAAAATGGCACAGGCCCGCCGCCCAGGCCGAGCCGGTGAAGGCAATTTCGTACCGGGCGGCCCGACGCGGAACCTCAGCCGCGGGGATGCGTCCGTCCAGCAGATGGGTAAAAAACATACTTCGCAGCAGGGGCAGGCTTTCCTCGTGCCGGCGGCGAAGGGCATCCATATTTTGCCGTTGGGCGCGCTCCGCGTCAAGCTGCTCCCGCAGCCTTTGCAACACGGCAGACAGCTCGGCGGCGTTGATGGGCTTTAGGATATATTCACTGACATTCATTTGTATGGCTTTTTTAGCGTATTCAAATTCGTCAAAGCCGGAGAATACCACAAATTTAGATGCGGGCAGCCGCTGCTTCAGAATGCGGCATAGCGAAAGCCCGTCCATAAACGGCATTTTGATGTCGGTGAGTACCACATGAGGCCGGTTCTGCTCAGCCAGTTCCAAGGCTTCCTGACCGTTTTCCGCTTCTCCGACCAGAGTAAAGCCCAGCCCTGCCCAGTCCATTTTCCGGCTGATGCCCACCCGGATGTCCTCTTCATCATCGACTAGCAGAACACGGTATAAGGCCACGGCAGATTCCCCTTTCAAAAAAACTAGCGCCGTCTTGCTTATTATAACAGAATCCATATGATTATCAAGGGTGCGCACCCTGCCGAGTGCGCACCCTTTCACGGCGGCCCGGCGGGACTATTTTTTGACCAGATACTTGCGCATATCCAGGGCGCAGGCGAACAAGATGATTCCGCCCTTGATCATATATTGAAGATCCTGAGGCACGCCGGTCATGGTCAGGCCGATGAAGATCAGGCGCAGCATGAGCACGCCGACAATGATCCCCTGAATTTTGCCGATGCCGCCAACGAAGGATACGCCGCCGATCACACAGGCCGCGATAGCGTCCAGCTCGTAGTTCAAGCCGGTGTTGACGGTGTTGGACCCAATGCGGGCGCCCTCAATGAAGCCGGTGAAGCCGTACATTGCCCCGGCCAGAGCAAACACCAGGATGGTGGTCGCCACCACATTTACGCCGGAGACACGGGCGGCCTCCTCGTTAGCGCCCAGGGCAAACATATTTTTGCCAAAAGTTGTCTTGTTCCAGATGAACCACATCACAGCGGCCAGAATGACGGCGTAGAGCACGTAGCGCGGGACGGAGGTGCCACCGATGGAGAAAAGCTCCCCCTTGACGGCAGCCGTATAGCTACTGTCAAGATTGGAGATGGCCATACCGCCGTTTGCGCCCTGTTGCACATATAGCAGCAGCAGGGTATAGACAATCAGCTGCGTACCAAGGGTGACGATGAAGGGGTGCAGCTTGAATTTCGCTACAAAAAAGCCGTTGAAGGCCCCGATGCACGCGCCGATGAGCATGGCGATGGGGATTACCAAAAGGATGGGTAATGTGCCGATGGCCTCCCACATCTTGTTGCCGCCGGCGGTGGATTGCAGCAAGGAGGCGGAGATGCAAGCGGTGAGGCCCACTATGCGCCCGGCGGACAGGTCGGTGCCGGTAAGCACGATGCAGCCCGCGACCCCCAGCGCGGCGGGCAGATAGGCTGCGGTCTGGGCGATGATATTGATAATGGAGGCGGGCTTTAAAAAATTCTTGTTTACAACGGCAATATAGATGATGGCAATGGCCATCAGGATAAACAGCGCGTTGTTCAGCAGCAGATTTAAGACCCGCTTGGCGTCCCATGCCTGCTTCGTAAGGGCTTTGGATTCCTTCGTCATATTGCGCTCCCCCTCTTATACATATTTTGCGGCCAGGGTCAAAATCTCCTCCTGGCTGGTGATCCCCGCGTCCACCTCGCCGGCCAGCAGTCCGCCGGACATGACCAGAATGCGGTCGCACACGCCCAAAAGCTCGGGCATTTCAGAGGAAACCATGATAACACCCTTGCCTTCCTTCGCCAGATCAATGATTAATTGATAGATTTCATATTTTGCGCCCACATCAATGCCGCGGGTCGGTTCGTCCAGCAGCAGCACCTCGGGCCTGGTCAGCAACCAGCGGCCGATGATGACCTTCTGCTGATTGCCGCCGGAAAGGGAGCGGATCTGGGTTTTCTGGCCGGGGGTTTTGATGCGCATGGCCTGGATGGCCCAGTCGGTGTCCTCCTTCATTTTTTTATTGCTCAGAAAAATTCCGCCCAGCAGATAACTTTTCAGGTTGGAGATGACGGTGTTTTCCCGGACGTCCCGGATACCGAAGATGCCAGTGGCCCGGCGTTCCTCGGTTAGGAGGGCAAACCCGTTTTTGATGGATTCTCTGGGGGAGCGGTTTTGAATCTGCTTCCCATGCAGGGTGATCGTGCCCCCTTCCCGGGCCATGGCTCCGAACAGGTTTTCCAACAGTTCGGTCCGGCCGGAGCCGTCCAGACCGGCAATGCCCAGCACCTCACCTTTATGAAGCCGGAAGGAAGCGTCCTTCAGGCGGGTGTATTTGCCTGCCAGATGCGCCACCTCCAGGATGACCTCGCCGGGTTCGTTGTCCTTGGGCGGGAAGCGGTTGGTCAGCTCCCGGCCTACCATCAGGCGGATCATCTCGTCCATGGTCAGTTCGTTTGCGGGCTCAGTGGCCACCCACTGGCCGTCCCGCATGATGGTTACCTCGTCGCTGATGCGAAGAATTTCCTCCATTTTATGGGATATATAAACGATGCCGCAGCCCTTATCCCGCAGCATGTTGATGATGCGGAATAAATGCGCCACTTCCACCTCGGTCAGGGAGGAGGTGGGCTCGTCGAAGACGACAACCCTGGCGTCATAGGAAACCGCTTTGGCAATTTCGACCATTTGCCGCTGAGAAACAGGCATGGTGGACATGATTGCCTTGGGGTTCACTGTTACCTGAAGTTCCTCGAAAATCTTCTTCGTACGGTCGCGCATGGCGCGTTCGCTGACCACCAGCCCGGCTGTCTTGGGGTAGCGGCCTAACCACAGATTGTCCGTCACGCTGCGGGTCAGGGCCTGGTTAAGCTCCTGATGCACCATGGCCACGCCGTTTTCCAGGGCCTCCTTTGCGCTTTTGAAGTTTACTTCTTTTCCGTCCAGCATGATGATGCCGCTATCCTTGCTGTAGATGCCGAACAGGCATTTCATCAAGGTGGACTTGCCCGCGCCGTTTTCGCCCATCAAGGCATGAACGGTACCGGGGCGTACGGAGAGGGACACGTTGTCCAACGCCTTGACACCGGGAAATTCTTTGGAAATATTCTTCATTTCCAGCAATGCCTGCTGTTCCATATACCTCCTCCTGTCTGCGCCTGCGCGTTTTTTATCGGCTGCGTGGAGCCCAGGCTCGTATGCCGACCGCCCAGATTCCGTGCGAGGGAATTGGCAGGAGGCCTGGGGTCTACGGCGCAAGCGGGGCTGCCAACACGTGGCAGCCCCGCTTATTTCGCTTCGGTTGGGGCGATGCGGTGCGGTGCAAGCTTACAGCCGATTAGCCCTCTTTTGTGTAGGTGTCATAGGGGACGCGGATTTTGGCAACACCGTCATCCACGTTGTAGGCGGAGGTGTTGTCCATCAGGGCAGAGCCGCCCTGAATGTTTTGAACCAAAACGGTGATGGTGTCGGCCATGCCCTCGGCGTCCTGCTTAATGGTACCGGTCATCTTGCCCTCGTCGATCAGCTGCTTGGCGGTATCCGTAGCGTCCACGCCAAATACAGGAATGGCTTTACCGCCGTCGCCCAGGTTATAGCCGGCGTCCTGCAAGGCGCTGATGGCGCCCTCGGCCATGCCGTCGTTGTTGCAGATGACCAACTCAATCATGTTGCCGCCGGCCTCGGAGTACTCGGCCAGGATGGTGTTCATATAGTCGTTGGAAGCCTGTGCAGACCAGTTGCCGGTCTGATCAACCAGATATTTGTCGGGATTCTTGGAATCGTAGAAGACCAAAGCAGGCTTTCCGGCGGCGGTCAGGACCGCGTCTGCGTCCTCCACGCCATACTGGGTGCGGGCCTCGGCCTCGGCGTTGCCTTCCTGGCCCTTGAACATGACGTAGGAAATTTCGCCGTCGCCATTGAGGTCAACCGCGTCATAATTGGCCATGAGGTATTCACCGATCAGCGCGCCCTGCATATGGCCGGCCTCGGGGGCGTCGGTGCCCACGAAGGCGCACAGGTCATAGCTGGACACCACGGCGTCGGAGACCTCGCGGTTGAAGAAGATGATGGGAATCCCTGCGGCCTCGGCGGCGTCGACGGCGTTCTGGGCGGCATCGTCGGACGAGGTCTCTACGATGTTGACGATCAGCAGATTGGCACCGTTGGTGATTGCGGTGGTGATCTGCTCAGTTTGCTGGGCCTGGTTGGAAGCGCCGTCATAGTTTTGGAACGTAATGCCGGCGTCGGTCAGCTTTTTATCCAAGATATTGCGCACGCTGGAGATGTAAACGTCGGAAAAGTTGTAGTAAAATACTGCTACGTTCAGATCGGTGCCCTCAGTCTCCGGCGCGGAGGACGCAGGCTCGGCGCTCTCGGCGGAAGATACCGCGGGCTCGGCGCTGGGGGTCTCATTCGTGCCGTTGTTACCGCAGGCGGCCAGGGCGGTAAGCAGGAACAGGGCTGCAAGAATGAGTGCAAGTGTTCTCTTCATCATCTTTCCTCCTCATTATGTTTGATATTGCAAACGTACCCGGACGATTATCCCAGGCTGCTTCTATTGTACCCCCCGGCGTTGAAAAAGGCGATAGAAAATTCTTTGCACTTCTATAAAAATAATTTGCATTTTTCGGTGGAATAAAAACCGGATGCACTTCATTTAACGCTTGATCGGAAAGGCGCTGTATGTTATCATATAGGATATAGGGGTATAAGGTATATGCCCGACAATAATTAAGGAGGCGATGGCCATGAAGCAGTGTATGGATGTTGATGCCGTAACCAAACGGCTCAAAAGAATTGAAGGGCAGGTTCGCGGAATTATCAAGATGGTCGAGGCGGATAAATCCTGCGAGGATATTCTGATTCAAATCGGCTCGGCAAAAGCGGCCCTGCATAAAACCGGACAGGTCATTCTGGAGGGGCATTTACATCATTGTGTTTTAGATGGTATTCGCCAGGGCAAAGAGGAAGAAACGGTCAAAAAACTGTCTTCAGCGATCGAGCAGTTTTCGCGCATTGTTTAGGGGGTGACGATCGGATGAAAAAAGCAGCGGATTTTTTTATGGGTATCCCCATGACGATTGTAGGCGGCGTTTTTTTGGTTGCAAGTTTTGTGCTTATACTCATGGACATATCCGTCGCCTTTGATCCTGCATGGGCGTCGGCGCTGATTTGCGGGTTGCCGCTTATTTATCTTGCAATATCAAGGATAATCTTTAATAAAGGGATTAGTAAAATATCGTCCGCGTTCCTTATTTCTATTGCGATGATTGCCGCGATTTTCATTGGCGACTTATTCGCTGCCGGTGAGGTTGCTTTCATAATGGCGATCGGCGCGATTCTGGAGGACAAAACGGTTGAGCGGGCGAAAAAGGGGCTCAAAAAGCTTATTGGTCTCGCGCCGCAGCAAGGCCGCAGGCTTGAGGCGGACGGTACGGAAGAAATGATAAAAGCGGAAGAAATCAGAAAGAACGATATTTTACGTATCCTTCCCGGCGAAACAATTCCGATAGACGGCGAGATCATAAGCGGCAATACGTCAATCGACCAATCCGTTATTACGGGAGAATCCCTGCCGGTGGATAAGGAGACAGGGGACAGTGTATTTTGCGGCACAATCAACCGCTTCGGTTCTATTGATATTCGGGCAACAAAGGTTGGTGAGGACAGCTCTCTGCAAAAGCTGATCCGTATGGTGCAGGAAGCCGAAAACAATAAAGCCCCCCTGCAGCGGATTGTGGATCAATGGGCCTCGTGGCTTGTACCTGCCGCCTTGCTTATTGCGGCTATCACATATGCTGCCACAGATGATATTGTCCGGGCGGTGACGGTTCTAGTTGTATTCTGTCCCTGCGCACTGGTGCTGGCAACGCCGACGGCCATCATGGCGGCGATTGGGCAAGCCACGAAACACGGGGTTATCATAAAATCGGGTGACGCATTGGAGCGCATGGGAAAGGTGGATTGCATCGCCTTTGATAAAACAGGAACGCTGACGCATGGAAACCTGGTCGTAAGCGATGTTATATCCTTGGAACCTGCATTTTCCGAAAATGAAATACTCCGCCTGACCGCTTCTGTGGAAGCGCTTTCCGAGCATCCGCTGGCAAAGGCCATCGTTACATATGCAAAAGGAAAAGACACGGCCATGTTGACCGCAAGCGATTTTATCATGATACCCGGCAAGGGTGTCCGTGCGAATATTGGGGATGCTACGATCCTTTGTGGGAATGCAAAATGGCTCGAAGAAAGCAATGTGAAGCTTGACAGCGCTGTTTCTGATGTGTTGATCCGGCTTCGGGCGCAAGGAAAGGCCACAATTATTGCGGCAAAGGCAGATACGTGTATCGGCGTGATCGCCTTGTCCGATACCTTGCGGGAAAACGCGGAAAGCATGATCCGGGCACTCAATGAAACGCGTACGGAAGCCGTGCTTTTGACCGGCGACCATGCGCAAACCGCAAATTATTTTGCGGCGCAGGTTGGCATATCCTCGGTTCATTCCGAGCTGTTGCCGGCACAGAAGGTGGAAGAAATTCAAAAAATGCAGCAGGTTGGCAAGAAGGTCTGCATGATTGGCGACGGCGTAAACGACGCGCCCGCCCTGAAGACCGCAAACGTGGGCGTTGCAATGGGGAGTATGGGGAGCGACATCGCTGTGGAAGCCGCCGATATCGCATTGATGGGCGACGATATTAGTAAAATCCCCTATCTGAAAAGGCTGTCCGACGCCACGATTCAAACAATCAGATTCAGCATCACGCTGTCAATGACGATCAATTTTGCGGCGATCATCCTCTCCGTAGCGGGGACATTAACGCCCACGACCGGTGCGCTGGTACATAACGTGGGCTCCGTGCTGGTCGTCTTAATCGCCGCGCTTTTGTACGACAGGAAATTTGTTTAGGGTGTGTTTTGCCAAAAGCGGATTTGCAAAGCAAAGGGCTGCATGCCGGAAAGTTTTTCCGGCATCTTGACAGACGGGCGTAAAATTATATATAGTATATAATCGCATATATCGCGGCCACGGACAGTGGCCATGAACGATACGAAAGGAATGGACATTATTTATGACCCGCAATCGTTGGTTAAAGCAAATGGTACTTACGAAAGATATCCGGGATATCCTGGATACGGACGGATTAGAGGTTATCGTGCCGGAATCCCGGGAGCAGCTTCTGGAGCTGTCGATGGGAGAATACGGGACTATGGTCCGCGACATAAGCTACGACGTCCCGGGGCGGGGCGCCGTGCGGGAGGCGACCGTTACAAAGTGCAAGAACGGCCTGGTTGTAAACTACGATGATATATACATGCGGCGGCGCGACCCCGGAAGCATGGTCATTGCCGATGATCTGCCCACGGACAAGATCACCCACGAAGAGCGGTTCGGCGTCGCCTTTGACGAGACGCGAACCGCCACATTTCAGTGGCTGAAGGAGCAGCCCTCCTTGATCTGCATGCCGTTTCTGGCGGGGGGCGGGAGCATCCAGCAAGGGTATCCCGCAATTCTGATCGCCCCTGCAAACGCTGCGTTTTTCGCGCTGGGCCTTATGGATTTACAGGGCTTTATCCCCGCAGCCGAGATCCCAAATTTCTTTAAGCCCAGAGCCGTTGTTTTTGTGGCCCCGCCCTTCCGGCATACCCATTACGAAGGGAAGCAGATTGTGGTTCACAACCGGCTGTTCGATTTGCATGAGGTGTTTTCCTTTAACCTGTATCCCGGCCCCAGCGCGAAAAAGGGGATTTATGCCGTCCTCCTGGACATCGGAGAGCAGGAAAAATGGGTCACGCTCCACGCCTCTACCGTACGGATCGTGACGCCCTATGAAATGACCTATACGATTATGCACGAAGGGGCCAGCGGCGGCGGGAAAAGCGAGATGAACGAGCATTTTCACCGGCAAAGCGACGGGCGGCTGCGACTGGGCATGAACCTGGTTACGAAAGAGCCCTATAACATCTCCATTACGGATTCTTCGGAGCTCCACCCGGTTACAGACGATATGGCCCTGTGTCAGCCGTCCCTGCAAAACAACAGCGGGAAGCTGGTGGTGGCCGACGCGGAGGCGGGCTGGTTCATGCGGGTCAATCATATTACGGAATACGGGACGGCGCCGCACATGGAAAAATCCACGGTGCATCCGCCGGTGCCCCTGCTGTTTTTTAATATGGACGCGGCCCCCGGCTCCACCTGCCTGATCTGGGAGCCTGTGGAGGACGGACCGGGGAAGCCCTGCCCAAATCCCCGGGTTATCTATCCCCGGACCCTTTCGGAAAACTGCGTTAATGAGGCGGTGGAGGTGGACGTGCGCAGCTTCGGTATCCGGCAGCCGCCCGCCACACGGGAAAACCCCAGCTATGGGATCGCCGGCTTGTTCCATGTGCTGCCCCCGGCCCTTGCCTGGCTTTGGCGGCTTGTGGCGCCCAGGGGCTTTGCCAATCCCAGCATCAGCGGCGCCGGAACGGAGCTTGTCAGCGAGGGGGTGGGTTCCTACTGGCCCTTTGCAACCGGGAAAATGGTGGATCAGGCGAACCTGCTCCTGACACAGATCCTTCAGACGCCAAAGACCCGGTATGTGCTGATCCCGAACCAGCACATCGGCGCCTACGAGGTGGGGTTCGCGGGCCAGTGGGCGGCCCGGGAGTATATCTCCCGCCGGGGCGGCATCAAGTTCCGGCCCGGCATCCTGACCGACGCGCGCTGCCCGCTCCTCGGCTATGCCCTGAACTCCATGAAGATGGACGGCATCATGATCCGGCGCGCCCTGCTCCAGGTGGAGCTCCAGACGGAGGTCGGCGCGGAGGCTTACGACAAGGGGGCGGAATTTCTGTCCACCTTCTTCAAAAACGAACTGGTCAAATATATCACCCGGGGATTGGACCCGCTGGGCGTCAAGATCATAGAGGCCTGCCTGGCCGATGCGGCTGTGGAAACCTATTTCGATTTTATCCCGTATGAATAAACGGGCCGCGCGGGCCGCGCTTCCCCGCGCATAAAAAGTATGGACGCAGGGGCATACTAGATAAAAACAGACGCAGAAAGGAAGCGCGAAATGAACGAGCCCTATATCGGCATGGGAAAAGCGCCCGACGGCATTGATATTCCGCTGGGCCTGGGTATGCACCTGATGCAGGAGCCCCGGGCCGCGGAGACCTTCGGCGCCCTGTCAAAAGAGCGGAAAGCGGGCCTGATTCGCTATGTCCAGGCAGGAAGCACCGGCGAGGAGGCAAAAAGCCGGATCATCGACGCCGTTGCAAGACTGCGGGACGGAGACGCCGGTTTTTTCTAAACCCCAGGATATTGCAGATACAATAGGCCTGTTCTGAAACCCTGCGCCGCGCGCGGGGTTTCAATTGTGAAGATAGGCGCGAAAGGGCGCCTCTAAAACATTTTCTTGCAATTATTCCTTGTCCGTGGTATACTGCTAAAGTCTGTTCAGGACGGCCTGTTCAGAAAAGGGGTTCCCCGGAGTAACCGGGGAGGCGTCCTTGTGAATATCGGCGTTCCGCTGACGGCAGCGTCCGGATAAGAACGCCTGAAGGAAGGGAGGATATTTCCATGGATTTAGCCAAGACACTCAGCGCCCAGTACATGAAGCCGGAGCTTCCGTCTATGAACGTAGGGGATACGGTGCGGGTTTCCGTGAAGGTCAAGGAAGGGAACCGGGAACGCGTCCAGGTGTTCGACGGCACAATTATTGCCAGGAAGCACGGCGGCATCAATGAGACGATCACTGTTCGGCGCATTTCCTACAACGTGGGCTGCGAAAAGGTATTTCCGGTCCATTCCCCGTCTATTGTCTCCGTTGAAACGGTTCGGCGGGGCAAGGTTCGGCGAGCCAAGCTCTACTATCTGAGAGACAGGGTCGGCAAAAAGGCGAAGGTTAAGGAAAGAATATAAGAATAAATAAGTTGAAGGAGGAATTCTTCAACTTATTTATTTCTTAATTGTAATTTTCTACTGAAGCGTGTATAATATTTGTTAGCCTATAAAGCGGCGTAAATGGAAGCGGAGAATCGAGGCCGGAAGAAGCATGGGGAATCAGGATTTAAAACGTTCAGAGCAAGCCGCGGGGAAAACCGGGTTTTTCGAGTGGATGGAGGTGCTTGTTTCAGCGATCCTGCTCGTAATCCTGTTTTGTACCTTTGTGGCAAGGCCCAATGTGGAGGTGGTAGGCACTTCCATGTATCCCACGCTGGAGGACGGAGACCGGATGTTCGTATCCAATCTGTTTTACACGCCGAAGCAGGGAGATGTCATTGTTTTCACAAAGGCGTCTTATGGGGATGAGTCGTTGGTAAAGCGTATTATCGCGGTTGCGGGGCAGACCGTGGATATCGACCCGGTGGCGGGAACCGTCTCGATAGACGGTGTGGTGCTGGAGGAAGACTATATCAGCGAGCCAACGAGACGCTTGTCTGATGTGCCCTTCCCGGTAACCGTGCCCGAGGGCTGCGTCTTTGTCCTGGGGGATAACCGGAACGAATCCAGGGACAGCCGGTATGGCTTGATCGGCATGGTAGATACCCGATATATTATCGGGCGGGCCTACGTCGTAATCGCGCCGTTTGCGCGTTTTGGGCCGATAAATTAACAGAACCGAGGCAGTTGCATGGAGAAGCAGGAATTCAGTGCGCAGGCGCAAAGTCCGGACCGTGACGCCGAGCAGGCGGCGGAGCGCTCCTTCCGAAGGGAAATCTATGATTGGGTAGAGTGCTTTGTAACACCCTTTGTATTTGTGATCTTTATTTTCATTTTTGTTTGCCGCACCAACCTAGTGGACGGAACCTCCATGCTCCCCACGCTGGAGGACGGCGACCGGATGCTCGTATCCAACCTGCTCTTCACGCCGGAGCAGGGGGATATTATCATTTTCAGAAAGGCCTCCTTTAAGGAAGAACCGCTGGTGAAACGGGTGATCGCGGTAGCCGGTCAAACCGTGGATATCGACCCGGTGGCGGGAACCGTCTCGGTAGACGATGTGGTGCTGGAGGAAGACTACATCAGCGAGCCAACTAGCCTAATGTATGACGTTACATTCCCGGTTACCGTACCGGAGGGCTGTGTCTTCGTCATGGGGGACAACCGGAACGATTCCGCCGACAGCCGGTACGGGCCGATCGGCATGGTGGATACCCGCTATATTATTGGAAAGGTTTATGCCGTAATTACGCCTTTTTCCCGCTTCGGAGGGCTGGAATGAGACCGCTTTCAAGCTGAAAAAAGAGGCCGGCAGGTGAACGCGATGGAGGAACAACTGAATATCCAATGGTTCCCCGGTCACATGACAAAGGCCCGGCGAATGATTGGCGAAAATTTGAAGCTGGTAGATGCGATCTGCGAGATTCTGGATGCCAGGATCCCGCTTTCCAGCCGAAATCCGGATCTGGACGCGCTGGTGGGGGAAAAGCCCCGGCTTGTAATCCTGAACCGGGCGGATCAGGCCGACCCGGCCGTTACAAGGCTGTGGACGGAAGAATATGCCCGCATGGGCATGCCGGCCCTTTTAACCGACTGCAAAAGCGGAAAGGGCGTTAACCGGTTTCCCGTCGCCCTGCGGGGGCTTTTACGAGAGAAAATCGCCCGGTATGCCGAAAAGGGGCAGACCGGCAGACCCTTGCGGGCGATGATCGTGGGGATCCCCAATGTGGGGAAGTCCTCCTTTATCAATCGGATCGCGGGCCGGAAGGCGGCGGAGGCCTCCGACCGGCCCGGCGTTACACGGGGCAAGCAATGGATCAAAATCGAGCAGGGCCTGGAGCTTTTAGATACGCCGGGCATTCTGTGGCCCCGGTTTGAAAGCCGGGCGGTTGGTGAGCGTCTGGCCTTCACCGGTGCGGTGCGTGACCAAATTCTGGATCGAGAAGCGCTCGCGGCCCGTTTGTTGGAATGCCTGCGGGATGCATATCCGGCGGCCATTTCCGAGCGGTATAAGCTGGAAATAAAGCCGGAGGATACGGGGCGCTCCCTATTAGAGACCGCCGCCCGGAAACGGGGCTTCCTCCTTTCGGGCGGGGTGTGCGATTTGGAACGGATGGCGGTGATCCTGCTGGATGAATTCAGAGGCGGAAAGCTGGGCCGGATTTCTCTCGAAAGGCCGGAGGTGTGAGATGGCGCGCTTGTGGGAATTGGAACTGGGCCTTTTCTCGGAAGGACTACGGGACGTCTGCGGCGTAGATGAGGCTGGACGGGGGCCGCTGGCGGGGCCGGTTTGCGCGGCGGCGGTGCTGCTGCCGCCCGGCCTTCCGATCCCCGGCCTGAACGACTCTAAGAAATTGACGCAAAAAAAACGGGAGGCGCTCTATGAAATTATTATTGAAAACGCGGTTTCCTTTGGCGTCGCATTCGCGGAGGCTTGGGAAATCGACCGGCTGAACATTTTAAATGCCACCTATCTGGCTATGAACCGGGCGATCGAACAATTATCCCCCGCCCCTTCATTGGCGCTGATCGACGGGAACCGGGCGGACGGCATCACCTGGCCCAGCCGGTGCGTTGTGAAGGGGGATCAGACCTGTGCGTCCATCGCCGCCGCATCGATTCTGGCAAAGGTGCGCAGGGATCGGACAATGGAGGCGCTGGCTTCGCTATATCCCCAATATGCGTTCCGGCAGCATAAGGGTTATCCTACCGCCCTGCATTACGAGCGCTTGCGGCAATATGGCCCATGTCCGGTTCACAGGCGCAGCTTCCGGCTGGAGGCGCGCCCTACAGACGGCGCAGACGAGAGAACGGGGGAGCGTCTTTGCGTGAAAAGCTGATTGGACGCTGGGGGGAAGCGGAGGCCGCCGCGTTTCTCAGGCGCCGCCGCTATGAAATCCTGTCGATGGGCTTCCGGTGTCGGTTCGGGGAGATCGACCTAATCGCCCGTTCCGGGCGGTATATTGTTTTTGTAGAGGTCAAAACCCGAAAAAACGACCGGTTTGCCGCCGCTCGTGAGTATGTAGATGCGGAAAAGCGGCGAAAGCTCCGAAATACGGCGGCCATTTGGCTGGCAAACAACGAAACGGAGCTGCAGCCCCGGTTTGATGTCATTGAAGTCTATGCCAAAAACGGAGCGTTTCGGAATCCGATCATCAACCATTTGGAGGACGCGTTTTGAAAATCCCGCTGTTTGACGCCCATTGCGACACCATTTCCGCCCTGTATGAAAAAAACGAGCCGCTTTTGCAAAACAAGCTCCATATCGATCTGAAGCGGGCGGCGAAATACCGGCCTTACGCCCAGTTTTTCGCCCTGTTCGGCATTGTGGCAGGGCCGTCCCCAGGAACATCCTGGGCCACGGGAGCAGAATGCTTTGAAACGCTGTACAGTCTCTTTTCTCGGGAAATCGCGGCAAACCAAGACCTGATCACCCTTTGCCGCGGCGCCCGCGAAGCAAGGGCAGCGGCAAAGCAGGGCAAATGCGCCGCATTTCTCTCCGTGGAGGGCGCCGAGCTTCTGGAATGCAGTCCGGAACGGCTGGAGGCGGCCTGGCATAGAGGTGTTCGGGCCGTAACCCTGACCTGGAATTTTGAAAACGCGCTTTCCGGCTCCAATGCGGAAGGGCAGGACAAGGGGCTTACCCCCTTGGGCGTTCAGTTTGTCCGGCGGTGCCAGGAGATCGGCGTTCTTGTGGACGTGTCCCACCTGTCGGATCCGGGGTTCTGGGACGTGATGGCGATTGCCGAAAAGCCGGTAGTCGCCACCCACTCCAATGCCCGTGCGCTGTGCCGCCACAGCCGCAACCTGACCGACGACATGTTTCTGGCCCTGAAGGGGACGGGCGGCGTTGCGGGCCTGAACCTGTACGCCGAATTTGTGGGCGGCCGTCCGGATATGAACGGGCTGATTTGTCATTTGGAGCACTTTCTGGCCCTTAGCGGAGAGAAGCATGTAGCTTTCGGCGCCGATTTGGATGGGTGTGATCGCCTGCCGGAGGGAATTTGCGGGATTGAAGATATGGAAAAGCTCTACGGTGCGCTGCAAAAGCGTAATTTTTCAGAAGCACTAATCCATGACCTGTTCTATAATAATTTAATGCGGGTGGTAGAAGACGTATGCGATATGTAAGCACAAGAG